>Ga0071115_14_pt1 | contig 85169 bp, 90 predicted proteins | sample Deesub1362A_J573_FD_61430 | JGI IMG/M metagenome (GOLD analysis project Ga0071115, IMG submission 61430) | Candidatus Desulfopertinax cowenii modA32 | reverse complement strand
ACGGAAGTTAAGCCCTCCAGCGCCGATGGTACTAGGGGACCAACCCCTGGGAGAGTAGGTCGCCGCCGGAAACTGATATTAGGAGAAGACCCCGCGCAAAAAGCCGGGGTCTTCTCCGTTTTCGCCCACCCGGCCTGGCGAGACCACTCCCGCCAGCGACCGAGCGGGGGGTGATAATGGAAGGATAACAGTAATTATGGTCGAAGTAATGAAAAGTTCGCAGAGCTGTAGGAGATCGGTGATTGGGGGGTGCAGTTGGGGTGGGCAGAAGGTGACCTAAAAAACCGGGAGGTGACCAGGTGGCGATGACCAGCGGGAGTGTCCTTTTGATTGATGATTCGCCGGTGTTCAGACTGGCCGTGAAAAATATTCTAAGTGCCAGGGGTTACCAGTTAGTGCCGGTCAGCAGCGGCGAGGAAGCGCTAGCCGAAATAAAGAGGCGCATGCCCGAAGTCTTTGGTTTAATTATTCTGGATCTTCACCTTACGGGAATCGACGGGCTGGAGACCTTGAAGCGGCTGAAAAACATTCCCGGCTACGCCGAGGTACCGGTCATAATCGCTACCGTAGACAGCAGCTTGGCCATGATCCGGCGGGCTATAGAATTGGGGGCCACCGATTTTATCCAAAAACCGCTCACCGAGGAGCTCATCGCCCGAATTGAAAAGTTTTTGAGTCCGTCGGGCTGGGACGAAGCGGAACTGGCCGAACGCTTTAGCGAGATCCTGAAATTGGAATTGGCCAGAGCCGCGCGGGGCCAGACCCCGCTCACCCTCCTTTTGGCCCGGCGGGACCGCCCCCTGGGTGCCCAAACCCCGAAGGTGGTGGAATTCCTGCGGCATAATCTACGGGGAATCGACACCGTTTGCCTTTTGAGCACAAGTACGCTGGGCCTCGTTTTGCCGCTGACCGATAACCGCGGAGGTCAGATAGTGGCCGGGAAGCTGCAGGATTGGCTCGCTAAATTTGGCCCAGGGAAGTGGCAGCTAGCCACGGCGACCTATCCCGATGACGGTAACGACCGTGAGGAACTCCTTGGGTTGGTCCGGTCGCGCCTGGCCGGGGAAGCGGAAACTTGAGAAGCGGACTCCAAAACCTTGATGCAGGTGGTGCCGGTTTCCTCAGAGGACGAACCACGGATACACGACCGCCCCGGAGCGTTTGAACGATAGATCGCCGCCGTAGATGAGGGCGGCGGGGGCAGTTTCATCACCCGACAATTTTCGCCAGTAGATAAGGTTGCTGAAAAAGTCGGACGCTGTCGTCTGGGCGGACTTGGTCTCTACAGGGATCAATTCCTGCCCAAGGTCGATGATGATATCCACCTCGTGGCCGGAGGCGTCGCGCCAGAAGTAAAGACTCGGCTGCTCACCGCGGTGCATGAAGTTTTTGTACATCTCCGAAACCACGAAACTCTCGAAGACCGCTCCGCGCTCGGCCCGGTGGAAAAGCTCATCTGGTGAGCGGATTTGAAGCAGGTAGCACAAAAGCCCTGTATCCAAGAAGTACAGCTTGGGTCTCTTGATAAGCCGCTTGCCGAAATTCTTGTGATGCGGCCTCAAGAGCGTCACTATGAAGCTGGCCTCGAGTGCGGAGATCCACCGCTTGGCTGTCGTGTGCGAGATGCCGCAGTCGGACGCCAGCCCCGATAGATTGAGCAGTTGTCCACAGCGGCCGGCACACAGCCTGATGAACCTGCCGAACGTCTCGATGTCGCCGACGTTGAGGACATTTCGCACGTCCCGCTCGAGATAGGTCTGATAGTAGCCGGCCAGCCAGTCGCGCGGAGGAAGGTGCTTGTCGTGTATCCGGGGATAAAAGCCGGTGAAGAGCGTTTCCAGCAAGCCCTTCGCGGGTGGCTTCAAGTTCCTGGGAGAGCTTTGGCCAAGCGTCTCGAGCGCTAGGGGCTTTCGCCCTTCGAGCTCTGCCAGGGAGAAGGGGAGAAGATGCAACACCGCGCACCTTCCGGCGAGTGACTGGGATATGCTCTGGAGCAGAAGGAAGTTCTGCGAGCCGGTCAGGATAAACCTGCCTGTCCAATCCCTGTGTTCGTCCACAAGCACCTGGATGTACGAAAAGAGCTCCGGCGCTCGCTGAATCTCGTCCAGGATGACCGGACCGTCGAACTGGTCCAGGAAGCCGCGCGGGTCCTCCAGGGCGAACTGCCGCTGGTCCAGGAGCTCGAGAGACACATACTGATAGCTCCTGAATACGACCTGGACCAGGGTGGTCTTGCCGGACTGCCTGGGCCCGGTCACGGTGAGGATCGGGAACTGCTTTGCCGCCTGCTTCAACTTGTCGGCCAAAGTGCGTTTGATCATGCTCTAAGTCTCCGTCTGTACGATTGAATATCTTGCGTTCAAATTACACGAGAGACGAGCCGTTGTCAAGCGCTTTTTTTCCGCCGGTCTGCCAGGGGGCACATGGTTAAGGGAAGAGATAGGGAGAACGGAGTTCTAAGTCATTGTGAGGTGCACGGTTCCGATCCGATTCGGAGGGCGGAAATTCGAGTTAGCGCCATTCTGGTCAGCGAATTGGTGGATTCGGTAACTTTCGGCCCGCCGGGCCGGCCAAGATTACCGGATGATTACCCGGTAATCCCGTAGCCAGACGTTGATTTGATATAGATAGGCAAACAGTTGCGGGCCGGCCAGCAGTTGCCCGAACCAGGTGGGTCCGAAGGACGACCCGTCGGTCCGAACCAGTTCACGGACTGTGTCCACATTGATCAGTGGGAGCAGAGGGGACGTCGGGTCGTCCAGCACCTCCAGCAGCTTTTGGCGCGTTGCCTTCAGGTAGGATGGGTTGTGGGTTTTCGGGTACGGGCTCTTGCGGCGCTGGAGCACGGGTTCGGGTACCACATCCCGGAGTGCCAGCCGCAGGACGCCTTTTTCCCGCCCGTCCCAGGTCTTCATGGCCCAGGGGATGTTCCAGACATACTCCACCAACCGGTGGTCGCAGAACGGCACCCGTACTTCCAAGCCGGTGGTCATGCTCATGCGGTCCTTGCGATCCAGCAGGGTGGTCATGAACCACAGGATATTCAGGTAGGACATTTCGCGGCGGCGGGCCTCCTCGGGATCCTCGCCCGGGAGCCGGGGCACTTCAGCTAAGGTGTCCCGGTAGCGCTGGGCCACGTACTCCTCGGCGCGCATGGTTTCGGCCAGCTCCGGGGACAAAAGCCGCATCCGCGCCGGAGTGGATTTGGACCAGGGGAAGGTACCGGCGTTTAGGTCTTCTGAGCGGTGGAACCAGGGGTAGCCTCCGAACACCTCGTCGGCGCACTCGCCGGAAAGGGCGACGGTGAAGTGCTTTTTGATTTCGCTACAGAAAATGTGCAACGAGCCGTCTACATCCACCATGCCCGGCAGATCGCGGGCCCGGACGACCGTCTCCAGGGTATTGATCAGTTCCGGAGTGTCGACCACTACGGAGTGGTGCACGGTGCCCAGCCATTCCGCTACCCGGTCCACCCAGAGGCTGTCGGCGTCGGGCTGGAAGGGGTTCGGGCGAAAGTATTGTTCGTTTCCCGCGTAGTCAATGGAATAGGTGTGCACCGCGCCGCGTTCCTGTTTGGCGAAGGCCCAGTTGGCGAAGGCGGTAAGCGCGGTGGAGTCTAAGCCGCCGGAAAGCAGGGTGCACACAGGTACGTCGGCCACCAGTTGCCGTTCTACCGCGTCCTGAAGCAGGTGGCGCACCTTTTCCGCGGTGGTGGGCAGGTCATCGGGGTGCGGCCGGCTCTCCAACTGCCAGTACCGGCGGATGTGTACTCCGCTGCGGTCGTACACCAGACAATGGCCGGGGCGCAATTCTGCAACCCCGCGAAACACGCCGTGTCCCGGTGTGCGGGCCGGGCCGAGCATGAACACCTCGGCCAGTCCCTCCACATCCACTTCCGGCTGCACCGCAGGATGGGCGAGCAGCGCCTTCGGTTCCGAACCGAACAGAAAGGCTGGACCGCGCCGGGCGTAAAACAGGGGCTTGACACCCATCCGGTCGCGGGCCATGAACAGGCGCTGGTCGTATGTACTCCACACGGCGAAGGCGAAGATGCCGTTCAGACGTTTCAAACATTCCGGACCCCATTCCCCATTCCATGAAGGACAGGAGCAGCGCCTCGGTGTCGGAGTGGCCGCGGAAGATGTGACCCCGCGCTTCCAGTTCCCGCCGCAATTCGGGTGTGTTATACAGTTCACCGTTGTAGACCAAAACGTATTCTTGCTTTCCCAGGCGGCGGACCATGGGTTGACCTCCGCCGGCGGGATCGATCACGATCAGACGCCGGTGTCCCAATGCGGCGCGGGTGGAGAGCCAGACGCCGGCGGCATCCGGTCCCCGGGCGGCCAGCGTCTCGGTCATTTCGGTGATCACCGGGCGTTCCCGGCGCAGGTCACGTTCCCAGTCGATCCAACCGGCGATGCCGCACATGTCAGTCTCTCATCCTTTCCAAAAGAGCACGCGAAAGCGCCACGACGGGTTCTGCGCTGAACTCCTTATTGCGGCGCCGCTGCCTTGAATCGTTTTATGGGGTATCCGGTTCAGTCTTATCTTATGGGAGAGAGCGGCGGGTTGGCATTCGACTTTGGTGGCAATGAATAGAAATTTTGGCGACATTGTGGTGAGCGACTGCGTTTACCCTTAAAGGGCAGATTGACTTTGCGCACACCCCAATTTTATCAGCGTTTTCATTGTCTGAATGAGGGGGGCTAATGAAATAGGCGGGAGGAATGGGGCGGTCTGGTGGCGAAGTTGCCTCATACCACCCTGAAGGAGGCGGGTGTTTATGGCCCGGGTGTTAACTGTAAAGCGCATCAGCCGCTGCATCGCCTGTTATTCCTGCATGCTGGCCTGCACGCGCACCGTCTACGGCCAGTTTTCCCTAGCCAAAAGCGCCATTCAGATCCGAACCCGGGGCGGTTTGCAGAGCAAACTGGCCGCTGACGTCTGCCTGGGCTGCGCCGAACCGCCCTGCGCTTCGGCCTGCCCACGGGAAGCCCTCCGGCCGCGCGCGGGGGGCGGTGTACGGTTCGCCCGGGCTAGGTGCGACGGTTGCGCAGCCTGTGTGGAGGCGTGTATCGCCCGGGTGATCCGGATGGATCCGGAGGAAAATTTGCCCATCGTCTGTGTGCAGTGCGGGACCTGCGTGCGGTACTGTCCGCACGAGGTGCTGGAAATGACGCCAGTGGACGAGGGGGAGGGGTAATTATGCTCGGAGAGCGCGTATTGACCATTCTGAACATCGACCTGGACGACCTGACCTGGAGCTCCGAGGCGCGCGCTGACCTGTCGGAATACCTGGGGGGCATCGGGCTGGCCGGCAAATTGTTCGCCGAGCGGTGGCGTCCGGGGTCATCCCCCGGCGATCCGGGCCAGCCGGTGGTGCTGGCCATCGGGCCGCTTTCCACCGTGTTTCCGCTGGCGACCAAGACGGCGGCCGTGTTTCACTCTCCGTTGACCGGGGAATGGGGGGAAAGTTACGCGGGTATGCGGCTGGCAATGGCCCTCCGGTTCGCCGGCTACGACGCCCTGGTGGTCAGCGGGCGCGCGCCGCACCCGGTTTACCTGGTGATTACGGCGGACGGAGTCGCTTTCCGGGACGCCCGGGCTCTCTGGGGCCTGTCCACCGAGGAAAGCGGGCGTATTCTCCGGGAATGGGAGACCGGCCGGGGACACCGGAGCATAGTGCGCATCGGCCCCGCCGGGGAGCGGGGCGTGGCTTTTGCCGGGGTGAACGTGGACACCTTCCGGCATTTCGGACGCCTGGGACTGGGCGCCGTATTCGGCGCCAAGAACCTCAAAGCGCTGGTGGTGCACGGGAACCGCTGTTTCCCTATCCCGGACCGCAAGGCTTACCGGGAGGTGTATGATGAAGTTTATGCCCGGGCGGTGGACACCGACCTGATGGAAAAGTACCATGGCCTGGGGACGGCGGGAAACGTCCTGGTGCTGAACGGGTTAGGTGCGTTGCCGACCCGGAACTTGCGGCAAAACCGTTTTGAGCACGCCGTGGACATCAGCGGCGAGGCCTTTGCCGAGAAAACACTTCTCCGCAAGCTGGCCTGTCCCGGCTGCCCGGTGGGGTGCATCCACATCGGTCTGTACCGGCGCCAGTTCGATGCGGGATACGAATTCGAGAGCAGTACGCTGGCCTACGACCACGAACTGATTTACGCCCTGGGATCGCTGCTGGGCATTTCGGACACCGGGGGGATTTACGCCCTGATCGAGAAGACTGAACTCCTGGGACTGGACGCCATCACCAGCGGGGCGCTGCTGGCCTGGGCGACCGAGGCCCGAGAAAAGGGGCTGATTGTCGGGGAGCAGCTGGGGACCCGGCTGACCTTCGGAGAACCGGAGGGTTACCTGGAGGTTCTGGATCGCATCGTTACCCAGCCGAACGACTTTTACCGGACCCTGGCTCAGGGTCTCGAAGCGGCGGCGGAGGCCTTCGGCGGCCGGGAATTTGCCCTGACTCTCGGCGGCCACGAAATGGCTGGTTACCATACCGGGTACGGCTTCCTGCTCGGCCAGGCCGTGGGGGCGCGGCACTCGCACCTGTGCAACGCCGGGTATGCGCTGGATCAAAAAATGGGCCCGGATTTTGACCCCGACGCTCTGGTGGACGAACTCATTGCCGAGGAAAAGTGGCGCCAGGTGTTGAATAGCCTGTGCATCTGCCTCTTCGGCCGCGGGGTGTGGACCGGGGACCTGGTGCGGCGGGCGCTTTTATGCCTGGGGATCGACGCCGAGGGCGAATTCCTGTCCGAGTTGGGGAAACGCATCTTCAAGCTGAAGAATGAAGTCAAGCGCCAAATGGGCTTCGACTACCGCTGGCTGCGGTTCCCGCGCCGCTGCCTGGAAACTCCTTCTTTCCAGGGCCAACTGGACGAAGAAGTACTCCGCGATCTGCTGAACCGTTACATCGCCAGGTTGGGGGTATGATCACCGGACCGCCCTGAACTTTTTAGGTTATCCAGCTTTCGGAGAGGTGACATTTTTTCAGACCAAGTTATTGTGTTTTAGGGTGACATTTTCACTGGCCATTGACATGCGCGGTCGGTTGGCAACCCCTGGACAAACCGTCCGAACTATGTTAATCTATTACAACCCAAATCTTTCGCGTGTGGGTGCCCTTGTTCCAAAGGGTGAAAAGGGAACCGGGTGCAAATCCCGGACGGCCCCGCCACTGTGAATGGCGAGCACTTCCAGATGCCACTGGGCCTCCGGCCTGGGAAGGCGGAAGTCTGCGATGAGCCATGAGTCAGGAGACCTGCCCGCGCGCCACGCACGATGACCTCCGAGGGGGGGTGCAGGCGTAATGCTCCATGCCGTTATGCCGGATGGCTAAACGTGTGGCCCCGTTCTCCGTCGAGGACGGGGTCGCTTGTTTCCCGCGCGAAATGTACCCTAGTCCGCCGGCTGGCGCCCGGCTGGATGAAAACTGAAAGGGAGGGGTTGTTCTGATGCATCTGAAAAGACCGTTTCCGCGGCTAATTACACCGCTGGTACTCTTGACGTTTGTCCTGGGGTTGTTTCTGCCGATCCTGTCCTTTGCCACCGCCGAAGCCAACGAACAGGATCCCAGAACCGAACTGATCGCGGAACTGATCGGATTCATTCACGAGCGATACCAGGCTGGTGAAGAACTGGACGCGCACACCGCTTATGTGCTCACCCTGGCCGGGGAAAACTTGGCCGGTGAGAAATGGAAAAAAGGCGGCCGCTCCCTGAAAAGCGAAGTGGAGGCGCTGGCCGACCTCCTGGGTGACAATCGAACCCTGGTTACTTATCTCCTGGCTACCCAGAACGCAGACGGCAGTTTCGGGCCGTATGCCAACGAGTACTCGACGGCCCCGGCGCTGCAGGCGCTGGCCGCGGTCCTGAACGACATCCCCGTCGGGGAAGCGGTTTACGGCCAAGTGGAAGAAGCGATAATCAGGGCGATCGGCTTTCTGCGGGAATCTTACCGGGAAAACGGCTACGCGGCCGACGCCTTTGGCTTTGACCACCGCTGCGTGGAGGCCCTGGCCGGCGCCGGAATCGTCCTGGACGGCAACGATTGGCTGTACAACGATACCACCTTGAAAGAATCGGTGGTAGAAAGTGCTTACCGGGTGGCCCGGGAAGCCACCTCGGTTACCGACGCGGTTTACCTGGCCAAACACTTAAACGCCGTTTACGCCGTGGCGCCCACGCACGCCGCCGTGAACGCCTTGACAGAGCGCCTGCTGGCGCTGCAGCAAGAAAATGCCGGCGAAAAAGGGCTTTTCGGAACCGGGAGCGTTTATGCCGAACTTCTGGTGCTGCGGGTACTCGGTCAGACCGGATACCTAGCCGGGGTGCGGCAGGCGGACGCCTGGACCTACATCAACCAGTTCCGGCACGAGCACAAAAACGTCTTCGGTGCTCCCACGGGGGCCGGGTGGGGCGGTTTCGGCGCCCCGGAAAGCGACACCACCGCCCAGGTGCTCACCGCCCTCAGCTACTTCACCGACGAAACGGTGCCCACCGCGGTCTACCGGGACGAGGGCCTGGCTTACCTCGGGGACATCCAGCATCCCGACACCGCGGGGATCACCCATCCCTGGGACCCGGCCTTCGCCACCGCCGAGACGCTCCTGGCCCTCCACTCCCTGGGGCTTGACTGGCGACAAGCGGAATGGGCCAGGGACTCCCGCACCAAAACCGCGGCCCAGTGCCTGCTGGCGCTGCAGGCCTGGAAGGATCCCGAACGGGTGAACCGGCTGGCGGACATGCTGAAAAACAGGCAAAAGTTTTCCGATCCAGGCCGGGGTTCCTTCGAAAACAGCGTCTACAGCGACATGTGGGCTTTCCTCGCCCTGGGCGAGGTCGGGAAATTGACCGTCATCAATACCGTGTATGCCCTGGAGTACATCCTCGGCAAGCAATGGACCGGCACTGGGCAGGAGGACGGTTCCTGGGGCGAAACCTGGGGCGACACTTACTATGCAGACTTCCTGTCCACCTGCCAGGCCCTCCGGAGTCTGACCCATTTCCCGGGTTACGCCGACAATCAGGATATTACGGCGGCAACAGAAGCCGGAATCGAATGGCTCCGGGTCCAGGGGCGCGACGACGGTAGCCATTACCATGGTTGGGACGACCCCCTGGTCGACACGGCGGACCTTATCCTGACTCTAGTCCACCTGGGACAGGATCCTGCCGGTGCCGAGTGGAGCCGCACCGTTGGCGGGCAGACCGTCAGTCCGGTCCACTACCTGCTCGCGCATGCCGCTTCTCCCGGGAATGTTTTCGCGGCCACGCAGGCCCTCCACGCCTTGATTGTCCTGCCTGTAGAGACTCCCGGTGATCCTGTGCCGCCGGGGACGGGGGAGCCCGGTGAACCGCTGGTTACCCTGGTGGGCGTAGCGGTAGTGGGCAAAAACGACGAACTCCTGTTCGGCCCGTCCTATGTACCCCTGGCCAGCGATAACGAGTGGGGGCGCACCGCCCTCGGTGCCCTGGACGCCACCGGCATTCCGTACCGCACCTCCGACCAGTGGCGGGGTTTCATCACCTGCATCGCCGGGCAGTGCAACGCGGGCACGGACGGGTGGATGTTCCAGGTCAACGACGTGGTGCCGGGTGTAGGCGCTGCCGACAAGCTGGTAGAGGACGGGGACCGGATCGTCTGGTGGTACAGCACGGATTGGACCTCCGGCGGCCCCGGCTGGAACGAGCTGTTGACCCGGCTGAGCCAACAGCAACAGGAACAGCAAGCGGATGAACTTCAGGAAATTCGCCTGCCGGAATTCCCCGCTGCCCTGAGACCTGCCGCGAAAGCAGAAGTGGCCTTGCAGGAACTGGGCGAACTCCCCGGACTCCAGCCGGAAGGTGTTGCCCTGGAGAAGGTGGCGGAGACAGGCCAGGCGGTGGTGGTGTTGGAAAGTGGCGAACCCTTGTCCTGGGAGCACCGGCGGCAGTTGAAGCAGGAACTTGCCCAAACCCCGGTGGATCTGGCGCGAGAAGTCAAAGCGGAAGAAGGCGCGCTTGTAGTTGATGCGGCGGCCAGGATTGGTCTCGCCATTCCGCCACACGCCCTCGACCGGGACATGCAGATCACCATCCGGCAACTGCGCGCCGACGACGCGGTGCCGCCGGTGCCCAGCGGCTACCGTCCGGTTTCAGCCTTCTATGCCTTCGGGCCGGCCGGGACCACCTTCAGCAGCCCGATAACCCTGACCCTACGGCTGGTGGTACCGCCGACGGTAAAACCGGAAAACCTGGTGTTCGCCCGGTACGACCGCGAAAAGGAAGCCTGGACCGCCCTGCCGGCAGTGGTTGATCCGGGCCGGGGCCTCCTGGTGACCGAGGTGCCGCACTTTTCCACGTTCACCGTTCTGGGTCGGGAAACCCGGAGAACTTTCGCCGACGTGGGACCGAACGCTTTCAACTGGGCACGCGACCCCGTCGAGATCCTGGCCGGCGCCGGTATCATCCGGGGGGTTGACGCGCACCGTTTTGAACCCGCTCGCCCGGTAACCAGGGCGGAATTGACCTGCCTGCTGGTCAGGGGCCTGGAACTCGACGAGACCGCCGACGCCATCTTCGTGGACGTGCCCCCCGGCGCCTGGTACGCCGGCGCCGTGAACGCCGCGGCGGGCACGGGGTTGGTAAAAGGCTTCGCTGACGGCACCTTTCGCCCCAAGTCCTACATCACCCGCCAGGAACTGGCGGCGCTGCTGGTCCGGGTCCTGGACCTGGACGGCCGGGAACCCGGAAAGCTGGTGTTCACCGACGCGGCCGCCGTCTCCGACTGGGCGCGGAACAGCGTGGCGGCCGCGGCCGAAGCCGGCCTCCTCGGCGGCTATCCGGACGGCACCTTTCGGCCCATGGGCCGGACCACCCGGGCCGAAGCGGCCGCCGTGCTGTACCGGGTTCTAGCCGATTTGTAGCCTCGAACGGCGCTCACCAAGCACGGAGACTGCCAGGGGTGGGGGAAGGTCCCCCCACCCCTGTTTCTTGCCGTTGCCTCAACTACCAACGCCTTCGTCCCTTGCCACCGCCATACCGGCCCCACCCCGGGCCCTGGTTTTCAAGAAATCGTCTTCATGGCCGCCCGGGGCCTTTCCCCACCTTTCGGCCCAAGTGCGCCAGTTCTTCCTGCCACCAGGCAAAAGAACCGCGGCCTTCAACCACGGAGCGGGTTCTTCCGGGGTAAATCTCGTAGTATCTCCTATAAGGAGTCGGTGTAAGGTCGGACATGATCACGTTGGCGCCGCAACGCAGGGCACGCGCTCGTCCCTCGGGGTGGAGGACGCCCACGGCGGTAGTGGCCGGTAGGTGGGTCCGGGGCAGTAGCAGGCGGGTCACGGCCAACACCTTCAGCGTCAACTCCAGCGACCCCGACGCGCAGCCGGCCAGCGGCGTGTCCGGATGGGAAATGAACGGGCCGATGCCGGCCATGTCCACCGCGAACCGCTTCAGCAGGAGCACGTCTGCCGCCAGGGCCCTCAGCGTTTGTCCGGGCAGGCCCACGATGTTCCCGGCCCCCACCTGGTAGCCCAGCTCCCGCAGCCAAGTCAATCTCTCCAGGCGGCCCGGCAGCCGGGTTTCCGGCCGTAGGCGCGCGAAAAGCACGGGGTCGGCGGTCTCGTGCTTCAAGAGATAGCGGCCGGCCCCGGCCGCGCGCAACTCACGGTAGGACGCCCGCGGCAGGTCGCCCAGGGATAGCGTTACCGTCACGTTCAGTTCGGTCTTCAGGCGCCGGACCAGGCCGGCGAGTTCGGCCGCCTGATAGCGCGGGTCCTCGCCGGACTGCAGCACGATGGTGCGATATCCTTCGGCCCGGGCGCGCGCGGCGGCGACGAAGATTTCTTCCGGTGCCATCTGGTAGCGGGGGAGGCGGCGGTTGTTGCGCCGTAGGCCGCAGTAGAGGCAGTTACGGACACAGTGGTTGGAGAACTCGATGATCGCCCGCAGGTGCACCGTGTCCCCCAGGTGCCGGGCGCGGACTTCGTCCGCCGCGCGGAACAGGGCCTCCGCTTCCCGGCCCCCAGCCTGCAGCAGGGTAACAATCTCGGCTCCCGAAAGTAGGTGGGTTTTGACCGCCTTAGCCAGAGCCGCGCTGAATGCCGGGCGCACGGGCGGTCACTCCCGCCACGTCTGGCCGGAGAGACACCACGGCCGCCCGCCGGCTTCGCCCGCTTCCAGGTCCGTATCCAGCGCCGCCAGGATTCCCGGAAAGGGAGACAAAGCACGCCGCAAAACCCCGTGCAAGTGCGCCAGTAGCACGCCGTAGTTGACGATCGGCACTCCGGCTTCCCGGGCCTGCAGCATCCGGGACAGCATCTCCCTCCGGTTCAGCATGCACGCCCCGCAGTGGATGACCAGCTTGTATTCCTCGAGGTTTTCCGGCAGCGCCCCGCCGCCGGCAGCGACGTCGAAGCGCAGTTCCCCGCCTATCGCCTGGCATAGCCACCGGGGAATCTTCACCCGGCCGATGTCATCCGCGATGGGGTGGTGCGTACAGGCTTCCGCAACCAGAACCCGGTCTCCCGGCCGCAGGCCGTCCACGGCGCGGACACCGGCCGCCAAGGTCGCCAGGTCCCCCTTGTACCGGGCGAACAGGATAGAAAAGGAGGTGAACAACACCCCTGGGGGCGTGTCGGTGGCGGCACGCAGGTAGACGGAGGCGTCGGTGACGACCAGCTTCGGGGGCGCAGTCATACTCCGCAGGGCCTGGCGGAGTTCCCGTTCCTTTGCTATTACAGCCACCCCGTTGTGCTCCAGCACGTCTCGGATCACCTGCTGCTGCGGCAGGATGAGCCTCCCTTTCGGGGCCGCCTTGTCGATGGGAACCACCAGGACCACCGTGTCTCCGGGCGCGATCAGGTCGCCCACAATGGTGGGTAGCGTCCAATCCCGGGGAGCGTGCCGGATAATCGCCTGCTTCAGCTGCGCAATGCCCTGGCCGGTCCGGGCGCTCACCGCCGTCCACGCAACCGGCAGCGCCGCCGACCAGGCGAAAGCCGCCACTTCCGGGTGCAGGTCGATTTTGTTGACCACGCCAATCACCGGAACGCCGTGCGCCTGTGCCCGGGCGAACACGCCCAGTTCGTAGCTGCCGACGCCGTGGATCGGGTCCACGACCAACAACACCAGGTCGGTCCTTTGGAGCACCTCGAAACTCTTCCGGACCCGGAGGCGGCCTAAGTCTCCCGTGTCGTCCAGGCCGGCGGTGTCAATGAGCAGCACCGGTCCCAGGGGCAAAAGCTCCATGGCCTTGGCCACCGGGTCGGTGGTGGTGCCGGGCACTTCGGCCACGACGGCCACTTCCTGGTTCGCCAAGGCGTTGATCAGGCTCGACTTGCCGACGTTCCGCCGCCCGAACAGGGCGATGTGCAGCCGCTCCCCGCGCGGCGTCTGGTTCAGTCCCGCCACTGCTGCCACTCCCCCCAGATGATAAAAAGCCGGGCGCTGTTTGGCTGCACCCCCTCTAAAACCGCAGATCCCGCTCCCCGGACTTGATCCGTTGTAGTAACTCTTCCAGCCGCCCCACCCGCTTGGGTAGCTGTTCTGCGAACCGTGCCACGTATTGGGCGATAATCCGTTGCCCCACTGCGCGGGTGCGTGGCATGGCGTAATCCAGGAGGTATTCTTGGAAAGTGAGGACCGCGTTCGGGATACAGAAGTGCCTGACCAGCCCCTTCTTGGCGAAGGTCATGAAATGGCAGCCGGTACGCGCCGCCCGGTAACAGGAAGTGCAGAAGGAAGGGATGTACCCGTCCCGGCAGAGTTCGTAAATAAAACCGTCCAGGGAACGGGTGTCCGCCAGTTGAAACTGTTGCCGTTCCGGAATTTGTTCCCGCTCCATTTCCGTATACCCCCCCACCGCGATCCGGGAGCCGGCATCCGCCTGTGAAACCCCGAGCCCCAGTACTTCCCGGCGCAGTTCCGGGCGCTCCCGGCAGGTGAGAATGAGGCCGGTGTACGGCACCGCGCACCGCAACACGGCCACCACCGTCTTGAAGTCCTCGTCGTTGACCAGGTGGGACGGACGGGTGGTGAATGGCGTGTTCAGGGCCGGCTCCACCCGCGGGAACGAGATGGTGTGCGGCCCGATCCCGAATTCCCGTTCCAGGTCCAAGGCGTGACAGATCAGGCCCAGTACCTCGAACCGCCAGTCGTAGAGACCGAACAGGGCACCGATGGCCACGTCGTCGATTCCCGCCTCCTGGGCCCGGTGCAGCGCGAAGAGACGCCAGCGGTAGGACCCCTTAAGCGTGTTGGCCGGGTGCATCCGCCGGTAGGTCTCGTGGTGGTAGGTTTCCTGGAAAACCTGGAACGTGCCGATCCCGACCTCCTTCAGCGTCCGGTATTCATCCACAGCCAGCGGCGGGGCGTTCACGTTCACCCGCCGGATTTCCCCCCGCCCGTTCCCGGCGGCATAGATCCGCTCGATGGACCGGCACATAAAATCTGCATCGCTCTCCGGGTGCTCGCCGTACACGGCGATCACCCGCTTGTGCCCCTGGGCGGTCAGCGCCCGGACTTCCCCCTCCAGTTCGTCCAGGGAGAAGGTCCGCCTGGAAACCGCCCGGTTCGTATGCCGGAAACCGCAGTAAGCGCAGTTGTTCACGCAGGGACTGGAAACGTAAAGGGGCGCGAAAAGCACGATGCGGTTGCCGTACACTTGTTCCTTGATCCGGCGGGCGGAGGCGAACATCTCCTCCCGGAGTTCGGGGTCCCGGTTATTCAGCAATACGGCCGCCTCCGCCGGCGCCAGGCCCTTCAGTTCCCGCGCCTTGGCCAGCACCTCTACCACTTCGGAACGATCCGGGTTGGCCTTTTCACTCAGGATTCTCCAGATCCAGGCCTCGTGGATGAAATCGGCCCGGGACTCCGTTTCCTCGTATCTCTTGATCATCTCCAGACGCCGCGTGCGCCAGGCGCGTTCCTCCACGCTCAGCATGTTCGCCCCCCCCCGTACACGACCGGCCAGGCGGTCGGCAAGAGGCTATCGCCCGGCACCCAACGGTCTTTTACGCACAGCTTATTCTCTAGATACCTACTCCGGTCCCGACTTGTCTAATGCTTCCGGTTTTGTGCTTTTTCGGGTAAAGTTAGGGGGGTCCACCCTAACGGGAGTGAGTCCGGATGAACCGGCTCAGCGAACGGTCGTAGGTTCTTTCGACCTCCGGCGGGAAAAGACAGCCGGGCAGCTCCCGCCGCTTCCAGTGGTAGTCCAGGCACTCGCAGCATTTTCCTTTCCGCGGGCAAGGTTCATAGGTGCAAGTACACTTCTGCCGGTTGACCTCAACAGTACATTCCATTGTTATCCTCTCCCTTCGTGTTTTTGTTTTGTAAGGAGTCTGCCCCGGCAACGGTGACGCCCGGCGGCTTTTACCCCGCCTTTATGATACTAGACTTTGTGTTTTCCAAGAAATAGAAGTACTTATCCGCTCAACCCTCAATAAAATGTTCCAGAACGCATCTGATACGCCACCGAACGCTTACGCTACGAGTACGCAATTCCCAAAGGAACTTAACCCGGTAGGGCCTGTTTTTGCAGTTCGGCAAACCTTGCTGAGGGGGGACTTCGTTGGGCAAAGGCAGAGTAAAACACGTTTTTCCCGGAGGCAACACCTCTATCGGCTTTTACTCCTATTACCACCACGTGATCGCCTCGGACGCCACCCGCATCTTCGTGCTCAAGGGCGGACCGGGGGTCGGCAAATCCACGTTTATGCGCAAGATTGGAGACGCAATGCTGGCCCGCGGGTTTGACGTCGAGCATCACCATTGCTCGTCGGACAACAATTCCCTCGACGGCCTGGTCGTTCCGGCCGTCGGGGTGGCCCTGCTCGACGGAACAACCCCGCACATCGTGGATCCCGTTACCCCCGGCGCCGTGGATGAGATCATCCACCTCGGGGACTACTGGGACGAAGCCAAACTGCGGGCGAACAAAGAACAGATCCTGGCTACCCACCGGCGGTTGGGACGGCGTTTTGCCATCGCTTACAGCCACCTCGCCGAAGCCAAAGTGATCCGGAACGAAATGGAAAGCTACGTGACGGAAAGCATGAACTTTACCCGGGTAAACAAGCTTACCGCCGAACTGATTCAGGACGTTCTCGCCCAGGCGCCCGGACGGTACCACGTGGATCCGAAAGCCAGGCACCTGTTTTACTCGGCCATCTCTCCCAACGGAGTGGTGCACTACATCGGTAGTTTGCTGCAGGACGTCAAGCAGATGTACCTGATTAAAGGCCGGCCAGGTAGCGGCCGTTCCACGCTGGTGGAGGCAGTGGCCCGCGCCGCCCACGCCCGGGGGTTGGACACCGAGGTCTTCCACTGCGCCTTCGAGCCGCACCGGGTGGACCTGGTGGTGATCCCGGCGGTGGGGGCGGCGGTATTGAAAGACGTGGAAGAGATCGGCTTCCAGCCCGGCTCCGTTCCCGGGCTGCGGGTGTCGGTGTACAATCTCGACGTACACCTTAACCGCGAGGCGTTGGCGCGGTACAGGGCCGAACTGGCCAGCGCGCAGGAACGGTTCACCGCCGCCCTTAACCGGGCGATTAGCCACATCGCCAAGGCGAAGCAGACGCACGACCACCTGGAGAGTTTCTATATCCCGGCCATGAACTTCGCCGCCGTCGAGGCCCGGCGCAAGGAGATCCTGGAACGCATCCTCGGTTACGCCGGCCACCGTTATATTGAAATCCCACCCTTCGGCGGCAACCCGATGTACTCCGACGTTTGATTTGCGAACAGGCCAATAAACCTCTCTACCAATTCCGGATCGAACTGGGTACCCGCGCACCTTTGCAGTTCGGCCACTGCTTCCTCGTGAGACATCGCCTTTCGGTAGGAGCGGTCGCTAGTCATGGCGTCGTAGGCGCCAGCGACGGCCAGGATGCGGCACTCCAGCGGGATCTCCTTCCTCTTGAGGCCGAAAGGGTAACCTTCACCGTTCCACCACTCGTGGTGCTTGAGGATCTGGTCGGAGATGGGAGCCAGGTCGGGCACAGCCAGGGCGATCCGGTGGCCGATTTCGCAATGCCGCTGTATTTCCATCCGTTCTTCGGGCGTGAGCGGCCCGGTCTTGAAGAGGATGCGGTCCGGTATCCCCACCTTGCCGATGTCGTGGAACTGGGCCAGGAGACGAAGGCCCGCCATGCTATTTTCCGGCAGGCCGAGGGCTAGGGCCATGTGGACGACTAAGGCCTGCAGGCGCTCGGTGTGGCCCTTGGTAATGATGCGCTTGGCCTCCAGCGTTTTCATCAGGGTCTGGACGATGGCGCTCCGGCTGCGGTGCAGCTTCTCGTGGTACATATTGTTGTCCGCTTTCCGGAACAGGTCACCCATGTTTACCCGGGTTTCATTGCTCACCGCAGAACCAACGGAAATGCTAAGCGGCAGGCCCGGGCTTACTACGTTGCGCTTTTCCACCGCCTTCCTGATCCGGCGGCTGGCGTTTTCCACCGCCGCCCGGTCACTACCAGGCAACAGCACGGCGAATTCGTCGCCCCCGATCCGGGCGATCATATCGCCCTCGCGGAAGCAACTCTTGAGCACCGTAGCGGCGTCTCTGAGCAGAGCGTCTCCGACCTTGTGTCCCAGGGTATCGTTAACCAGTTTAAGCCCGTCCACGTCACACACGATCACCCCCACCGGGGCGTGGCGGGAGCCTTCCAGGCGGTGCATCTCATGTTCGAAGTAGCGCCGGTTGTAGAGGCCGGTAAGCGGATCATAGAGACTGAGGTATTTCAGCCTGTCCTCCGTTCGCTTGCGTTCGGTGATATCACGGTAGATGACGTATATGCCGACCTGTTGGTTATCAACCACAATGGGGTAAGCGATCGTGGACACGTGGATCAGTCTGCCGTCTTTCCGCTTGCGCACTAACTCTTGCTGGACCGTGCTCCCGCCTTGGACGAGCTCTGACAAAGCCAGGGCTTCGGCAAGCAGATGCTCCGGGACGATAATTTCGTTTATTCGCCGGCCCACAATCTCGTCCGGCGCATACAAAAAAAGTTTCTGGAAGCCCTTGTTGACCATAATGATCCGATCCTCGGTGTCCAGCATCACAATCCCTTCGGGTGAGTTTTCAAAAAGCTGCTGGAAATAAGACTTCTGCAGTCTCAACTCCTCTTTCCATCGTCTCTGTTCCGAAATATCACGGACGGATTCAATCGCCCCCACTATGTTCCCCTGGCGGTCAAACAGTGGCGAAGCCTTCACCCACAAATAAGCCCCCCGTCCTCCCCGGACCGACGGGACAAACACCTCGGCGTAAAGGGTATTGCCTTCTCTTTGGACGTATTCGTACTGTTTTTCGAGTTCCTGGTCATCCGTACCGATAAGGTCGGCCAAAGTGGGTCTCGGTTTGCCGTAAAAAGGCACGGCGTAGGCGTAATCGCCCTTACCGAGCATTTCCTGCTTACTCACTCCCGTCAGCTCTTCGATCGCCCGGTTCCAGGCAATCACCTTTTTCTCCCGGTCGATAACAAAGGTGGCGTCGGGGAGAAACTCGATGATGTCCATTAGCTGGCGGTTGGCTGACTCCAGGGCCTCCCTGCTTGCTTCCAGCTCCTGCATTTGCCCCTTGAGCTCTTCCTCGGCCGCCATCAGTTCTTCGTTTATGGCCACCAACTCTTCGTTGGTCGCTTCCAGTTCCTCCTTGGCCTTCTGCAAGGCCAGCCGGTTCTGCTTACTCTCGGTGATATCGCGGACGGTGGCCAGGATCACGTCCTTGTCTTCCAGGTGCAGTTTGCGCAAAAATACCTCCACATCGAAAACCGAGCCATCGTTGGGCCGACGGGCCTTCCATTCAAAAAGCTGGTCCTCGCCAGCGATGACCCGGGCCCAGATTTCCGGCAATTGGTCCAGGGGATTTTCGGGGCTCGAATAGTCGTCTCTAATGGAAAGGCTAAGGGCTTGGTCCCGATCCACCTGGTACATCTCCAGCATCTTCCGGTTAACGTCGATGATTGTGCCGTCCAGTTCGTGGATAAAGATCGCATCATAGACGCTGTTGAAGATCGTCCGGAGCGCGGGCCTGGAAGAGCGGAGCGTCTTTTCCGGGCCGCTAGCGGCGGAAAAATCCTCCTTAGGCCGCTGCCCTGCTGCGCGATCGCCAAATTCCCGAAAAGTTCCAATCTTGTCGTGCCGGGTCATAGTTAAGCCCCCACTTCGCCGACAAGGCTGCCCCTCGTAAAACTAAAAAGTCTAGCAATCACGTGGGTTTCAGCTGAAATTTGGCGCGAAAAATTTAGCCAAATTGAGGAGGAACATCGCTCCTCAGCGAGAATTGATAACATGAAACCTCAATGCTGAAGGAAGATGTTCCCATAGCTATGGTAACACATACATTTAGCGAAGAGCAATCCCTTCCTTGGGCCCGCTCATCCGGAAGAACCGTACTACCTAAACCAAGAAGCGTTCTGGCGTTCGCAAGGCTCACTATTACTGGGTTCTTCGATTTTACGCGCCGGATTCAGGATAAAGCTCCGGGGAACCCCATGCCGGACTGAATCATTGACAGTTCCGCCCCGATTTGCTAGAATGATGACGGCAAACAAGAAACATTAATTCCGTTTTCCGTTCCGCGATAGCTCAACGGTAGAGCAACCGGCTGTTAACCGGTAGGTTGTAGGTTCGAATCCTACTCGCGGAGCCAGATAATTCTCCGCTAACTCAAGCGGTTCTTGGTTAACGCTTTGACCCCGTCGGGATGACCCGGCGGGGTCTTTGCTTGTACGCCCGGCATGTCTATTGCGCCGATGGGTTGAAAGAAACCCTGTCGCCTAACCAGCGGGAAGACAACCCGTAGGCAAGGGCGTGCCTCTCCCCTACTCGATCGTAACGCATCTGGCCGCCCGGCAATGTTTACGTCCCGAGACCTTTTTGATATGATTGCTTAAACCGCGATAAGCCCACGGACTGAACGATGCTAAGATAAGGGTGTTGCTCGTGACCGTCAATAACTTGCACGATTTTGTGCGCTTACTGCGCCGGGAGCGGGACCTGGCGGAAGTGGCGGTGGAGGTGGATCCCTACCTGGAGATTCCGGAGATCCACCGGCGGGTGATCGCCGAGGGCGGGCCGGCCCTGTTGTTTCGCCGGGTCAAGGGTAGTCCCTTCTCCGTGCTGACCAACATGTTCGGTACGCCGAAACGGATTGAGCTGGCCTTCGGCCCCCGCCCGGCGGAACTGGTACGGGAGGCGGTACACCTGGCGCAAACCCTGCTGCCGCCCAGGCCGGCCGCGCTCTGGGCCGCGCGCGGCACCTTGCGCGACCTGCTGCGGATCGGGACCAGGCGGGTCCGCCGCGGGCCGGTCACCGAGGTAACCGAGCGGCCGCCCCGGCTCGACCGCCTGCCGATGCTGACCGGCTGGCCGGGCGACGGCGGACCTTTCCTGACCCTGCCCCTGGTGTACACCGAGCACCCGGAGACCGGAAAACACAACCTGGGCATGTACCGCGTCCAGCGCTACGATGCGACTACCGCCGGGATGCACTGGCAGATCGGAAAGGGCGGCGGTTTTCACTACCACGTGGCCGAGCAAAAGGGCGAGCCTTTGCCGGTCACCGTATTCCTAGGCGGGCCGCCCGCCCTGGTCCTGGCGGCCATTGCGCCGCTGCCGGAGGACATTCCGGAACTGCTTTTCGCCTCCCTCCTGGCAGGGCGGAAACTGCACCTGGTGGACAACCCCGGCGCGCGCCACCCTTTGGTCGCCGAGTGCGAATTCGCCCTCTGCGGGCGGGTGCCGCCCTACGAACGCCGTCCCGAAGGCCCGTTCGGGGATCACTACGGTTACTACTCGCTGGCCCACGAATTCCCGGTATTCCACGTGGATACCGTCTTCCGGCGCCGGGACCCGATCTACCCGGCCACGGTGGTAGGCAAGCCCCGCCAGGAGGACTACTACATCGGGGAATACCTGACCGAGGTGATGAGCCCGCTGTTTCCGCTGGTTATGCCGTCGGTGCGCAAGCTCTGGACCTATGGTGAGACCGGTTTTCACCCCCTGGCCGCCGCGGTGGTCAAGGAGCGGTACGCCCGGGAGGCGCTGGTCTCGGCCTTCCGGATCCTGGGCGAAGGGCAACTTTCGCTTACCAAGTTCCTGATTCTCACCGACGAAATGCAGGACCTGAAAGATTTCCGGGGGCTTCTCACGCACGTCCTGGCCCGGACGCACTGGGAAACGGACTTCTTCATCCTGGACAACCTGGCCATGGACACCCTGGATTACGCCGGCCCGGAACTGAACCGGGGCAGCAAGGCCATCCTGATGGGCTTGGGTGCGGCCCACCGGGAGCTCCCCCGCAGCTTCACGGGCGGGCTGCCGGCGGGTGTATCTGCCGCCGAAGTCTTCTGCCCGGGCTGCCTAGTGGTGGCCGGGGCGGCGCACGCCGACGCGCCGGATCTGGCGGTCCGGGTCGCCACCCACCCAGTTTTCGCCGCCTGGCCGCTGGTCATCGTCGCCGACCGGGCGGACATCGCCCGGGACCAGACCCGGTTTCTCTGGACGGTGTTCACCCGGTTCGAGCCGGCGGCGGACATCTACGCGGCCGGCACCGAGGTGCGGCGCCACCACCTGCGGTATACCAGTCCGGCGGTGATCGACGCCCGGATGAAACGGGCCTACCCGCCGGAGGTGGAACCCGATCCCGAGACCGTCGCCCTGGTGGACCGGCGCTGGAAGGAGTATTTCGGCGGTTCCTAAATGATTGCGCGGTCTTGCGCCCAGGGAGCTTTGGCGCAAGGACGCCGCGAGCGCCTAAAACTGAAGGAATTGGAGCAGAAGGTCGAAGAATTGCAACTGATAACGAGGTCTGTTCGAACCGGACGCCGTTCGTTGGGGAGGAGAACGAGCTGGACTGGACGCTGGGTCCGTTGGACGTGGTTACGCTGGGGTTGGGACTGGTGTTGATCTCCACCGGCAACCTCATCATGTTCGCGGACAAAATTGCCCGGGCGGCCGGGTTTGAGATCCGCGGCGTGGCCGATTCGGGCGGACTGTTCATGTTCTTGGGCCTCTGGGTTTTCGGCCTGGGGGTGCTGACCGCCCTGTATCCGGTCGGTGTCCGGTTGATTGGCCCGGATTATGGTTGGGCGCTGCTGGCCCTAGCCGCGGCGGCGGTGCTGCGCATGGGGACAGGTTACAGAAAGTATCTTTAATGAGGTTGGCCTCCGAATGACTAACTTCCTTTTCGCCCTCCGTCAAGCGGGATATTTCACCCACAGGTGCAGATCCTCGAACCGGCCGCCGATGTGGGCGTTGTTGATCAGGATGCCACCGTGCCGGTAGCCGAGGCGGTGGAAAACCAGGTTCATCCCGTACGAGCCGGCCCGGGACAGACTCCACAGGCAGCGGTAGCTCCGGGCCACGCAGACTTTTTCCAGGGCGGCGAGCAGGTGGCTGGCCAAGCCCCGCCCCCGGAAGTCCGGGTGGGTGGCGCAGTCGGTCATCTCGGCGTGTTGCTGCCCCGGGTCCGCTTCGGCCGCCGTAGCGCCCACGATCCGTCCGTCCTTCAGCGCCACCTGGAACAGGGTTCCCAGCCGCATAGCCAAGGCCAGGTATTCCGGGTCGTCAATCGGAGTGGGATAAGAGCGGAACACCGCGCCGAAGAGGGCGGCCAACTCCGGAATGTCCGCCGTAGTCGCCGGGCGCAGCTCGAAATCCGGATCGGGTGCGCCCGGGGTTTTCTGCGGCTGGCGCTGAATCTCCGCCAGCGTTTCCAGTTCCTCGTTCAGCAGCCGGCTTTCGCGCCTTTCGGGCCGGAGGTAGCGCGCCAGGAAATAGGCCGTTTCGCCGCGGAAGAAGCCCTCGGCCCGGGCCTCGCTGACGAACCCCACGGCGGCCATCTCGGCCGCGTCTGCTTCCCGGGTGGGGATGATGATTTTGCTGAAACCCTTCGCCCGCGCGTGGCGCTCCAGGTGGTCCGCAAAGGCCGCGTAGTCTTTTACCCGGTAATCAAAAACCCACAGCCGTTTGCTGGTGTAGTCGTTCTGCGCGCGAAAGAGATACCCTTCGCGCTCCTCCCGCACCAGATCGTCATTATCGGTAAAAAGCAAAGCGCTCCCCTCGACTTCCAGTGAATTATCCGTTGTTTAACTTTCCCCGAACCCGTGCGTTCGTATAGCCCTCTCCGATCCGGCAAAAACTACGGTGGAGGTGAACTTGAACAAGACCCTACCTGCTGGAACGACTAGCACTGGTAGTTGGTTAACCGCTTGGAACTCCGCATGCAGCAACCTGATCGACGAGGACCTGCAACCGCCTGATTTGCCAACAAGCTCGAAGAGCTGGAACACCGCCGCTAGCGAAGCTGATTCTGGAGGCGCGCTGTATGTCGGCCATTCGCAACGAGGGTCCCTGGCGCGACGTGCCGGACACCGACTGGAACGACTGGCACTGGCAGTTGGCCAACCGCATCACCCGGCTTGGAGAACTCCGGGGTATTATCAACCTCACCCCCGAGGAGGAAGAGGGGGTGCGGCGCTGCCTGCAGACCCTGCGGATGGCGATCACGCCCTACTACGCCAGCCTCATGGATCCGGACGACCCGGAGTGCCCTATCCGGAAGCAAGCGGTACCCTTGACAGCCGAACTGCAGTTCGGGCTGGCCGAAAGCGAGGACCCCCTGCACGAGGACGTCGATTCCCCCGTGCCCGGGGTTACGCACCGCTACCCGGACCGGGTGCTGTTCCTGGTTACCGACCAGTGCGCTGTGTACTGCCGGCACTGCACGCGGCGCCGCCTGGCCGGCAAGACCGACCGGGCGCTACCCTCCGAGCAGATTGAGACCGCCTTGGAATACATCCGTAAAACGCCGGCCATCCGGGACGTATTGCTTTCCGGAGGGGATGGCCTGCTCCTGTCCGAAGACCGGCTGGGCGACATCCTGGAACGGCTCCGGGCGATCGACCACGTGGAAATCATCCGGATTGGTACCCGGGCGCCGGTGGTTGTCCCCCAGAGGATCACGCCCGGCCTGTGCGACCTGCTGCGCCGCTTCCACCCGCTCTACGTGAATACTCACTTCAACCATCCGAAAGAGATCACCCTCGAGGCCGCCGAGGCCTGCGGAAGGCTGGCTGACGCTGGAATTCCGCTCGGCAACCAGAACGTGCTGCTGCGCGCGGTGAACGACTGTCCGTACATCATCAAGGACCTGATGCACGCGCTTTTGCGGATCCGGGTCCGCCCCTATTACCTCTACCAGTGCGACCTTTCCCCGGGCCTGGAACACTTCCGGACCACGGTGGCCCGGGGGATCGAGATCGTCGAACTCCTGCGCGGCCATACCTCGGGCCTGGCTGTACCTACCTATGTGATCGACGCTCCCGGCGGGGGCGGGAAGATCCCCGTCGCTCCGCAATACTTGATCTCCCAGGCCGAGGGCAAGGTGGTCCTACGCAACTACGAGGGTTTGATCGCCGCCTACACCGAACCGGAAACGCGGGCCGAAGCCTGCCGTGACTGCGAGACCTGCAACCGCCTGTCCTACCGGGAAGGAGTCGGGCTGGAAAAGCTGTTTCGCGGGGCCCAGGTCAGCTTGGTACCCAAGGGTACGGTGCGGGAGCGGCGGTTCTGGGGCTACTGCTAGTTCACCGTCGGGCTTCGTTTTCCGCAAAATAAAGCCGCGGCCTTCTCTGCCGTAGCGGGACACACGCTTCCGGAGACGATGCCGCGGGCCTACGAGCCATACAAAAAGCGTAAACTGAGCTGGACCGTGCTAGTCCTCAACGACCACAGCAGTGCCGTAAGCCAGGATCTCGGCGGCCGTGGCCGCCACCTGGGCGGTGGCGAACCGGACCTCGACGACGGCGTTCGCCCCCAGCTGCTCGGCCTCCGCCAACATCCGCTTAAGCGCGTCCCGGCGGGACAGGGCCATCAGCTCGGTGTATTCCTTGATCTCGCCGCCGACAATGTTCTTGAGACCGGCCAGCACGTCGCGGCCGATATTCCGGCTGCGGACGATGTTTCCGCTGACCAGGCCCAGGGTCCGGACCACCCGTTTCCCCGGCACTTCGCGCGTCGTGGTAATGATCATCCTTCATCGCCCTCCCGTCTTTTTTCCAGCCAAAGGACCAGGATCAAGATTGAGAAACCCAGGGTGACCGCCCCGACCCCCACGCGCAACAGCAGGGGGATTTCCGGCGCGGTCAGGAACAGCCAAGCGATCCAGGCGGCGAACCCGCCCAGGATCAGAACGCCCAGCGCAATCACAAGGTAAGACAAGATTCTCATTTACAACCATCCTCAAAAACCTTCGGTCTATCAATTGTAAAGATTATATCAGGATTATATCAGATTTATTTTAGCTATTCCAGGAAAATATAAACCCAACAAGAAGTTGCTTTTGCCTTGCCGCTTGGGGTATATTTAGATTATAGTTAAAGTAAGTCAAAGTCAAAACCAAAACCAAAACCAGAGCGAGGTGGACCCCTTTATGCCGACCCTCGCCGACTACATCGCGGAGTACATCAAGAAGCGCCTGGCGGAAAGCCCAGACGGCTGCCTTGAAGTTCAGCGCAGTGACCTGGCGGACCGGTTTCAATGCACGCCGTCGCAGGTGACGTACGTGCTGTCCACCAGGTTTGACGTCCGGGCCGGGTTTTTGGTGGAGAGCCGGCGCGGGGGCGGTGGATTCATCCGGATCGTCAAGCTTTCCCTGCCCGAACAGAGCGGGCTGGTCGGAGAATTATACCGTCATATTGGCTCCCGTATCGGGCCGCGCGAGGCCCGGGAAATCGTTCTCCGCTTGCACGGTGAAGGGTTGATCAGCGAGCGGGAGGCGCGGCTGATGATTGGGGCCGTGGATAACCGTACCCTGCGCGTGGTGGACGTTCCCTGGCGCAATGCGGTCCGGGCCGGCATCCTGAAGGGTATGCTCGGCGCCCTGCTGGGCAACGGAGACCCCCGAGGCGCCGGGAGCAGGGGCGGGAAAGACTCCGCGGGATAGGTTTTGGAGCAAAAGAGGAGGGCTACCGTGCTTTGTGAACGGTGTAAACAGCATCCTGCCTCGGTGCACTATACCGAGGTTATTAATAACCAGAAGCGCCAGATGAACCTGTGCGAGGCCTGCGCCAGGGAGGCCCAGAAAGCGTTTGGCCTGGGCCCGGCGCTCAACCTGCAGAATTTTCTCGCCGGACTCATGGGTCCGGTGATCGCCGCGGAGACTCCCGGTGGCAAACAGCGCCTCAAATGTGAATCCTGCGGGTTGACCGAGGAAATGTTCGGTGAGCAGGGACTGCTCGGATGCGCCGACTGCTACCGGTACTTCGGCGACCGCCTGCAGCCCCTGTTCCGGCGGATTCACGGTTCGGTCCGGCACACCGGGAAGGTGCCCCAGCGTTCCCGGAAAAATTACCTCCTGGTGCAGGAAGTCGATCGCCTGCGGGCCGAATTGCACGACGCCGTGGAAAAGGAAGAGTTTGAGCGGGCCGCCGAACTGCGGGACGAAATCAGGAAACTCGAGGAACGGTTGGGGCGAAGGGGAGGGATGGGCACGTGAGCCTGAAGGAAGCGGTACACAACCCGTACAGTCCGTGGATGGACCACGCCGCGCCCGAAACGGATGTGGTGATTTCCTCCCGGGCCCGCCTGGCCCGCAATTTGGCCAACTTTTCTTTCCCCCACCAGATGTCGCCGGAGGCGGCCGAACAGGTGGTCCACGCGGTTGCCCTGGCACTCCGGGACCCGGAGTTCAGCGCGCGCTTCGGGGAAGTGGAACTGGTCCGGCTGGCGGAGCTGGCGCCGGTGGAAAGATGGATGCTGGTGGAAAAACACCTGATCAGTCCCGGCTTCGTAACGGCGGAGCGTACCGGCCACCAGCACAAGGGCCTGGTGCTGTCCGCTGATGAGCGGCTAAGTATCATGGTGAACGAGGAGGATCACCTGCGCATCCAGTCCCTTTACCCTGGACTACAACTCGCGGCCGCGGCGCGGCTGGCGGACGAGGCCGACGGCTTGCTGGAAAAGACGCTGGACTTCGCCTTTTCGGACCGGATCGGCTACCTCACGGCTTGTCCGACGAACGTAGGTACGGGCCTGAGGGCGTCCGTCATGCTGCACCTCCCGGCGTTGGTGCTGCTGGGACGGGTCAAGGATATTCTGACCGCGGTCACCAGGCTGGGCCTGACCGTGCGGGGGTTGTTCGGGGAGGGGACCGAGTCGGCCGGCCACCTATTCCAGCTGTCCAACCAGGTCACCCTCGGGCACAGCGAAGCGGACATCGTCAACAACCTGGAATCGATCACCCGGCAGGTGATCGACCAGGAACGCACTGCCCGGGAGCAGCTCCAAAAACAGATGCCGGTAGTAATCCGGGACCGGGTTAGCCGGGCTTTCGGTATTCTGCGCCACGCGTATGTCCTTAGTTCCGAGGAGGCCATGCGCCTGCTCTCGGACGTCCGCCTGGGCGTGGGGATGGGGCTCTTGAAGGGGCTCACCCCCCGGCTGCTTTCCGAACTCATGGTGAAGACCAGGTCGACCTACCTGGTGAAAACCAGCGGGCGGCAACTGTCCCCGCCGGAGCGGGGCGAGCTCCGGGCCACCCTGGTACGGCAGGCTTTGCAGGGGGTTAAAAATAACTCTTAAACCAGGAATGACTCTTAGACCGGGAATACTCTTTAAAAAATAGACGCGGGATTCAGTAGTTACATTTAGGAGGTGTTTTATTAATGTTCGGACGTTTTACCAGGCGCGCCCAAAAAGTGATCCTGTTGGCCCAGGAAGAGGCCCGCAGAATAGGTTACCCCTACATCGGCACCGAGCACCTGCTGCTAGGCCTGGTCCGGGAAGGTGAGGGGGTCGCCGCTAAGGTGTTGGCGGAGATCAATATCGACGCCCGCAAGATTCGGGCGGCCATCGAAAAGATGGTGGAACCGGGCCAAGGCGGCGGTGCGCCGGTGGAGGTAGCCTTCACGCCCCGGGCCAAAAAGGTATTGGAACTGGCGATTGACGAAGCGCGACGCTTGGGCCACAACTACGTGGGTACCGAACACATTCTCCTGGGCCTGATCCGGGAGGGTGAAGGGGTGGCGGCCCAGATTCTCACCGGGATGGGTGCCGATCTGGAGCGGGCCCGGAAACTGGTCCTGCAGCTGCTGGGCGGTGCCCCGTTCAGCGAGGGCGGCCCGGGACGGGCGCCGCAGCAGGCCAAGACGAACACTCCGAACCTGGACCAGTACGCCCGGGACCTGACGGCCCTGGCCGCGGACGGCAAGCTGGACCCGGTGATCGGGCGGGACCGGGAGATCGAGCGGGTCATCCAGATCCTGAGCCGGCGTACCAAGAACAACCCGTGCCTGATCGGTGACCCGGGCGTCGGCAAAACGGCGATCGCGGAGGGCCTGGCGCAGCGCATCAGCGCGGGCAACGTGCCCGAGGTGCTGACCGACAAGCGGGTGGTGGCCCTGGACCTGGCCGCGCTGGTGGCCGGAACCAAGTACCGCGGCGAGTTCGAGGAACGGCTGAAGAAGGTCCTGGAGGAGGTCCGGGGCGCCGGGAACATCATTCTATTTATCGACGAACTGCACACCTTGGTGGGGGCCGGGGCGGCCGAGGGCGCCATCGACGCCGCCAACATCCTGAAGCCGGCGCTGGCCCGGGGGGAGTTGCAGACCATCGGGGCGACCACCCTGGACGAGTACCGCAAGCACGTGGAACGCGACTCGGCGCTGGAACGCCGCTTCCAACCCATCACGGTCGACGAACCGACGGTCGAGGAGACCATCGCCATTCTCCGGGGTTTAAGGGACCGGTACGAGGCGCACCACCGGGTACGGATCACTGATGCTGCCCTGGAGGCCGCGGCCCGGCTGTCGGACCGCTACATCGCCGACCGGTTTTTACCGGACAAGGCTATCGACCTGATCGACGAGGCCGGGGCCCGGGTGCGGCTGCAGGCTTTCACCATGCCGCCCGAACTGAAGGAACTGGAGCAGAAGGTCGAAGAATTACAGAAGGAAAAGGAGGCGGCGGTGGCCGCGCAGGAGTTTGAAAAGGCGGCCCAGCTGCGCGACCAGGAACAGAAGATCCGGCGGGAACTGGAAGCGTCCCGGGAGAGCTGGCGCCAGCAGAAGGGCGGCGACGAAGTGGTAGTGGACGAGCAGGACATCGCCCACATCGTCTCCAGCTGGACCGGCGTGCCGGTGCGTAAGCTGGCCGAGGAAGAAACCGAGCGCCTGCTAAGAATGGAGGAGGTGCTCCACGAGCGGGTGGTGGGCCAGGATGAGGCGGTGCGGGCGGTGTCCCGGGCGATCCGCCGGGCGCGTGCCGGCCTGAAAGATCCCCGCCGGCCGATCGGCTCGTTCATGTTCCTGGGGCCCACCGGGGTCGGCAAGACCGAACTGGCCCGCGCGTTGGGCGAGGCGCTGTTCGACGACGAGGACGCCCTGGTGCGGATCGACATGTCGGAATACCAGGAGCGCCACACCGTTTCCCGGCTGGTGGGTGCGCCTCCCGGCTACGTAGGTTTCGACGAGGGCGGCCAGCTGACCGAGGCGGTGCGGCGCCGGCCCTACACGGTGGTGCTGCTGGACGAGATCGAAAAGGCCCACCCGGAAGTGTTCAACGTCCTGCTGCAGGTGCTGGATGACGGTCGGCTTACCGACGCCCGGGGCCGTACCGTCGATTTCCGGAACACGGTGATCATCATGACTTCCAATGTGGGCGTCGGCTTGATCAAGGAAGCCAGGCTGGGTTTTGTAAGGGAGAACCAGGCCGCGAGCTACGAGCGCATGAAGGAGAACGTAATGGGTGAACTGCACCGGACCTTCCGCCCCGAGTTCCTGAACCGCCTGGACGAGATCATCGTCTTCCACGCGCTCACCGATGCCGAAATCCGGCAGATAGCGGAACTGATGCTCCGGGACGTGGCCCGGCGGCTGGAAGAGAACGAGGTCAAGGTGGAATTCACCGACCGGGTCAAGGAGCTGCTGGTCCGGGAGGGCTTTGACGAAAAGTTCGGGGCGCGGCCGTTGCGGCGCACCATCCAGCGCCGGGTGGAGGACAAACTCTCCGAAGAGCTGCTCCGGGGCGCCTTCGGCCAGGGCGACCGGCTGGTCCTGGACGCCGAGGGGGACGAGATCACCGTTCGTGCCGTTAAGTGACAAGCACGGACAGTTAATAACACAGGGTCACGTCAAAGTCGAATTTAGATGAGTCATAACGTCTTCGACTTGTGATCAAGTCCAGAAAATGGTATAATAGCCTAAGAATGCAGAATTCAGGAGTTAGTATTCAGAATCCGATAAATCTGGCCTGAATTCGATCTTCTGGCTTGCATGTATTGTTCTCATTGTATTGTCTCTCACGTTACCCGGGGAGAATGCTCCTGGATTCTTGCTTTTAGCCCATCCGGTAAGCGGGGTTACAAGATGCGTTGCCGCGAGTGCGGTTACCAATCGGTGCGGTGGCTGGGGCGCTGTCCGGGTTGCGGGGCGTGGCACAGCTTTGAGGAGGAAGGCCGCGGCGGCTCGACCGCATGTGCGGCCGAGCCGCCGCGGCCCATCACCGAGGTGGTTGTCACCGGAAAACCGCGCTTCACCAGCGGCATCGCCGAAATGGACCGGGTGCTTGGGGGCGGTATCGTCCCCGGTGCGGTTGTGCTCCTCGGCGGAGACCCCGGCATCGGTAAATCCACGTTTCTGCTGCAGGTTGCTTTCCTGGTTGCCGGCACCGGTGAACACGTGCTTTATGCCTCGGGCGAAGAATCAGCCCTGCAGGTACGTTTGCGCGCCGAACGTTTGGGAGCGTTGCATCCCGGTCTTTACCTGGTGGCCGAGACCGATATTGAGCGGATCGAAAACCACGTTGCCGAACTCCGGCCGCGGTTGGTGGTGGTGGACTCCATCCAGACCGTTTTCCACGCGGGGCTGGCGGCCGTTCCGGGTAGCCTGGGGCAGGTGCGGGAGTGCACCTTGCGCCTCACCCGCCTGGCCAAGAGCACCGGGATTCCGGTGTTGCTGGTTGGGCACGTTACCAAGGAGGGCGTGCTGGCGGGCCCCCGGACGCTGGAGCACATGGTGGACACTGTGCTGTACCTGGAGGGGGACCGGCACCACACTTATCGCGTGTTGCGCGGGGTAAAGAACCGTTTCGGCTCGACTAACGAAATCGGGGTCTTTGAGATGAATTCCGGCGGCCTTTCGGAGGTAGAAAACCCGTCCCGGCTGTTCTTGAGCAGCGGTGAAGCTCAGGTTCCGGGTTCTGTGGTCGTTTCTTGTGTGGAAGGCACCAGGCCCCTGCTGGTGGAGATACAGGCGCTAGTCAGCGCCACCAGTTTCGGCACTCCCCGCCGATTGACCACGGGGGTCGATTACAACCGGGTGATTCTGATGACCGCCGTGCTGGAAAAGCAGGTGGGGATGGTTCTTTCAAACCAGGACGTGTACGTGAATGCCGTTGGTGGGGTACGGGTCACGGAACCGGCTGCCGACCTGGGAATCGCCCTGGCTCTGGCCTCCAGTTTCCAGAATCGGCCGTTGCCGTCCCGGACAGTGGCGATCGGGGAGGTCGGTTTGACCGGGGAACTGCGCCCTGTGCCCGCCATCGAGAAGCGGCTGAAGGAGGCGGGAAAACTGGGTTTTGTAAACGCGGTACTGCCGGACGCCGGCCGCAACGGAGCTTGGGATCCGGATCTCCGGTTGTTTACGGCCAGGAGCCTGAAGGAAGTCCTGGAGGTGTTCTTTACCAGGTGACGAAGGGAAGGGGTTGAGTGCGTTGCAAGATGAGCGGGCCGAAGAACAGTTGCTGAAAGTATTACGGACCGTGGCGCCCGGCACCCCCCTACGCGAGGGACTGGAACATATCCTACGTTCCGAGAGCGGGGCCCTGATCATGATCGCCAACCGCCCAGAGGTGTTGGAGATCGCGGAAGGTGGTTTTCACGTCAACGCCGATTTTTCACCGGCCAAGCTGTATGAACTGGCCAAGATGGACGGGGCGATCATTCTGGATAAGGACGCCCGCCGGATCATCGCGGCGAATACCCAGCTGGTCCCCGACCTCGGCATTCCGTCCAACGAAACAGGAATCCGGCACCGTACCGCCGAGCGCGTGGCCCGGCAGACCGACGCGCTGGTGATCTCCATTTCCGAGCGGCGCGGCGTGATCACCATTTACAAAGGGGCCATGAAGTACGTCCTGCGGGACCTGGAGGTCATTTTCACCAAGGCCAACCAGGCGCTGCAGACGCTGGAGAAGTACCGCACCGTTCTGGACCGGGTGCTGGTCAGCCTGAGCATCACCGAATTTGAAGATACGGTGACCCTGTTTGAAGTCTGCAAGGTGATCCAGCGGGTGGTAATGACCCGGCAGGTGGTCCGGGAAATCGAAAAGTATATCTGCGAACTGGGCACGGAGGGCCGCCTGATCACCATGCAGCTGGAGGAACTGGTCAGCAACGTGGAAAGCGAGGGCCTGATGGTGATCCGGGATTACACCGTGAACCCGGACGAAAAGTCGCCCCGGCAGATCCTGAGCATGATCGAGTCCTGGCCGAGCGAGGATCTGCTGGACCTGTCCCTGATCGCCCGTGCTCTGGGTTACTCCGGCGGAAGCGCCATTCTGGAACAGAACGTTTCGCCGCGCGGCTACCGGGTGCTGGGTAAAATCCCGCGGTTGCCCTACCCGGTGGTGGAGAACCTGGTTGCCAGCTTCGGCACCCTGAACCAGGTGCTGAACGCCTCCCTGGAGGAACTGGACGAGGTGGAAGGCATCGGCGAGACCAGGGCCCGTTCAATTAAGGACGGACTTAGCCGTTACTGGAACCAGTTGCTTCAAGAGCGATATAGATGATTCTACCCGCCCGGATACGCTCGGAGGGGTGATTTTGACAGAAATGGCTGGTTTGTGTTATACTGTTCAGCAGTGAGAGGGGTTTTTAGGAGGTGGCGCGGGTTGTTCAAAATTGGGGACAAGGTCGTTTACCCCATGCACGGAGCCGGAGTTATAGAGGCGATTGAAGAGAAAGAGATTCTGGGCGAGCGGCAGCAGTACTATGTACTGCGCCTGCCGATCGGGAATATGAAGGTAATGGTGCCGACCGCGAGCGGCGAGAACATTGGGCTGCGCCAGGTGATCAGCCACGATGAAGTGCAAAAGGTAATCCGGATCCTGAAGGGTGTGAGCACCCAGATGCCCGGGAACTGGAACCGGCGTTACCGGGCGAACCTGGAGAAAATCAAAAGCGGGAACATCTACGAAGTGGCCGAGGTGGTCCGAAACCTGGCGCGCAGGGAACGGGAAAAGGGGTTGTCTTCGGGTGAAAAGAGAATGCTCGAAAGCGCGAGGCAAATCCTGATCAGTGAGTTGGTGCTGGCCACGGAAGTAGAGGAAGACGAAACACGATCAATGCTGGAAGAGATGTTTGCCTAACGCTGGCGAAAGCAACGCCAGCCTTTTTGTATGTAGGGGTTTTGAGAATTGCATAATATTAGGATAGTAAGGTAGGATGTATTAAGAGGATTATGGCCGAAGGGAGGTGACTGTATTGGCACGTAAGGTCACCTTTTTCGCCTTGGTTTTGGCTTTTGGTGTGGCTGGTGCTTTTTTGGGTTACTTGCTGGTGGCGGGTAATTACTTTACCCCGCCGATTGACCTGGGGCTGGCGATAGCGATCATCGTGCTGGGCCTGGTGGTGGGGGTGATCGTCGCGCCGCGGATCATTAACGTCGCCTCCCTGTTGGTGGCGCGTACGGTCGAGTACCTGCAGAAGATGCCGGCCCAGGATCTGATCATCGGTTCTTTCGGACTCATTTTCGGTCTTATTATTGCCAACCTCGTCGGTTCCTTGCTTGCCGGCTTCGGCTACGTCGGCCAGTCTGCGACTATCCTGCTGGCGGCTTTCCTGGGCTACCTGGGGATGGTCCTGGCCGTGAAAAAGCGGGACGATATCGCGGGCATGTTCGGCAGCATCCCGTGGTTTGGACGGGAGAAAACCGGCCGCGGGGAAATCAAGCTGCTCGACACTTCGGCGATCATTGACGGTCGCATCGCCGACCTGTGCAAAAGCGGTTTCCTCGAAGGCACCCTGATCATCCCGGCCTTTGTCCTGGACGAACTGCAGCAGGTGGCCGATTCGGGCGACGCTCTGAAGCGGAACCGAGGACGCCGGGGCCTGGATATCGTCAATCACATCCGCAACCACGGCGATATCCGGGTGCAGATCTACGAAAACGTTAAAGGCCTGAAGGACGTCCAGGACGTTGACGCCAAGCTGGTTAAGCTGGCTAAGAAGCTGGGCGTCAAGATCATCACCACCGACTTCAACCTGAACAAAGTGGCGGAAATCCACGGGATCAGGGTGCTGAACATTAATGAATTGGCCAACGCGCTGAAACCCGTGATGCTGCCGGGCGAGGAGATGAGCATCCAGGTGATCAAGGACGGCAAGGAAGCCGGGCAGGGTATCGGTTACCTGGATGACGGCACCATGATCGTGGTTGACGGTGGCAAAAAGTACATCGGCCACACGGTGCGGGTGCTGGTCACCAGCGTTTTACAGACCACCGCGGGCCGGATGATTTTCGCCCGGCCCAAGACGGCCGTGAAGCGTAGCGGTGCCGCCCGCGAACTGGATGAGGTGAACGCGGTTGGCTGAAATGCTGGCCATTGTGGCGGCGGCCGGCCGGAGCAGTCGGATGGGCTGTGGTCCTAAGAAACAGTACCGGCTGCTAGCCGGCCGCCCGGTTTTGGCCCGCACCCTGGAAGTGCTTGAACGTACGTCCCTAGTCGGGGGCGTGGTCCTGGTGGTTACGGCCGAGGAGGAGGACTGGTGCCGCCGCGAGATCGTGGCGCGGTACGGTTTCGATAAGGTGCTGGCGGTGGTGCCGGGCGGCGCCACGCGCCAGGAGTCGGTGTGGTGCGGCCTCGAGGCCCTGCCGCCGTGCGAACTGGTCCTGGTGCACGACGGGGTGCGGCCGTTTATCACCCCGGAACAAATCGGGGAGCTGGCGGCCGCCGCCCGGGAGTGCGGGGCGGCCACCCTGGCAGTGCCCCCCAAGGACACTGTGAAGCTGGCGGCCGCGGACGATACGGCCGCCACCACGCTGCCTCGGGAGCGTTTGTGGCTCGTGCAGACGCCCCAGGTTTTCCGCCGCGACCTGCTGTTGGCGGCGCACCGCCTGGCCCGGGAACGCGGGTTTCAGGGCACCGACGACACCTCCCTTGCCGAATTTGCCGGTCAGCCCGTGCGACTGGTCCGCGGCAGTTACCGTAACATCAAGATCACGACCCCCGAAGACTTTGCCTTTGCGGAGGCGCTTTTGGGGGGTGGGGCGGTGCGGATCGGGTTCGGATATGATGTCCACCAATTGGTTGACAACCGGAAACTGATCCTGGGCGGGGTGGAGGTACCCTTTGACCGGGGGATCGCCGGGCACTCGGACGCCGACGTGCTGGTGCACGCGGTCATGGATGCCCTGCTGGGGGCGGCCGGCATCGGGGATATCGGCCGGCTGTTCCCGGATACCGACCCGGCTTACCGCGGCATCTCCAGCCTGGTCCTCCTGGAACGGGTGGCCGGGCTGCTCCGGGAGCGCGGCCTGGAGGCGGAAAACCTGGACGCGGTAATCGTCGCCCAGGCGCCCCGGCTGGCGCCGTACATCCCGCAAATGCGGGACAACCTAGCCCGGGTGCTGGGGTTGTCTCCCGAGGTGGTGAACGTGAAGGCGACCACTACCGAGGGCCTGGGGTTCACGGGCGCCGGCGTGGGAATGGCGGCTTACGCCGTGGCCGCCCTGCGCGGTTGTTTTCGCCGGTAAGCGAGTGTTATTATAATAAGGGTAATAAGGGCTAGCTTGCGGGCGATTCCGGGTTGCCTGGGGAGGGGAAAACTGTGTTGCGGACAATCCGGCGGGACGTCCAAGTGGTCTTCGAACGCGACCCGGCGGCGAAAAACCTGCTGGAGGTGCTCCTCTGTTACCCCGGCCTGCACGCCATCTGCATGCACCGCATTGCCCACCGGTTCTACCGCTGGCGCCTATTCACTATCGCCCGGCTTATCTCGCACTTTTCCCGTTTCCTGACCGGCGTCGAGATTCACCCCGGGGCCCGGATCGGGGAGGGATTTTTTATTGACCACGGGTCCGGGGTGGTGATCGGCGAAACCACCGAGATCGGCCGCAACGTAACCCTCTACCAGGGGGTAACCCTGGGCGGGACCGGCAAGGAGAAGGGTAAGCGTCACCCGACGCTCGGGGACAACGTGGTGGTGAGCGCGGGCGCCAAAATCCTGGGCTCCTTTGAAATCGGGGAAAACTCCAAAATCGGTGCCGGTTCGGTAGTCCTGAAGCCTGTGCCGCCGAACTGTACCGTGGTGGGGGTGCCCGGGAGGATCGTACGCCGTGGCGGGCAGCGGGTCGACACCATCGACCTGCGGCACGACGAGTTGCCCGACCCGGTGGCCGAAGCGCTGGCCGTGATGCAGGCGCGGATTGAAAAACTGGAAGCCAAGATCCGCCAACTGGAAGAAGAACAACAGGTGGGAGGAGACAAGTAGCTTGGAATTCTTCAACACCTTGACCGGGCGCAAGGAGACGTTCCGGCCCCGTGATCCGGGGCGGGTCAGTATCTACGTCTGCGGTCCCACGACCTACAACTTTATCCACCTGGGAAACGCCCGGGCGTTGGTGGTGTTTGACACCATCCGCCGGTATTTCCTTTACCGGGGCTACCGGGTAACCTACGTGCAGAACTTCACCGACATCGACGACAAGATCATCAACCGGGCCCGGGAGGAGCAGATGGACCCCGCGGCCCTGGCCGCCAAATACGTGGACGAGTACTTCGTGGATGCCGACGCCCTGAACGTGCGGCGGGCAGACGTGCATCCCAGGGTTTCAGACCACATCCCCGAGATCATTGCCCTGATTCGGGCGATCATCGACCGGGGGCTCGGTTACGTGGCGGGCGGGGATGTGTACTTTGCGGTCCGCAAGTTCCCGGAGTACGGCAAGCTCTCGAAGCGTTCCCTGGACGACATGCGGGCGGGGGCCCGGGTGGGGGTCGGCGACTTGAAGCGCGATCCGCTGGACTTCGCCCTCTGGAAGGCGGCCAAACCCGGCGAGCCGTGGTGGGACAGCCCCTGGGGCCCCGGGCGGCCGGGCTGGCACATCGAGTGTTCGGCCATGGCCCAAAAGTATCTGGGAGAGAACTTCGACATCCACGGCGGCGGGGCCGACCTGATCTTTCCCCACCACGAGAACGAGATCGCGCAGTCCGAGGGAGCGACCGGGCAGCCCTTCGCTCGGTACTGGATCCACAACGGTTTCGTAACCATTCGCGAGGAGAAGATGTCCAAGTCGCTGGGTAACGTGTCCCTGGTCCGCGAACTGACCCGGACCTACCCGCCCCCGGCGTTGCGGCTGTTTCTGCTTTCCACCCATTACCGCAGCCCGCTCGACTTCAGTACGGGCGCTATGGAGGCCAGCGTCCAGGCCCTGGAACGGTTGAAGACCTCCCTCGGCCTGCTCCGGGAGGTGCTGGACGGTCTCCGGGAACGGGAGGAGGACCCGGACGCTTGCGCCGGGCTGGCGGAGGCCCTGGAAAAACTCCGGAACCGTTTCGAGGCGGCCATGGACGACGATTTCAACACGGCGCTAGCCCAGGCGGTACTTTTCGACCTGGCGAGCGAGGTGAATAGCTATCTGCATCACGCCGAACGGCCCGACCGCAAGGCGTTGCAGCGCGCCCTGGACTTGTTCACCGACTTCAACGGTGTTTTGGGTATCTTCCCGGAGCGAGACGGGCAACTGGTATTGGAAACCGGTACGGCGCAGGACGGTGAATTCTCACAGCGCCTGCTGGACCTGCTGATCACCGTCCGGCAGGAGGCCCGCCAGCGAAAGGACTTTGCCACCGCCGACCGGATCCGGGAGGGCTTGCGCGATTTAGGGATCGCGCTGGAGGATACTCCCCAAGGCGTGCGCTGGAAGAAAGTAAGGCAATAACTATTATGGGGAAAATAGGAAATAAGGTTTGCGAGGAGCTAAGGGTGGGAGAGAGCAAGCTAAGGGTCGTGCTGTTGGCGTACACTCCGGAACCCGAAAAGCTGGCCGCCCTGGCCGGGCGCCGCTGTTATTCGCGCCTGGGCAACGCGGAGTTGATTGCGGGGGAGGCCCGGCGGGATCCCGCGGCCCTGATCCAAAAACTGGTCCGCATGGGCCACGTCACGGTGATCGAGCACGCCGCGTTCACCTTTGCGGTGGAAGGGGTGTCCCGGAGCTTGCTGGCGCAGATCACCCGGCACCGCCTGGCGTCTTTCAGTGTGCAGTCCCAGCGCTACGTCGGGGAAACGGCGGCGGCGAACCCCGAGGGGGTATTTGATTATATTGTCCCGCCGTCAATAGCCGCCCTGGGGGCGGAGGCCCGGGCCGAGTTCGCCCGCCAGATGCGGCAGATCCAGGAGTGGTACGACTGCTGGGTGCACAAGTTGGGCGGCGACCGGGAGGCCTACGAGGATGCCCGGTTCGTTCTGCCGAATGCCGCCGAGACCAAGTTCGTGTTTACCATGAACGCCCGAGAACTCCTGCACTTCTTTGCCCTGCGTTGCTGCGAGCGGGCGCAGTGGGAAATACGCCGCCTGGCCGAGGAGATTTTGCGGCTGGTAAAACCGCTCGCGCCCACCATTTTCGCCGCGGCCGGCCCGGCCTGCCTGCGCGGACCCTGCCCGGAAGGGGAACTGTACTGCGGGAAAATAAAGGAGGTCCGGGCCCGTTACCGGGTGGATCCCGAAGAAGCCTGACTCTTGACCGCCGATTATTTTGGCGGGGGAATAAGATTTTTCCACCGTGGTTTTTTCAGCGGGTCCAGCATTCGACTGCTCCACCACAACAGCAGCAGGCCGACGCCCAGGTAAAAAGTGGGGTAAACGAGCCAGTAAGGCAGGAGCCATTCACCGCCGAAGGGCGCACCCTCACCTAGGATGCGGAACAGCACGACCAGCGGGTTGATGTCCATCAGGAACTGGGTAGCCACCGGGATATCCGGCGGTCGGGAGGAAACCTCTCGGTTGGCGGCTTCATAAATGAAGGCCGCTAAGAAACCGGTACCGGCCATCAAAAAGGCGGTGATGCCGTAGGCGGTTACGGTGCTGGTACCGGTGCGCTTGAAGTGCGCCGAGCAGGTCGTCCCGACGGCGGCGAACAAAAACATGGTTGCCAGGTAAAAACCGAATACACCCCCCAGCTGGGCGGGGGCAACGCCCCCGAACACGAGCACTATCCCGTACAACGGTAGGGTGGCCAGTACCAGCAGGATGGTAAAGGCGCACGAGGAGATCATTTTGCCCGCCACGATCCGCGCCGGGCTTAGGTCGGTGAGTAGCAGCACATTGAGCGTCTGCCGTTCCCGCTCGCCGCTGATACTGCCCGCTGTGAGGCCCGGGGTGACGAAGGCCAGCAGGATCAACTGGGCTACGCTGAGGACGGAGAATACCGCCCGGCTGCGCGCGGGGTCAAAGACGGCGGCCGAAGCCTGCCCGGTCAGGTACAGATAGCCGAGGGTAAACCCGCCCAGCACCAGCAGGTAGAAAAACAAGATCACCGGACCCCTGGCGTGGCGGAAATGCGGCCGCAGTTCTTTGACCACCAGCGGTTTCAGGTTCAGCATTTTTTGTCTTCCTCCTTCGCCCGGGTGGCGGCGGGGCTTTGCCGCTCCCCTCCGGTTACCGCCAGGAAAGCGTCTTCCAGGCTGCTCCTGATTACGGTGAACTGCAGCACCGGGTAGCCGTTTTTGATCAGGTCTTTGAGCAGGGCGCCCTGGCGCTCGCGATCCCCCGCGAATACGAGCCGGACGTGGCTTTCTACTTCGTCCACCCGTCTCACTCCGGGATAGCGGGCCAGGTAGCTTAGCAGTTCCGGCCGGGGGCGGTCTACCTCCACCGTTATTACCCGGGTGTCCCGGCCGGCGGCGGTGATTTCCGCTACCGGGCCGCCGGCCACCAGCCGGCCGTTTTCCATAATGCCTACCTGGTCGCATATTTCGGCCAGTTCGGGCAGGATGTGCGAACTGATCAGCACCGTTTTGCCCAACTGTTTCAACCGCCGCACGGTTTCTTTTATTTCAAACCTGGCCCTGGGATCCAGACCCGCCGCCGGTTCATCGAGGATCAGCACCTGCGGATCGTGCACCAGGCACCTGGCCAGGGCCAACCGCTGCTTCATTCCCCGCGACAGGTTATCCACGTAGGAATCGGCCTTGTCCTGCAGGTTCACCAGTTCCAGCAAGTCACCGACCAACCGGCGGTATTGATTCCTGGAAAGGCGGTAAGCGGCGGCGAAAAACTCCAGATATTCCCTGGCCGTCAGCCCGTGATACACGCCGAAGAAATCGGGCATGTAGCCGATCACCCGCCGTACCTTGCGGGGCGCGGCGAAGACCTCGAGGCCGTTGATGGTGACCGTGCCGCGGTCGGCGGGAAGCAGCGTGGCCAGAATGTTCAAAAGCGTCGTCTTGCCCGCGCCGTTAGGCCCGATCAACCCGTAAACCTGCTCGCCGGGGACGACCAAGGTTACGCCCCGCAGCGCTTCGGTTTTGCCGAAAGTTTTAGTCAGGCCCTTGATTTCGATCATTTCACCACCCCTTCCACCGCCAGGGCGGGCATGGGCGCTGCGGCGGAGGTCGTACCCGTTTGCGCGATGCTGAACCGGAGGCGGCTTTGCGCGGAAAGATACGGTTTCAGTTCTTCACCCGCCAGACGCTTCCGCCCCGCTCCCAGGTTGACCCACCGGTTGTTTGCCCAGTCGAAAACGCTTATCTGGTAGGGCCGAGAATCCGGACCCAGCCCGGAAAGTTCCACGGCCCGGATGTTGATTTCCGGGTAATGGGCCGGCAGTTGCAGGTCGAATTCCAGCACTACCTGTTCACCGGGGATCATTGGTTCGGCCGGGGTGTATTCCGGACCGGGGTCGATGATTTTTGCCGGCACGAGGCCCGGTGGCAGCCAGAACGCTCCGGACTCGGGCAGGGCGAGCGGCAGCCGCTGCCGCACCAGCGCTGAGTAGTGGTTTGCGCCGCCAGGGTGGGCCAGCTGCATGGTGCCGGGTAGGTCGGCGGCGCGTCCCACCAACTGCACGCCCATCTTAACGCCCGCCGGTTTCTCGGAAATGACGAATTCGGCGAATTCTTTTTTGGGGTACAGGTCCGCCGGCCGGTCCTGGGAAAGCCATTCGCCCAGGTAAGCGGGCCAGTCAAAGCGCCGGGCGGCCGTTAAACTACCGTCGACGTGCACCTTGCTTCCCGCCGGCAAGGCACCGATTTCCACGGCCCGGTCGCCGACCACCACCAGGCAAGCGGCCAGGTCCATACCGGTGCCGTTGTACAAAGTCCCGGAGATCTCGTCTCCCGCCAGTTTCAACTCGCCCCGGATTTGCCCGAAGTTCCCGGCCACTTTGTAAATCGTAGCCTGGCGCATGGACCAGAATTCCACCTGGTCAAAGCGGATCTGCCGGTTTTCCGCGCGGCATTCGACCACTGGTGGTTTCCAGCTTCCGCCGCCGGGGTAGCCAACCACGGCGGGGAGGAACACACCTTCCCCCGCATCGGTCAGCATCAGGCTGCCGCCCCGGGGGGCGACGTAAGACCCGCTAGCCCAGACTTCGGCGGTGTCTTCGTCCAGCAGTTCCACTACCGCCATGGTTTGGCCCACCGGACCGTCAAGCCGGTGAAACGGTCCCAGGCAATAGATTACCAGCACCGTCAGCACGGCGGTTAAAGGAATACCGGCCCAGGCCCAATCCGGCCGGTGGCGGCGTTTGAGTACCAGGTATAGGCCGGGCCCTACGACCAGCATGTATATGCCCCAGATCCCGGCCAGCAGTTGGAGCGGCGGCAACTGCAGGGGGAGCAGGTCGGTGCTGCGCTGCAGCAGTGGGTGAAATAAAAAATCATGCTGATCCTGCGGCCGGAAAAGGCGGGCCGGCAAAAGTGTTTCCCAGAACTTTTCGTCTGCCGGCTGCAGGTGCTCCAGGCCGGCGGCGCTGTAAATCACCCAGCCGCGCCCGACGCTGCGGTAGGCGATTAGCGGCAGGTCCCCTTGGGACACCAGCTTTTCTCCTTGGACGAAGGTACCCCTGGCTACTGGCACGGGGTCCGTGCCGGTCCGCATCCCGCCCCAATTGCCGCCTAACATTACCTGCTCGCCGGCCACTACCGGGCTGAGGCCGGCGAAAGGTTGTCCTTCCCGGGCCCCTGCCCCACCTGAAAGCACTAGTTTCCCTCCCAAGGCCACCCAGCGGCGGATGGCCTGCACCTGTTCCGGGCTGAGTCCGGCCGTTTCTTGTCCGTCCAGCACAAGCAAGTCGGCGACGGCCAGGGGCAGCGGAGTGGTCGGGATTTCCTCCGGGGTCATATTTTTGATGATCGCGGTACCTGGCGCGGGCATTTTACTGCTCCACCAAACAGGCAGGCCGCCGGACAGGGGCTTCTCCCCGATACTGATGCCTACCGGTCCGTTGGTCACTGTTCCTTGGACTACCGCCCGGCCTATTTCCGTTCCGTCCGCCAGCAGACAGATCACGGCCCCATGCGCGGCCAGCTCCCCGGGGACCAGCATGGCGGTTTTGAAGTGCTGATTGGCCGGAATCCGCACCCGGCGCTGGTACACCGCTTCGAGAGCAGGGTGGTCGGGATCCCGCTTTACTACCAGCAGGCCGTTTTCGATGGCCGGTCCGTTGTTGGTGATGCTGATGTTTAACTGTACCGGCACCTCGTCGGCTTCATATAAGCCGTTTAATCCCGGCACCACCCGGATGAGTACCGGGTCGGCCCAAGCCCCGGTGCCGGGGAGCACCAGGAGCAGCGTCAACGCCAAAATCAGGAAACTTTTGCGGACCCTCACCGTTGTCCCTCCTCCGCAAACTTGCCGGGGCCCCCCGAAGGAATTAGGCGCCAATCCAGGGATGGAAGCATTGCTACTCCTCCTTAGCTTACCGGAGCCACCGCCTGTTTCTTCAGATTTACCTGGAGTATTGTGGCTGTCGCTCCATCCTGGCGGAGAAAAAATAAATTGTCCTCCTGCTGGTCGAGTACGGGGTTCTGGTACTTAACCACCGTTTCCAACCGCAGAACCCGGGGTTCCCGTACTCCTTGTAGCTCCAGCCACCGCAACCACTCTATTTCCCGGTTGCTGCTTTCCGCACCCGGGCTAGCCAGTAAATTGCTGGCGGCCAGTCCGTTCCGGTCCCGGCCCAGCCTTTCGGCAAGTTCTCGGCCGCTGGCCCCGGTGTAGACCGACCGGATTTCACCTATCCGCTGTTGCACCGAAAACTGCGGGGAGCCGTCGGGCATGAAAGTCAGGATCCTTTCTTGCGGCCTGATGCTGACGAAAACCAGGTGGCCGCCGGCGCTCCAGGCAGGTTGTTCTCCTTGACCCAGCAGTAATTCTGCGCCGTTTTCCCGGTCGACCAGGTATAACGTGCTGCTGCCGTTCGGCCCGGGTCTTTGGACGATCAGGCTGGCGCCATCCGGGGACCAGGTGGGATGTTTACCTGCGGTCAGCAAGTGGGGGGTATTATCTTTTTCCCCCACCACCCACACCCGGGCGGTATTTTGCGGGGTGATTTCCGTATAGGCCAGTTCAGTTCCGGACGGTGACCAGGCCAGGTGGGTGAACTGCACGTTTTCTCCGCCTTCAACCAGGACTTCAAAATCCCGGGCGGATACCGCCGGGCCACCGAGCAGTTTTGCGGTGCTTACTACGGCAATCTGCGGTGACCGGCCCGGCTTTTGTTGGACCAGGGCTACTTTGCTGCCGTCTGGTGAAAAAGCGGGAGAATGATACCGCCGGTTCGGGGGGAGCGCCAGCACCCGGTACCGGCTCTCCGGTTTGCGCACCAGGAGGAGTTGGCCGTGGCGGGCCGCCAGCAGGTCGCCGGTCCGCGACACCGTGAAGGAGACGCCGGCATCTTCGTTCCAGAACCGCACCACCGCCACGGGAGAGTCTACCGGTTGGAGACTGGCGGGGGTCGGCGTTGGGTAAAACCGCACGGCCAGTACGGCCGCCGCCAGCAGCAGGAGCAAAAAAAGTCCCCCGATTTTCCGCTTCGCGTAGGGCTTGCTGCTTTGCAGGTTCGGCCGGCCGGAAGTCCCGGCGCTGCCCCCGCCGGTTGTTTCCGGTTGCCGGCGCAGTAGTTTTTCGCGCAGTTCTTCCTGCAGGCGGCGGTTGACCGGAACCGCTTTCCGCACCCGGCGGATGTGGTCCAGCAGTTGGGTTAACGATTGCTCGGCTGCACCCGTTTCTTCTGCCCCGGATGGGCGGCGGTACTTGTCCATGAGCACTACTTTTTCAGCTTTGTTCCGCCGGTTGTCGCGGTCATTTTTCATTCTGCTTCTTCCCCGGACCAGTTTCGTAGTGGCGGCGCAGCATTTTCAAGGCCCGGTAGTGGATCATCCGCACCGCGGTTTCGGTTTTGCCCAGCACCCCGGCAATCTGGGAAAAACGCAATTCTCCGGCATAACGCAGCGTCAGCACATCGCGATAAACCGGAGGTAATTTGTTCAACCGGGCATGCAGTTCGCGCATTTCCTCATCCAGCAGTACCTGTTCCTCCGGATTTCCGCCCGGTGTCGCCCGGTGGAGCAGGGAAGCGCCGGAGGCGGTCGTTTGGCGGTTGCCGCGCGTATAATCCAGGTAGGCATTGTGGGCAATACGAAACAGCCAGGTTGAAAAAGAACACCGCCCTCGCCAGGTGTGAAACTTTTCTAGCGCTTTGGTGAATACTAAGGCCGTTAAGTCGTCCGCGTCCCAGGCATTTGCCAGCCGGTAGCGCAAATAACGGTTCACCCCGGCGAAATTTTTGTTGTACAATTCTTCAAATGTCAGGGCGGAATCGTGATGCCGCCGCGGGGTTAAACCGTTACTGCCCATTGTTCCTCCGGCAGATCTTTAAGATCTTCTAAAACATGCATGCTTAGGAATCCATATAGATTCTAAATAGATTCTAACATGATAGACGAGTTCCAAGGTTTTTGGTAACGTTTTTGTTAAATTTTGCCCTGATATTCCCGCCAGAACCTGCGTGGTAATGCGTGGTAAAAATATAGAGCGGACTTCCAGCGGTGCCATCCATACCGCTTGCGTAAACGGCCCCCCGAATTACCTCCCCGCCAAACGGGATACGGCTTGGCACATGGCCGATTAGAAGCGGTTTTGCCTTGTACCGGTCAGGCGTGAGTGTAAGATTTAAGTAGGTGATGAGGGGTCGGGAATAGAAGTGAGACCTCAAAACGGCTTCCCCCGAGGGGGAGCCCTCCCAGCCAAAGGAGTGAGGTCTCGTGTTTAAGATTCGATTCCTGGTCGAGATAGTCCTGTTTCTGGCGAAGGAAATTTTTGAGTTAATCAGGACAAGCAGAAGTATTGATGAGTTGGAGGAGCGGGTGCAGCGGCTGGTCCAACAAGCTGCCGGAAAACTGTTAGTGGGAGCCTTGGAACATATTGACCTGCAACTCAGCAGCCAGCGCGATCCGGTTCTCAAAAACGTGGGGCGGCGGTCCCGAACCCTGGTTACCAGTTTCGGGGAAATCACGTTTAGGCGTAGACTGTACCGTAATCGGGAGACTGGCACGTACCGCTTCCTCCTGGACAAAGCCTTGAGGTTGCCCGAGCGCCAGCGGGTAACGCCGCGGATGACGCGCTTGATCCTGGAGCTGGGTACCGAGATGCCCTTTAGGCGCGCGGCCCGGATTCTGGGTTTCCTGGTACCGGGGATTCAACCGATGACCGTGTGGGCTAAGGTACAGGAGGCGGGGGAACAAGCCGTGCAGGACACTGAAACATTACGCGCGGCTGTGTTTGAAGACGGTGTTGTTCCTTCATGAGCGGCAAAGTGGTCCAAGAGCTATTCATTGAGGCCGATGGTGTTGTAGTGCCTTTGCAGCGGTCGGTAAAGCCCCACGGCGAGATCAAGCTTGTGGTCGGCTACGAGGGCAAAGAGAAAGACTCCTCAAGACTAGCGAACCGGTACACGGTGGCTACCACCAAGAGCAGCCGGGTGGCCTGGGAGAGTGCTAGTGCTGCTTTTGGACACAAGTGGGTACTGAGCGAGGTTAAGAAAATCCGCATTGGTGGAGACGGAGCCGAGTGGGTCAAACATGGTCTGGACGGACTTGACCCGGTTTGGTGGACACCCTGATACTTGGAGTAAGCTGAGAAAGGGGAGGTTGCAAATGCCAAAGACAAAACCGCCTTATCCGCCGGAGTTTCGGCGGGAAGCCGTGCGGTTGGTGCGGGAGAGCGGCAAACCATGACCCAGATCGCGGCGGATCTGGGGGTGTCCTTGGAGTCGTTGCGGCCTTGGGTCTGTCGCTATGAGGTTGACGCAGGTGAGCGTGAGGGCCTGACCAGTGCCGAGCGGGAGGAATTGCGGCAGTTACGCCGTGAGAACCGGGTTTTGCGTATGGAGCGCGAGATCCTAAAAAAGCCGCGGCCCTCAATGCCCAGGAGACCAACGGGAAACGGTAGCCGTGCACCTTTTTGTGGAGCGGGAGAGGGCCAATTACCCCGTCGTTATCATGTGTCGCGTGCTGGGTGTCTCCACCAGTGGATACTACAAGTGGCGGGCTCAAGAGCCCCTCGGCTCATGAGCCCGGGAAGACGCCAGACTGAAGGAGTTGATCGTGCAAATCCACCGGGACAGTCGGGGCACTTATGGGACACCCCGTGTGCATGCGGCGCTGGCCCAAAAGGGCAACCGTTGCGGGGAAAAGCGTGTGGCGCGCCTGATGCGGGAAGCCGGCGTGACCGGCGTGCACCGCCGCCGGTTGCGGGGTTGCACCCGCCGTGCCCCGGCTCGTTTGGGTTATCCGGATCTGGTGCGGCGAGACTTCACGGCTCAAGCGCGCCCAATCAGCTCTGGGTGGCCGACATTACCCAGCACGCCACCGCTGAAGGCTGGCTGTACTTCGCCCCGGTCATTGATGTATTTTCGCGGCGGGTTGTGGGCTGGAGCATGGGGGATGTGTCCGACGGCGGATCTGGTTGTGGCCGCGGTCAACATGGCCGTTCGGAACCGCCGGCCGATGCCTGGGTTAATCCACCACTCCGACTCATGAGCAGCCAGTACACCTCGCTGGCCTTTAGCCGGCGGCTTCAGGAAGCCGGGATCCGGGGCTCCATGGGCGGCGGTGGGCGACGCGCTGGACAACGCCATTGCGGAGAGCTTTTTCGCTACGCTGCAGACCGAGTTGCTGGACCAACGGCGCTGGCCTACCCGGCACATGCTGCGGACGGCGGTATTCGAGTACGTAGATGTCTTCTATAACCGCCGGCGACTGCACTCGGCGCTGGGGTATCTGAGTCCGGCCGAGTTCGAAAGGAGGTGGCACTTGGAGAAAAAGCCAGCGGTCGCGTGAGGTCAAAGCTGTAGAGTGTCCAAAAAACCGGGGCAACTCCAGCTGTCCAGCTTAAACGCCCGTTTTGCGGGTTACTTGAAAGAGGCGGCCCAGGCCATTGAAAGCCGCTTGGACTTACTGTCCGACATTCGTTTCAAAACCAGCGCCGCACAGGTACTAAAAACTCTATCTGCTAAGACTGAACCAGCATTCCAGGTGCATCTACCGATCTTGGATCACGGGAGAACGACGTCCAGAGGATGTTCGATTATGCTTCGCAAGTTATCTCACCCAAGACCGGCCCTAACATAAAAAGCAGCTTGCTACTTCGGGTGGGCGGCAATCGACCCGAATTATCTTGACAGTAACGTCAGGCCACAGCCCTTGACTTAGTCTGTAGCCTTAGTCTATACTGTCTGTAATGGAGGTGCGTACTGATGCCGGTGCAGGTAAATATTCACGAGGCGAAAACTCATTTTTCCAAGCTTTTAGCGCGGGTGAAGGCCGGAGAAGAAATTATTATTGCAAAGGCCGGTAGGCCTGTGGCGCGCTTGGTGCCAGTAAGTGAACAACCGCGCAAGCGTGTCCCTGGAAGTGCCAAGGGAAAAGTAGCCTTTACGCCCGATTTTAATGAGCCGCTCCCTGAATCCGTCTTGGAGACGTTTGCGAAATGAGGGCCTTGTTGGACACCCATACCTTCTTATGGTGGATTACGGATGATCCCCAGTTGTCGCTGCGGGTCCGTGAAATTATCGGCGACGCGAGCAATCAACTCTTCTTAAGTACCGCAAGCGGTTGGGAGATGGCGATTAAGGCCAGGCTTGGCCGGCTACGTCTGCCAAACGATCTGGAATCTTTTGTTGCCGAGCAGCTGATCATTAACCGCCTTGAGAGCCTCCCGGTTCAGATGAGCCATGCCCTGCATACTTATACGCTTCCTGATTATCACCGGGATCCTTTTGACCGGCTTCTTGTTGCCCAGGCCCGGTTAGAGAGCTTACCTATCTTAACCGCAGATCCACAGATATCCCGGTATTCGGTGGAGGTCATTTGGTGACCATAGACGAAGTTCTATTTCTGGATGGTCAAGGCGGGTGGTCTTCCTGAAGGACGTGATCTTCGGCCGGCACGCGGTGCGGGAAGCTCTGCGGGCCGGTCAACCCTTAAATAAGATTATTCTGGCCTGCGGTATTACGCCGCCGGTGCGCCGAGAACTCGTCGCCCTAGCCCGCCGCCGGGGCGTCCCGGTACAGGAGGTAGCACGGGCGCGGCTGGACGCCCTGGTGCCGGGAGCGAAGCACCAGGGGGTGTTGGCACTGGCGGCCGGACAGGCCTACGTTGAAGTTGAGGATTTACTGGCCGCTGGGGATCCGCCCCTGATCCTGGTCTTGAACGAGATCCAGGATCCGCATAACCTAGGAGCGATTCTGAGGACGGCGGAGGCGGCGGGTTGTGCCGGCGTGGTGATTCCGGCCCGGCGGGCGGCCGGCATCACCCCGGCGGTGGTGAAGGCCTCCGCGGGAGCCGCCATTCACCTGCGGGTGGCGCGGGTGGCCAACATCGCGTACACCTTACGCTACTTCAAGGAAAATGGCTTGTGGGTAGTTGGAGCCGATCCCGAGGGGGAAGAGCTCTACTGGGAGGCCGACCTGCAGGGTCCCCTGGCCCTGGTGATTGGGGGGGAGGATCGGGGTTTGGGCCGGGTGGTCCGCGGGGAATGCGACTACCTGGTCCGGCTGCCGATGTTCGGCCGAGTCGGGTCGCTGAACGCCTCGGTGGCGGCCGCCCTGCTGGTTTACGAGGCTGTCCGCCAGAGGAGCGGACGGAAAGCATGAAGGAATATCTCCTGGTTGACGGGTACAACGTCATTTTCCAATCCCCCGAGTTGAAAAACCTGGGCAACCTGGAACACGCGCGCGAGCGTCTCATTGCTACCCTGATCAACTTCGCCGCGCTGGCCGGCCAGCAGGTGACCGTGGTGTTCGACGCCCACCTGGTGCCCGGAGGGGTGGCGCATACCGAGAGACACGGCGGCGTCGAGGTGATTTACACGGCCCAGGGGGAGACGGCGGACACGGTCATCGAACGTTTGGCCGGCAAGCTGTCCGGGTCCGGGGTGGTGTTCGTAGTCACCGCGGACTACGTTGAGCAGCGGTTGATTCTGGGCCGGGGGGCGTACCGGGTGCCTCCGGTCGAGTTCTGGAAAAAAGAGCAGCAGCTCCGCCGAGAGTCCGGCACCTACCGGCGCGATCTTCCCGCCGACGGCTACCTGGAGAACCGTCTGGAAGATCGGATCCGTGCCGCCCTGGAAGCCTGGCGGCACAAAAAACCGGGGGGTTAGCGGACAAGTGGGCTTGACTCCCCTTCAACCTTTAAGTATAATCAACTACGTAAGTGACTCCTGGCTTTACACCCTTAACTACGGAGGCGATAGTGTTTGAGCCTCAACCCCCAGCTGGAAACCACCCCAATCTACCTGACGTTAGAAGATGAAAAGATTGTTGAGTATGCCCGAGACGGCAACAGTGAAGCATTGGAGTATCTTATCGACAAGTACCGTCATTTCGTCCGGGCCAAGGCGCGGTCTTACTTCCTTATCGGGGCGGATCGGGAGGACATCATCCAGGAGGGAATGATTGGGCTATACAAGGCGATCCGTGACTTTCGCCTGGACAAACTCTCCTCGTTCCGTGCTTTTGCGGAACTGTGCATTACCAGGCAAATCATCACGGCGATCAAGACGGCGACCCGGCAGAAACACATTCCCCTGAATTCTTACGTTTCCCTGAATAAACCGATTTACGACGAAGATTCGGACCGCACCCTGCTCGACGTCATCTCCGGCTCCAAGATCACCGATCCGGAGGAACTGGTGATCAGCAGGGAAGAGTTCGACGACATCGAGGAGAAAATCGGCGAACTGCTTAGTTCGCTGGAGTGGAACGTGTTGATGTCCTACCTGGATGGCAAGTCCTACCAGGAGATCGCCGTGGAGCTGGACCGGCACGTGAAATCCATCGACAACGCGTTACAACGAGTAAAGCGCAAACTGGAGAAATACCTTGAAAGGCGGAGGATTTAAGCAATTAGTTGACAGGTTGACCTACTAACGGGGTTGCAAAGCCCCGTTTTCATTTGGGGAGCTGAAACGATGTTGACAGCCGCAAGCCGGTTTTGTTACCATAGGGATGCGTTCCAAGCGCGCCAGAACGGTGCCGGTTCATTAGCCAGCTCCGTTCGCGTTTTGGGCCGGCGTAGCTCAGGGGCAGAGCAGCTGACTTGTAATCAGCAGGTCGGGGGTTCAAATCCCTTCGCCGGCTCCAGGAAGGTGCCGGTTGCGTTGCGAATTGTTCTTGTAATGCGCGCCGGTTTGTGATAAAATGAAAACGTTGACTTAGCGGGGTGGAGCAGCCGGTAGCTCGTCGGGCTCATAACCCGAAGGTCGCAGGTTCAAATCCTGCCCCCGCAACCAATATTGACTCAGACGAGCCCATATAGCTCAGTAGGCAGAGCGTATCCTTGGTAAGGATAAGGTCGGCGGTTCGATCCCGCCTATGGGCTCCAGTATTTTTGGCGGAGTAGCTCAGGTTGGTAGAGCAAGCGGTTCATACCCGCTGCGTCGGGGGTTCAAGTCCCTCCTCCGCTACCAGTGTTCCAACCAGCCGGCAAGGCTGGTTTTTTTGCCTTACCCGGCAGGAGATTACCGCTTTTCCGCGAATAAACACTTTGGCTTTGGACAAATAAGTAATAACCATTTTATGACTTTCACAGGAGGTCGGGAGAATGGCGAAGCCCAAGTTTGAGCGTACCAAGCCGCACGTGAACGTTGGAACCATTGGCCACGTGGACCATGGTAAGACCACCTTGACGGCGGCGATTACGCTGGTTCTGTCCAAGCTGGGTCAGGCCCAATACAAGAAGTACGACGAGATCGACGCGGCGCCGGAGGAGAAGGCGCGTGGGATCACCATTAACACGGCGCACGTCGAGTACGAAACCGAGAAACGGCACTACGCCCACGTGGACTGTCCGGGTCACGCGGACTACATCAAGAACATGATCACTGGTGCGGCCCAGATGGACGGAGCGATCCTGGTGGTCTCGGCGGCCGACGGTCCCATGCCCCAGACTCGGGAGCACATTCTCCTGGCCCGTCAGGTGGCTGTGCCTTCCATCGTTGTCTACCTCAACAAAGCCGACCAGGTTGACGACCCGGAACTGTTGGAACTGGTTGAGATGGAAGTGCGCGAGCTTTTATCCAAGTACGACTTTCCGGGAGACGACACCCCGATCATCGCCGGCTCGGCCTTGAAAGCCCTGGAATGCGGCTGCGGCAGCCGGGATTGTGCCCACTGCAAATCCATTTGGGAACTCATGGACGCGGTGGACGAATACATCCCCACCCCGGAACGTGACATCGACAAACCCTTCCTGATGCCGGTGGAGGACGTCTTCTCCATCACCGGTCGGGGCACGGTGGGTACGGGCCGCGTCGAGCGGGGCACCGTCAAAGTCGGCGACGAAGTGGAGATCGTTGGTTTTGCCGACAAGCCGCGGAAGACCGTGGTCACGGGCGTGGAAATGTTCCGCAAGGTTTTGGACTTTGCCCAAGCGGGCGACAACGTCGGGTGTTTGCTGCGGGGCGTCGACCGCGACGAACTGCTGCGGGGCCAGGTGTTGGCCAAGCCGGGCAGCATCAAGCCGTTGACCCAATTCTCGGCGGAGGTCTACGTTTTGACCAAGGAGGAAGGTGGTCGGCACACCCCGTTCTTCAACGGTTACCGCCCGCAGTTCTACTTCCGGACCACCGACGTCACTGGGGTCATCGAGCTGCCGGAGGGCGTGGAGATGGTGATGCCCGGGGACAACATTCAGATGGAGGTCTCCCTGATTACCCCGATCGCCATCGAAGAGGGCCTGCGGTTCGCCATCCGGGAGGGCGGCCGTACGGTGGGCGCCGGCGTGGTCACGGCAATCAAGGAATAGGCAGGAGGCGGGTGGGGGCCGAAAGACCCCCACCCTTTAAAAACCGCGACCGCGATTAATTTTCTTGACATCCTCTGACAGTTGTGATAGATTCAGTACCGTAAATTTTTGCCGGGTAGGTTTTTTTTTTAGTTTGGGGAGGTGTTTGCCTGTGCGGGTGGACGTCACGCTGGCCTGCACCCAGTGCAAGCGGCGCAACTATATTACCACGAAGAACAAGAAAAACGATCCCGGGCGCATCGAACTCAAGAAGTACTGCCGGTGGTGCGGTACGCACACGACCCACAAAGAGACCAAATAAGAAGCTAGGGATGATAATATGGCTAAAGGCAGAAAGCGGGAGGGCAGCGACGCCGCCAAGCGGGCTGCCGATAAAAAGGACCTCAAAAAGGGAGTGCCTCCTGTTCGTAAGCGGCCCCGGGAAAGCCTAATTAAGGCGAGCCGCCGGTTTTTTGAAGGCGTATGGCAGGAACTCAAGAAGGTCCATTGGCCCACGCGCCGGGAGGTAATGATTTACACGGGCGTGGTGCTGGTGTCCGTGGTATTCGTTGGGGTCATTCTAATGGTGGCGGACCTGATCCTAAGCCAAATCCTGACCCGGATTATTACCTAAGGCTGGGAGGTGCGGGACCCGGGGCTACCCGGTCCTCATTTTGTGGGTAAACAGTGGTTCGTGGTCCACACCTATTCCGGTTACGAAAACAAGGTGAAGGCCAACCTGGAAAAGCGCATCGAATCCATGCACATGGAGGATAGGATTTTCCGCATCGTGGTGCCGGTTGAGGACGAGATCGAGGTCAAGGGCGGTAAGCGAAAGATCACCAAGCGGAAAATCTATCCCGGTTACGTCCTGGTGGAGATGATCCTGGACGACGATTCCTACCGCGTGGTTCGGAACACTCCCGGGGTCACCGGTTTCGTGGGCAGCGTCGGGATCGGTTCCAAGCCCATTCCCCTGACGGATGAGGAGGCCAACCAGATCATCAGCCAGATGGAAGGCGAGAAGCCGCGCCTCCGGATCGACGTGGAACCCGGTGAGAAGGTGCGCGTATTGGCCGGGCCGTTTGAAAACTTCATCGGTACGGTGGAGGGCATCAACTACGAGAAAGCCAAGATCCGGGTGATGATCTCCATGTTTGGCCGGGAGACCCCGATCGAATTAGAATATTTCCAGCTTGAAAAGGTTATGTAAGGAGGTGACGGAATGGCGAAAAAGGTAATGGCTGTTGTTAAGCTACAGATTCCAGCGGGAAAAGCCACGCCGGCACCCCCGGTTGGTCCGGCCCTCGGTCAGCACGGGGTCAATATCATGGCCTTTGTCAAGGAATACAACGACCGTACGGCCGCCCAGGCCGGGCTGATCATTCCGGTTGAAATCACCATTTACGCCGACCGGAGTTTCAGCTTCGTGACTAAGACCCCGCCGGCTTCGGTGCTCCTGAAGAAGGCGGCCGGTATCGAGACCGCCTCCGGGGAGCCGCACAAGCAGAAGGTGGGCAAGGTTACCCGCTCCAAGGTACGCGAGATCGCCGCGCTGAAGATGCCCGACCTGAACGCGGCGGACATAGAGGCCGCGATGCGGATGGTCGAGGGTACGGCAAGAAGTATGGGGATTGAAATCGTTGAAGGCTAGTGGGAGGAGCGCTGCTCCGTTAACACCACGGGGGGGGTTGTAAAACAATGCCGAAGCACGGTAAGAAGTACGAGGAAGCGAGAAAGCAGTACGACCGCGAACAGCAGTACGAGGTCGTCGAGGCCCTTGAACTGGTCAAGAGGCTGGCGCCGGCCAAGTTCGACGAGACCGTGGAGGCCGCCATCCGGCTGGGGGTTGACCCCCGGCACGCCGACCAGCAGGTGCGGGGCGCAGTGGTGCTGCCGCACGGCACGGGCAAGACCCGTACCGTCCTGGTCTTCGCCAAGGGCGAAAAGGTAAAGGAAGCCGAAGAGGCGGGCGCCGATTACGTGGGCGGCGAGGAACTGGTGGCCAAGATCCAGGGAGGCTGGATGGAGTTCGACGTGGCCATCGCCACCCCGGACATGATGTCCGCCGTGGGTAAGATCGGGCGCATTCTCGGCCCGCGGGGCCTGATGCCTAACCCGAAAACGGGCACCGTAACCTTTGACATCGCCCGGGCGGTTCGCGAGGTCAAGGCCGGGAAAATCCAGTACCGGGTGGACAAGGCCGGCAACATTCACGCTCCGATCGGCAAGGTTTCTTTTGACACCAGCAAACTGGAGGAAAACCTGAAGACGCTTCTGGACGCGTTGATCCGGGCGAAGCCGGCGGCGGCCAAGGGCCAGTACGTGCGGGGGATAGTGGTTTCCTCCACGATGGGCCCGGGAGTAAAGGTTAACGCCCGCAAATTCGTCGGGTAAGCAAACTATATAAAGCGGATTCCAGGCTGTAGACAGCTGGCGCCGTAAAGGCTTAATGGTCGTCTTGACCGCCAGCCGAGGCGGGAAACAAGGTTTGCAAGACCTCTGTATGCCCTTGTCTGCAGAGGTTTTACCGTTTTCAGGAGGAGGTGTTAACGATTGTCCGTACGGGAAAAAAAGGTTGCGGCGGTCGCCGACCTTAAGGACCGGATGAGCCGGGCGCGGGTGATCATCCTGAGTGACTACCGGGGAATGACGGTGGCCGAAATGACCGTGCTCCGGCGCAAGGTGCGGGAAAGCGGCTCCCAGGTACTGGTGGTCAAGAACACCCTGGCGCGACTGGCGGCCCGCGAAGCCGGCATCGAGGATCTGGATCCCCTGCTCAAGGGTCCGACCGCCATCGCTTTCGGTTACGAGGACGAGGTCTCCCTCAGCAAGCTGATGACTCAGTTCCAAAAGGATTTCAAGGCGTTTGAGCTGAAGGGCGGCGTGCTGCAGGGACAGGTGGTGCCGCCAGAGGGCGTGCAGCGCCTGGCCGACCTGCCGCCCAAGGAAGTGTTGTTGGCCCAGGTCACCGGCGCTTTCCAGGCCCCGATTTACGGCCTGGTCAGCGTGCTGCAGGGCAACATCCGGAAACTGGTCTACGCGTTGGAGGCCATCCGGGAGAAAAAGGCGGCCGGAGAGTAACTCCGGTATTTACAGGCTAAAAGCAAAAACATTGAAAAATCAGGAGGTCAAGTAACATGTCCAAGGTGAACGAAATCATTGAAGCGCTAAAGGGACTTACCGTGCTGGAGCTGGCCGAACTGGTCAAGGCCATGGAGGAAGAGTTTGGCGTGAGCGCTGCGGCGCCCGTGGCGGCCGTGGCGGCGGTCCCGGCGGCCGGGGGTGCGGCGGCAGCGCCGGCCGAGGAAGAGGAACAGACTGAATTCGACGTCATCCTCAAGAGCGTTGGCGACAAGAAGATCAACGTTATCAAGGTGGTCCGGGAAATCACCGCGCTCGGCCTGAAAGAGGCCAAAGAACTGGTTGATGGTGCACCCAACCCGGTTAAGGAAAAGATCAACAAGGAAGAAGCCGAGGCCATTAAGAAGAAACTCGAAGAGGCCGGCGCGACCGTGGAGATTAAATAGAAATTCGGAATCCAGGATTCAGATCAGAATGGACAACAAGCGGGACAGGCTGCTTTTTGCACTTGATTTTAAAAGGTGACCTGTCCCCTTTTATTGTATCCAGGTTTTTCCACAAATTTTAACTTGACAAAAAGTTCTTATAATGATATCATCTAAAGTCGTTGCGCCTGATAAAGTATTTTCTTCCAGGACGGCAATACTCCAAATAAGGTGTCTAATCAGGTATAAAGCGAGGTAAACTAAAACCTTGCTTTTAGTATTTTATTTTTCAGGAGGTTGAGGTATGCAGGCCGTCCGGCCCAGGGAACGTAAGGTTTTCGGCGAAGCTGGCGAGGTCCTCGATCTTCCCGATCTGGTAGAGGTACAGAAACGTTCTTATGAGTGGTTCTTGGACAAGGGACTCCGTGAGGTTTTTCACGATATCTCCCCGATCCGGGACTTTACCGGCAACCTCGTGCTTGAATTCCTCGATTACCAACTCGGAGAACCCAAGTATAGCGTGCAGGAATGCAAGGACCGCGACGTCACCTACGCGGCCCCCATGCGGATCAAGGTACGCCTAATTAACCGGGAAACCGGCGAGGTCAAGGAGCAGGACGTGTTCATGGGTGACTTTCCGCTCATGACCGAACAGGGTACCTTCATTATTAATGGAGCCGAGAGAGTCATTGTCAGTCAATTGGTTCGCTCTCCCGGCGTGTATTTCAACGCCCAACCGGATCCCAGCGGCAAGAACATCTACGGCGCCACCATCATCCCGAACCGGGGCGCCTGGCTGGAATTCGAGACCGATGTCCAGGACCAAATCTGGGTACGGGTCGACCGTACCCGGAAGATCCCGGCCACGGTGCTGATCAAGGCGCTGGGTTTTGGAAACAAGGCGCGGATCCTAGAACTGTTCGAGCACCACAAGAGCATCCAGGAGACGCTGAACAAGGACAATACCGATAGCGAAGAAGATGCCCTGATTGAAATCTACAAGCGGCTACGGCCCGGTGAGCCGCCCACGGCGGAGAGTGCTCGCTCCCTGTTGGAAATGCTGTTCTTTGATCCCAAGCGCTACGACTTAGCGGTGGTTGGCCGCTACAAGCTCTTCAAGAAGCTGAAGCACGGGGTGTTGTACCGCTACCCCAAGGAAAGAAGTGGTCGCACCGAGTTTGACCGTTACCTGAACGAGGAAGTGCCGGTGGAACGCGAATTCATCCGCGAACTTACCCGGGAGGACATCCTGGCCACCGTGCGCTGCCTGATCAAGCTGATGCAGGGTGAGGGCCGGGTGGACGACATCGACCACCTGGGCAACCGCCGGTTGCGTTCCGTGGGCGAACTCCTGCAAAACCAGTTCCGGATCGGGTTGGCCCGTATGGAGCGCGTGGTGCGCGAGCGGATGACCATCCAGGACGTGGAGGTGATCACGCCGCAGGCGCTGATCAATATCCGGCCGGTGGTGGCGGCCATCAAGGAGTTCTTCGGTTCCAGTCAGCTGTCCCAGTTCATGGACCAGACCAACCCACTGGCCGAGTTGACCCACAAGCGCCGGCTCTCGGCCCTGGGACCGGGTGGGCTGTCCCGGGAGCGAGCCGGGTTCGAGGTCCGGGACGTGCACCACTCTCACTACGGCCGGGTTTGCCCCATCGAGACCCCGGAGGGTCCGAACATCGGGTTGATCGGTTCGCTGACCACTTACGCCCGGGTGAACGAGTTCGGCTTTATCGAAACACCTTACCGGAAAGTGGACAAGAAAACCCACCGGGTCACCGACGAGATTGTGTACCTAACGGCCGACGAGGAAGAAGAATACGTAATCGCCCAGGCGAACGTGAAACTTGACGAAGAAGGCCGTTTTCTGGAACAGAAGGTGAACTGCCGGTACCGGGGCGAGATCCTGACCGTGAACTCCGACCAGGTGGATTACGTGGACGTTTCGCCCAAGCAGGTTTTCAGCGTGGCTACCTCGCTGATTCCCTTCCTGGATCACGACGACGCCAACCGGGCGCTGATGGGCGCGAACATGCAGCGCCAGGCTGTACCGCTGTTGAAGTCGGAGGCGCCTTACATCGGCACCGGGATCGAACGGAAGGCGGCGTACGACTCCGGGGTCCTGGTGATCGCCAGGAAAGCTGGCGTCGTCGAGCGGGTGACCGCCACGGAGATCAAGATCCGCACCGACGATGGCGCGGTGGATTCGTACCGGCTCATCAAGTTCGGGCGGTCGAACCAGGGCACCTGTTTCAACCAGCGCCCGATCGTGTACACCGGCCAGCGGGTCGCTGCCGGCGAAGTGATCGCTGACGGGCCCTGTACCGACTACGGGGAATTGGCCCTGGGCAAGAACGTGCTCATCGCCTTCATGCCCTGGGATGGTTACAATTACGAGGACGCCATCCTAGTAAGCGAGCGGCTGGTTAAAGAAGATTATTACACTTCCATTCATATCGAGGAGTACGAGTGTGACGCCCGGGACACTAAGCTGGGGCCGGAGGAAATCACCTGGGACATCCCCAACGTCGGCGACGAGGCGCTCAAGGATCTGGACGACCGGGGAATCATCCGGATCGGCGCCGAGGTCCGGTCCGGGGATATCCTGGTAGGCAAGGTGACCCCCAAGGGCGAGACCGAACTGACCGCCGAAGAACGTCTGCTCCGGGCGATTTTCGGGGAAAAGGCCCGCGAGGTCCGGGACACCTCCCTGCGGGTACCCCATGGCGAGTCCGGCAAAGTGGTGGACGTGAAAGTGTTTTCCCGGGAGAACGGCGACGAGCTGCCGCCCGGGGTCAACCGCTTGGTCCGGGTGTACGTGGCCCAGAAGCGCAAGCTTTCCGAGGGCGACAAGATGGCCGGCCGGCACGGCAACAAGGGTGTGATCGCCCGGATCATGCCCGAGGAAGATATGCCCTTCATGCCTGACGGCACACCCATCGAAGTGGTACTGAACCCTCTGGGGGTACCGTCCCGGATGAACATCGGCCAGGTGCTGGAAGCCCACCTGGGTTGGGCGGCCAAGATCCTGGGCTACAATATTGCCACCCCGGTGTTCGGTGGCGGCAGCGAGGAGGACATCGTCCGGACCCTGGAGAAATCCGGGTTGCCCGCCGAGGGCAAGGTGGTGCTGCGTGACGGCCGCACCGGACTGCCGTTTGACAACCCGGTAACCGTTGGTTACCTGTATATGCTGAAGCTGGCCCACCTGGTGGATGACAAGATTCATGCCCGTTCCACCGGACCGTACTCCCTGGTTACCCAGCAGCCCCTGGGCGGCAAGGCCCAGTTCGGCGGCCAGCGATTCGGGGAGATGGAGGTCTGGGCGCTGGAGGCTTACGGGGCGGCCTACACCCTGCAAGAGATCCTGACCGTGAAGTCCGACGACGTGGTCGGTCGGGTGAAGACTTACGAGGCCATCGTCAAGGGTGAAAACGTGCCCGAACCCGGGGTGCCGGAGTCTTTCAAGGTGTTGATCAAGGAGCTGCAGAGTTTGGGCCTGGACGTCAAGGTGCTCACCGAGGAAGACGCCGAAATCGAGATCAAGGAAATCGACGAGGATGTTACTGAAACCGGCAAGGAACTGGGATTCGACTTCCGGGTGCCGGAAACCCGCAGCGGCGTGGTTCCCGGGGAGAGCGTGGATGAGGACGAGGACGAAGACGAAGAGGAACCCCTGGACGGCTTCATGGAAGAGGAAGAACCCGTGGAAGACGACGGTGAAGAAGACGACAACGAGGATGCCGACGTCGCGGACGCGGACGAGGAAGCGCTCGGAGCACCGTTGACCGCCGGTGAAGAAGACGGGGAGGCTGACGAGGAGTTGGACAAAGATTAGCTGGTTTTAAGCAACGACCGACGACCAAATCGGGAGGGAGCAAGTATAGTGCTAGATCTTACCAACTTCGATCGGATTAGAATCGGACTGGCATCACCGGAGCAGATCATCACCTGGTCCCACGGCGAGGTGAAAAAACCGGAGACCATTAACTACCGGACCCTCAAGCCGGAGCGGGACGGTCTGTTCTGCGAGCGGATCTTCGGACCGACCCGGGACTGGGAATGTTACTGCGGCAAGTACAAGCGGGTGCGTTACAAGGGTGTGGTCTGCGACCGGTGTGGGGTGGAGGTCACCCGTTCCAAGGTTCGCCGGGAACGTCTGGGGCACATCAAGCTGGCCACTCCCGTGTCTCATATCTGGTATTTCAAAGGTATCCCGTCCCGGATGGGGTTCTTATTGGACATGTCCCCGCGGGCACTGGAAAAGGTGCTTTACTTCGTTTCCTACATCGTCACCGATCCCGGGGATACGCCCCTGTTCAAGAAGCAACTGCTCACCGAGCAGGAATACCGGGAGTACCGCGAAAAATACGGCAACAGTTTTCAGGCGGCCATGGGCGCCGAAGCCATCAAAACCCTCCTGGAGGAAATTAACCTCCAGGAACTGGCGGCCGAGTTGCGGCAGGAAATCCGGGACGTGACCGGTCAGCGGCGGATCCGCGCCATCCGCCGGCTGGAAGTAGTCGAGTCTTTCCGTAAATCCCACAACAACCCGGCCTGGATGATAATGGACGTGCTGCCGGTGATCCCGCCGGAACTCCGGCCCATGGTCCAGCTGGACGGCGGCCGGTTCGCCACCTCCGACCTGAACGACCTTTACCGGCGGGTGATCAACCGGAACAACCGGCTCAAACGGCTGCTTGAGCTGGGGGCGCCGGACATCATCGTCCGGAATGAAAAGCGCATGCTCCAGGAGGCGGTGGACGCCCTGATCGACAACGGGCGGCGGGGTCGTCCGGTCACCGGTCCGGGGAACCGTCCCCTGAAGTCCCTGAGCGACATGCTGAAAGGGAAGCAGGGCCGTTTCCGGCAGAACCTGCTAGGCAAGCGGGTGGACTACTCGGGCCGCTCGGTGATCGTGGTCGGCCCGTCCCTGAAGCTGCACCAGTGCGGCCTCCCGAAGGAAATGGCGTTAGAGCTGTTTAAACCTTTTGTGATGAAGCGCCTGGTCAGCGACGGCCATGCCCACAACATCAAGAGCGCGAAGCGCAAAGTGGAGCGGATGCGGTCCGAGGTGTGGGACGTGCTGGAGGACGTGATCCGGGAACACCCGGTGTTGTTAAACCGGGCACCCACCTTGCACCGCCTGGGGATCCAGGCTTTTGAACCGGTGCTGGTGGAGGGCCGCGCCATCCAGATCCACCCCCTGGTCTGCACCGCATACAACGCCGACTTTGATGGGGACCAGATGGCGGTGCATGTGCCGCTTTCGGCCGAGGCCCAAGCCGAGGCGCGGCTGTTGATGCTGTCCACCTACAACATCCTGAATCCCAAGGACGGCCGACCGGTGACCATTCCTACCCAGGACATGGTCCTGGGGATTTACTACCTGACCATTGACCGGCCGGGGGCCAAAGGCGAAGGCAGGGTCTTCCGGGATGCGGACGAGGCCATCCTGGCCTACGAAACCGGGACGGTAGACCTGCACGCCCTGGTGAAGGTACGGATGCCGGACGGGAAAATCCTGGAGACCACCGTCGGCCGAATCATCTTTAACGAGCCCATGCCTGCGGAAATCGGGTTTATCAACCGCCTGGTGGACAAGAAGCTGCTGGGCCAGATCATTGAACGGTGTTACCGCAAGCTGGGCTATACCAGGACGGCCGATCTCCTGGACAGCATCAAGGCGCTCGGCTTCAAGTACGCCACCCAGGGCGGACTGACCATCGGCATGGGTGACATTGTGATTCCGGAACGGAAAAAGGAAATCCTGGCCGAAGCCGAAAAACAGGTGGAAATGATCGAGGATGAGTACCGGCGCGGCCTGATCACTTATGAGGAGAAGTACCGCCACGTCATCACCACCTGGAACAAGGCCACGAGTGCCGTCACCGAGGAACTACTAGCGAAGCTGGACCGGTTCAACCCGGTGTACATGATGGCCACCTCGGGTGCCCGGGGCAACATCCAGCAGATCCGGCAGCTGGCCGGGCTGCGCGGACTGATGGCGGACCCGTCTGGGCGGATCATCGACCTGCCGATCAAGGCCAACTTCCGGGAGGGACTCTCGGTGCTGGAATACTTCATTTCCACGCACGGGGCGCGCAAGGGCCTGGCGGATACGGCGCTTAGGACGGCCGACTCGGGTTACCTGACCCGCCGGCTGGTGGACGTCGCCCAGGACGTGATCGTGCGCGAAGTGGACTGCGGCACCGAGGAATACATGGAGGTCGAAGACCTGCGGGACGGCACCGAAGTCATCGAGAAGCTGGCGGACCGGATCATCGGCCGCATCGCGGCGCGGCCCATCTATCGGCCGGACGGTACCCTGATTGTCGACGCCCAGGAGGAGATCCTGGAGGAGGCGGCCGAGGCGATCCTGGCCGCCGGGATCACCAAGGTGCCTATCCGCTCGGTGTTCACCTGCAAGACCCGGCACGGGGTCTGCCGGCTGTGTTACGGGCGGAACCTGGCCACCGGTTACCTGGTGGACATCGGGGAGGCCGTCGGGATTATTGCTGCCCAGTCCATTGGCGAGCCCGGCACCCAGCTGACCATGCGGACTTTCCATACCGGCGGTGTGGCCGGCGAAGATATCACCCAGGGCCTGCCCCGCGTGGAGGAGATTTTCGAGGCCCGGCGCCCCAAGGGCCAGGCCATCGTGGCCGAGATCAACGGCGTGGCCGAGGTCCGGGAGGTCAAGGGCCGGCGGGAGGTCGAGATCAAGGGCGAGAACGGTGAACGGGTACAGTACGGTATCCCGTACGGCGCGCGTCTGAAGATCCAGAACGGTGACTACGTTAAGGCCGGCGACGAGCTGACCGAGGGGGCGATCAACCCGCACGACCTGTTGAAGATCAAGGGTATGGCCGCGGTACAGATCTACCTCCTGCGGGAGGTGCAGCGGGTTTACCGCATGCAGGGCGTGGACATTAACGACAAACACATAGAGGTGGTTATCCGCCAGATGCTGCGCAAGGTGAAGGTCGACGATCCGGGCGACACCGAGTTTCTGCCGGGCGGCCTGGTGGATGTCCTCGATTTCGAGGAGGCGAACCGCCGCATCGAGGCTGCGGGCGGCCGGCCGGCCACCAAGAAACCGGTGCTCCTGGGGATCACCAAGGCCTCGCTGGCCACGGACTCGTTCCTGTCGGCCGCTTCCTTCCAGGAGACGACCCGGGTGTTGACCGAAGCGGCCATTAAGGGCAAAGTGGACCCGCTTTTGGGCCTGAAGGAAAACGTGATCATCGGCAAGCTGGTGCCGGCCGGAACGGGAATGAACCGTTACCGGAGTATTGAGATCGAGGCGGAGGAACCTCCGTTGGGGCAAAAAGACGTCCAAGTCCAGTAGATGACGTTGACAAAAGAATTCCGCGGTGCTATCATTTTGTAGTGTCGTCTGTTAGTTCCTGGGGGATGACGCTTTTGCCTTTGAAAAGAATCGCGATGGCCCGTAAAAAGACGGTCGGCTCCAGGCAAACTTTGAAGGCGATCCAGCGGGGTCAGGCCCGGGTAGTGTATGTGGCGCTTGACGCCGACCGGCGGGTGATTGACCCGATCATCGAGGCCTGCCGGGCCAGGGGCACTCCCCTGGTGGAGGTCGATTCGATGCGGGAACTTGGTAGGGCTTGTGGGATTGTGGTTAATTGTGCTTCAGCGGCGGTTACGGAGGAGTAATAACTTCCCCTTACCACCCGGGGTAAGGGGATAAATTTGTAGAATGGGAGATTAATGGTGATACTTAAGACCATGAGGAGGTGGAAAGAGGATGCCAACGGTCAGTCAGCTGATACGTAAGGGGCGCCAGACCGCAAGCAAGAAGTCGGCTTCGCCGGCGCTCAAGGAATGCCCGCAAAAACGGGGCGTGTGCACCCGCGTGTACACTACTACGCCGAAGAAGCCCAATTCCGCCCTGCGCAAAGTAGCGCGTGTCCGCCTAACCAACGGTTACGAGGTGACCACTTACATTCCCGGGATCGGGCACAACCTGCAGGAACACTCGGTGGTCCTGGTCCGGGGTGGCCGGGTCAAGGATTTGCCCGGGGTGCGTTACCATATCGTCCGCGGGGCTCTGGACACCGCCGGGGTCCAGAACCGGAGCCGGGGACGTTCCAAATACGGGGCGAAAAGGCCCAAGAAGTAGGGGGGTAAGGATGTGCCACGCAGAGGAGCAGTCCCGAAAAGGGAAGTCCTGCCGGACCCGGTCTACGGCAGCAAGATGCTGACCAAGCTGATCAACCAGGTGATGCTGGACGGCAAGCACAGTGTCGCCGAGTCGATCTGTTACGGCGCGCTCGAAATCGTCCGGGAAAAAACCGGCCGCGAGCCTCTGGAAGTGCTGGAGCAGGCCATGAAAAACCTGATGCCCATCGTCGAGACCAGGCCACGGCGGGTCGGCGGCGCCAATTACCAGGTGCCCGTGGAAGTGCGGCCTGACCGCCGGCAGACCCTGGCGATCCGCTGGCTGACCGGTTACGCCCGCCAGAGGCCTGGCCGGACCATGCGTGAAAAGCTGGCGGCCGAGATCATGGACGCGGCCAACGGGATCGGTGGCGCGGTGAAGAAAAAAGAGGACACGCACCGGATGGCGGAGGCCAATAGAGCGTTTGCCCACTACAGATGGTAAAGGAGGTTCACGAATGGCCCGGGTGTTTCCGCTCGAAAGGACACGCAACATCGGCATAATGGCCCACATTGACGCCGGTAAGACCACGACCACCGAGCGGATACTGTTTTATACCGGTAGGGTGCACCGGATCGGCGAGGTTGATGACGGTGCGGCCACCATGGACTGGATGGTCCAGGAGCAGGAACGCGGTATCACCATCACCTCGGCGGCCACCACCTGTTTCTGGCGTGACTACCGGATAAATATTATTGATACACCAGGGCACGTGGACTTTACGGTTGAGGTCGAGCGCTCGCTGCGGGTGCTTGACGGTGCGATCGCCGTGTTTGATTCGGTGGCCGGGGTGGAACCCCAGTCCGAAACAGTCTGGCGCCAGGCTGACAAGTACCGGGTACCGCGGATCGCTTACATCAACAAGATGGACCGGGTAGGCGCCGACTTCTTCAAGAGTATCCATTCGATCAAAGAAAAACTCGGGGCCAATCCGGTGGCGGTCCAGATTCCGATCGGGGCCGAGGAGAAGTTTGTCGGCCTGATCGACCTGGTTACCAACAAGACCTTGATTTACACGGATGAGCTGGGCACCAAGTTCAAGGAGATTCCGATCCCGGCCGAGTTGGCCAAACTGGCGGCCGAGTACCGGGAGCGGCTTCTGGAAACCGTTGCCGAAACCGACGAGGAACTCCTAGCGAAGTACCTGGACGGCGAGGAACTGACGGTGGAGGATATCAAGATCGGCCTCCGCAAGGCCACGTTGGCGGTGAAGATCGTGCCGGTTCTGTGCGGGTCGTCCTACCGGAACAAGGGGGTGCAGGCGCTCCTGGACGCCGTAGTGGATTACCTGCCGGCGCCGACCGATATCCCGGCCGTGGTGGGGGTCAACCCGGAGACCGGCCAGGAGGACCGGCGCGCGGCCCATGACGGCGAGCCGTTTGCGGCCCTGGCCTTCAAGGTGATGATCGACCCCTACGTAGGTAAACTGACCTTTTTCCGGGTATACTCGGGTTCTTTGAAAACAGGGTCATACATTTATAATTCGACCAAGCAGAAAAAGGAGCGGATCGGGCGGCTGCTGCAGATGCACGCCAACCACCGCCAGGAGATCGATGCTGTGTACTCCGGGGACATCGTAGGAGCGGTGGGCTTGAAATTCACGGCTACCGGCGATACACTCTGCGACGAGACGCATCCTATCATTCTAGAGGCCATGGAGTTTCCGGAGCCCGTGATCTCCATCGCCATCGAACCCAAGACCAAGGGCGACCAGGATAAGATGGGGATCGCTTTGCAGCGCTTGGCCGAGGAGGATCCAACCTTCAGGGTCCGGACCGACGAGGAAACCGCGCAGACCCTGGTTTCCGGGATGGGAGAGTTACACCTGGAAATTATTGTGGACCGCCTCCTGCGGGAGTTCAAGGTCCAGGCTAACGTCGGCCGGCCCCAGGTGGCCTATAAGGAAACCATCCAGGGCACGGCCGAGGCCGAGGGCAAGTTTATCCGCCAGACCGGGGGCCGCGGGCAGTACGGCCACGTGAAACTGGTGCTCGAACCTCTGGAACGGGGCAAGGGCTTCGAATTCGTGAACCAGATCGTGGGCGGCGTGGTGCCCAAGGAGTATATTCCGTCCGTCGAGGAAGGCGTCCGGGAGGCGCTGGGAAGCGGCGTACTTTTCGGCTACCCGGTCACGGACGTGCGGGTGATTCTGGTCGACGGCTCCTACCACCCGGTGGACTCTTCGGAAATTGCTTTTAAGATCGCCGCCTCGATGGCCTTTAAAAAGGCGGCCTCTAACGCTGCACCGGTGCTGCTGGAACCTGTAATGGCGGTGGAGGTGGTTCTGCCCGAAGACTACACGGGGGACGTGATCAGCGACCTCAACGCGCGGCGTGGCCAGATCGAGGAAATGTATCTCGAAGGTAAAACCCAGATTGTGCGCGCGCATGTGCCGCTGGCCGAGATGTTCGGCTACGCGACCAACCTGCGTTCGCGCACCCAAGGCCGGGGCAACTATACCATGCAGTTTGATCACTACGCCGAGGTGCCGCAGAATATTGCGGACAAGATGATCCGCCGCTATTAAGCAGATATTGAATGCAGAGAAAAGGCATTAAGGATTTAAGTTATTTTAAGGAGGAAGATCAAGATGGCGAAGCCCAAGTTTGAGCGTACCAAGCCGCACGTGAACGTTGGAACCATTGGCCACGTGGACCATGGTAAGACCACCTTGACGGCGGCGATTACGCTGGTTCTGTCCAAGCTGGGTCAGGCCCAATACAAGAAGTACGACGAGATCGACGCGGCGCCGGAGGAGAAGGCGCGTGGGATCACCATTAACACGGCGCACGTCGAGTACGAAACCGAGAAACGGCACTACGCCCACGTGGACTGTCCGGGTCACGCGGACTACATCAAGAACATGATCACTGGTGCGGCCCAGATGGACGGAGCGATCCTGGTGGTCTCGGCGGCCGACGGTCCCATGCCCCAGACTCGGGAGCACATTCTCCTGGCCCGTCAGGTGGCTGTGCCTTCCATCGTTGTCTACCTCAACAAAGCCGACCAGGTTGACGACCCGGAACTGTTGGAACTGGTTGAGATGGAAGTGCGCGAGCTTTTATCCAAGTACGACTTTCCGGGAGACGACACCCCGATCATCGCCGGCTCGGCCTTGAAAGCCCTGGAATGCGGCTGCGGCAGCCGGGATTGTGCCCACTGCAAATCCATTTGGGAACTCATGGACGCGGTGGACGAATACATCCCCACCCCGGAACGTGACATCGACAAACCCTTCCTGATGCCGGTGGAGGACGTCTTCTCCATCACCGGTCGGGGCACGGTGGGTACGGGCCGCGTCGAGCGGGGCACCGTCAAAGTCGGCGACGAAGTGGAGATCGTTGGTTTTGCCGACAAGCCGCGGAAGACCGTGGTCACGGGCGTGGAAATGTTCCGCAAGGTTTTGGACTTTGCCCAAGCGGGCGACAACGTCGGGTGTTTGCTGCGGGGCGTCGACCGCGACGAACTGCTGCGGGGCCAGGTGTTGGCCAAGCCGGGCAGCATCAAGCCGTTGACCCAATTCTCGGCGGAGGTCTACGTTTTGACCAAGGAGGAAGGTGGTCGGCACACCCCGTTCTTCAACGGTTACCGCCCGCAGTTCTACTTCCGGACCACCGACGTCACTGGGGTCATCGAGCTGCCGGAGGGCGTGGAGATGGTGATGCCCGGGGACAACATTCAGATGGAGGTCTCCCTGATTACCCCGATCGCCATCGAAGAGGGCCTGCGGTTCGCCATCCGGGAGGGCGGCCGTACGGTGGGCGCCGGCGTGGTCACGGCAATCAAGGAATAGGCAGGAGGGGCTTTTTGATGCAGAGGCAGAAGATCCGGATCCGGCTCAAGGCTTTCGACCACAACATGCTGGATCAGTCGGCCCGGAAGATAGTCGAAACGGTCCGGCGAACCGGCGCCGACGTGGCCGGCCCAGTTCCGCTACCGACCGAAAAGGAAATCTACACGGTTTTGCGTTCGCCGCACAAGGATAAGGATTCGCGGGAACAGTTTGAGATCCGGACCCACAAGCGGTTGATCGACATCCTCGAACCAACGCCCAAAACGGTGGACGCTTTAATGCGCCTCGATTTGCCGGCCGGGGTGGATATCGAGATTAAACTGTAGGGCCGGGGTTCAAAAATCCAAAACTCAAGAGGCATGCGGGGGATCGAGCTGACGGGATGGGCTGGCCCCCGGGGAGGTGTAACAGATGGCGAAGGGAATCCTCGGACGCAAACTGGGGATGAGCCAGTTTTTCACGGCGGAAGGGGTAATGGTACCGGTCACTCTAATCGAGGCCGGACCGTGCACCGTGGTGCAGAAGAAAACGACCGACACCGACGGCTACGCCGCGGTACAGTTGGGTTTTGAGGAGCGACCGGAAAAGAGAGTGAACAAGCCGGCGAGAGGGCATTTCCGCTCGAAGGGCGTCAACCCGACCCGCTACCTGCGCGAACTACGCACGGGCGACGTTGACGACTACCAGGTGGGCCAGGTGCTCAGGGTCGACCTGTTCGCCCCGGGCGACAAGGTGGACGTGGTGGGTACGTCCAAGGGCAAAGGTTTTGCCGGGGGGATCAAACGTCACGGCTTTCGCCGCGGCCCTATGGGCCACGGCTCCAAGTATCACCGCCGGCCGGGCGCCGCGGCGGCAAAGGGTCCGGCGCGCGTGTTCAAGGGGCGGAAAATGCCGGGCCGCCTGGGCGGTGTCCGGGTGACCGTTCAGAACCTGGAGGTTGTCAAAGTGGATCCCGAGAGAAACCTCCTGGCCGTGAAGGGCGCGGTCCCGGGTCCCCGGGGCAGCCTGCTCTTTATAAGAGAAGCCGTTAAGAGCCAGTAAGGTGGCAAAGGAGGATCAATAGTGCCCAGAGCAGCAGTCTACAACATAAATGGCGAACAGGTGGGCGAAATCGAACTCAGCGAAGCCGTTTTCGGCCAGCCGGTCAACGAGGTCGTGCTGCACGAAGTGGTGGTAATGCAGCTCGCCAACCGGCGCCGTGGTACCCACGAAACCAAGACCAGGAGTGGGGTCCGGGGAGGCGGCCGGAAGCCCTGGCGCCAGAAGGGTACCGGACGGGCACGCCACGGAACGATACGTTCGCCGATCTGGCGCGGAGGCGGAATCGTTTTCGGACCCCACCCGCGGGATTACAGTTACCAGGTGCCCAAGAAAGTGAAACGACTGGCCCTGAAATCGGCGCTTTCTGCCAAGGCCGGCGAGGGACGGATCCTGGTTTTGGATGCCCTGGAGCTTCCGGAGCCGAAAACCAGGGAAATGGTCCAAATTCTGGACAATCTCAAGGCCAGGGAGGGCGCCCTGGTGGTCACAGCGGAAAAAAACTCCAATATTGAAAAGTCGGTCCGCAATATTCCGGGAGTCAAGTCCATGGAGGCCCGGCAGCTCAACGTGTACGATCTGCTGGATCATCCCCACCTGATTCTGACCAGGGATGCGGTAGCCCGCGTGGAGGAGGTATTCGCCTGATGAATTTTTCCCACGACATTCTGCGCAAGCCCTTGATTTCTGAAAAGTCAATGTCGCTGACCGAGGGGAACAAGTACACCTTCATCGTCGATCTCAAGGCGAACAAGACCGAAATTAAGCGGGCGGTCGAGGAGATTTTCAAGGTCAAGGTGCTTAAGGTGAACACTATCCGGGTGAAGGGTAAACGGGTGCGCCGGCGGAACATCGTCGGCCGGACGCCGGAAACCAAGAAAGCGATCGTAACCCTGAGTCCCGGCGATAAAATCGAGATCTTTGAAGGCGTGTAAGGAGGAATAGGGATGGCCACTAAAAAATACAAACCTACTTCTCCGGGGCGCCGTTTTGTGACCGTTTCGGATTTTCAGGAAATCACGGCGGTAGAGCCGGAGAAATCCCTGCTCCGGCCGCTTAAGAAAAAGGGCGGCCGCAACCTGCAGGGCCGCATCACGGTGCGGCACCGGGGCGGCGGTCACAAGCGGCGTTACCGGGTGATTGATTTCAAACGGGACAAGGACGGGGTGCCGGGCAAGGTGGCGACCATCGAGTACGACCCCAACCGTTCGGCGAACATCGCCCTTATCCACTACGCCGACGGCGAGAAGCGGTACATCATCGCGCCGGCCGGCCTGCGGGTCGGGCAGACGGTGGTGTCCGGTCCCGAGGCGGACATCAAGGTGGGTAACGCCCTGCCGCTCCGGAACATTCCGGCGGGCGTGCTGATTCATAACCTGGAGCTTTACCCCGGACAGGGGGGTAAGGTGATCCGCTCGGCCGGCGGCGCGGCCCAGCTGATGGCCAAGGAAGGAGACTACGCCCACGTGCGCTTACCTTCGGGCGAGGTGCGGCTCTTCCACTTAGACTGCCGGGCCACTGTTGGCCAGGTGGGCAACGTGGAACACGAGAACATTATCACCGGCAAGGCCGGCCGGACCCGCTGGCTGGGTATCCGGCCGACGGTCCGCGGCGTGGTGATGAACCCGGTCGATCATCCCCACGGCGGCGGCGAGGGGCGCTCCCCAATCGGACGGAACCCGGTGACGCCCTGGGGCAAGCCGGCCCTGGGCGCCAAGACGCGGAAGAAGAAAAAGGCCAGCGACAGGCTGATCGTAAAACGGCGTTCGAAGTAAGAAAGGGGGTAGCAACGTGGGTCGGTCACTGAAGAAAGGACCTTACTGCAGTCCGAAACTCCTGGCTCGGGTCGAGGAGATGAACGCCAGGGGCGAAAAGCGGGTCATCAAGACCTGGTCCCGCCGGTCGACCATCTTCCCCCAGATGATTGGCCACACCATCGCCGTGTACGACGGGCGTAAGCACGTACCGGTGTACATCACCGAGGAAATGGTCGGGCACAAGCTGGGCGAGTTTGCACCCACGCGGACCTATCGGGGACACGGGCATCATACCGAGAGATCCACGGCGTTGAAGTAAGGGGGGAATTCTTCGTGGAAGCGAAAGCGGTTGCGAAATACATCCGTCTCTCGCCTGCCAAGGTGCGCCAGGTGGTGGACCTGGTGCGGGGCAAGAGCGTGGACGAGGCGCTGGCCATTCTCCAGTTTACGCCGAAGCGGGCGGCCAGGACCGTGGCCAAGGTGATCAGGTCGGCGGCGGCCAACGCCGAGCACAACAACGATATGGACCGGGCCCGGCTTTACATCGCCAGGGCCTACGTGGACCAGGGTCCGTCCCTGAAACGGTGGCGGCCCCGGGCTTACGGCCGGGCCAACGTGATCAAGCACCGAACCAGCCACATCACCGTAGTAGTTAGTGACGGAAAGGAGGGATAGTTGGTGGGGCAAAAGGTTGACCCGAGGGGGTTGCGGCTTGGGATCGTTCGTGACTGGGACGCCAAGTGGTACGCCGACAAGAAAAACTTTTCCAATCTCCTTTTGGAAGATGTCAAGATCAGGAAACACATTAAGAACAAGCTTTACGGTGCGGGCATCTCCCGGATCCATATCGAACGGACGGCCAATCGGGTGCGGATCGCCATCCATACCGCGAAGCCCGGGGTGGTGATCGGCCGCGGGGGGTCCGAGGTCGAGGTCCTGCGCAAGGAAATAGAGAAGCTGACCGGCAGGCAGATCAGCATCAACATCGTGGAGGTCAAGACGCCGGAGCTGGATGCCCAGCTGGTGGCCGAAAACGTGGCCGCGCAGCTGGAACGGCGGATTGCCTTCCGCCGGGCCATGAAGCAGGCGGTCGGGCGCGCCATGAAGATGGGGGCGAAGGGCATCCGGATCGCGGTCGCCGGTCGGCTGGCCGGAGCGGAAATCGCCCGTACCGAGTGGTACAGCGAGGGCAAGGTGCCTCTCCATACGCTGCGGGCCGACATTGACTACGGTTTTGCCGAAGCGAAGACCACGTACGGTAAGATCGGGGTTAAGGCCTGGATTTACAAGGGCGAGGTTCTGCTGGAACGGGCTTCTCGTGAAGGAGGCAGGTAACTATGTTGATGCCCAAGAGGGTTAAATTCAGAAAACAGCACCGGCCAAACCTGGCGGGTAAGGCCAAAGGCGGGACGAAGATCCAGTTCGGGGACCTGGCCCTGCAAGCGCTCGACGCCGCCTGGGTGACCAGCCGGCAGATTGAGGCCGCGCGGGTCGCCATGACCCGCCATGTCAAGCGCGGCGGCAAGGTCTGGATTCGGATCTTTCCCGACCGGCCGATCACGGCGAAGCCGGCGGAAACGCGCATGGGCAAGGGCAAGGGCACGCCGGAATACTGGGTGGCCGTGGTCAAGCCGGGGCGGATCATCTTTGAGATCGCCGGGGTGCCGGAGGAGATCGCCCGCGAGGCTTTACGGCTTGCTTCCCACAAGCTGCCCTGCAAGACCAAAATCGTGAAACGCCAGGAAGTAGGTGAGGCCGGTGAAGGTTAAGGAAATGCGGGACCTGACCGACGCCGAACTGCGGAAAAAGCTGGCTGATTCCAAGGACGAATTGTTCAGACTCAGATTTCAGAACGCTACCGGACAGCTCGACAACCCGATGAAGATCCAGGATGTCCGCCGGCGTATCGCGCGCCTAAAGACCGTGATCCGGGAGAGAGAGCTGGGCATCAAACACGCGTAAGGGGGGTTGGCAGTGGAACGCGGAAGCCGTAAAGTCCGTATCGGTGTGGTCGTGAGCGACAAGATGGACAAGACAGTGGTCGTGGCCGTGGACACCCTGGTCAAGCACCCGCTCTACGGGCGCACCATCCGCCGAACCAAGAAGTTCATGGCCGACGACCGGGAGAACCAGTGCCGCGTTGGCGATAAGGTTAAAATTATGGAAACGCGCCCGCTGTCCCGTCATAAGCGATGGCGGGTGGCCGAGGTGCTGGAGCGGTCGCAGATCTAGAGGAGGTGTAAGCCTTGATCCAGGTACAAACGATCCTCAACGTAGCAGACAACACCGGGGCCAAGAAACTGATGTGCATTCGGATCCTGGGCGCCTCTTTCCGGCGTTACGCCTCCGTCGGCGACATCATCGTGTGCTCCTGTAAGGAGGCAGCACCGGGCGGCGTAGTGAAGAAGGGCGACGTAGTCAAAGCCGTGGTGGTCAGGACCAAGAAAGAGATCGGGCGCCCCGACGGTTCCTACATCAAGTTTGATGAGAATGCGGCCGTAGTCATTAAGGACGACAAGAGCCCGCGCGGGACCCGGATCTTTGGCCCGGTGGCCAGGGAACTGCGGGAAAAAGATTTCATGAAGATTGTCTCGCTCGCTCCCGAGGTACTGTAGCAATCGGCTCGTCCCAAGGAGAAATTCAACGAGGTGGTAGCAGTGGGCAAACTGAACGTACGCAAGGGAGATAAGGTGGTCGTGATTGCCGGTAAAGACGCTGGCAAGCACGGCAAGGTCATTGAGGTCGACCCCCGGCGCAACCGGGTGATCGTTGAAGGTGTGAACGTGGTGAAGAGACATTCCCGTCCGACCCGCAAGCTGCCCCAGGGCGGGATCCAGGAGAAGGAGGCCCCGATCAGCCGCTCAAACGTGATGCTGATCTGCGGGCGCTGTCACAAGCCGACCCGCGTGGCCAAGCGTGTCCTGGACGACGGCAGCAAGATCAGAATCTGCAAGAAATGCGGAGAAGCCCTATAATTAATCTTGATTAATCTTGCGGATGGGTGGAACAAAAGGGGGCTTGTTGAAAGGTGTCACTAAAGCAGAAGTACCGACAGGAAGTCGTTCCGGCGATGATGGATAAATTCGGTTATCGGAACGTGATGGAAGTCCCCCGGTTGGAGAAGGTCGTGATCAACGTGGGCCTGGGGGAGGCGATCCAAAACCCGAAGGCTATCGACGCCGCGATCGAAGACATCCGGGCGATCACCGGACAGCAGCCGGTGGTCACCAGGGCCAAGAAGTCGGTGGCGGCCTTCAAGGTACGGGAAGGAATGCGCATCGGGGTCAAGGTCACCCTCCGGGGGAGCCGGATGTACGATTTCGTGGACCGGCTGATCAACGTTGCGCTGCCCCGGGTGCGGGATTTTCGGGGCATTTCTCCCCGGGCCTTCGACGGGCGGGGCAACTACACCCTGGGTTTGAAAGAACAGTTGATCTTTCCGGAGATCAACTACGATAAGATCGACAAGGTGCGGGGGATGGACATCACGCTAGTGACCACCGCCAAGAACGACGAAGAGGCGCGTGAGTTGCTCAAACTAATAGGGATGCCCTTTAAACCCCACTAAAGGAGGGCGGATAATGGCCAAAAAAGCCTTAATCAACAAAGCCAAGCGGACGCCGAAATTCAGGGTGCGGCAATACAATCGGTGCAAGCTGTGCGGGCGGCCCCGCGCGTACATGCGCAAGTTTGGCGTGTGCCGGATTTGTTTCCGGATGCTTTGCTACCAAGGACAAATACCCGGCGTCCGCAAGGCAAGCTGGTAGGTGAGGTGGGGGATGAAGGTTGGCCGGGCTGGCAGGAGCGCCGTCGGGAGCGGCTCGACGTTTAGTTTTTAAGGAGGTGGTGGGTTGATGTTGACCGATCCAATCGCGGATTACCTGACCCGGATCAGGAATGCCAATACCGCCTTTCATGAAACCACCGAGGTCCCGGCTTCCAGGATCAAGAAAGCGCTAACCGAGATTTTGAAGGAAGAGGGTTTCATCAAGGGCTTTGAGCTAGTGGACGATGGCAAACAAGGTAAGATTAGGATCTACCTGAAATACGGAAAAGGCAAGGAGCGGGTGATTACCGGCCTGAAGCGGATCTCCAAACCCGGACTCCGGGTATACGTGGGCAAGGACGAGATTCCCCGCGTCCTGGGCGGACTGGGCATTGCGATCCTGTCCACGTCCAGGGGGATTATGACCGACAAGGAGGCCCGCAAACAAGGCATCGGCGGCGAGGTAATTTGTTACATCTGGTAGTTATGAGCCGGTGATAGTTGTGAGCCGGTGGTAGTGTGAACCGGGAGGTGAACTAAGAGCAGATGTCGCGTACAGGGAGACTACCTATTAACATACCGCAGGGCGTGAAGATTTCGATCGATGGCAACACAGTCTTGGTCCAGGGGCCCAAGGGCGAACTCCGGCGGGAAATCCCGGCTGGCATTAAGTTGTTGCAGCAGGATGGGAAGCTGGTGGTTGAAAGAGCCGGCGATGAAGGACGGACCACCGCCATGCGCGGCTTGGCCCGCACCCTGGTGGCCAACATGGTGGACGGGGTTACCAAGGGGTTCCAGAAGACCCTGGAGCTGAGCGGGGTGGGATACCGCGCCGCGCTGCAGGGGAAGAAGCTCGTCCTGACCCTGGGGTACTCACACCCGGTGGAGTACGAACTACCCGCGAGCATAGAGATCGAGGTGCCGACGGCCACCAAGATCATCATCCGGGGCGCCGACAAGGAAGAGGTCGGCCGCGTAGCGGCCAAGATCAGGTCTTTCCGGAAGCCCGAGTCGTACAAGGGCAAGGGCATCAGATACGAGGGCGAGAAGATTCGCCTGAAGGCCGGCAAAACCGGGCTGAAAAAATAAGGGAAAGGGGGCTGGACAGTCGTGCTGAAGAAAGCCAGCCGTAAGGGGCCGCGCGAAAGGAGAAGAATCAGGGTTCGGAAAAAGATCGCGGGCACCGCGGAACGCCCTAGGCTGAACGTTTTCCGCAGTGCGCGGCACATCTACGCGCAGCTGGTGGACGACGACCGTGGGGTGACCCTCTGTGCCGCCTCCACCCTTTCTCCTGAACTGAAAGAGAAACTGGACGGTGCCGGGGGTAAGACCGAGGCGGCCCGCGCCGTTGGGGAACTGGTGGCCGAAAAGGCCAAAGCGTTGGGGATCGAAAAAGTGGTCTTCGACCGGGCCGGATACCTATACCACGGGCGGGTCAAAGCCCTGGCCGATGGGGCCCGGGCGAAGGGACTGGAATTTTAGAGTGCACGGGGGGAATGGTGTGACCAGAATTGACGTCTCAAAAATGGAGCTTTCCGAAAAGGTGGTTTTCATCAACCGCTGCGCGAAAGTGGTCAAGGGCGGACGCCGGTTCAGCTTTTCGGCGCTGGTAGTCGTGGGCGATGGTGCCGGGCACGTGGGTGCCGGACTGGGCAAGGCAACCGAAGTTCCCGAGGCCATCCGAAAAGGAATCGAGGACGGGAAGAAGAACCTTATTAAGGTACCCTTGGTTGGAACCACCATCACCCACGAGGTGGTGGGGCAGTACGGCGCGGGCAAGGTCCTCTTGAAACCCGCGGCCCCCGGTACCGGGGTGATCGCAGGCGGTCCAGTGCGCGCGGTGCTGGAGCTGGCCGGGGTCAGGGACATTCTGACCAAGTCGCTGGGTTCCAACAACGCCAACAACATGGTCCGGGCAACCCTCGACGCGCTGAAACGGTTGAAAACCAAGGAAGAGGTTGCCCGCCTGCGGGGCAAGAGCGTCAAGGAACTGCGGATAGGGGGTTAGGCCGTGGCGAAGCTTAAGATCACCCTGGTCAGGAGCCTGATCGGTCGGCCCGAAGCCCAGCGCCGGACGGTCCGGGCCCTGGGATTGACCCGGATGAACCAAACGGTGAAAAAGGAAGACGTGCCCCAGATCAGGGGTATGGTTGACAAGGTAAAGCACCTGGTTAAGGTTGAGGAAGCGTAGGGGGGTGAAGGAGTGAAACTGAACGAACTTAAGCCCGCGGCCGGGGCCCGCCGGAAACCGATCCGCAAGGGACAGGGTATCGGTTCGGGCCGGGGCAAGACGGCCGGGCGCGGCCACAAGGGTCAGAACGCCAGGTCGGGCGGCGGTGTGCGCCGTGGCTTTGAGGGCGGACAGATGCCTCTCTACCGCCGGCTGCCAAAGCGGGGCTTTAACAACATCTTTAAAAAGAATTTTGCGGTGGTTAACCTGGAGGACCTGAACCGCTTTGACGACGGGACCGTGGTCACCCCGGAACTGCTGCGGCAGTCCCGCTTGGTCCGGAGGCCGGCTGATAGAATCAAGATCCTGGGAGACGGCGAAATCAAGAAATCCCTGGCGGTGCAGGCACACGCTTTTTCCAAAGCCGCCCGGGAAAAAATCGCCGCTGCCGGAGGAAAGGCCGAGGTGATTTAATTGCAGTTTCTCGGCACCCTGCAGGCGGCCCTGAAAGTGTCGGAGCTCAGAAGCAAGCTCTTGTTCACCCTGGCCATGCTGTTGATTTTCCGGATCGGGGCGCACATCCCGACCCCGGGGGTGCGACCCGAGGCCATGGTGGAACTCATCCAGAGCGGGATCCTGTTCGGCTTCTTTGACGTGATTTCCGGTGGTGCCTTTAAGAACTTCTCGGTGTTCGCTATGGGCATCATTCCCTACATTAACGCGTCCATCATCATGCAGCTCCTGACCGTGGTCATTCCCAAGCTGGAGCGGCTGGCGAAGGAAGGGGAAGAGGGGCGCAAGAAGATTCTACAGTACACCCGGTACGGTACGGCCATCCTGGCTTTCCTCCAGGCGCTGGGAATGTCGGTGGCCATTAAGGGGGCGCTGATTGCTCCGAGCGTGATCAATTATCTGTTCGTGGCGCTCATCCTTACCGCGGGCACCGTGTTCCTGATGTGGCTGGGCGAGCAGATCACCGAGAAGGGCATCGGCAACGGCATCTCGCTGCTGATCTTCGCGGGTATCGTCTCCCGGGTTCCGGAAGGCGTTACCCGGGTGTTCGAGTACCTGCAGGTGGGCACCATCAACATCCTGAGCGTGCTCGGCCTGGTGATCATCGGGCTCTTGATGATTGCGGCGGTGGTGGCCATCCACGAGGGACAGCGCCGGATTCCGGTGCAGTATGCGAAACGGGTGATCGGACGTCGGGTTTACGGCGGGCAGACCACCCATTTGCCCCTGAAGGTAAACCAGGCCGGCGTCATCCCGGTAATTTTCGCGTCCTCGTTCCTGATCTTTCCCGAACAGCTCCTGCAGTGGTTCTCGGGGAACATGGTGGCCGCGTGGTTCCTGAACTTCTTCCACTGGGGGTCGTTCCTGCACACTACGCTGTACGCCCTGCTGATCATCGGGTTTACTTATTTCTACACCGCCATTATCATGAACCCGGTGGACATGGCCGACAACATCAAGAAGCACGGGGGGTTCATCCCCGGAATCCGGCCGGGCCGGCCCACGGCCGAGTACATCAGTAAGGTCATGTCTCGGATCACCTTGGCCGGGGCGCTGTTTTTGGCGCTGATCGCGATCCTGCCGAACTTCGTGCTGATCGCCACCCAGATCCCGAACGTGTATTTCGGGGGCACGGCGCTGTTGATCGTGGTCGGTGTGGCGCTGGAAACCATGAAGCAGGTGGAGGCGCACCTGTTGATGCGTAGCTACCAGGGCTTCATCAAGTAGTTCGGGTTGATTTGATGATTACCAGGAAGTCGCCCCGGGAAATCGGGTATATGCGGGAGGCTGGGCGGATCGTGGCCGGAGCCTTCGCCGAACTGGCTCCGCTGATCGCGCCCGGGATCACTACCCGGGAACTAGACGCGGTAGCCGAGAAATACATTCGCCAACAAGGGGCCAAACCGGCCTTCAAGGGTTTGTATGGTTTTCCGGCCAGCATCTGCACGTCCATCAACGACCAGGTGGTGCACGGCATTCCCGGTTTAAGGAAATTAAAAAAAGGAGATATTATCAGTATTGACATCGGGGCGGAAATAAATGGTTATTTTGGCGACGGTGCGGTGACCTTCCCCGTGGGGAAGCCGGAAGACGAGGTTTTGGAACTGATCCGGGTAACCAGGGAAGCCCTCGAAGCCGGTATCGCCCAGGCGCGGGCCGGAAAACGGCTGACCGATATCTCCCACGCGGTGCAGACCTACGTGGAGCGCCACGGGTTTTCAGTGGTCCGGGATTACGTGGGGCACGGGATCGGGGCGAAAATGCACGAGGATCCGCAGATTCCGAACTTCGGCCCCCCGGGAAGAGGCCCCCGGCTGGAGCCGGGCATGACGCTGGCCCTGGAACCCATGGTGAATATGGGTGGCTACGAGGTAATGACGCTGGTGGATCAGTGGACGGTGGTGACCAAGGACGGCAAGCCATCCGCCCACTTCGAACACACCATCCTGATTACCGAAGACGGGCCGGAGATTTTGACGTGGCTTTAAGGTCGTCGGTCGTCGCTTGTCCGAGCAAGTTATTAGCGAAGTCTGTAAAGTGCTCCGAAAGGTCTGGTAAAGAGTCAAGCGGTCATCGGTTGGGCGGTGGAGGGATACACGTGAAAGCGGAACGGATCAGGCCCGGACAGGTGGTTGTCTCCCGGGCCGGTCGGGACGCCGGACAGTGTTACGTGGTAATTTCGTTGCGGGGCGATTCCCGCGCGGCCGTTGCTGACGGGACGCGGCGCCGGGTGCAGAATCCGAAGTACAAGAATTTCAAGCACCTGCGGTTACTGGCGGAACCGGATCCGGAACTGGAGCGCAAGATCACCAGCGGGGAAAGAATAACGGACGCCGATATCCGGCGAGTGCTCTGGGTTTTGGTGGAGAAGGAGGGTTGCCAGTGAAGCAAGATGTCATCGAGGTGGAGGGGAAGGTTGTGGAGCCTCTGCCCAATGCGATGTTCCGCGTTGAGCTGCCCAACGGCCATAAGGTCTTGGCTCACGTCTCGGGGAAGATCCGGATGAACTTTATCCGCATTCTGCCGGGGGACAGGGTCCTGGTTGAACTCTCTCCGTACGACCTGACCCGGGGCCGGATCGTGTATCGGTATAAGTAGAAGCACTGTTTAGGAGGGTATTACGGTGAAGGTCAAACCTTCGGTGAAGACTATTTGCGAAAAGTGTAAGATAATCCGCCGGAAGGGCAAAGTGAAGGTTATCTGCGTAAACGCCAAGCATAAGCAAAGGCAAGGATAAAGGAGTGAGGGTGTTTGGCCAGAATAGCCGGGGTTGACTTGCCGAGGGATAAGCGGGTGGAAGTGGCCCTGACCTATGTTTACGGGATCGGCCGTTCCTCGGCCAAGAAACTTTTGGAACAGGCGGCTGTCGATCCTTCAACCCGCGTCCGGAATCTCACCGAGGAAGAGATCACCCGGATCAGGGACCTGATCGACAAGGAATACAAGGTGGAGGGGGATCTCCGGCGCGAGGTAGCCCTGAACATCAAGCGACTGATTGAAATTGGATCTTATCGTGGTTTGCGCCACCGGCGGGGCTTGCCGGTTAGGGGACAGCGCTCCAGAACCAACGCCCGGACCCGAAAAGGCCCCAGGAAGACCGTGGGCATCCGGAGAAAAAAGTAGGGGGTTAGCAGATGGCGCGTAGGCCCAGAACGAAAAAGAAAGAGCGGAAGAATATCGAAAAGGGCGTGGCCCATATCAAGTCTACCTTTAATAACACGGTGATTACCATTGCCGATGTCCGGGGCAACACCATTTCCTGGTCCAGCGCCGGCACGGTGGGCTTCAAGGGTTCCCGGAAGAGCACGCCTTTTGCCGCCCAGCTGGCGGCGGAGAAAGCGGCCCGGGAGGCCATGGAGCATGGCGTACGGGAAGTAGCCGTGATGGTGAAGGGCCCGGGGGCTGGCCGCGAGGCCGCGATCCGTTCCCTGCAGGCCGCCGGACTGGAAGTAAGCCTAATCAAAGACGTTACGCCCATTCCGCACAACGGTTGCCGGCCACCCAAGCGCCGGCGCGTATAAGTTTAAGTTTAGGAGGTGCCTTTTTGGCCAGATACACGGATGCGCGGTGCCGTTTGTGTCGCCGCGAGGGAACCAAACTGTACCTGAAAGGAGATCGTTGCTATACCCCGAAATGCGCGATTGGCCGCCGGGCCTTCCCGCCCGGGCAGCAGGGCCCGTCCCGGCGGAAGGTCACCGAGTACGGCCTGCAGCTCCGGGAAAAGCAGAAGGTCAGGCGAATCTACGGGGTTATGGAGACCCAGTTCCGGAACTACTTCCGCAAGGCCGAGCGGCAGCCGGGGGTAACCGGTGAAAATCTGTTACGCTTATTGGAACGGCGCTTTGACAACGTGATTTACCGGCTGGGGTTGGGCGCGTCCCGGGTGGAGGCCCGCCAGCTGATCCGGCACGGCCACTTCACCATCAACGGACGCAAGGTGAACATTCCGTCGTACCTGGTGCGGGTTGGGGACGTGATCGGGATTCGCGAGCGGAGCAAGTCCATGTCGCGGATCCGGGAGAACCTGGAGCGGGCCACGGAAAACAATCCCCCCGCCTGGCTGGAGTACGACAGCGAGCGGTCCGTGGGCCGGGTCGTCGCTCTGCCCACCCGGGAACACATTGATATCCCGGTGCAGGAGTCACTGGTAGTGGAGCTGTACTCCAGGTAACCGGATACCTGCTTGAGGGGGTTCGCAATGCTAGAAATAGAAAAACCGCGGATAGAGTGTGTGGAGATGAATCCGGACGGTGTTTACGGAAAGTTTGTGGTGGAGCCGCTGGAGAGGGGCTACGGGATCGTCCTGGGTAATTCGCTTCGGCGGGTGCTCCTGGCTTCCCTGCCTGGCGCGGCCGTCACCGCCGTAAAGATTGAAGGGGTGCTCCACGAGTTCTCGACCATACCCGGGGTGCGCGAGGACGTTACCGAGCTGATCCTGAACCTAAAAAGCCTGCGGCTGAAGTTCCACGGCGAAAACGAGGAGAAACTGATCCGGATCGAAGCCGAAGGCCAGCGGGAGGTTTTGGCCCGGGACATCATCACCGACCCCGACATCGAGATCCTGAACCCGGACCTGCATATCGCGACCCTGGAACCTGACGCCCGGCTGTTCATGGAATTGACGGTTAACCGGGGCCGGGGTTACGTTCCGGCCGAAAAAAACCGGCGGGGCAATCACGTCATCGGTGAGATCCCGATGGACGCCATCTTTACACCGGTCACCAAGGCCAACTTTACGATCGAGAAGACGCGGGTGGGGCAGGACACCAACTTCGATAAGCTGGTCCTGGAGGTTTGGACCGACGGCAGTATTCGCCCGGACGAGGCCCTGAGCCTGGCCGCCCGGATAATCATCGAGCACCTGCAGTTGTACGTGGGCCTGACCGAATCCGTAAACAACGTTAAGATCATGGTGGAAAAGGAAGAGGAGAAGAAAAACAAGCTCCTGGAGATGCCGATCGAGGAACTGGATCTCTCGGTACGGTCGTACAACTGCCTAAAGCGGGCGGGGATCAACACGGTGGAAGAACTCATCCAGCGCAACGCGGAAGAAATGATGAAAGTGCGCAACCTGGGCAAGAAATCGCTCGAAGAAGTGGTGCGCAAACTGGGCGAACTGGGCTTAAGCCTGCGCCAGGACGAAGAATAAGGCAGCGAGGAGGTAAGGATCGAAATGGGCTACCGGAAGCTGGGGTTGCGCTCCGACCAGCGGAAGGCCATGTTGCGGAACATGGTCACTTCGCTCATCAAGGAGGAGCGGATCACCACCACCGAAACGCGGGCCAAAGAGGTGCGGAGCATCACGGAAAAAATGGTTACCCTGGCCAAGCGGGGCGATCTGGCCGCGCGGCGCCAGGTGATGGAATACGTGTTTGACAAGGCGGCGGTCAGAAAACTTTTTGACACGGTCGGGCCCAGGTACGAGGACCGTTCGGGCGGCTATACGCGGATTATCAGGATCGGTCACCGGCAGGGAGACGCGGCCCCCATGGTGATTCTGGAACTGGTGTAGTGATTCCAGGTGCCGAAGGTCAAGCTGATTCTGGCCTATGACGGCACGGCCTACCACGGTTTCCAGAAGCAGTCCGGTTCGGGCCTGCCGACCATCCAGGATGCATTGGAGCGTTGCTTGGCCGAGTTGTCCGGGAACGTGATCAAGGTGATCGGGGCCGGCCGCACGGATGCCGGCGTGCACGCCCGGGGCCAGGTGGTGGGTTTTGCCACCGGCGGGTGGGCTATTCCCACCGGCCGGATCGCGGCCGCGCTGAACGGAGTGTTGCCCGACGACATCGTAGCCGTGGAGGCCTGCGAGGTGCCGGAGGGCTTTCACGCCCGGTACAGCGCCCTGGCCAAGACTTACAGCTACACCATATTCAACCACCGCGTGCGGTCACCGTTCTGGCGGCTGTACAGCCTGCACGTCCGAGACCCTCTTGAAATTGCCGCCATGCGGCAGGCGGCGCGGCACCTTGTCGGACAGCACGACTTCAGCTCCTTCCAGGCCACCGGAAGGCCGGTCAGGTCGGCAGTGCGCCTGCTTTCCAGGGCCGAAGTTGAATTCGCCCCGCCCCTGGTACGTCTCACCTTCCGGGCCGACGGCTTCCTGTACAACATGGTTCGGATCATGGTAGGTACTCTGGTCGAGGTGGGCTTAGGGCGGCTCGATCCGGAGGCGGTACCGGACATCATTGCCGCCCGAGACCGGAAGCGCGCCGGACCGACGGCGCCCGCCCATGGACTGTGCCTGGAAGCAGTAGAATACGACTTAACCTGAGGCACCCCCTGGACGCTCTTTTCGTTGACTCCGGGGTGTTTCTTTCTTATACTGGAAAATACCCGCAATGGTACGGCCGGCGCCGGAGGTGGATAGAGTTGATCGGGAAGTCGGAAAAAACGGTCTGCCAGAACCGCAAGGCCCGGCACGACTATCACGTTCTGGAGACCTACGAGGCCGGGATGGTACTGAAGGGTACCGAGGTGAAGTCACTACGCGTGGGCCGGGCCAACCTGAGGGACAGCTACGCCCGGATCCAGGACGGCGAACTCTGGCTGGAGAACATGTACATCAGCCCCTACGAACAGGGGAACCGTTTCAACCACAACCCGAAGCGCGTGCGCAAGCTCCTGATGCACAAGAGCGAGATCATGCGGCTCTGGGGTAAAACTCGGGAAAAGGGCCTGGCGCTGGTGCCGCTGCGGGTGTACTTTCGGGACGGGAAGGCCAAGGTGGAACTCGCGCTGGCCAAGGGCAAAAAGATCTACGACAAGCGCGAAGAAATCGCCAGGCGGGAAGCCAAGCGCGAGATCGCCCGGGCTGCCCGGGGCAAAGCTTGAGGCGCAACCTAAGATTTGCCAAATATTGACGGGAAGCGCTGTTCGTGCTATCATGTGAATACACCGTTGTTGGTGTGGTCAAAGTGAATATGGGGGCGACGTGGTCTCGACGGGGGAAGTGATGGCAGGAGGAGCGAGCCGGGATCGCCACTTACCCGTAAAACGGTGGCAAAGGCAATAACTGCCAAGAACGAACCTGTAGCCCTGGCTGCTTAAAGATCAGCCAGCATCCCACCCGCTTAAGCCCGCGGAGCGGGAGCGGGGTGTCACACCAGCGGGCTCACCCGGCGCCAATTCTCGGAGGTGCTGCGGGACATTCATCGAGATAGTTCCCGCGGAGCCTGGCTGTAGGTGAAGCGGGAGCGAAACCGAAAATACAGCCTACGCTCGTAGCCGCCTCTTGTGGTCGTTCTTCCGGACGGTGGGTTCGACTCCCCCCGCCTCCACCAGCAAAAACCACAGTAGTGATTTTATAGATGACCTCGGTGTTTTCGGGAGACACGTTTACCCGTTCGACGAACGTGTTTATTAGTCTCCGGCAAGCATCGGGGTTTCCGCTTTTTAAGATCTGGGCTTGTTGGTTAAGATATGAAGTTATGGCCGAGAGATCTAGGCTTTGGGCGTCACAGCGTGCCTTTAGCTTTTGGTATTCATCAGCCATTGCCTTCTTTTGGTTTTCTAATGACTTTAGCTTTTCTACAATCGCCGAGACCTGAGCCCCAGCACCTTCAGCCAATACAGTTACCAGGTTTTCAATCTGACTGTTGAGTCGGTTCATTTCTCTTTCCAAATGCACCAAGGCATCGGCAGCCTCACCCCGTTCTTTGTTGGAGTGTTCGTGCAGCCGCCGGGCGAGGGTGGGAATGACCTCGGGTGAAAAGAGGACCTTCTCCATATCAGTCAAAACATGTTCTTCGACCAGCTCTTTCCGAATTTTCCCCACGTGACATGTTCCAATCCGGTTGGCCTTATTGCACTCATAGTAGTGCTGTCTTACGATGCCACTCGATGTGCGATAGCTGGAACTGTTGCCCGTCATAGCGCTCCCGCACTGGCAATATATCAGGCCGGCCAACAGATATGTGACTTTGGCTTTGTTTCGGGCACGGGCACGCTTGCGGCTATCGAGCATCTTCTGGACCTCCTGAAAGACCCGTTCATCGACGATCGCCGGCATTCCCCCAGGGATCTCGATGATTTGGTCGGGGTCTTTGCTCCTGTGGTGGTTTCTTTTGTTGCCGACCTTTTGTTAATGGCCAGTATAAAATCGGCATAAATGGCCACTAAAAGTCGTCCACCAACACGTGGAAAAGCAGGTAAAAC
>Ga0071115_11_pt1 | contig 284709 bp, 274 predicted proteins | sample Deesub1362A_J573_FD_61430 | JGI IMG/M metagenome (GOLD analysis project Ga0071115, IMG submission 61430) | Candidatus Desulfopertinax cowenii modA32 | reverse complement strand
GACAAGGAGCCGGGCCTTTGGACGCAGTTCTGGGTCGATCAGGGGCTGACGCAGCATGAGGTGGCTTACGCCAAGGGGCTGGGCGACGGGGACCTGGACGAGGTCTCCGAGCTACTGAGCCGGCCCAGGCTACGTGTCGTCGGATTAGTCATCGACAAGGTCGACCGGATCATGCACGGCATGGAGCTGGGTGCGGCGGGGATGCACAGCCAGGTTCGGCAATGGGCCAGGCAGGGTTTCATGCGGGACCTTCTCGGCCTGCTCCATGACCGCGGTTTCCAGGTCTACCTTGCCTCGGACCACGGCAACATCGAGGCGAGAGGCGTGGGACGGCCTGCCGAAGGGGCGGTCGCGGACCTGCGCGGCGAGCGCGTGCGTGTCTACTCCAATCCCAGGCTCAGGGCTCAAATCAAGGAGCGATTCCCGGAGTCCTTGAAGTGGCCCTCGGTGGGCCTTCCAGAGGACTACCTCGCCCTCATCGCTCCGAACCGGACTGCTTTCGTGCGGGCGGGTGAAACCCTCGTCGGTCATGGAGGCATTAGTGTCGAGGAACTGCTCGTCCCTCTTGTCCAGATCGATAGGAGGGACCGATGAGTTTGCTGGCAAATCGACGACATGGCCAGATCGGACTCGACCGCCTTGTTCGCCTCAAGTGGCTGGAACGGACGGCATATCTCGTCCTGGCGGGAAACGAAGCGCCTGCCGTGAAGACGGCGCTGCAAGAAGAACTCCAGGGGGCGTTTCGTTCCAACAACACCAAGGTGCGCGGCTCGCTGGACAAAACGATCACCATCCTGACGAAGATCTGGGTCCGTCCCCCGAGCGAGCTTCATTCCCTCCAGCGCGAGGGCCTCAAGCTTCTCTCACACCTGCCGCGCAAGGACCATATCGCGGTCCACTGGGGCATGGCCTTGGCGGTTTACCCGTTCTGGGGGGCCGTAGCCGCCCATGTGGGGCGCCTGCTCAGGCTCCAGGGAACGGCCGCAGCCAGCCAGGTACAGCGCCGTGTGCGGGAGCAATACGGGGAACGAGAAACGGTTTCTCGCCGGGTCCGCTATGTACTGCGCAGCTTCGTCGATTGGGAGGTCCTGAAGGAAACACCGGAAAAAGGCATCTATACCTTTGGGCTTTCACGCGCCATAGCTCAGGTGGAGCTTATCGCTTGGTTGGCCGAGGCTTTCTTGCACGCCCACCCTAATGGTTCCGTGGCCTTGAGAACGGTCCTTGATTCCACGAGCCTGTTCCCGTTCCGCCTCAGCCCTATTTCCGCGGATCATCTGGTTACGGTCTCCGGGCGGCTCGATGTGCTACGGCACGGCCTGGATGACGAGCTGATTATGATTCGAAATTTTTCGTAAATGCGGTGGTCGGCTGAAGTAAAGCGAAGTTTTCAAGCGCTTTTCCCAGTTAAGAACGTTTACGGGTCCGGAGGATTCCCCCGACCCCAGCGGTGGCGGTGCCCAAAAAGCTCTTGCGCCGGGAAAGGATTTGTTCCAGGGATTCCAGCACGTAGTCCAGTTCTTCCCGGGTGACCGTCAGTGGGGGTTGCAGCCGGATTACCGCCGGGTTGTTGAGCGTGTACACCGTGAGCACCCGGTAATTGTTCAGGAGTTCTACCGCCACCAGGCTGCTGACCTGGCCGAAATCTCCGGCCACTCTTTCGGAGATCCCGGTGGAGAGCTTGCTGAGCAGTCCTTTCCCCTGGTCCGCCAGCTCGATCCCGATCATCAGCCCGCGGCCGCGCACGTCCTTTAACAGGGGGTAGGCGCCTTTCAGACGGTTAAGTCCTTCGAGAAAGTAGGCCCCGTTTTCCCGGGCGCGGGCCGGCAGGTTTTCCTCCAGGGTGACCTGCAGCGCCGTCAGGGCCGCCGCGCAGGCCAGGGTGTTGCTCCAATACCCGCCGAAGGTAGAGGTGTGTAGCAGGCTGGTGTCGAAGCTGCCGTAGGCCTTCTTCCAGATTTCCTCGGTGGTCAGGTAGGCCCCCACCGGGACCATGCCCCCGCCCAGCGCCTTGGAAAGACAGAGGATGTCGGGTTCGACGCCCTCGGGTTCGCAACCGAACAGCGCGCCGGTGCGCCCCAGCCCGGTCTGGACCTCGTCGGCGATAAACAGGGTCCCGTAGCGCGCGCACAGCTCGCGGGCGGCGCGCAGGTAACCCGGCGGCGGCAGGATCACTCCGCCCTCGCCCTGGATCGGTTCCACGATGAAGGCGGCGGCGTCGCGGGTCTTCAGGGCGTTTTCCAGCGCCTCCAGGTCGCCGAAGGGAATCAGGGTACAGCCGGGCAGCAGGGGTTCATACGGGGTCTTATATTTTGCCCGTCCCGACACCGAGAGCGCGCCGAAGGTTTTTCCGTGAAAGCCGCGTTCGCAGGAAATGAATCCGGGGCGCCCGGTGGCGGCGCGCGCGATTTTCAACGCGCCTTCCACGGCCTCCGCTCCCGAATTGCAGAAAAAGCAGCGGGTTAGCTGGCCGGGAGCGACCTGGGCCAGGTTATGGGCCAGAGCGGCGGGGAGTTGCTGCAGGGACACCTGGACGATCTTGGGCACCTGCTCCACCCGGCGCAGGGCCTCCAGGAGGCGGGGATGATTGTGGCCCAGGTTCACCGAGCCGTAGCCGCCCACGAAGTCCAGGTACTCGTTGCCGTCCAGATCCCACAGCTTGGTTCCTTCGCCCCGAATGAACTGCCGGTCGAAGTTCAGCAGAATCTGGATGTTGGCGAACGACGCACTCAGGTGGGTCTTGAACTTTTCCCGGACCTCGCGGGTACGGGACTGCAGGGCTTCTTCCAGCGAAATAAGATTCATTCATTCCACGCCTTTCAGGATATAGTCTTACCCCGTTCTGGCGATATTCGCCAGCCTCGGAGCCAAAACCTGCTCGGCGAAAGTTTTTCTTGACCTTGACACCGGGCCGGTAGGTTAGGTAAAATTGCGCTGTAAAGTACAAGTGCTTGATAGAGGATTCATAGGTGGATAGATTCGCCTGGATCAACCTGCTTTACGACTTTTACGGACCGCTCCTGACCGGCCACCAGCAGCGGCTGCTGGAGCTGTATTACGAACAGGATCTGTCGCTCGGTGAGATTGCCGCGGAACTGCAGGTTTCCCGGCAGGCGGTGCACGACACCGTGAAGCGCGCCGAGGAAGCGCTGGAGCGGTTCGAGGTGAAGTTGGGGCTGGCGGCGAAATACCTGGCCGACAAAAACCGGATTGAAAGGGCGCTGGCCAAACGGAGATCGGTCATCAGAAGCCGGAGGTCGAAACTGGGGTCCCCTTAAAGGACGGGTGTGGAGGTGCCGGAGACATAATACCGGAAGCACGCCCGGAATTGAATTGATGGTGAACGGAGTGTTACAGTGGCCTTTGCCAGTCTGTCCGAAAGACTACAGGAAACCTTCAAAAAACTCAAGGGAAAAGGCAAGCTGACGGAAGAGGACGTCAACCAGGCGCTGCGGGAGGTCCGGCTGGCCCTCCTGGAGGCCGACGTTAACTTCAAAGTGGTGCGCAATTTCGTGAACGTGGTTCGGCAGCGGGCGATCGGTCGGGACGTAATGTCTAGCCTGACCCCGGCGCAGCAGGTGGTGAAGATCGTCCGCGACGAACTGGCGGCCCTGATGGGGGGGCAAAACGCCCGGCTGGAGCTGGCGGCGAAGCCCCCCACGGTGGTCATGCTGGTAGGCCTGCAGGGCTCGGGCAAAACGACCAGCGCCGCGAAGCTGGCCAACCACCTTAAGAAACAGGGGCGGCGGCCGCTTTTGGTGGCGGCTGACATCTATCGTCCGGCGGCCATCAAGCAGCTTCAAGTGCTCGGTGGGCAGATCGACGTGCCCGTGTTCACCATGGGTGAACAGGACCCGGCCCAAATTGCGAAGGCGGCCGTGGAGAGCGCGGACCGACACGGCCAGGATGTGGTGATCATCGACACGGCCGGCCGGCTGCACATCAACGAGGAACTCATGGAGGAATTGGAGCGGATCCGGGTCGGCGTCCAACCGCACGAGATCCTGCTGGTGGTGGACGCCATGACCGGGCAGGACGCCGTGACGGTGGCCGAATCGTTCCACCAGCGCCTGGCGCTGGACGGTGTAATTCTCACCAAGCTGGAGGGAGATACCCGGGGCGGGGCCGCCCTTTCGGTGCGGGCGGTGACCGGTTGCCCGATTAAGTTCGCCGGGGTCGGTGAAAAGCTGGACGCCCTGGAGCCTTTTCACCCGGACCGGATGGCGGACCGCATCCTGGGAATGGGGGATGTCTTGACCCTGATCGAAAAAGCCCAGGCCACTTTCGACGCCGAACAGGTGGCCCGGATGCAGAAAAAGCTGCGGAGCGCCGACTTTGACCTGGATGATTTCCTGGAACAGTTGCAGCAGTTCAAGAAGATGGGTCCCCTGGACCAGATCATGGGAATGATTCCCGGCATGGACCGGTTGAACAAGAAAATGAAGGGTGCCCTGCAGTTCGACGAGAAGGAACTGGTGGCGGCCGAGGCGATCATCAAATCCATGACGCCGTGGGAACGCCGGAACCCGGAGAAGATCAACGGCAGCCGGCGCCGCCGGGTGGCCCGGGGCAGCGGCACCTCGGTGCAGGACGTTAACCGCCTGCTGAAACAGTTCGACCAGACCAAGAAGCTGGTGAAACAGTTCAGCGGCTGGGAGAAGGCGGCCCAAAAGGGCGGAAAACGCAAATTTCCCAAACTACCCTTTATGTAACCTAAAACCATTAGCGAAACAGACCCCTATGCCGCCCGCCGGCGGCACGGTGAAGAAGAACGAAGAGGGTGCTGTTTTCAGGTATGACACTTTGAAAGGAGGTGAACCGGTGGCCGTCAAGATTAGACTGAAGCGTATGGGCGCCAAGCGCGACCCGTTTTACCGGATAGTGGTCTCTGACGCCCGCTCTCCCAGGGACGGGCGGTTTATCGAGCAGCTTGGCTATTACGACCCGCTGACCGAACCCGCCACCATCAAGGTGGACGAGGTCAAGGTCCAGAAATGGATAGGACGGGGAGCCCAGATGACCGAGACGGTGAGATCCCTTTTCAAGAAGTCCGGGGTGCTGCAGCGTCTGGGCGCAAACGCGGCCGAGGAAAGGGGTTAGCGCATGAAAGAACTGGTTGAAATCCTGGCCCGGTCTTTGGTGGATCACCCCGATCAGGTCAGGGTCAACGTGATGGAACAGGAGAAGTTCCTGTTGGTGGAGTTGCGGGTCGCGCCCGAGGACATGGGCAAAGTGATCGGTAAGCAGGGCCGGATTGCGAAGGCCATGCGGACCGTGGTCAAGGCGGCGGCTACCAAGCAGAAAAAACGGGTGACCGTGGAAATCATCTAGGAAACTCGCCTGCTAGGCGTGAGCCGGGCCAAGTGGTGGAGGTAAGGTGACCGTGGAAAGCATGCATGTAGGAAACTTGTTCGGGTAGCGGGAGGTGGCCCGTTGCGCTTGAACAGTATCATCATCACCCGCCCGGTGGTCATTAAGGTCAGAGTCACCGAGAACTATAAGACGGCCCTACTGCGGCAGCTGGAATATTCCATCCGGCGCCTGGACTTGGAGGTGCAGCACCTCGAGCGCCAAACCGGGCCGGACGCGGCCGCCCGGGGTGAGGCCCGGGAGCAACTGGACAGTGAACTCCAAAAGCGGCGCGCGGCGCGGCGGCAACTGGTGGAACAGGTCCGGAGCGTACGTGGGCTGGAGCCCGGGGACGAGGTGGTGCAGGGGCGGGTGGAGAGCGTGACCAGATTGCGGGTCGGCGATAACTGGCAGAGCCTGATGGGGGTTGAGGTACTCCTGGAGGACGGCCGGGTGGTGGAAATCAGATCGCGATCCGGGGAGGCCCGTGATGACGGAGGAATTCATCTCCATCGGTGAGATCGTCAACACCCAGGGATGCCGGGGCGCGGTGCGGGTACTGCCGCTAACCGATTTCCCCGAGCGTTTTCGGGACATGCAGATGGTGTATCTGGCCCGGGGCGAGGAGCGGTGGCTCTTGCACATCGAGCAGGTGACTTACCACAAGCAGTTCGCAATCTTGAAATTCCGGGAGATTCCCGATATGACCACGGCCGAAAAACTGAAAGGGGCGTTGTTGCAGGTACCCCGGTCCGAACTGGTGCCCCTGCCGGACGGGCACTACTACATCTTCGACATCGTCGGCCTGTCCGTGTACACCCCGGAGGGAGAATACCTGGGCGTGGTGCGGGACGTGATGCGCACCGGGTCCAACGACGTGTACGTAGTGCGCGCGCGAAACGAACGCCCGCTCCTGGTCCCGGCGCTCAAAGCGGTGGTCCGGGACATTGATCTGCGGGGCGGGCGGATGACCGTGGCGCTTCCCGAGGGATTGCGGGAATGAAAATCGACGTTTTAACCCTGTTCCCGGAAATGTTTGCCGGGCCTTTTGAAAGCAGCATCATCAAGCGGGCCCGGGAACGGGGTCTGGTGAACATCAACCTGGTGAATATCCGGGATTTTTCGGTGGACAAACACCGCACCGTCGACGACGCCCCGTACGGCGGCGGTGGCGGAATGGTGCTGCAGCCCGGGCCGATCTTTCGGGCGCTGGATTCCTTGCGGGCGCGGGGCGGCGCCGGGATGGTGGTGCTCCTGTGTCCGCAGGGTCTCCGGTTTGACCAGGGTTTGGCCCGCGCCCTGGCCGTGGCCGAAAGCCTGGCCCTGATCTGTGGCCATTACGAGGGCGTCGACGAGCGGGTACGGGAGGAAGTGGACCTGGAGGTCTCAGTGGGCGACTTCGTGGTCACCGGGGGCGAAATCCCGGCCATGCTCGTAGTGGACGCCGTGTGCCGGTTGATTCCCGGGGTATTGGGCGAACCGGGCGGCGCCGAAGACGACTCCTTCGCCGGCGGGCTACTTGAATACCCGCAATACACCCGGCCCCGCACCTACCGGGACCGTACGGTGCCGGAGGTGCTCCTGAGCGGGCACCACGGCGAAATCGCCCGTTGGCGCCGGCAGGAGGCGCTGTTGCGCACCCTGGTACGGCGTTCCGAGCTGATTGACCCGACCCTGCTCGCGCCGGAGGACCGGCAACTGCTTTCCGCGTTAGCCCGGCGGCTGCGGGAACTGGGCCTCAACTGATACCGGCGCGCAAGCACGCTAACCCTTGCAATATGTGGGAATCGTGTGTTAGAATTACGGATGGCTGTGGCCACAAATCAGGAGGAGGCAGGCGTTGATGAACCAGATTCGATCCTTTGAACAGGAGCAGATGAAAGCGGACATCCCCGATTTTCGTCCGGGCGACACCGTCCGGGTTCATGTAAAGGTCGTGGAAGGTGAGCGGCAAAGGATTCAGGTCTTTGAAGGCGTGGTCATCAGGAGGCGCGGCGGGGGCCTGAGCGAAACCTTTACCGTGCGCCGCGTATCTTATGGGGTCGGCGTCGAGCGTACCTTCCCGTTGCATTCGCCGCGGGTGGATCGCATCGAGGTGGTCCGGCAGGGGCGTGTCCGGCGGGCGCGGCTTTACTACCTGCGTAAGCTCCGCGGCAAAGCAGCGCGTATCCGTGACAAAAACCTCAAATAAGAGGCACAAGGGGGCTGCCGGGGCAGTTCCCCTTTTGAATTTCCAGCGGAGGGGTTAGGATTGGGAACCGGGCGCCGTCGCGGGGTTTTTGGGGATATTTTCGAATCATTGCTGGTGGCTGTCATTCTGGCCCTGGTGATCCGATTTTTTGTTTTTCAGCCCTTCTATATCCCGTCCGGGTCCATGGAACCGACGCTCCTGACCGGTGACCGGATCATCGTCTCCAAGTTTAGCTACTACTTCAGCGAACCGGAACGGGGCGACGTGGTCGTGTTCAAGTATCCCCGCGATCCCAAGCGGGTCTTCGTGAAACGGGTGGTGGCCCTGGGTGGGGAAACGGTGGCGATCAAGGACGGTCAGCTTTACATTGACGGGGTTCTAGTGCCTGAGGAGTATATTCCGGCCCGCGTGTCCTATCCTGATTTCGGACCGGTCCGGGTACCCGAGGGCAAACTGTTTATGCTGGGAGACAACCGGGCGAACAGTGACGACAGCCGGGTGTGGGGATTCCTGGACGAGGACCTTTTGATCGGGAAGGCGGTCGCCGTGTACTGGCCGGTGAGCCGGATCGGCAGCGTAGACTAAGGCGGGAGCTTATAAGGGGGCCGGCGCAGTAACGCCCGCGGCCGGGCTCAAATCTCCCGGTGCTTAAGGGCAGGGTGTTAAAAGAATGTCGGTGCAGTGGTACCCCGGTCATATGGCCAAAGCCAAGCGTTTGATCCGTGAACAACTGCGGCTCTGCAATCTCGTGTTTGAGCTGGCCGATGCCCGCATCCCGCGCAGTAGCAGAAACCCGGCGCTTAACGACTTGATTGCTCATAAACCCCGCATACTCGTTCTCACCAAGCCTGATCTTGCAGATCCGGCGCTGACGCGCCGGTGGCTCGAACTGTTGAACGCCGGCGGAACTCCGGTCCTGAAGTTCAACGCTGCCCGGGGCGGGCGGGTGGAGAACGTTTTTCAGGCTGTGCGGCAGTTGATGGACGGAGCGACCGGGGACAGGATCCAGGCTTGCCGGGCAATCACCGTCGGAATCCCCAACGTGGGCAAGTCCTCGTTTATAAACCGGCTGACCGGGCAACGGGTGGCGCGGACCGGCAAGAAACCGGGAATCACCCGGGGCAAGCAGTGGATCCGGATCAGCCGCCGGCTCGAGCTGCTGGATACCCCCGGGACGCTCTGGCCGCGGACGGACGATCCCGAAGTTGGTTACAAGCTGGCCGCCACCGGCGCGTTTCCGGATGAGTTCGTGAACCGGGAGGAAGTAGCCGGGTGGCTGGTGTCGTGGATTACGCGGCACAACCCGCGGGCGTTGCGGAAACGTTACAACCTCCGGGTGATTCCAGGAGAGGCCGCCGACCTGCTGGAGGTAATCGGTTTGAAGCGGGGACTCCTGCTCCCTGGCGGAAAAGTGGACCACGAAAAGACGGCCGCAATGCTGATCAAGGACTTCCGGAACGGCATGCTCGGCCGTTTTACTTTGGATGCTCCGGAGATATCTGATGACCCTCCGTAAGCACAGGCCCGATCTAAGGGCGCTGAACCTGGGCGAAATCAGAAAGCGCCTGGAGGAGACGGCCGTACCGGATCCGGCCCTGTTAGAAATGCTGGCGGTGGACGGCCGGGCCGGGGCCCGCCGGCTGTACCGACAGTTGCTGCGCCGGCTGGCGCGAGAGCGGGAAGAGGCTGGCCGGTTGCGGGAGATGTACAGCTACGAACGGGCCTTTGAAGCTGCGGGCTGCGGGCCGGTGGCCGGAGTGGACGAGGCCGGGAGGGGGCCGCTGGCCGGGCCGGTGGTGGCCGCGGCGGTGATTCTGCCCCACCGGGCGGTCATCCCCGAGCTGAAGGACTCCAAGCTGTTAACCGGAGTGGTGCGCGACCGGATCGCCCGGCGGGTCGCGCTTGAGGCCCGCACCTGGGGTATCGGGATGGCCGACGTGGAGGAGATTGAACGGCTCAACATCCTGCAGGCGAGCCTTTTGGCCATGCGGCGCGCCTTGGCTGTTTTAAGTACGCCTCCGGGGTGGGTACTGGTGGACGGTTCATATACGGTGCCCGCCTATCGGGGAGGACAGACCGCTCTGGTCGGCGGGGATCGGATAAGCGCTTCGGTGGCCGGGGCCTCGATCCTGGCCAAGGTTTACCGGGACAGACTGATGGAACGTGTTCACCGGCAGTATCCGCAGTACGGCTTCGACCGGCACAAAGGATATGCCACTCCCGAGCACCGGCGGGCGCTGGCCCGGTACGGTCCCTGCCCCTTACACCGGGTTAGCTTCCTGCGGAAACTCTCCCGCCAGCTAAAGTTAGACGAGGACGGTTCGTTTTAAGTGCTGAAATCGTGAGGTGATGCCGGCTTTGGATCGGCAGTGGCTGGGGCAGAGGGGCGAAGCGCTGGCCGTCGCCCACCTCAAAAAACGGGGCCTGCGTATTGAGGCCCAAAACTTCCGCTGCCGCCTGGGCGAAATCGACCTGGTGGCCCGGGACGGGAGCGTGCTGGTGTTTGTGGAGGTTCGGTCACGCACTTCGGCGGAGTTCGGGCTGCCCCAGGAAACCGTCGATTACCGCAAGCAGCGCCGCCTGCGCCAGATCGCCCAGGTCTACCTGCAGGGGCGGGTGGAGACAACCGTCCGTTTCGACGTGGTCGCCGTGCTCTTTGACCGGGAGGGCAACCTCCGGCGCCTTGAGCACATCCCCAACGCCTTTTAGGCTTCTTGGTGGGTTGTTATTGCTCCCGGGCGAGAACGGTTTTCACCAGCTTCAGCAGGCTGGGCACGTCAAAGGGCTTTTCGATTATGGCTACGACGGGCAGTTCTTCGTCAACCTTGTCTTCCAGGAGATTATCGTAACCGGTGACGAACAGGATTTTGGTATTTTCGGACGTCGCTCTGATTCTTCGGGCTACCTCCAGGCCGTTCATCGCTCCCAGCTTGAGGTCGATGATGGCGAGGCGCGGGTTGAGTTCTGCCACCAACTGGATGCCCTCGGGGCCGGAACCGGTGATCCGGTGGGCGATACTCTCGAGGGAAAGTATTTCCTGAAAGAGCCAACGTACGCTTTCGTTGTCGTCGATCACCACAACGTCCACGGCGCTCATTTGCACCTTCCCCCTTTAGCGATTAAGATCTGCTCATCAGTTTGGGCGTTGTCCTTGAAAACTCCGTCTTGGTCCAGATCCGGTTTGATCGGCAGAATAATGTGTACCGTGGTACCCCGGCCCAATTCGCTTTCCATGCGCAGCTCGCCGCCCATTTGCTGGATGATGGTAGACGAGATCCACAGGCCCAAGCCGGTGCCTCCCGGTTTCGTCGTGAAAAACGGTTGCAGAACGCGCTGTAGGTTTTCCTTGGGGATTCCCGGGCCATTGTCCTTGAAGCTGACCCATACTCGTTCCGCATCCCAATCCATGGAGATTTCGAGCCGCCCGTTTTCCGTCATCGCTTCAATGGCATTTTTGGCGATATTGATAAACACTTGTTTCAGGTTATCCGTGTCGACCCGTACCTTGGGGAAGTTCTGCGGTGCTTCCTGGATTATCAGGTCAACATCGTGCAGATTGGCTTCGCTCTGCAGCAAAAATCGAAGATCTTCGATCACCTGGGTAAAATCTATTGACTGCAGGTTTTTCTTCGCGCCGGGTTTGGCAAAGCGTAAAAAACTGGTCAGAATCTTATTCATCCGGGTTAGCTCGATCCGCAGCTTGGCCAGTATCTCCTGGCGCTTCGTTTCATCATGCACCAGGTCAAAAAGCTGAATAGCACCGACTGCGGCCGCCAGTGGGTTGCGGATTTCGTGCGTCAGGCCCACGGCTACCTGGCCGGCGGTAGCCAGTTTCTCCCATTCCTGCATGCGGCGGTGGAGATGCACGGTTTCGGTAACATCCTCCAGGATCAGCACCGCGCCGACGATAACCCCGTCATCCCGCCTCAGGGGGGCGATGTCCCAGATCAGGTGAAGTTCCGCATCACCATGCCCGATGGTTACCTGCTGCCGGAAGTAAGATTCACCAGTGGCGGCGACGCGGCAAGCGGCCAGCTTCACGGACCGGCTAAAACCGTGCTCTTCAAGCGGTTGACCCAACGGCAAAGCTGCTCCCGTGGCGGCGAAAACGTTTTTTGCCGCCTGGTTGGCCACCATTGCTTTGCCGTCGTGGTTCATAATGATGATTCCGTGGCGAATGAAATTAAAAAGGGAGCCCATCCGCCGTTGCGCATATTCGCAAAGTGCCGCTGCTTCCATCGCCACGGCGACCTGTTCGGCAAAGGCGGCAAGCGCAGGCGCAAGGTTCCCTTCATCCTCGGGGTTGATCACCCCCAGAAGGGCTCCCCAGTCGTTCCGCTGGAAGGACGTGGTCTGGAGCCGGAGTTCCGGCGCGATATCCGCTATTATCCGACTCCACCGTTCCACGGCCGCTACCGGATCCTGTCGCCCGCTGACCGCTGCTTCCCAACCCCGTTTGAGTTCCAACAGAAACTGCTTACGCCCGCCCCGGTAAACGGTGGTCGTTTGAGCATCATAATGATAGGTGAAAACCCAAGCTCCTTCGGCCTGAAAAAGAATGATGAGGGTACAGACTACCAGGTCCAAGACGAGGTACAGGTCGAAGTGTTCGGAATCGAGGAGATCAACCAGCAGCGTGTTGATCGCTTCCAGCGTTACCGGGAGGGCCGAATGTGATCCGGAGGCGGTGGTTTTTGCCCGGGAGCGCAGCAACTGGGTATACAGCCGCTGAACGTTGGCGGCTTTTTTCTTAAGTTCATCCGGGGTAAGAACGGGGATTAACGCCCACACCCTATCGGTTTCCCGTACTCCGTAGGCTTTGAGCCGGGCCTGAAAGTCGGCCCTGCACCCCGGATTCCGTTTGTCCAGGCCGCCAACCAGCGCGAGAAACAGGGTGTTGTCCAGAGGGACGATGGCTACCGGCAAGTCAAGAGGATCGGTGAGTACGCGGATCTCCTCGGTGTGCCGGTCCAACTGGGAAAGACCGTGGAAAAACTGCTTGTAAGCACCGGACAGAGCCGGATAGCGGCCGAACTCGGACAGAGGCGCACCTGGCGCGTGGTACACGTCCAACGATCCACCCTGCGGGGTGATCACCACGATGGTCAACTGCAGTATCCGCGCGAGAGACCCCTGGAACGCCCGCCATCCCAAAGTTGTGGCCCCGTTCAGCATCCCGCCTACCCCTTTTCACTTGCCAGTCCCGGTAACGATGCAATTCCGGCTGAAGGTATCAGGAAAACAGGTACCCCCTTTATTCATCATCTAAACAATTCTAGTTAGACATGATGGGCAAAATTCCCTTTTCGTTTTTAATCCATTTTGGTAAGAGAATTTTTGATCCCATTGTCGGGGATGCCGCTGGCACCCAGGTCGATAAAGGCTTAGAGGCGGTGAAATTAGCTGCAAACCATTTTTCCCAACCGACTTATTAAAGCAGGGAGCCTTATTTCCACTATTTTACTTGAATGGTAAGTGTGACAAATTCAACCCTTCTAATTTACAATAAATTCCTATTAAAGTATGGGCGGGAGGTGATGGCCCTGAGCTCCGGCGAGTGGTATACAGTAAAGCCCCGTAAGGATGACGTCCGCAGTAAAATTCCGTTGATTAGCCCGGAGAGGGAGAATGTTGCCGGCTCCAATCGGTCTCCCGTTCCATATCGGATCATTGGTGTTGTGGCCGCTTTGTTGCTCCTAGCTGTTGGGGCGATATCTTTCGGTTCCGGTAAAGTTCCTGGGGACTCGGGAGCCGTTGGGGCGGCGTATGTACCGGTTAAAGTACCGGAAACCGGGAGCCGGTCCATTGAGGCTGAGATGGAGAAGATGGAAAAGATGAAGACGGTGGAACCTCCGGCGGTCGAAATCCACCAGTCGGTACGTGCGGCGGAACAGGCCAAGGAACCTGCGACCCGGGGTACAAACCGGACGCTACGTATGCTTGCCACTGCGTACACCCTGGAATGCGGAAACGGCGACGGATACACGGCCACCATGACCCGGCCGCGGGTCGGCATCATCGCCGTTGATCCCCGGGTGATCCCTTACGGCTACCTGGTTTACATCGAGGGATACGGCTACTTCCGGGCAGAAGACACGGGCGGCGCCATCAAGGGTAAGCGCATCGACATATACATGTTGACCCGAGAAGACGCCCTGGCGTTTGGTCGGCGGTGGGTGGACGTCAAAGTGGTTGGAAAAATTGAAGAGTGAACGGTGCCTGTTCTGATCCCCATTGCCGACTGGATCCTCAAGCATCACCTCCTCCCTATCCCCGCGTGCCGGTTGCGGCCTTGATTTGGCCTTGATTTAAGGTCGAATAAATTTCCTATGCCCGCCAGATTTAAAGCAGGAATTATTTTCCCGGGCGAAGAATGAAGAAATAAGCGGACAATTGGTGAACGACTGCTTACGAAACGGAGCGGGCCGGCGTTATTCTGCGTGGCCGCGGTTTCTGTCAAATGCTCGTGGATAAGCGGGGCGTGCTAGAACTATGGACCCCAGTAAGCAGTTGGCTGAACTGCAACGGCGCCTGGCGGAACTTAAAAACAGCTTTGACCAATTGGGGCGGAAACTGGCGACCGTAGAGGCGAGGCTCAGGAACCCTGGCTGCCCTCCGGACCCTACCTTGATAGAGGAGCTGTCGGAAGCGGTACGAAGCTTCGATTTTCTGGAACAAGAGCTGGAACAGGCGCCGGACGGGATAGAAGCGCAGGCGGCACGGGTACGGCTGTCTGGATTGATCTGTGCTCTCCTTAGGGAACGGCGGTTGGAGCCGGCTTACTGGTTGGCCTGTTACCACAAGCAGAAGTTCGGGGCTCCCCCGGCGCCGCCCGTATTGATCAAAGCGGTGGAACTGGCCGACATAATCGAAGGGGATGGCGGTCCGGCTGCGCGGTGGCTTGCCCACGCCTATCGGCACCCCGATTTCAGGGAGGTGCGCGCGGGTCAGCCTGGTGAGGCTGGCAGGTTGGCCCTGAATCTCCTGATGGTCGCGGCGTTGCTGCGGCCGGCGCTGGCAGCGCCCGGAAGCGGTGCCCCGGAGGCGTTGGCCGGGCTGGACGACCTGCCCCCGGGGATCGCGGCGGTAGGTGACCTTCTGGCGGGCCGGGGACAGGCGGATCCCGGCTGGGAAAAGGAACTGGAAGCACTATCCGCTGAGGCGCGGAGTTGGCAACGGCACAACCGAAAGCTGTACATGGTTGCCCCGCTGGCCGCCAAACTCTGGAAAACAATGCAGAAAGAGGGTGAATTGCTCCAGCGTTTGCTCCGCCCCGTCATCGAAAAGGACACCGCGGCCGCGGACGAGATCCGCAGCCTGGTCAACCGGCTGCGCGACGAGGATGAACTGAAAAGTGAAATTGCGCGGCTTTATCGCCGGATGCAGGAGATGGACGCGCAGCTGGATATCTTTCATATTTTGGGGTCCTGGCAGGTCTTGGCCCGCCTGAGGGAAGTACTGGACCTGGTGGAGCGGTGGCTGGGGCTTCAAGCGCGCCTAACAGAGGCCCGGAAACAAGCGGCCGCCCCCGGGCACGATGAGCTGCGCAAGTTTCTGCAGGCGGCCAGGGACGATCTCGACGGAGTACTTCGGCAGTATCCGGATCATCCCCTGGTGGCTGCGGGGGTGAGCCTGTGCGGTCACGCCCTGGCCCTACTGGAAGAGTTCCTGCGGCGGGACCGGAAAACAGCCCCGGGGGCGGAGGAATTGGCGGCCCGGGAGTGTGGCAAACATCCCCAGTTGAAGCTTGAGCCGTTCTGGATGCCCCCAGCGGAGGCCATCGAGCGCCTGGGAAAAGCGTTGGTGGAGCTCCTGGACGATCTGCCGGCGGAACAGCGGGAGGGGGCAGTGGAAAAAGGCAGATTTGCGGAGATGCTTGCGGCTGAGTCCGCCGAACTCGATCGGCTGTGGGGTGACGACGGAATCCTGACCCCACAGGAAAAGAAGTTTATCCGGGATACTTTCTTTGACCGGTTGGAGAAGAAAGATCCGGAGGCTGGGTGATGAACGGGGAAAAAATGAATGGACAGCCCCTTTGGCGTCCACCGGTCAACGCCACCGGTATAATCCTGCACGGCGGTTTGCAACCACCTCTGGCCCAGGCGGCGGTCAAAGCGGTGGAGATGGCGGCGTGGTCGGGCACGGCCGAAGAACTGCTGGTTTCCGAGATGCTCCCGTCTGGCAGCGAAAACGTGATTGACCTTCTTCGCAACCTTACCGGGGCCGAAGATGCGTTGGTCGTGAATAACGTTCAAGCGGCGTCCCTTCTGGTGTTGCATACCGTGGTGCAGAACGCAGGGCGTAGTCAACAGATCATCGTCTGCGGGGAAGAGGTGTTTCCGGACGAGTTTTCTCCTTCCCTGTTCAATGTTCTGGGCTGCAGTGGGGTATGCCTGAAAAGGGTAGATAAAGCTGCTATCCCGAAAGACTACCGCGACGTGGTGGGCGATGATGTGGCGTTCATCTTGAGCAGCGACAGAGAGGATGATTCGTTCGCCGGGGCGCGTGCGGACGCTGAGCTGGCGGGGCTGGGGCGGGAACGGGATATTTCCATCGTGAAGATGCTGGGCCACGCGACACTGGTTGATCTGACACCTTTCGGGTTGGCCGGAAGACTGCGGATCCAAGACTTTGTCGCGGCCGGTTTTGACGTAGTCGTTTTCCGCGGTGACAGGTTCCTGGGCGGGCCCCCGGTAGGCGTTGTTGTTGGCCGGCACCGTTACCTTTCCAAGCTCCGGAGAGCACCTTTGGCCGCGGCCGTGCGGGCCGACAAAATGGCTGTGGCGGCTTTCGAGGCTACTCTTGAACAGTACCTGGACCAGGAAACAGCGCTGCAGACCATTCCTTTGCTGCGCGCCATTGCGGCCCCGGTTGCCGGCATCGGGCAGCGCGCCGAGAGATTGGCCGGCGAACTGAACGCAAGCCTGGGAGGGCTTTACCGGGTCCAGGTGACGGCCGGGGAAACGTTGCTCGCGGACAGAAATCCCGGCCTGGGCACGTTACCCAGCTTCCGGGTGGAAATAAGTTGTGCCCGGCTTTCCGGCAGGCAACTGGCCGCGTTGTTAGCCAAAGGCGATCCGCCAGTGGTGGCCCGGATAAGCAAGGAAGGAATCCTGCTGGATCTGAGGTCGGTCCCGGAAGAGGACGACGAAGCGCTGCTCGGTTCGCTGATCGCCTCCCTGAGTGGTGGCCGGGAGCGGGAAATGCAGGTGCTCGACACCGTTGCCAACCCGATCTGGGTCCTTGATTACCGAGGCGCTTTCGTTTTTGCCAACAAAGCGGGCGTGGGGTTATGGAGAACGGAGAACGAACATTTGCTAGGCCGGAAAATAGAGGACGTGATCGGACCTAAAGCGGCCGTGGCTATTCGAGAGAGTTTGAACTCCGTCCTGAACACCGGCGAAGAGACCAGCATTGAAATCAGGATTGAAGGCCCCGCTGGGGAGGATAGATGGCTGGACATAAAGCTGGCACCCGGTTTCACCGACCAGGGGAAGGTCGGACGGGTGACGTTTAGCGCGAATGACGTAACGGGGCGCAAGCGTACCGAGGAAGAACTGAAGCACAGCAGTATGCACGACCCGTTGACCGGCCTTTACAACCGGGCCTACTTTGAAGAGGAAATGCGCCGGCTGGATACGGACCGCCACTACCCGATGAGCTTCGTGGTTTGCAATGTGGACGAGCTGAAACTGATCAACGATACCCTTGGGCACGACAAGGGGGATGAGTTGCTCAGGATTGCGGCCGCCACAATCAAGAAACCTTTCTGCATTTCGGATGTGGTGGCCCGGATTGGAGGCGACGAATTTGCGGTTGTTTTGCCAAAGACTGATGAACAGACGGCCCGCGAAGTTTGCGAACGGATAGAAAAGGCGGTGGAAGAGTATAACCGGACAAAATCAGGCCTCCCCCTGAGTCTTTCCGTGGGTTTCGCCACGGGTACGGAACCGTCCCAGGGTATTCAGGCGGTATACAAGCGGGCCGGCGACAACATGTACGAAAGCAAGCTGCGGCGTAGCGGGTTGTCTGAGGGTAAGGTAGTTGATTTCTTCCTGAACCTGCTCGCGAAGAAGGGCGTGGTGGACGAAGGTCACGCCGTGCGGTTGCAACGCATCGTGCAGCTGCTGGGGCGAACTCTGGGTCTGTCTCCCGAAGGAATCAAGAGCCTGTTGCTATTATCCAAAGTGTACGACGTCGGCAAGGTCGGCATTGATGAGGCGATTATCTTGAAAGACGGGACCCTGAGCAGCAAGGAGTGGGAGGAAATCAAGCGGCATTCCGAGGTTGGCAGCCGCATTGTCCGTTTTTCGCCCGAAACGGCCATCCTCGCGGATTATGTCCTGCAACATCACGAATGGTGGGACGGGAGCGGTTACCCCCAAGGCTTGAAGGGGAAAGACATCCATCTTTACGCCCGTATTCTGGCCATTGCTGACGCTTACCAAGCGATGACCAGCCCCAGACCTTACCGTCGGCCTCTGTCCCACGAAGAGGCGCTTGCGGAACTGAAAAGGCGCGGGGGCACCCAGTTCGACCCCCGGCTGGTGGATATTTTTGTCAGCCTGTTCAACCAGGAGTACCTGATGTAACTTCCGGAAGGGGGTTGCCGTGGGCAAAAAGTTTGAACCGTTGCTATGGCGGATTTACGCGCGGGTTTACGACTCAATACTGTTAAGATTCCTGCCCTATCGAAGATTGCTGGACCTGGTGGCCAACAATCTTAACCCGGCGGTTAATTGGAAAATTTTAGACGCCGGTTGCGGCACGGGGAACCTGCTGGCCCGTATTGCTCGCTCCCGATCGGAAATCCAGGCGGTAGGGATTGACTTTTCGCCGGCCATGTTGAGTCGGGCGCAGGTGAAACTTAAAGAAAACCGGGGAGTTACCCTGCGGGAAGGGGATTTAAACTACCCTCTCCCGTTCGCCGCCGGGGAGTTTGACGCGGTGGTATGTGTGAATGTGCTCTACGCGGTGGATCGGCCGGGGTTTTTGTTGCGGGAGATCTATCGGGTACTAAAAGAAGGCGGCAGGCTCCTTTTGGTAACTCCGTCCTATCAGCCGAAAATGAGCCGCATCTTCAGCGAACACGTTCGCGAGTTGCGGAAAAGGAACCCTTTCTTCTGGCCCGTGGCCTTGGCCGGTCAAATCACGGCGTTGGCCCCAGCTGTAATCGTGTCTTTAATAATCAACGGCTATATCCAGCAGCAACAGTCGTTCCACTTTTTCCAGGACCAGGAATTACAGTCTTTGGTAGGTGACGCCGGTTTTACAGTCGGTCACGTGGAAAAGGTTTACGGAGCACAGTGCTTGTTTTTAACCGGGACAAAAGATTCTTCCCAGGAGGACGTTGCTTCTATTTTCCAAAGGGAGAGGTGGGCAGGTCTTGCCTGAGGTGGTCATTACCGGCTTGGGTCCGGTGGCCCCAAACGGGGTGGGGAAAACACAGTTTTGGGAAGCCCTGAAAAAGGGAGAGTCGGGAATTCGCCGGATCACCGCATTTGACCCGACCGAATATCGCTGCCAGATTGCAGGCGAGGTCCCGATGGATTCGTTGAAGTTGATGCAGAACCCTCTTCTTAATGGCCACCGCGATTCCAGGAGTAGCGAATTGGCTTTGGCAGCTGCCTGGTTAGCTCTGGATGATGCTGGTTTGACACTCGATGATCTGGCTTGCCGGTCGTGTGGCGTTTCTGTGGGGATAAGCACCTCAGACATAGGAATTGTGCAGAGGGAGCACCTATTGTTCATAGAAAAAAAGGAGATGACACCAACGGCAATTGTGTCGTGCTTTCCACACGCTTCCGCTGGTCAGATTGCGAAGGCAATAAACTGTCGGGGTAACGTATCCACTATTTCTACCGGATGCCCGTCAGGATTGTACAGCGTAATTTATGCCACTGAGTGCCTGTTGAACGGGGAAGCGGAAATCATGATTGCCGGCGGAGTTGATGCTCCCTTGACACCCTTGCTTTTTGCTAGTTTTTGTGCTTCCGGAGTATTACCCAACGGCTTCAATGATATGCCGGAGAAAGCCAGCCGTCCATTTGATTTGCACAGAGAGGGAGGAGTTCTGGCTGAAGGAGCAGGCGTACTCGTACTGGAAGAGGCGGAGAGCGCCCGCCGGCGGGGGGCCAGGGTTTATGCCCGTATCGCCGGCTGGGGAGTGTCTAACGCTTCGTCATTGAGAGACCTGCGCTTATCAATGTACTCTTCCATGTTTCAAGCCCTGCAGCGGTCTGGTTTGAACCCGTTTAATGTTGACTACATTTGTGCGCACGCGCCGGGGGACCCGATGGTTGATAGGGCGGAAACAGAAGCAATTAAGGAACTGTGCGGCGACTACGCTTACAATGTTCCCGTGAGCTCAATAAAGTCCATGATCGGTAATCCGTTAGCGGCTGCGGGTCCGTTACAGCTCATAACTGGTGTGCTGGCCATTCAGGATGGTTTTGTTCCCCCAACGATCAACTACGAGTATCCCGATCCGCGTTGTGACCTGGATTACGTTCCCTGTCGGGGACGAACTGCACGGGTGGATACTGTAATGGTGAACTTGCATGGATTCGGCGGCAGCAATGCGGCAATGATTATTACTCGGCCTATTTACACGCCTGCCAAGAGGAGTGGTCTCACCTGAAGGACCCGAGCATCTGGCTATTGGCTTTGACTTCCATAACAAACCTTGTTTTGGGACTATTAGTGTTTGCAAAGAACCCAGTGACTGTTGTAAACCGCTTCTTTTTGGGGTTGACAATTAGTCTCAGTCTGTGGAGCTTCGCAGTATTGATGGTAGTAGTACATCACGACTACGAACAGATACTGTTTTGGATCCGGTTTTCCCACGCTGCGGCGGTGGTTATTCCGTGGTTTGTGTTTGCCCTGGCATTCACTTTTTCGGCTGGCACTTCAGTTTTTTCCAAACAAGTCAAAGTGATACTACACACAACGCTATTACTTAGCGTGGCTATGGCAGGTTTGAGCTTTACACCCTTTATTATCGCGGATATGGAAATGCCCTTACATAACAAACACTTGGCATATGGCTCTCTCTTTTCTCTCTATGTATTGTTCTTTGTTGGCATAATGACTTACGGCATTATTAAGCTATTTAGGATGATGCGTTCTGCTCGAGGCCTGTTACGTTTGCAACTACGATATTTTGTCGGTGGTATCACGATTTCGACTTTGTTGGGGAGTATTGCTAACCTGTTTTTCCCTTTGCTCGACGTTACGATCCTAGATTTGCGCAACTTTGGACCTGTTTTCAGTATTATCATGGTTGCTTCTATAGGTTATGCCATTGTTAAATATCGTCTTATGGATGTTCATTTTGCCCTTCGTAAAGGGCTTGCATTTGTAGTAGCATTGGCAGTTTTGTCAGGAATAGTTATACTGTCTTTCTATTTTATTGAGGGGCTAGGCATTCCGCTTGCAGATTTTCCCCTCTACGTTGTGGTTGGTGCTGTAGCATTACTGGTAGCTTCATTGTTCCAGTCGTTAAAGGGAGTTGTACAAACGTTAATTGACAAATACGTCTACCGTGGGGCATATGATTATTACGCAACCTTGCTGAAAAGTAGCAGAGCAATGATCTCCTTCTTGGATTTGAGGGATCTGCTCCAATTTGTGATTGGTACTATTGTTAACAACATGTACCTGGATGGCGGTGTTTTTCTGCTAAAAAAAGGCAACCGTTTTGTTGCGGTTGCTGCTGCAGGCAATAAAAATTTTGCAATCGAAACACAAGATAAACAGATTTTGACCGATGATGATTCGTTTGTCAAGTATCTGGTGAATCACGGTGAGGTGTTGTTACAAACAGATTTAAGGGTGATTACGCACCGAAAAGAAGGGGAATCTCTGATAACTGAGATGCAGAGATTGCAGGCCGAGGCTGCGGTCCCAATGATGATGGAAGGAGAAATGGTAGGTTTCTTCTGCTTGGGCCCCAAGTTGTCTGGGGAACCTTATTCGAGAGAGGACGTAAAACTGTTAACTGCTTTGGCGTTCCAAGTCACAGTCTGTTTAAGAAACGCGCAGCTTTATCAAGAAGTGCTGACGATCAAGCGGTATTTGGAGAACATCTTGGAAAACATGGGCAACGGTTTGATCGCCGTGGATGCCCAGGGGAGAATCACTACCTTTAACGGCGCTGCGGAGAAGCTTACCGGGCAGTCTGCCAGCGCCGTCATAGGCCAGAAAATAGAAGAGGTTCTCAGCCGCGAGCTGTGCACGCTGCTGGGCCAGGTTATGGAGCGCGGACGGGGAAGCAGTGACGTGGAAGTGGAGATGCCGGCGGACGGCTTTACCCGCTTTGTGTGTTGCAGCACGGCGGTAATGGAATTGCCGGAGACGGGTGAACGCGGCGCCATCTTGGTGCTGAGTGATGTGACCCGCATCAAGGAGCTGGAACAGGAGAAAAGCTGGATCCAGCGGCTCGCGTTTCTGGGGGAGGTGGCGGCCGGATTGGCGCACGAGATAAAAAACCCCCTGGTCTCGATCAAGACGTTTGCCGAACTGCTGCCGGAAAAATATGATAACCACGAGTTCCGCTACAGTTTTTCCCGGATAGTCTCCCAGGAAATAGAGCGCATCAACAGGCTGCTCGCCGAACTGCTGAATTTCTCCAAGAACTCTCCGCTGAGCTGCGAAACGGTTGATATGACGAGCCTGATGGACGAGATACTTCTCCTGCTATCCCCCCAGATTGACGCCCATAAGATTCGAGTCTTCAGGCATTATGACCCGGTGGTCCCCGCGGTATGGGCGGATAGAAACCAGTTGAAGCAGGCGGTTTTCAATATCTGCCTGAATAGTATCCAGGCCATGCCGGAGGGCGGGGAACTGAGGGTGAGTGTGCTGTCCGTTCCGGCTGCGGATGACGAGAGTGCCGGCGCTGTTGCTCCGGGAGGGAAGGTAAAGATCCTTATCGAGGACACGGGAGTGGGAATTTCCGCCCATCAGAAAGACAAAGTCTTCGATCCGTTTTTCACCACCAAGGCCGACGGGGTGGGGATCGGGCTGAGCATCAGCCACAAGATCATTGGGGATCACGGGGGAACCATCCAGATCCGCAGCGGTGACGGCGAGGGAGCGGCATTTGAGATTTGCCTCCCGCCGGGGATAGAAAAGTGGCCTGGGTCCCGCGATCTATTCCGCGGGCGGGAAGTGGAATTTGACTGGGGGAGAGATCCGCTTTGAAATTGGTGCTCCTGATTTGCAATCAGGAAAGTGCGCTCGGGTCCATTAAGGATTTTATCCCGGACACGTATAGTGTTCTGGAGGGCGAGATGGGCCCCAAGGGTTTGCAGCTGCTGCGGAGCATTGTCTCGGGCGTGGTCGTGGTGGATATTGGTACGCCGGGTGTCCTGCCGTGGATGGAGGAAGCGTACCGGTGGCGTCCTGATTTGACTTATCTCGGGGTCGCCGCCGATCCAAGCCTCAGCCATTCCATGTCTAAGTATTTTTACGATTTTCTGCACCTGCCGTTTACCTCCTGGCAGGTACGCAGCTTGCTGGACCGGTCCTGGGAGCGGGTGGAGCTGGTATTTGAATTGCAGTCCTTAAAAAAGAAGACCGAGAAGAAGGCCGAGCCCCCGGGGTGCTCGGTACCGCCCGGCGGTGTTCCTTCCCCGTCCACCCCGCTGAAAGAACGCGTGCTCTGCGACTTGTCCAGGGTGTTGACCAACAACTTAAATCAGGACAAACTCCTGGAGCTTTTCCTCGATGCCGTAGCGGAACTGGTGCCCGTAGGAAAGCTGTCTATCTTGTTGCTCAACGAACGTTACGGTCACTACTTGGTCTCCGCTCAAAGGGGACTGGACCCCGATTTCTGTTCCGGGCTGGTTTTCAAGCCGTCCCGGGGGCTGATCTCCTGGTTGATTGCGGAAGGGCGCATGTTCCGGGCGGAGGAAATACCCGGTCCCAACGGCGCTGTTTCCGGCGAGGCCCTCCAGGAGATGCAGCTCCTGCAGGCTGTGGTCAGCATCCCGCTGTCGGTCCACGGGCAGCTGATGGGCGCGCTCAACCTGGGGCCCAAGATTACCGGGGCACCCTTTTACGAAGAGGAACTGGAGACGCTTTACATTTTATCCGCCAATACCGGTATGGCCTTGCGGGACATCCAGCTGCACCACCAGTTGCGCTACCAGAAACTGTTCATCGAAAACATCCTGCAGCGGATGAACAGCGGGGTGGTGGCGATCAACGGGAATGACAACGTGGTCACCTTTAACGCCCGCGCCGGGGAGATCCTGGGATTGCGGCCGGAGAAAATAGTGGGCAAGGATCTGCGCCATCTGCCCAGCCCGCTGGGAGACTTGTTGTACGGTGCGCTGGCAACGGGACAGGCTTGCGATAAGGAGGAGATCGAACTGGCGCGTGGCCGTGTTCCCCTGGAGGTCAGCACCTACCAGCTAGTGAATGGGGAACGGGTCCTGGGGAGCGTGATGATTTTTGATGATATTTCCGCGCGGAAAAAGCTTGAACAGGAAAAGTGCCGGGCAGACCAGCTTGACGTGCTGAACAGATTCGTCGGGCAGTTGGCCCACGAAGTGAAGAACCCCATGGTGGCCATTCAGACCTTTTCGGAACTCTTGCCGGAAAAGTATCACGACAGTTCTTTCCGCGACTTCTTTACCCAAACCGTCCGGCAGGAGGTTAAAAGGCTGAACGAGTTGGTGGAGCAGCTCATTGCTTTCTCCACGCCTCTCACCTACAAGTACACCGTGGCCGAAGTTCACGAACTCTTGGATATGGGGTTGTCCTTGTTGCGGGAACAGGGCAAAGGGGCAAAAACAACCGTGGATACCTCTTACTTCGGGGAGCGCCTGCACATCCGGGCGGACAAAACTCTCCTAGCCAGAGCTTTTTCGTACCTGTTAAACTATTTCCAGTCCATGGAAGTGGAGGGGACCCTGCACGTTCAGACGGCTTACGATCAGGCGCTGTTCGGGTGCGGGGGGGTATCCATCGGTTTCTGGGACTCCAAAACAAAGGTAGGGAGCGAGGAGGTGAAGAGGGTGTTTGATCCACTCTGCGCGCGGCAGGACTCCTATATTTCACTCAAGCTTCCGGTAAGCCGCAAGATCATTGAGGATCATGGGGGACGCGTAGAGGCGGTTTTAACCAAGGATAAACGCCTGAAATTTGAGGTTTGCCTGCCCATTTTCTCCGACAAAGGAGGCGAAGGTGTTGGGGGAACGCGGTAGAATACTGGTCGTCGACGACGAACTGGGCCCCAGGGAGGCCCTGAGGATGATTCTGCAGGATGACTATGACGTTTCCACCGCGCACAGCGGGGAACAGGCCCTGGATCACCTTTCCCGCGGCGAGTTTGACCTGGTGATCCTGGATATCCGGATGCCGAACATAAACGGCCTCGACCTGCTGGCGAAAGTGAAGAAGCGGGTGCCGGACACGGAGGTGGTGATGATCACCGCCTACGCCTCCGTGGATACGGCGACCAAGGCCCTGCGCCACGGGGCCCTGGATTACCTGATTAAGCCCTTCGACCGCAAGTCGGTGATCGAAGTGGTTGAGAAAGGACTGGCCCGCCGCGCCGACTCCAGGTTCATGAAAAGCAAGCTCGCGGAACTCCAGCAGGCCAACAAGGCTCTGGTGGAGGAAATCGAGCGGGCCTGCAGGAACATCCAAAGACATTTTATGGAAACAGTCAGTTCCCTGGTGGCGGCTGTGGACGCCAAGGATTCGTATACCAAGTCCCACCAGAAGCGGGTCGTGATGTTCGCCATGCTCCTGGGGGCGGAACTGGGACTCTCGGTCAGGGAGATGGAACTGCTGCAGCAGGCGGCGATCCTGCATGATATCGGCAAGATCGGCGTGCCGGAGCAGATCCTCAGGAAGAAGGCGTCCCTCACCGTCGAGGAGTTCAACATCATCAAACAGCATCCGATCATCGGCGCGGAGATCATCTCCCCGGTGCGGTTCCTGCAGGAGATTGTGCCGCTGATTCTCCACCACCACGAAAGGTTCGACGGTACGGGCTATCCACAAGGCTTCAAAGGTCCGGCTGTACCGCTCGGTGCCCGAATTATCGCGGTGGCCGACGCCGTGGACGCAATGCTGTCGGACCGCCCCTATGCCCCGCCGAAAACAACCGCTGAGGTGCGGGAACAATTGCGCCTATTCGCGGGCACCCAATTCGACCCCCAATTGGTGGAATTGGCGCTAAAACTGGACCTGCCCGCCAGGCGTTTTCCATAGCCGGGACCACGCGGGGAGCCTGCCGGTAGCCATCACGGTACAACCGGGAGCTCTGTCCGACTGATAGATTACCAATTTTTGTTGCTAGCCGATGACCACCGAACAGGGTGTTCTGGAAGCCGGGCTTCCCCCGTAGTAATGGCCTCGGGCGCACATCCCAGCGTTGCGCAGGTCGGCGGTTCGGCCCAGCAAACGGCGCCAAAAAAACTAAGGGAATGTTGCGCTTTGAAAGTGGTTTTTCACGAATGGTACCGGGAAGTCTACGCTGCTGACCCCGCTGCGGCGGTGGGCCGATTGGACGGCATCATCACGGCGTTACGGGTCAGCTTTGAATTCGTCACCCCCCGGCCCGCCACCGAGGCTGACTTGCTGTTGGTGCACCACCCCGACCTGGTAGAACGGGTGAAAAGGGAGGCCCTGTTGTACAAAATTGCCGCCTTGGCCGTGGGCGGGGCGATTGAAGCGGCAAACCGGGCCGTGAAAGGCGAACCGGCCTTTGCCCTAATCCGGCCGCCCGGTCACCACGCCGGCCCCGCCTCCTGCTGGGGCTTCTGCTGGTTCAACAATGTAGCCGTGGCGGTGGAAAAACTGCGGCGAGCCGGGAAAACCGGCAGGGTCCTGATCATCGACATCGACCTGCACTATGGCGACGGTACGGATAAAATCTTCGCCCGTACGCCCCAGGTGGTCTACCATCACTTGAGCGGCACCGAGCAGCTCGCCAGGTTCTTCGCCGATCACTCGGACTGCGACCTAGTGGCTGTTTCCGCAGGTTTCGACGGTCACGTGGACGACTGGGGCGGGATTCTTACCACGATGGTTGAGTATCCACTCCACAGCGCCTCCGGGCCAAGCTGAAGGAAGATGCCAGGAGCCTGATCGGGGACCCCGGATCGGGAGATGATTCAGCTCTTGTCGTCTCCCAGGAGCGCGGCGCTCTGATCCGGCGCGCCACAGCCGGGAAGGTTGCCGCGCAGAGTGATAATTATGATGCGAAAAGGTATGATTGACAGTATGCCTTCTGGTATGATACCCTTATGCCGGGAGGTGGTGTCAATGTCTACGAGAATAACGATAAGTTTGCCTGATTCTTTGCTGGCGACATTGGATCAGCTTGCCCGTAAATGGAGCACCACTCGAAGCGGCGCTGTGGCGGAGCTTCTGCAGTCGGCGAAGCGGCGGGAAATTGAAAAACAGATGCGGGAAGGTTATTCGGTGTTGGCGGAGATCCACCAGGCGGACGCCGAGCTTTTTCTTCCGGCGCAGGTTGAGGTGCTGCGGAATGGAAATTAAGCGCGGCGATGTCTTTTTAGTAAATTTCAATCCGGCCCGGGGAAGCGAACAAGCAGGCCTTCGGCCTGCTGTTGTTGTTCAAAACAATATAGGCAACAAGTATAGTCCTACCACCATAGTGATTGTAGTTACCACCGCTGTCCGGAGGTCGTACCCCTTTCTTGTTCCACTGAAGGCCGGCGAAGGGGGGTTGAATGAAGACAGCGTAGCGAACGCTGCTCAGGTGCTTACTATTGACAAGTCTCGATTGAGGCGAAAAATCGGTGATCTTTCACCCGAAAAAATGGGTGAAGTGGACCAGGCTTTAAAATTGAGCCTTGGTTTAGCTCTGCCACCGGGAAATCTCCTCCCGTAAGAGAGGGGATAGAAGCCTTCACCAAGGTCACTAGCTCTAATAAGCAGGGATTATTATTCCAGGAAAGAATCATGCATGGAATTGCAGTTAAATGGAGGCGAGCAATGCTGTCCACCGTGCATTCCGTGGCGCTTTCCGGGATGGAAGGGTACATAGTCAAAGTAGAGGTCGATGTGGCCGGCGGTTTACCAGGTTGGGAGATTGTGGGCCTGCCCGGCGGGGCGGTGCGGGAAAGCAAGGACCGGGTGCGGGCGGCGATCCGGAACGCCGGTTTTGAGTTTCCGGCCCGGAAAATCACGGTAAATCTCGCCCCCGCCGACATCAGGAAAGAAGGACCAGCCTACGACCTGCCGATTGCGCTGGGCGTGCTGGTTGGAAGTGAGCAGGTGTCGGCCGATTTAGGAGCCGGCTTCGTTTTTCTGGGGGAACTATCCCTGGACGGCAGCGTCCGCGGGGTACACGGGGTGTTGCCCGCCGTGTTAGCGGCCGTGGAGGCGGGTTTTCACCGGGTGATTGTGCCCGAGGTGAACGCGGGGGAGGCGGCTTTGGTGGGCGAAGCCGAGGTGTATCCCTTAAGGGACATCGGGCAGGTGGTCCGGTTTCTCGCCGGGGAGGAGCAAATCGAGCCCTGCCGGGTGGAGGTGGAGGCCCTGCTGGCCAGGGCGAGGGGGGAGACGGACCGCGACTTCAGTGAGGTCAAGGGGCAGGCCATCGTAAAGCGGGCGCTGGAGGTGGCGGCCGCCGGGGGGCACAATGTGCTGATGCTGGGCAGCCCCGGGGCGGGCAAGACTATGCTGGCCCGCTGCCTCCCGGGGATTTTACCGGACCTGGATTTCGCCGAGGCCCTGGAGGTGACCAAGCTGTACAGCCTGGCCGGAATGCTGGAACCAGGGCAAATACTGGTTACCCGCCGTCCTTTTCGAGCGCCGCACCATACTACTTCCATGGTGGCCCTGGTAGGCGGCGGGCGTATGCCGCGTCCCGGCGAAATTAGCCTCGCCCACCAGGGAGTGCTTTTCCTCGATGAGTTTCCGGAGTTCCGGCGTGACGCCCTGGAAGCGCTGCGGCAGCCTCTGGAAGACGGGGTGGTGACCGTTTCCCGGGTGGCCGGTACGTGTTCTTTCCCGGCCCGCATTATGCTGGTGGCCGCGATGAACCCCTGCCCGTGCGGCTTTTTCGGGGATATGCGGAAGGAGTGCACCTGCACACCCCACCAGATTCAGCGCTATATCAGCCGGGTTTCCGGCCCCCTCCTGGACCGCATGGACATCCAGATCGAGGTGCCGCGGCCCGATTTTCAGGAATTGGGTAAAAACGCTGGTGATTCCGAGTCGCCGGGAATCAAGGACCGGGTGGAGACGGCCCGGCGCCGCCAGCGCCTCCGCTTTGCCGAAAGTGCTACGGGATGCAACGCCCGGATGAACGGGTGGGAGATCCGCGAATACTGCCGCCTGACTCGCGAAGCCAGGGAGCTTTTCCGGCAGGCGTTCCGGGCCCTGGAACTGAGTGCCCGGGCTCACGACCGCATCCTGAAGGTGGCGCGCACCATCGCCGATCTGGAAGGTGCCGACACGATTGACAGCCACCACCTCGGGGAGGCGATCCAGTACCGGTCGTTGGACCGTAAATACTGGCAGTAGCCATCCTTGGGTTATTGTTCGTGAATTACGCAGGTGCCGGCGATGAGATCGTGGAGCCCGCGCTTGTCTTCCCGAAAAGCTACCATTACAAAGCCCAGCCCAAAGATTAAGGTGCTAAGGGTGTAGCCGATCACGTATCTGAGCAGGGCCTTGCTGTGGTTCAGGTTGCTGCGGTCGGGGTACGTTACGATTTTGATCGCCATTAACTTTTTACCGGGGGTGCGGCCGTCCCAGTTCACCCAAAACGCTACCGTAACCACAGCCCAGAGCAGGAAGTGCGCCAGGTTAGCCCGGCTGGGATCCTCGGCCACCCATTCCCAGCCAAACAGCAGGGATACCATGATAGCAATGGGGATCCCCAGGATAAATCCGTCGAGAATAGTAGCCACCGCCCGGACCCAAAAGCCAGCGTACTTTACGGTCTTTTGCTGTTCCCAACCGTACCTGTCCGCCATCGTCGGCATAACCCCTTTTGCTGGTATCGCGGTAAAGACCTGATTCGGCGGCGGATACCCGCTGTCCTGCAGGTTGAATTGTCGAATCTTGCCCAGTTTCTTCCCCGGAGGTTATGTTTCCCCCGGCAGGACATCCAGGCGGGTTGTGGAATGTGTTTGGGAACAATATTACAAACAAGAAACCAAGTTTTTACGGGGGGTTGGTCGGTATAAGACAGGAGGAGCCACTGAAAGCGGTAATCTTCGATCTGGACGGGACACTCACCACGGTGGGCAGCGTATGGCAGCACATTCACGAACGTCTCGGCACCTGGGAGAACGGCGGTCTGGTCTCCCTGGAGGCCTTCATGGCCGGGCGGATTGGTTACCTGGAGTTCGCGTTGCGGGACGCAGCGCTCTGGAAAGGGGTGTCCCGGGAGCGGCTGGAGGCGATTGTCAGCGAGATCCCCTTGCGCCCGGGCGCCCGGGAGGTGGTGGCCACCCTCAAACGGGACGGTTACCGGCTGGCCCTGCTTTCGTCCGGCCTGGACGTGCTGGCCTCCCGGGTGGCCGCAGCGCTGGGATTCGAGGTCTGGGTGAGTAACAGCCTTGGTTTCCGCAACGGGGTGCTGGACGGTCGGGTAACGATTCACGTGACCTGGGACGGAAAACCGAGATACGTGCCTAGAATTTGCGATGTGCTGGGGGTGGAGCCGTCGCAAGTGGCCGCGATCGGGGACAGCATGGGCGACGCCCTGGTGTTCCCGGAAGTTGCGCTGGGCATTGCCTTCAACGCCCCTCCGGAGGTGGAGACATGGGCCGACTTTTCCGTCCGGGACGGCGACCTGCGGGCGATTCTGCCCTTGCTCACGCCGAGGGAGCAGACCGGTTCTCGTATCAAGCGGGTACCGGACAGGTTGGTGCCGGAAATCGCCGGTAGTCCGGGATAGGGCCCCCGGCGATAACGGCAGCGAGCACTTGATGTTGGGAGGGGTACGAGGTGAGCTTTCAGACCATCGAGGTGCGGACCAGCCGGCGTAATGAGTTCGTGGACGTGACCGGGAAGGTGCGCGCCGCGGTGACCGAAAGCGGCGTGACCGAGGGACTTTGCTGCTTGTACGTGCCGCACACCACGGCCGCCGTGTGCATCAACGAGGCGGCCGATCCCACCGTGAGCCGGGACATTCTGGCCCATCTTTCCCGGGTGGTGCCCGAGCGGGGGGATTACCACCACCTGGAGGGCAACTCGGACGCCCACATCAAGTCGGCACTGGTTGGTCCGACCGGGATCATTCCCATTCAGGCCGGACAGCTGGTGCTGGGCACCTGGCAGGGGATCTTCTTGTGCGAGTTTGACGGGCCACGTACCCGCCGGCTATACGTGAAGGTGATCGCCGGGTAGCATTCAGGGGGCCGGGCTTCAGTAAAGCCTCCTGCCGGCAGCCGATCGCCGCGCTTTTGAAAGTCCGGCAGATGCTGCAGTCCTGAAGTGTAATTCGGGCGGTGGCGGCACATACTGCATACTGAAACCCAAAAACAGATTGTGGAGGGGTGGCGAAAATTGGCCGAGGGCATCTACGTGGTCGGGATACTGGTGGATCAGCGGGCGGTGCACGCGCCGCAGGTGCAAGAAGTTCTGACCAGGTACGGTTCCGCGATCCTCAGCCGGAACGGTATTCCCGACCCCACCCGTTCCCGGGGGATCATCACGGTGACCATGCAGGCCGAAGCGGCGGACACCGAAAAGTTCGCGTCCGAATTGCGGAACATCGAAGGGGTGCACGCCCAAGCCATCCATCTTGGTGAGGTCCTCAACTAGTAGAGCCGAAATTGGGCGTGCCGCCGTCGAGCGGGGTACTAGCCGCGGGAGGCACGCCACGTTTGGGGAAAGCCGTAAACTTAAGCTTCGGGCAGAAACTGGGCCAGGACCAGCGGGGTCAGGTAAACCTCGAGTACTGCGGCCAGAAGCAGCGGGGGGGCGATCACCCGGAGCAGGAACCCGAAGCGGTTGCCCACTCCCGGCGCGGGCTTGCCCCCGATCCGCCTGGCCATCAAGGCGAAGGCGAAACCCGCGGCGAGTAGCAGGGCCGGGAGTTCGATCACCCCGTGCGGGGCGATTCCGGCGACAAAGGCCAGCGGCGGGATGCCGGACTCAATGAAAACTCGGGCCAGGAGGCCGATCAGGGTGCCGTTGATGCCCAGAATGAAAATGGTGGGTAGGGCGAACACCACGTGTCCCACCAGGACCAGGATGGCGGCAACCGACAGGTTCTTGAGAAAAATGAAACTGGTCAGGGCGAGCGAGCGGAACTCGGGGTTGATCCGGGCCGATTTCTCGGCGGCGTCCAGCAGGTTTTCCAGGCCGGGACGCAGGAGCGGTTCCGCCTCCTGGGCAAACGCCCACCCGGCGGCGATACTCAGCACAAAGATTACGGTGGCCGCCAGGAACCCGCGGCGGAGATTCAGGTGGCGCATTATGGACTTACCTCGTTTTAATTTTTAATATTTTAAGTTTACATTAGGAGGAATATCAATTCAATGGATTACGGCAGCTACGGTGGTTTTCATTTTCCGATCACGCCCGGGATGAACAACGCGCCCGAACCCGACCCGGACGAATCCGAAAATGCGCCGGCGGCTCGGGAGCAGCGCCGCCAGGCGCGGATACTACGTGAGTTCGGTACCACTACCATTCCGGAAGTAAAGAGCAATATTCACGCCCTGGTCATCGTGGGACAGATCGAGGGGCACGTGGTCCTGCCCAACCAGAACAAGACCACCAAGTACGAGCATATCCTGCCGCAGTTGATCGCCTTTGAACAGCACCCGGACATCGAGGGCATTGTGATCATTTTAAACACGGTGGGCGGGGACGTGGAGGCCGGGCTGGCCATCGCCGAAATGATCAGTTCAATTTCGAAACCTACGGTTTCGCTGGTGCTGGGCGGCGGGCACAGCATCGGGGTGCCCATCGCGGTGGCCACCCGGCGCTCCTATATCGCGGAGACGGCCAGCATGACCATCCACCCGATCCGCATCACCGGGCAAATTCTCACGGTCCCGCAGACCTTTGAGTACCTGGAAAAAATGCAGGACCGGGTGGTGCGCTTCGTGGTGAAACACTCGAACATCAGCGACGAGCGCTTCCGGGAACTGATGTTCCGGACCGGCGAACTGGCCCGGGACATCGGGACCGTACTGATTGGCCGGGAGGCCGTGGAATGCGGTCTGATCGACGAGGTGGGCGGTATCGGCCCGGCGCTGCAGTGCTTGCGGCGATTTATCGAAGAGGAACGGGCCGGAAAGGAGGCGCCCCTCCAGTGATTCTTTATACGGCGGCCCAACTGGAACTGGTCCTGGGCAACCCGGGGGCGGAAACGCCCCGGTTCCGCCAGGTACTGGTGAACGGCGTGCCGGTCCTGGTTCGGGAAACGGGACTGGGGCGTGGCATAATTGACCGGTTGTTGAGCACCGATCCGAATCATTACCTGCGCCCCGAACTGGCGCCGGGAACCCGGGTCACCTTCGATGCTTGATCGGATCCCACATCTTCCCCGCCGGGTGGTTCACGGAGGTGGTGTTTGTGGCACGGCTTTCCCTGGACGAATTCACCGAACTGGCTGAACGACTGGTTGATGAGATTCCCCCGCGTCTCTGCCGCGATCTGAACGGCGGCTTCGCCGTGTTACCGGATGAGAAGCGGGACAAGGAATTCTTGATCATGGGCGAGTACATCGAGGATGACATGCTGGGCAGCTACGTGGTGTTTTACTATGGTTCTTTCGCGGCGCTCCTGGGCGACGAGCTCTGGGAGGCGTGGGAGGCCGAGCTGCGCGAAACGGTCTGGCACGAACTGCGGCACCACCTGGAGTCCCTGGCCGGGGTGGACGATCTGACCCATGAGGAACTGGAGGAGTTGGCCCGGTTCCGGGAAGGAAGCTCCGGCCGGGGCCAGAGATCTTAGGGCTGGGCAAAAAGTTGCCGCGCGCAGGAACATTCCGAATAACCACCGGGAGGAAAGATCGTTATGCGGGGTATGGTCAAGTACGTCCTTGCGGGGTTATTGGTTTTCCTGGGTGCCGCAGCGGGTTGCGGTATACCCGCCGCGGCTCCGGAGAAAGATCCGGACGGAAAAACCGTGGTGGTCGCCACCATCTTCCCGCTGGCTGACATAGCGCGGAATATCGGGGGCGAGCGGGCGGAGGTGATTACCTTGCTGCCCGCAGGTACCAGTCCCCACACCTTTGAACCCACCCCCCGGCAAATGGAGCAGGTTTCGGGTGCCGACGTGATTGTTCAGGTCGGTGCGGGGCTGGACGACTGGGTGGAGAAACTGACCGGTTTGGTCGACAATGATGCGGTCAGGGTGAAGGTGACCGATGGCATGGTCCTGCGGCAGACAGTTCACCGCTGCGCCGGGGAAACCCAAACCGGATACGAACACCTTCACGTTCATGGCAAGCAACGGCAAGTACGCGAACACGATCCGGAGCCTGGCCACGGCCACGGGCACGAATACGGGGACCCGCACGTCTGGCTTGATCCGGTGCTGGTGCGGGACGAGATCACGCCGCGGATCTGCCAGGCCTTGTGCACTGCCGCGCCGGCGGACGCCGCCTACTTTGCCGCCAACCTGGAGTCCTTCCAGGCCGAACTAACGGTGTTGCACGAAGAACTTGCCGCCCGAGTCGAGCGTTTCGAGAACCGGCATTTTGTGACTTACCACTCGGCCTGGGGCTATTTTGCCGACCGTTACGGGTTGGTGGAGGTGGCCACCGTGGAGGAGGCTCCGGGCAAGGAACCTTCCCCGGGCTGGATCGCCACGGTAGTGGAGTTGGCGCGTGCGCACGGGGCGGGAGCCATCTTCGCTGAGCCCCAGTTCAGCACCAAGGCGGCCGAGGTGATCGCTAACGAGTATGGGGGGAGGGTGCTGATTCTGGATCCCCTGGGCGGGGAGAGTGTTCCCGGCCGTGACAGTTACCTGCGCCTGATGCGTTACAACGTAAACATACTGGAAGAGGGCTTGCGCCGGTAGGATTGATGGCCGAACTGTGTTATAATGTTGCGCAGTTTATCCTGTGGGGAAGGGATGGGAGCGGATGAATCTTTTTGAGGGCATTATTATGGGGATTGTCCAGGGACTAACTGAGTTCCTGCCGATTTCCAGTTCGGCGCACCTGGTGCTGGTCCCCTGGTTTTTCGGGTTTAACACCCCCGGGCTGGTTTTCGACGTCGCGCTGCACTTGGGGACGCTCGCCGCCGTGGTCGCCTATTTCTGGCGGGACTGGCTGCGGCTGGTGCAGGCGGGCTTCCGCAGCGCCGGCACCCGCGAGGGGAAGCTGTTCTGGTTCTTGGTGGCCGCCACCATTCCCGGGGTCATTTTCGGTTACTTTCTGGAGGACATCGTGGAAACCACCCTGCGGGCGCCCTTGTTGATCGGCGTACTGTTGATCCTGATGGGTCTGGTGCTCTACCTGGCCGACCACTACGGTGGGCAGGTCAGAAAACTGCTAGAAGTGCGTTTCAGCGATGCCATGGTGATCGGGCTGTCCCAGGCGTTGGCCCTGATTCCCGGTGTTTCTCGTTCGGGGATCACCATGGCGGCTGCCCGGGCGCGGGGCCTGGACCGGGCCTCGGCGGCCCGGTTTTCCTTCCTGCTGTCTACCCCGATCATCCTGGGCGCCGGTCTCATGCAATTGGCCAAAATGGACCCGGCCGATCTGAATCTGTCCTTCGCCCTCGGCATGATCACTTCCGCCATTGTCGGATTCCTGGCCATCAAGTTCCTGATCGGCTGGGTGTCTACCCGGAATTTTAACATTTTTGTGGTTTACCGGATCGTTCTGGGGTTGACCGTCATCGGCACCGTTCTGTTCCGAAAATGAGCCGGGACGGCCCTGCGGTAGGCCGTCCCGCGTCAGTGCAGAGACTTCTTGCTGGTTTTTTGGTGCTCCTCCAGGATTTGCCGCAACGCTTCCTGGCGTTCTTCGCTGAACAGCTCTTCCATTGGGAGCGCGTAATCGGCCACCTTTTCACTGATAAAGATGGGGGCCACGCTCCTAAGGGCCAGAGCGATCGCGTCACTCGGGCGAGCGTCCACAACGGACTCACGGTCCTTTTTCAGGATGTACAGTTGCGCGTAGTAAGTCCCGTCACGCACGTCGTTGATCACTACCCTGGTAACCGCTCCGCCGAACTCGTCACACAGGGTCTTTAATAGATCGTGGGTGAGCGGACGGGGAGCGGCGCCGCCCTCCAGGGCAACGGCGATGGCGTGGGCCTCGAAGTGACCGATCCAGATGGGCAGTACCTTGATTTCAGCCTCGTCGACCAGCAGGAGCACGGGGTTCATCGAGAGGTCGAACGCGATTTCCTTTACCTTGACCGGGATCACAGTTTCACCTCCCCAGTAATTGAACACTGGCCGCGGGCTATGGGCACGTATATTGGTCGGTAGCGGTCTGGTATACGGTATTTTCTCCACGTTGATGGTCTTAACAGTATTATACCAGGGAACCCGATCCCAGACAACGAAAAGGATTTTTCAAGTATTCGCCGAAGTTTCCGGTACGGGGTGTTAAATCGTGGGACTTTACGGCCAATTGAAACGGGAAATCCGGTATGAAATCCTGGGCCTGGCGCTGGCGGCCGTAGCCGTGTTGACCCTGCTCAGCCTTTACAGCTCTTCGGTGGGGGTGGTGGGCAACCTGGTGGGCCGCGGCTGCCGGATTCTGACCGGGGAGGGGGCGTTTCTGCTACCCCTGCTCGCCGGTTACTGGGGTTTCAAGCTCTTAAAGGAACGGAATCCGGCGAAATATCCCGGAAAGATCTACGGGAGCCTGGTGGGCCTGCTGGTGTTCGTGACCACCCTGCACCTGGTACTGGTTTCTCCCGAGGGCAGCTTCCGCACCGTGGTCGGCGCCGGCCTGGACGGCGACGGGGGCGGGGTGCTGGGCGGCGTTCTGAGCTGGATACTGTTCCAGTGCTTTGGCATGATCGGGAGTGGTATTGTTCTGTTGGCGACCGGCCTGGCCGCGGTCACCCTGTTCACCGAGCTTCCGGTGTCGGCGGTGGGCAAACGCCTGGGGCTTAGCTTGGCCGGCGGACTCCGCGGGGGCTGGGACCGGCTGCAGAACTATATTTTTGTGGAGGAACGACCGTCGGTCCGAGCCGAACCGGTAATCGTGGATCATGCCGCGGAGCGCGTGGATCTGGAGACGCCCGGGCTGCGAAGCGAGCCTCAAGAGCGGCCCCCGGGGAAACGGGGCGGTTCATCCCGGGAGGCGCCGGCCACCATGCGTCAGCAGGTTGGGTCGCCTGAGCCTTCGTCGTACCGTGCCCCGCCGGTGGACATTCTTTCCCGGCCCCGGGTGAAGGGTTTCACCCGCAAGACCGAGGACCTTTCGGCGAACGTCCGCGTCCTGGAGGAAACCCTGGACAGTTTCGGGGTTAAGGCCAAGGTGCTGCAGGTTTCACGGGGCCCCTCCATCACCAGGTACGAAATTCAACCGGCGGCGGGGGTCAAAGTCAGCCGAATCGTCAGCCTGGCCGACGATATCGCCCTGGCTATGGCTGCGCCGGGGGTGCGGATCGAGGCTCCGATTCCCGGAAAGGCGGCGGTGGGGATTGAGGTGCCCAACAAGGAAATCGCTTTGGTGCCGCTGCGGGATCTCCTGGAGTCCAAGGAGTTCAAGGAGTCCGCTTCCCGGCTTACGCTGGCCCTCGGCAAGGACATCGCCGGCAGTCCGGTAATCGCCGATCTGGCGCTGATGCCGCACCTGTTAATTGCCGGGGCCACCGGTTCGGGCAAAAGCGTATGTTTGAACACCATAATTAACAGCCTCCTGTTCAAAAGCGGGCCGGAGGAAGTGAAACTGTTACTGATCGATCCCAAGATGGTGGAGCTGACCAACTACAACGGTATTCCGCACCTGCTGTCGCCGGTGGTGACCAGTCCCAAGAAGGCGGCCATCTCCCTGAAGTGGCTGGTGCGGGAGATGGAACGGCGTTATGAACTGTTCGCGGTGGCCGGGGTCAGAGATATCGGACGGTACAACAGTCTGGTCTGGCAGGATGATTCCGGGGAAGAACGGGTCCACCTGCCGCTGATCGTGGTGATCATCGACGAGCTTTCGGACCTGATGATGGTGGCGCCCAGCGACGTGGAGGACTCCATCGTCCGGCTGGCCCAAATGGCCCGGGCGGCAGGAATTCACCTGGTGATCGCCACTCAGCGGCCCTCGGTGGACGTGATCACCGGGTTGATCAAGGCGAATATTCTGTCCCGGATCGCCTTCGCGGTTTCGTCCCAGATCGATTCCCGGACGATTTTGGACATTGGCGGGGCCGAAAAGCTGCTGGGCCGGGGCGATATGTTGTACCTGGCTGCGGGCAACGCCAAGCCGATCAGGGTGCAGAGCGCCTACCTGTCGGACAAGGACGTGGAGGCAGTGGTAAACTTCCTGAAAAAGCAGGCTATACCTGAGTACGAAGAGGAAATCTTCAACGGTTCGTACGAGGAAGAGGAGGCCGATATCGAGGACGAATTGTTCCCGCGGGCGGTGGAGATCGTTGTGCTTACCGGACATGCCTCCATTTCGCTGTTGCAGCGGCGCCTGCACATCGGCTACGCGCGGGCGGCGCGCCTGATTGACACCATGGAGAAAAGAGGCATTGTTGGCGGGTTCGAGGGGAGTAAACCACGCCAGGTGTTAATGACTGTGCAGCAGTACCAGCAGTACTTTGCCCAGGGGGAAATAATTGACAGAAAATAAAGACATATGTTATTGTCTACGGTGATGATTCAATTTGCGTCGGGCCGTAAACAATAGCACTGAAAGAGCAGATTCCGGTTACTGTCGGCCGTGTTTGCGAACCGGCGAAGGGGGTGGGTCCGTGTCCCTGGGGGAAACTCTGAGAGAAGCACGGGAGGCTAAGGGGCTTTCCCTGGATGCGGTGGAAGAGGAGACCATGATCCGCAAAAAGTACCTGCTCGCCCTGGAGACTGAAGACTATAAGGTCCTGCCCGGACGGGTGTACGCCAAGGCCTTCCTGCGCACCTATTCCCGGTTTTTGGGGCTGGACGCCGACACTCTGATGGTCGAGTTCGACAAGCGCTATCCCCGGGAAACCAGGGAACCGGCGGCCGAAAACCGGCTGACCACGCCGATAAACGACGGGAAAAGGTCCGGCTACCGCAGTTTTTTGCTGGCCGCGGGGGTGATCATTCTCCTGGTGGCTTTCAACTCGTTATACGGTTCCCTGCGGGGCGGGGATCCGGCACCCACTGTGCCGCCCCGGGCGGGTTTCGAGGATGAGCGGGGGGTGCCGCCCGCCGAAGAGCCAGCAGCCCCCGAGGGTTTGGACCTGGTGCTGCAGGTTACCCGGAACACCTGCTGGATGCGGGTGGTGGTTGACGGCGAAGAGTCTTTCCAGGGCATCGTCCGGGCCGGAGAGTCCGTGAGCTTTCAGGGCCGGGAACGGATCACCCTGAGGCTCGGCAACCCGGGGGTGGTGGAGGTGCAGCTGAACGGCGAAAACCTGGGTACCCTGGGACAGGGAGGCATGCCCATCAATTATGAGTTTACCGCCGAAGGCCAAGGTTCGCAACGCGGGAGAACAGGCGGGACAGGCTGAGGAAATCCGGGTTGCGGTGGTAAATCTGGGTTGTGATAAAAACCGCGTGGACAGCGAGGTAATGCTGGGTTTCCTGGAACAGAACGGCTATCAACTCACCGCGGAGCAAGAAGCCGACGTCATCATCGTCAACACCTGCGCTTTTATCCTCGAGGCCAAAGAAGAATCAATCGAAACAATTTTGGAACTGGCCGAGTATAAGGAGCACGGCCGGTGCCGGGTGCTGCTGGCGGCTGGTTGCCTGGCCCAGAGGCATCCCGGCGAGTTGCTGGGGGAAATCCCCGAACTTGACGGGGTGGTGGGCACCGGCGGCGTAGGTAACATCGCGGATATTGTGCGACGGGCGATCGCGGGCGAACGCGTTCAGGAGGTCGGCCCGCCCGGTTTTTTGGGCCGGCAGGTGCAGCCGCGGGTGTTGAGCGGGTCGCCCTTTACCGCTTACCTGAAAATCGCCGAGGGTTGCGACAACCGCTGCGCTTACTGTGTGATCCCGGACCTGCGCGGCTCCCACCGCAGCCGGGAACCGGACGTGTTGGTCCGCGAAGCGCAGCGTTTGGTAGCCGGAGGCGTCCGGGAATTGATCCTGGTCGCTCAGGATACCACCCGTTACGGAACCGACCTGGAAGGCGGTGAAAGTTTGGCGCGTCTGGCCGGCTGTCTGGCCCGGCTGGAGGGCCTGGGATGGCTGCGCCTGTTGTATTGTTACCCGTCGGGCATCACTTTTGAGCTGGCGGAGCTGCTGGCCAGAGAACCCCGGGTGTGCCGCTACCTGGATATACCCATGCAGCATGCCAGCGACCGGGTGTTGCGGCGGATGGGCCGGAAGACGCTGCAGGACGACCTGAGGAAGCTGGTCGATTTCCTGAGGCGGAACGTTCCCGGGCTGGCCATCCGTTCTACCTTTATGGTCGGTTTTCCCGGCGAGACCGAGGCGGATTTCGAGGAACTGCTCCGCTTTCTCCGCGAGGTGCGGTTGGACCGGGCCGGGTTTTTCGCTTATTCTCGGGAGGAAGGCACCCCGGCATCCCGCATGTCCGGCCAGGTGCCGGAGGAAGTTAAACAAGAGCGGCTGGAGCGGGCTGCGACGTTGCAGCGGGAGATCTCGCTTTCCCTCAACCGGGCGCGGGTTGGTTCCGAGGTGACGGTGCTCGTGGAGGGCCGTAAAGGAGAGCTGTTTTTCGGGCGAACTGAGAGCGACGCGCCCGAGATCGACGGCCAGGTGTTTCTGCGGGCGGCGGTCGAACCGGAACCCGGCAGTTTCGTGCGGGCGCGGATAATCAGGGCCGGACCTTATGACCTGTGGGGCGAGACCCTGTAAACCGTTTTGGAACCCCGAATCGGGGTTTTTCTTTTCTGCAGACGGCGCCGTGGCCTGGCAGGGTTTTCATAAGGAAAGAAAATGGGGATTGTGTTATAATTCATAGATGCATTGGACAGCGCACGAGGGGAGCGATTAGATGCGGTGGGAGTGGTACGGCCTTAACTTTAAAATCGTGCTCGTGACCCTGGTTGTTGGCCTGGTCCTCCTGATTGGGGGTGACTGGGCGTACAAGACTTACGGTTATCACCAGCCACTGATCCAGGCGCTTGAGGAGGACGGGCTCGTCGAGTCGTACGAAGTCGACGACAGTTTGCCGGTCCTACGGGTCGTGGTCCAGCTGAAACGGACCGAAAACCTGATGGAGACCTACCAGACCCTGGACCGCCGGGTAGCACAGTTCATGTCCGGACGGCCGTACCAGTTGGTTATCAAGGATAACCGGGACACCAGGTTGTCCGAGGCTTACTACCGCAGCCAGTTTGCCATCCACCAGGCGATCATGCAGGGAAACTTCAGCGAAATGGCGGCGGTGATCGAGGAAAACGCCCGGGAGGCGGGGGCCGAGGCCCGGGTATTCGTGGATAGTAACAACGTTTACGTCCACTTGGATGGTGTCGATCACCAACTGATGGCCGTAATTCCCCGTAAACCGGTCACGGAACATGTGCCATCCGGAAACGGGAGTGGATTGTATGTACAAAGAGGTTAGCATCGGTCTCGGGGCGGCCGTGCTCATCTTTCTGTTGGTTATCGGTTACAACGTCGGACCCCTGTTGTTCCTGGGCATGCTCGGCGGGTTACTGTACTACCTGATGCGTTCCCGGGGAATGGTGAAGACTTTTAACAAGGTGCCTTCCGAGACCCAGGTGCAGGTTTCCTTTTGCGACGTGGGGGGACAGGCTTCGGCCGTGGAGGAACTGCGGGAGGCCCTGGACTTCATCAAGAACCGACAGGAAATCCGCCGCCTGGGCATTAGGCCGCTGAAAGGGATTCTGCTCACTGGACCACCGGGCACGGGGAAGACGCTGCTGGCCCGGGCGGCCGCCAACTATACCGATGCAGTGTTCATTTCGGCCAACGGCAGTGAATTTATTGAGATGTACGCCGGCGTCGGCGCACAACGGGTGCGGAAGCTGTTTAAGGCCGCCCGGGAAGCGGCCCAGAAACACAAGAAGAATTATGCCCTGGTGTTCATCGACGAGATTGACGTGCTGGGGGGCAAGCGGGGCAAGACCTCCAGCCACCTGGAGTACGACCAGACCCTGAACCAGTTGCTGGTTGAAATGGACGGCATCGACGTGGATGACGAGGTCCAGGTGCTGGTGGTGGCCGCCACCAACCGGGCGGACATGCTGGACCCGGCCCTCCTGCGCCCCGGGCGCTTTGACCGCCAGGTGCGGGTCGAACTTCCCGACAAGGAGGGGCGATTGGAGATCCTGCGCCTGCACACGCGGAACAAGCCGCTGAGCAAGGACGTTAACCTGGCCGAACTGGCCGGGGATACCTTCGGGTTTTCCGGGGCCCACCTGGAAAGCCTGGCGAACGAGGCCGCCATTTTGGCCATGCGCGAGGGTGCCGACCAGATCAGTAAGGCGCACTTCCAGGAGGCCATCGACAAGGTGATTATGGGCGGGAAGCTGGACCGCCGGCCGTCGGTGGAGGAAATGAAGCGCGTGGCCATACATGAAACGGGACACGCGCTGGTTAGCGAACTGGTACGCCCTGGCTCGGTGTCCACCCTGACGATCACCCCGCGGGGCAGCGCCCTGGGTTACATGCGCCAAACGTCGGAGGACGACCGCTACCTGCACACCCAGGACTACCTGGAGAACCAGATCGCCGTGCTCCTGGCGGGGGCGGTAGCGGAGGAGATGCTGCTGGGCTCTCGGAGCACAGGTGCCGGGAGCGATATCGAACAGGCGCTGCAGATCGCCGAGCAGTTGATCCGGGGCGGCATGTCCGAACTGGGTTTCGTGAGTCTGGAGAGCCTGCCCCCGGAAACAAAACACAAGGCGATGGGCGAGATTCTGAAACGCCAGGAGGCTTGGGTGCGCAAGAACTTGGAGGAACAGCAGGCTGCGCTCCGGGTGATTATGGAGCACCTGCTGCAACGGGAAAAGATATCGGGTGAGGAGTTTAGGGGTTTTTTGACCACTCCGGCCGCTTAAGATCCGGTTTGTTGTTGTTGGTACTCACCGCAAGTTTTCGACTTCATAAATACGGTTTGGTTTGGCGGTATCCAGTTGCTGGTTTTATGTTTGGGATCGGCTGGCCAAACCCACATTTTTAGGAAGGCATGTTGCCACATTCACAAACTTGGGTTATGCTTTTCAATAGGTGGTTGCTATGCAGGCTGAGTTGGTTTTTACCGGCAACGAACTGCTGCTTGGTCACGTTTCCAATTCGCACGCCGTTTATCTGGGCTACGAACTGGCCAAATTGGGCATTGAAGTGATTCTGCAGACCACCGTTGGTGACGACTGGGACCTCATGGAACAGGTGATCCGGGGAGCCCTGGAGCGATCCGACCTGGTGATCACCACCGGAGGCTTGGGCCCCACTACCGACGACATTACCAAGGACGTGGTGGCCGCGGTGCTCGAACTGCCCATGGTGACCCACGAGGAATCCCTGGACCAGTTACGCCAATTTTTCGCCCGGCGGGGAACCGAAATGCCGGCCATCTGTATCCGGCAGGCCCGCTTTCCGGAAGGTGCCCAGGTGCTGCCCAACCATAAGGGTACGGCGCCGGGGGCGCTGATCGAAACCCGGGGAAAGATTGTCGTGATCCTTCCCGGCCCGCCGCGGGAACTCCGGGCTATGTTTGAAACCTCGGTGCGGCCTTATCTGCTTCAGATTCCCGGGCGCGGCGATGTGCTGCGGACCAAGGTGCTCAGGCTCACCGGCATCCCCGAATACGCAGTTCAAGAAAAACTTAAGGAACTCGGCGTTCCGGACAACCCGGGGTTGGGTTATCTGACCAGGCCCGGGGAGGTGCAGCTGCGGGTCAGCGCGCACGCGCCGGACCCGGTCCGAGCCGACCGCATGGTTGAGGAATTGGCCGGCCAGGTTGCCGAGTTGGTGGGCGAATACATCTTCGCCGTTGAGGACGAGGTGCCGGAGAAAGTGGTTGGCGACCTGTTGTTTCGGCGGGGTTTGACCATTTCGGTGGCCGAATCGTGCACGGCGGGGATGGTGGCCGCCCGGTTCACCGAAGTGCCGGGGAGTTCCCGCTACTTTCTGGGCGGCGTAGTGGTCTACAGCAACGAGCTTAAAACGCAGTTGGTGGGCGTACCGGCGGAAACGCTGGAGAAGTACGGGGCGGTCAGTGAACAGACCGCGGAGGCGATGGCCCGAGGAATCCGGCGGGTAACGGGTTCGGATCTCGGGCTGGCCATTACCGGGATCGCCGGTCCGGACGGCGGCACTCCGGTCAAGCCGGTAGGGTTGGTTTACGTTGCCCTGGCCAGCGACCGCGAAATGCAGTGTCACCGCCTGCTACTGCCCGGGGTGCGCAAGGCGGTACGGATAGGCTCGGTTAACGCCACCTTCAAAATCTTGAAGAACTTCCTGGGCGTGGACGGTGCGGCCTCCAAAACCGCCACTGGGCAGCGGTAACCGTAGGATAAGGACGCCAACCTGTTAATACCGAGCAAATTGTTTCCGGTGGGGTACTCCTGAAGGGGTGCCTTTTGTTATTGTTTTGTACATTATCGTTTGTTGTTATTTCCAAATATTCTTTTTTGGCTTACAATGGGGAAAAAGGAACCGATGGGGAGGGGAAACCGTGACGGACAGGCAGAAAGCCCTCGAACTGGCCTTGGCCCAGATCGAACGCCAGTTTGGCAAAGGTTCGATAATGAAACTTGGCGAAGCCGCCGGTAAATTGAACGTAGAGGTGATTCCCACCGGCGCCCTGGCGCTGGACCTGGCCCTGGGAGTGGGCGGGATGCCCCGCGGGCGGGTAATCGAGGTGTTTGGTCCCGAGGCTTCGGGGAAGACGACGGTGGCCCTGCACGTGATCGCCGAGGCCCAGAAGATGGGCGGCACTGCGGCGTTTATCGACGCCGAGCACGCGCTGGACCCGGTTTACGCGGAAAAGGTGGGCGTGGATATCGATAGCCTGCTGATTTCCCAGCCCGACACCGGTGAGCAGGCCCTGGAGATCGCCGAGGCGTTAGTCCGGAGTGGAGCGGTGGACGTGGTGGTGATCGACAGTGTGGCCGCGCTGGTGCCGCGTGCCGAACTGGAGGGGGAGATGGGCGACATCCACGTGGGTCTGCAGGCCCGGCTGATGTCCCAGGCCTTGCGCAAGCTGACCGCCGTAATTGGCAAGTCGCGGACGACCGCCATTTTTATCAACCAGATCCGGGAGAAGGTGGGCGTTATGTTCGGCAACCCGGAAACCACCCCGGGCGGACGGGCGCTCAAGTTTTATGCTTCGGTCCGCCTCGAGGTGCGCCGGGTCGAGACGTTGAAGCAGGGGGCCGAGATCGTGGGCAGCCGGGTGCGCGTCAAAGTGGTAAAGAACAAGGTCGCCCCGCCCTTCAAACAGGCCGAGTTCGACCTGTTGTACGGCGAGGGTATCTCTCGGCTGGGCAGCCTCCTGGATGTGGCTACCAACCTGCAAGTGGTGACGAAGAGCGGCGCCTGGTATTCCTACGGCCAGGAGCGCCTGGGTCAAGGCCGGGAGAACGCGCGGGAGTACCTGAAGGAGCGGCCCGAACTGACGGCGGAGATTGCCCAAAAAGTCAAGGAACTGCTCGGGGTGCCGGGCGTAAAACCAGAAGCGGCCGTTCCTGCCGGCACAAAAGGCGAGAAGGGAACGGAGTAACGTGCCCTGGAACCTGGAGCGGGGCACGCTCCATTTAAGGCCCGTGTTCCGGTTGGCGGTAATTCTGGTGGTTATCTGCGGGCTGTGGGGGGCTTGCGCGGGGTTGCCGGGGGACCGGGACGAGCAGCCGCTAGACGGGCTGGTTGGGGTTTTGGTGGTCCGGGTAATCGACGGAGACGCCATGGTGATCAAGATGCCCGACCGTTCCGAGGAACGCCTGCGGCTGATCGGGGTGGATACGCCCGAGACTTCAGAACCACCTGAGCCGTTTGGACCAGAGGCGACCGCTTACGCCGTGGAACGGCTAGAAGGACGGGAGGTTTTCCTGGAAACCGATGTGGAACAGCGGGACCGTTACGGCCGGCTGCTGGGTTACCTGTGGCTTGAACGTCCGGTCTTACCCCTGGAAGGTGGCGACGAACTGCGCCGGAAAATGTTCAACGCCCAATTGCTGGTGGACGGTTACGCTCTGCTAATGACCGTACCCCCCAACGTAAAGTACGTTGATTTCTTCCGGGAATTTCAGCAGGAGGCCCGGGAAAACGCGCGGGGACTTTGGGGACTGGCGGTGGATGAGGAAGAATACTACGTCGGCAACGCCAACACCCGGCGTTTTCATCGGCCGGACTGTCCGGGTGCCGCGAAGATTGCGCCTGCGAATTTAGTCCGGCTGAAGAACAGGGACGCCGCCTTTGACGCCAGGTACGAACCTTGCCGCACCTGTAACCCGTAAGGCCGGTTCTTTTGATAATTTTATGATTCAAAGTTTAAATGTGGTGTTCTCGCTAAATAACGTATGAATACTCCGATGGTCGTTCTGACAAACTATTTTTAAGGGGAGGAGTTATTGATGGCCAAATTGCTCAGTGATGCTCTAAAGTACGAACTGGCGCAGGAGATGGGCGTGGCCCACAAAATCAAGGGCCGCGACTACGGAGACCTGACGGCCAGAGAGTGCGGCAACTTTGTGAAGTTGGCGCTGATGAGGGCAGAAAGAGCGGCTGCAAACTCTCCCGTACCGGAAAGCACCCCTCGATAGGGTGCTTTCCCCTTACCAGAAAGCTTCCAGGATCGATACGATTCCGGCCGCGATAAAGATGGCCGGAAGCAGGTTGGCTACCCTGATCTTGGTGAGATCCAGGATGTTCAGGCCGATCCCCAGGATCACCAAGCCACCGGTGGCCGTAAGTTCGGCGATTGCCCAGGGACTGATGAAGGCTGTTGCCCAAGCGGCACCCAGGGTGATGCTGCCCTGGTAGATGAACACTGGCACGGCGGAGAAAATCACGCCGATGCCCATGGTGGACGCAAAAATGATGGACGAGATCCCGTCTAGCATAGACTTGGCGAACAGGGTGTTCGGCTGCCCGACTAGGCCGTCTTCGATGGCACCCGTTACCGCCATTGCCCCCACGCAGAACAGGATGCTAGTCGTGACGAAGGCCCGGCCGACTTCACCACCGTTTTGACTGCCGACCCGCTTCTCGAGGCGTTGGCCTAGGCGATTTATCCGGTCTTCCAATTTCAGAATTTCCCCCAGCAGGCCGCCCAGAACCATACTGGCGATAACGATCATGGGGTTTCGGGTTTGAAAGGCCATCTGAAACCCCACGAGGACCACGGCCAGTCCCAGCCCTTGCATAACCGTGCTTTTAACCTGGTCGGGAATCCCTTTCTTCAGGGCCACGCCGATTAGGGCACCAGCGCAAATGGCGGCGGCATTGACGATGGTGCCGATCAAGTTTCGTTTTCCTCCCTTGGCGTGATCATACAAATGTATTTGCCATTCGATGGGCAAATCCTCTGTGATTTTCTTTCCGAATACCGATTTCTCGATTGTAGCAAGTGATAGTGGACAGAATATGTTCGTGGGAGGCTCTGGAGAATGCACGAAATAAAGAAACGGACGAAGAAACTATACCAGGAACTGGATCAGGCCGCTGAAAACCTCAGCCGGACCCTGATCGAGGATGCTCCCGGCTACGACCGGGTGCTGCAGCTATTTTTTACGCGCGCCTGGCGCACTTTCCGGGCGGTCAAGGTGCTGGCCGACCGGGGGTTCGGCGAGGATGCCCTGATCCTGGTGCGGACGCTGTACGAGGACACGGTGAACCTCTTGTACATTAGCACCGATCCCGACCGGCTGTCCCAGCTTTTCCTGGAATACGCCCATTTTCGGAACTTCAAATATCTGCAATATCTGGAAGAAAACCACCCTGAGTCACTAAAGTTGGAAGGTGCTGAAACGGTGCACAACCTGATCCGCGAGTACGAGCGGGTTAAGCACAACTATCCCAAAGGCGATACCTGGAGTGGAGAGTCTATTGCGCAGATGGCGCGCAGGTTGAACCTGGACGGGTTGCATGAAACCCTTTACAAAATCACCAGCGATATCGCGCACGGTAACGTGGCGGGAGTGTCCCACTTCCTGGTGACCAGGGATAATCGTACTATCGGCGTTTCCAGCGAAACCGGACTTGATTATGCTACCCAATCGGTGATCCTGGCCATCGAGTGCTTTCGCCTGATCATGAACGAGGTAAACCGCCACTTTCAGCTGCCCTTCAGCGATACCCTGGAACGCACCCGGCAGGGACTCGCCGGCCTGTCCCATCACGCCTGAGCCCGACCGCTGGTCAAACCCCACCAGACTAGAAGAACACCAGTGACCAACATCAGCAGACTGATCGACAGATTGAAGCAGCCGAACCGTTCGGGGGAGACAAATTCTGCGCGCTGGCGTTTCCAAAGTCCCCGCCGCGACTCGATGATCCGGGCCGGGTGCCGGATTTGGAGCACACCGAGCAGGATAAAGAACAAACCGAGCAGTATCGCCGACACTTCCGTTGGCATTTCCGTAACCCCGTTTCCCCGGAATAACTATCCAGGATTTGGAACTATTGGGCCAGGTTGACGGTGGGTTGAAAAGCATGCCGGAACCCCGCGGGACCGTTCGATCCGGGCGTGGAAAGACGTAAGGGGGAATCTTGGGGATCGACAGGAAATTAATCCAAAGCGTTCAACATCCAAAGGCCGATGATGATCAGGCCGATGGACACAAACATGTGTACCCGCCCGGCCTTGACGTTGCCAGCATTATCTTTCTTGTGGCCGATCCAGAATTGGTGAATGGCCAGGGTCAGAATCGCCAGTAGAAAAATAAGTTCCACGCCGCGAAATCAACTCCTCAGTCCGGAAAACCAGCTTTGGAACCCATTATAGCCGGGTTAACATTTCCGAACAAGGGGTTGTCGTTGTCATTCAATGTCAATGCTGCGTTCCTGCCGTGGGCCGGATTCAATTTCCCGAAGCTTAGCGGGAGTTGCACTAGAAATTGGGTGTTCCCCGATTTTGAACGACAAGTGATGGTGCCCCCGTGGTCCAGGATGATCCGCCGGGAAATAGCCAGGCCGATTCCCGTACCCGTGTTCTTGGTTGAGAAGAAGGGGGCAAAGATTTTTTCCCGCAGGTGCTCCGGAACGCCGGGACCATTGTCGCCGACAACCAGGTAGACCCATTTGTCCGCGTGGCGGGTCCACAGCCGGACCTTGCCACCCGGTCCCGCGGCCTGAAAAGCGTTACTGACCAGGTTGAAGATCACCTGCTTCAGGCCTGCCGGGTCCCCTGTTATTTCCGGCAGGGCGGGATCGAGTTTAACCGTGAGATTGATTTCCTGGCGCCGGGCCTCGTTTTCGAGGAACTGATGGATATTGTCCACCACCCGGTTCAGGTTTAGCGGAACCCTAGTGATTTCCCGAGGCTTGGCCAGATCAAGAAACTCCTGGATAACCACGCTCAGGTGGTCGATTTCGTCCAGCACGGTCCGGAGGCGGGGCTTTACTTCTTCCAACCGCCTTTCCCCGTTCTTTTCGGCGATTAACTGAACGTATCCTCTGATCACGGCGAGGGGGTTACGTATCTCGTGGGCGACGCCCGCTGCCATTTCGCCGATGGACGCCAGGTAGGAAGCCCGGCGTATTTCTTCCTCTAGTCTACGAGTTTCGGAAACGTTCTCGACCATCAGAATTGTCTCTTCCCCGCTTCCCAAAGAACAGGTACTTTGGCCGATACGATAGTGTTGATCCTCAAACTCCACGTTCACGCCGGTGAACCCTGTACCTACTTGAGGCAGGTTATGGCATTCCTCCCGTTGTGGATTCATCAGCGTTGCACAGAGCCTGGCTTCAGTCTCCCCAATCAGTGGGTTGCGATAATTGATTTCGCCCTTACTATTGATCACGCAGATGCCCAGGGGGAGCCCGTCGACGAGGTTTTTCAGGGCCACCCGCTCCCGGTCAAGCTCTCTGATTAGGTTTTTGTTCATTTCCGACATACCGCCGATCAGGTAGGCCAAGGTCATCAAGATGATCACGGAGGCGAAGAACATCTCGGAATACTCCAGACTACTGGAGAGTTGTACCTGTACCGCCATCAGCAGGCATAACAGGACCGCCGCCGCAATTCCCGCCTTCTTGCCGTAATCCAAGGCGATTAGAAATACGGGGACCAGGGCCAGCAGCAGCTCACCGTCCCTTATTATTAAGGCCAAAACGCACACGCTGATTACACCGAGCAGGATCGTATGTTCCAAGGTGGTAAAAGTGCCCGCTAAGAGACGGGTGCGACTCAATACAAGAAAGACCAGAATGCCCAACAGCGGAACCGCCCATCCCGCCGTGTACACGGCGAACGCTATTTTCTCGCCGAATTCAGGAGGATGCACGATTGCTACCTTATCTGTAAACGAAGTGAACAGGGGCAGAAAACACGCCAGAAGCAGCAGACAATGGGCGGTCCACGATAACTCGGTAGTCTCGGTTACATACTTTTCCAGGATGTCGCTTAGCCCAAACTTCACGAAGATATCCCCCACACTAGTGAACCGGGGCACGCATGCGTGCCCCGGTCAGGTTTTTAAGCAAACGCTAATGACGGAAAAGCACAAAGTTTCTTGAACGTATCAGCAGAGCCGCGACGATCAAGAGTACAACCAGTGGTAGTGCAGTCAGCAACCATAGAATCGGAGCGACATTCTCTCCAATAATGCTGATGAGAACGAGCCGTATTGGAATCTCCAACAGGACTAAGAGCAGCATGGAGACACTAGCGGCAACGAGGCATCTTCCTAAAGGCTGGGCGAATAACCATGCCACGACCAGCGCCAGAATGATGATGGCCATTATGGTGTGAATTCCCATCGCCAAGGGCAGAGTACGTAAAGCAGCTACACTGACAAACAGTGCGGTACAGGCTAGGATCACCCTAAACCCTTTCCAGGCTGCTCCGAGTAAGGCCAGACATAGTAGAACCAAGGCTAAGCTCTCGAACCAACCGTAGACGAACAGGCCGATCATCGCAGTTCATCTGGAACCTCTGGTTCGTACCAAGTCCAAAAACATGCAAAAGCGACGTTGATTGTAGCCACCCAGGTAATCAGTGTAGCCATGGCGATGTAAAGTCCTTTCTTCATCACAGTTCACCTCCTTACACCTTGGTTTTTGCGGCTCTTGGGTACCAGGGACAGGCCTTGAAAGCCCAAGCCCAGAAGCGCCGAAAGGATTAAACCAGCGGAAACACCTGCCAGCGCCCATACTATCAGTACCGTCCAGACACACCAGATAATCACGGCCCACTTTTTGAGCCTGCGGCCTCGTTCCTTGTTGATCGGCTTATTGGGCACGTCCCGGGGCGCAAACCTGAGTATTGCATAGAGAACCCAGGCCAAAACGATTGCCGACCCAATCACCAGCGGAAGTCCTGCGCAAAGTGGACCGCCGTAGTGGGCTACCAGGCCGATCGCACCGAACTGAAGGCTGGTAAGCACGATGCAGCGTAGCGGTGTGGCGGCATGTCCACCGCCGCTGGCCAATCGCAAGCTTCCCGAGGCAACGTAGGCGGTCAGGGCGGCGGAAAAAACTCCGAGAGCATAGCCAACTACGATCACGCCAATAATCCCGGCGAGGTTGTAAAGCCCGACCTTCAGGCCGTATTCAATCACGTCGGCGCTCCGGCCGCTTTCTCGGGCCAGATTGACGGCAACAGCCCTGAGACGACTCATTATTAAAACCCGTATTCCCGTTTTGGAGAAGTGATTACTAACTTACACTTATTTTGACGTGCACGATACAAAAACCTGCTTTTATTGGTATAAACTACCGAAAAATATTCACTCATTTCGAAATGGCATAGACGTGGCTCACGATCCGTTTACGCATCAACCCAAGGGTAAGCGGCAAAGAGGTAGGATTTAAACCAGTAAATAGGATCACATAAAGGGCAGGCCTGTTGCCTGCCCACAAGCTCCTATTGCCCGTATTTCTTAACGTGCGGGACCGTCTTGATCGTTACGGACCTGGGAATGAAAGATTTGTTCAAGCGTCACATCAGCGCCGGGCTCGGTTACTTTTACCTCGCTGATCACCTCGCGAACCCCCCGGGCTTTGGCCGCCGCGCGGCGCGCCGCTTCAATCTCGTCCGGGTTCTCAGTTCGTCCGACTAGACGGACGACACCCCCGTCAACCTTGGCTCCGACCCGACTGACATCCAGGCCGGGGGTCTGGGCGAACTCATCCATTACCTCTTCCAAGACCTCCGGGTCCGTGATCTGGCCGTCGGTGCTGGTACTGACGGCGTTTTCCACCGCCCGGATCCCGGGCAAATCCTTTAAAGAGCGGACCAGGTCATTCTTTTCGGACAACGTGTCCACGACGCCGGTGACGATAACTTCGCCGTTACGCACCTCGGCCGTCAAATCGTAGGCGGCAAAGCGCGGGTCATTATCCAGCAGTTTCCGGACCTGCCTGGCGAGAAGAGAGTCATTGTCTTGTGCCAATACAGATTCACCTCCCGGACTTATTATTTCCGGGATAGGGATGAATTACGAAGTAACAACAAAAACGCAAGAAATACATAAAGACTGCCCGTCTCGGGGCAGCCTTTGATTGCGCTGGTGGTGCGGCAGAGAGGATTTGAACCTCCACGGGGTGTTACCCCACTAGATCCTGAATCTAGCGCGTCTGCCTTTCCGCCACTGCCGCACAGTGTGATTTGCCACGTAAAGTATGATAGCACAGGTACATGTGGTTGTCAACGGCTCCAGGCGGCCGCCAGACGGCGGGCGTGCTCAGGTTATTCCTTCAGTCGGTCGATAATCATCTGCGCAACCTGCCGCCCGGAGAGCACCATGCCTCCGAAGATGGCCCCCATGCGGTAGCCGCCGTGAACGGCGTTGGCGGCCATCCCGGTCACGTAAAGCCCGGGGTATACCTCGGTGGTGTTGTCCACGATCTGCATTTCGCCGATTTCGGCCCACATGGGCTTTTCACCCTGCACCTGGCCCGACGCGTTGTGGATCTGAACGCCGGCTTTTCGGGTGAGCACATTGACCACCGCCGCGTCGTGCCCGGTGGCGTCCACCACGAACCGGGACCTGGTGGCAATGGGATCTACGTGCAGCCCGGCGATATCAACCGCGCTCCAGTTGAGAACCAGCCCCGAGACCCGGTTGTTGTGTAGCACCACGTCCTCGACGCTAATGAGGTTCAGGATGTTCGCCCCCGCCTGGCAGGCCCGCAGGGTGAGGGCGGCCACGCACTCCACCGACGAGGCGGTGTAGTAATCGTCGCCGTACCGGCTGATCCGAACGCCGAATTCTTCGAAGATGGGCCGGGCCGGTTCCTGGAAGACGATTTCGTTCATCATGGCGGCTCCGCCCCACATGCCGCCGCCTACGCTGAGCTTGCGCTCATAAACGGTGGTCTTCAACCCCGCCCGCGCGAGGTAGTAGGCGGCTGTCAGACCGGACGGTCCGCCGCCGACGATTTCCACGTCCACGTCGAGGCAGGACAGTAGTTTGGTGGTGTAGCGCTCGATAACTGCCCTGGAGATGACAGTTTCGTCCAGCTTCATTATGCAATCCCCCAGTAAACTTGGAATAAAACTCTGGATTCAATATATTTAACCACACTGTTTACACCAATACAATACCACAACATAAAAATTGCCGGAATAATGGGGTTCGCTTTTGACGTTCTACGGCAGGAAAAGGGTGGGGAATGGCCAAATAGGTTCTCAATTAAGGGGGGAACGGTCTTGCAGATCAAATGCGCTGATTTGCCGGGGGTGGGCCGGAAATACACGATCCACTTGGCGGACGGGCGGCTGTGTGTGATCTTGATCCACCACACCGGGCGTCGTGAAATGTATTTCATGGCCGACACGGAAGATGACGAGCCGCTTTTGACTCTCGAGCTCAACGATGAGGAGGCACGGAAGGTCGGGGCGATTCTTTTGGGTGCCGATTACCAACCGGTAAGCGACGAACGGGTGGAGACTCTGCTCAAAAGCATCCTCATTGAGTGGATCCGGGTAGCTCCGGGGTCCGAGTTGGCGAACCGGAAAATCAAGGACATGCGGATCAGAACCGTCACCGGGGCGACTGTTATCGGCATTCAGCGGGGGGAGGAAATGATCGGCAGCCCAGACGTGAACGAGTTGTTGCGGCCGGGAGACGTGTTGATGGTAGTCGGTAAGCGGGAGCAGATCAAGGCGCTGGAAAAGCTTTGTCAAGGACAGGGACGTTAGCCGATGCCTGAACACTGGCCTTTTTTGTTAATGGGCGGCTTAATGCTGTTCCTCTTTTTTGGTCTTGGGATCATTTCCCACAAGGCCAGGCTGCCGGCGGTACTTTTGTTCATCATTCTGGGCATCGTCATCGGCGGGCTGTTAAGCGGCCAGGGAAAGACTCTGTACCAAGCGGCGGAAATCGGCATTGTGCTGTTGTTTTTCCTGCTGGGCCTGGAGTTTCCCCTGAAACGCATGCTGGAGATTTCCAAAAGGATCTGGCCAACGGGCCTGCTGGATCTTGTTTTGAATTTGGGTGTGGGTTTTCTGATCGCCCTGGCTTTTGGCCTTCACGTGACCGCGGCCTTCCTGATCGGAGCGTTAGCCTACGCCAGCAGTTCTTCGATCACCATCAAAATGCTGGAAGAAAAGAAGCGGCTGGCCAGTCCCGAGGCCGAGTTCATTCTAGCCCTGTTGATTTTCGAGGACCTGGTGGCACCGATCCTGGTTTCTTTCCTGGCCGGTATGTACTCCGGGACGGAGGTCACTGTCCAAAGTCTAGGTCTTTTGCTCTTCAAGATTCTGGCCCTGACCGTGGGGGCCATCCTGGTCGGTTACTACGGGTTCAGAAGACTGGGTACCTTTATGGAAAAGTATTTGGAGACCGACCTGATGCCGCTGTTTGCCGTAGCTATCGCCTTCGGCTATGCCGGGTTGGCTGTGGCCCTCGGTCTGTCCGAGGTGCTCGGCGCCTTCCTGGCAGGGGTAATGCTGTCGGAGACGGGACGTTCCAAAGAGCTGGAACATTTGATCTTGCCGGTGAGAAATATCACCCTGCCCTTCTTTTTCTTCTGGTTCGGCACGACCATTTCCTTCGGGGAGGGAGTACCCATGGCCGTCCTGCTGGTTACGCTGGTCCTTTGGTCGATCGTGGCAAAACTGCTGGTGGGCTTCTACGGGGGCCGGCGCTATGGTTTAAGCCCGAGGGTGGCCTTGCGCGCGGGGCTGTCCTTGGGGCAAAGGGGAGAGTTCTCGGCAATTATTGCGACCCTGGCACCGCCCCAACTGCGGGCTTTCAGTGGGATGTACATCCTATCCACGGCTCTGGCGGGAATATACCTGTTCAACAAGGCTCCCGGCTGGTCAAGGTGGATGCACCAGAGGTATTTCAGCCCCGCTCCGAAGCACGGTGCCGCGTCGTCGGATTAGTAGGGTAACTCACCATTCCGGCGCGACTTGATTCAGAACGGGAGGACATACTATACTCATTGACAATGAATGGTTTCAGGCAGGTTTTGGTATATGACCGTGATCAGGGGGCGGGCTCGGGTTGACCGCCGTACCAAAAACCTGGTTAAGCGTTTGCGACCCCACGACATTGCGGTTATCGATCACGAGGGGATCGATAAACTCGCGGCGAAAGCTTTGGTTGCCTCCCGCGTAAAGGCCGTTATCAACTGTAGTTCCTCGATCAGCAGTGAATATCCCAATCTTGGACCGTCCCTCATCGTCGGTGCCGGTATCCGGCTCTTGGATAAGGTCGGCCCCGAATTCATGGACCGGGTGTCCGAGGGCGCCCTGCTGGAGATTCTGGGGGACAAAGTCTATCACGAAGGCCGGATGGTGGCCCAAGGCCAGGTATTAACGCCGGAAATCACCAAAGCGGCGCTCGAAGTGACCAGGGCCCAGATGGATGCTGTTTTGGCCCGGTTTGTGGAAAATACCCTCATTTACGCGCGTCGCGAGGTCGGCCTGCTGTCCGGAAGCCAGATCAAGGTTCCGGAAATCAGCACCAAGCTGAAGGGGCGACACGTCCTGGTGGTGGTGCGGGGCGACAACTACCGGGAAGACCTGCGGGCTATCCGTTCGTACATCAACGAGATGCGTCCCGTGCTGATCGGGGTGGACGGGGGTGCCGATGCACTGATCGAGTTTGGGCTCCGCCCGGATATCTTAATCGGTGATATGGACAGCGTGACGGACCGGGCCCTGCTTGCCGCCCGCGAAATCATTGTCCATGCCTACCCGAGCGGTAAGGCACCGGGATTGGAGCGGGTCAAGCGGTTGGGGCTGCCGGCCAAAACTTTCGCGGTTCCGGGCACCTCCGAAGACGTGGCTATGCTACTGGCGTACGAAAAGGGCGCCGATCTGATCGTGGCCGTGGGTACCCACTCCAACCTGTTCGACTTCCTGGAAAAGGGACGCAAAGGGATGGGCAGCACCTTCCTAGTCCGGCTGAAAGTGGGCGCCCGTCTCATTGACGCCCGCGGGGTGTCCCAGCTTTACCGCCGGTCGCTGCAGCCGAGGCACGTAGCGGTCATTGTGCTGGCCGCTTCTCTGCCGCTGGCGGCCGTGTTGAGCTTGGCTCCCGCCACCCGGGAGATCCTGTGGCTTTTGTATATCCAGTTGCGGGTAATTTTAGGGATTTGAGGGAAGAGTAATGATTATAGACATTCGTTACCATATCGCTTCGCTGGTGGCGGTGTTTTTGGCGCTGGGAATCGGTATCCTGGTGGGCAGTTCCATTCTTGGGGTGGATACCCTGGCCAGCCAGCAGGAGCAGATTGCCGAGCGGTTGGAGAATCACTTGCACAAACTCCGGGAGGAAAACCGGGCGGTACGCGCCGAGATGGCCCTGCTGGAAAGCGAAATCGACCTGCACGCCCAATTCCAGAAGGATATTTTCCCCTATCTGGTGTCCGGGCGGTTAGAAGGGCAGCAGATTGCCCTGGTGGAAATCAGCGCTTATCCATTGGAACACAATCTGCGGGGTCTGCTGGAGACTGCGGGCGCCGAGATAGTTTCGGTGACCACGGTGCCGAACGGCCTGAACCCGAAAGGGCACGAGGCGAACTTGCTGTCCCTGGGTTCCTGGCCCGAGACCTCCGGAGAAAAACTGCCGGGCCTGTTGGCCGGGGCGTTGGCCCGAGCCATTGTGGAGGGTCCTTCGCCGGTGGTGGAGTACCTGGTGGACGAGAAACTGATCTCGGTCACCGGTGAATACGGCCGGCCGCTGGACGCGGTGGTACTGGTGGGCGGCGGCGACGACTCCAATTCGCCGCCGGTGCGCGTCCTGGGTTTTCCGATGATCGAGCGTTTCCAGGGCTATGGGCTGCGGGTCTGCGGCGTGGAGGAGCGCGCGGCGCCAGTGTCCTGTATCAAGGACTACCAGGTCAAGCTGGCCGCCACGGTGGATAATATCGACACCATTCCCGGGCAGTTCGCCCTGGTACAGGTCCTGGCCGGGCGGGACGGGCATTACGGAGTCAAAGACACGGCGCAGCGGCTGGTTCCGCTCCCGGATTGATAAGGGGGCCGGTACGGGGTGCCCGAAGTGGTAAGTGTGGTTATCCCGGCCTTTAATGAGGGCCGGCGGATCACCCGGACGGTTGAAGCCGTCCGCAGCTTGCCCGAGGTTTCCGAAGTAATCGTGGTCGATGACTGCTCCCGGGACGATACCGCTGCTCGGGCCCGGGAGGCCGGGGCCGTGGTGCTGCGCCTGCCCACAAATCGGGGCAAGGGCGCTGCGCTGAACGCCGGGATCGAGAAGGCTGGCGGGGCGGTGATTGTTCTGCTTGATGCTGATCTGGGCGAGAGTGCGGCGGAGGCCCGAAGGTTGATCCGACCCGTGCTGGACGACCGGGCGGATTTGACCATCGCCCGTTTTCCGGCCGCGCGGCGCCGGGGCGGATTTGGCTTGGTCAAGGGGCTGGCCCGGGCGGGGATCCGTTATTTCACCGGGCTGGAAATGCAGAGTCCGCTATCTGGACAGCGGGCGGCGCGGTGGGAATTACTGGTCCAGCTCCTGCCCCTGGCCTCGGGGTACGGCGTTGAGGTCGGAATGACCATCGAAGCGGCTCTGCGCGGTTACCGGATCCTTGAGGTTCCGGTCCAGATGCGACACCGGGAGACCGGCCGGGATTTGGCGGGCTTTTTGCACCGGGGCCGTCAATTCCGGGATATCGTGGTGACGTTGTGGCGTTGCCGACAGAGATATGGAAAGCGGATGGCAAGGTGAAGTCGGACTTGGAAACCTTTGTGTTCCTGGCGTTGGGGCTGATGTTGGCCGTCTTGACGTTGCCCCCCGTGAGTAGGATCATTATCGCAGCGGGACACGTCCGGCCGAACTATCGGGGGGAAGTGATTCCGGTCAGTGTGGGCCTCGCGTTTTTTCTCGTGCCGTTCCTGTTGTTTATGGGGGCCTTCGCCCTGCGCCCCGGCGCGGCCTACCTGGACCTGGTTCCCGCTTTTCTACTGGCCACGGGTGGTATGGCTGTGCTGGGGCTCGTGGACGACGTTTACGGTTCGCGGAAAGCCAGTGGTTTGCGGGGCCACCTGGTCCGGCTACTGCGGGGGGAAATAACCACCGGGGCCTTGAAGGCGATCGGCGGGCTGGCCATCGCCTTTTTCGCTAGCCTGGCCACCGCTCGGGGACCGGAGATCCTGCTCAATACCCTAATCATTGCGCTCTCGGCCAACGCTCTCAACCTGCTCGACCTGCGGCCCGGACGAGCCGGCAAGGGCTTCCTGGCGGCGGGGGGGGTGTTGTTTGCGGTCAGCTGGGGCAGTCCCCTGCTCGTGTTCCCGGCGGCCGTCGGGGGTGCCCTGCTTGCCTACCTGCCCGCCGACCTGCGGGCGCGCGCCATGATGGGGGACGCCGGCGCCAACGTTCTGGGCGTGGTGCTGGGTCTGGCGGCCGTCTGGATCCTGCCTCTACCCGCCAAAGTCGGGGTGCTGATTTTCCTGGTGGGATTTCACCTGTTTACCGAACGGTACTCCCTGACCGAAGTGATCGCCAAGAACCGCCTGCTGGATTTTGTGGACCGCCTGGGCCGGACGAGAAGGGATTCCCCCGATCCATAGCGAATGCTAACCACCGTGGGCGGATTTTTTTACCCAAACAAAAGGGTTAACGTTTTTGTTGGCCCCCTGGGCAGCGGAAAAACCGAGCTAGCCATTAATACCGCGTTGGTTTTGGCGGAGCAAGGTCTGGTTACCCTGGTGGACCTGGATATCATTAACCCGCATTACCGGGTGCGTCTGGTCAAGACGGAACTCGCCGGCCGCGATGTCGAGGTGGTATGTCCCCCGGACGAACTACTGCAGGCCGACGTGCCCGCGTTAACGCCGGCGATCCTCGGGGTGCTGTCTCGGGACGACCAGCGCGGCGTTTTCGACGTCGGGGGCGACGACATCGGGGCCGTGGTCCTGGGTAGCTTCCGGCCTTACCTGCCGGCAGGCCAGTACGCGATTTATTTCGTGGTGAATACTTGCCGCCCTCATTTCACCACCGCTGCCGACATCCACCGGATGATTGACCGAATCGAACGTGCCGTCCGGGTGGGCGTTGATTACCTGGTAAGCAATACTAACATAGGCCTGGAGACCGAACCGGCCACCGTGATTGAGGGGCGCCGGATTCTGGACGTTGTGGCCCGTGAGCGAGGGATTCCCGTGGCCTTTACCGGGGTGCGATCCGGCATCGCCGAGACGGTGCAAGAACTGGATGCCGGCACGCCCGTATTCCCGCTGCGGCTTTTCATGCGCCCGCCGTGGGAGAAATGGGGTTAGAGTGACTCTGGGCATGCGGGAGATGGGAAAAGATGGCAAGGGTAACTTTCCGGGAGGAACGCTGCAAAGGCTGCGGTTTCTGCGTGGAGTTTTGTCCCAAGAAAATCATTGTTCTGGCGGACCACTTCAACGTTCTGGGTTTCCACCCGGCGACCGTCACCAATATGGAGCGGTGCACCGGTTGTGGGATCTGTGCCTGGATGTGCCCGGACGTGGTGATTGAGGTGGAGCACGCCCCGGACGAGCGGAAGCCGGCGGAAAGGACCGAGGCGCAGCATGCCTAAGGTACTGATGAAGGGGAACGAAGCATTCGGGGAGGGCGCCATCCGGGCCGGGTGCCGGTGCACTTTTGCTTACCCGATTACCCCGCAGTCGGAGCTGACGCACTTTCTAGCCCGGCGCCTGCCTGAGATCGGCGGGGTCTTCGTCCAGGCCGAGAGCGAGGTTTCTGCGATCAATATGGTGTACGGGGCGGCAGCGGCCGGGGCGCGGGTGCTGACCTCTACGTCCAGCCCGGGGATCAGCCTGATGCAGGAGGGCCTATCGTATATCGCGGGTGCCCGCCTGCCGTGCGTGGTGGTCAACGTCATGCGGGGCGGACCGGGGCTGGGCAACATCGCCCCCGCGCAGGGTGATTACTGGCAGGCGGTCAAGGGGGGCGGCCACGGCGATTATCGCCTGATCGTCCTGGCGCCGGCTTCGGTTCCGGAAATCATTGCGTTGATGGAACTGGCCTTCGACCTGGCGGACAAATACCGTAATCCAGTGATGGTGGTGGGTGACGGCGTCCTGGGCCAGATGATGGAACCGGTGGAACTGGAATCCGGGGAAATCCGGACGGCCCCGGAGAAGCCCTGGGCGACCACCGGGCAGGGCGACCGGCCCCAGCGCAACGTCATCAATTCACTGCACATCGTCCCCGAGGACAACGAGCGGTTCAACCTGGACCAGGCTGCAGTTTTCGCCGAGATTCGGCGCCGGGAACAACGCAGTGAGGAGTACCGGACCGAGGACGCTGAACTGGTCCTGATGGCGTTCGGCACGGTGGCCCGGGTGGCCAAGGCGGCGGTCGATCGCGCCCGCGCCCGGGGTATCCGGGCGGGGCTCATCCGGCCCATTACCCTCTGGCCGTTCCCGGATGAAAGTGTCCGGCGGGCCGCAGCCCAGGCCCAGCAATTCCTGGTGGTGGAGATGAACCTGGGGCAGATGCTAGAGGACGTGCGGCTGAGCGTGAACGGGAAGAGACCGGTACACTTTTACGGACGCCCGGGGGGAACGGTGCCCACGGTACGCGAAATTTTGGATGAAGTCAGTCGAATTATGGGGTGATCCCGGATGCCGAAGGCGTTTCAGCGGCCGCAAGCGCTGACCGACAAGGCTTTCCATTATTGTCCGGGCTGTACCCACGGCATCATCCACCGGCTGGTGGCCGAAGCCATTGACCAGTTGGGGATGCGGACCAAAACGGTGGGGATTTGCCCGGTGGGCTGCGCGGTATTCGCCTACGATTACTTTAACTGCGACATGATCCAGGCGGCCCACGGCCGCGCCCTGGCGGTGGCCACGGGCGTGAAACGGGTTCTGCCCGACCGGCTGGTGTTCACCTACCAGGGCGACGGGGACCTGGCGGCCATCGGCACCGCCGAGACGGTGCACGCCGCGGCCCGGGGGGAGAAGATCACCGCCATTTATGTAAATAACGCCGTTTACGGGATGACCGGGGGGCAGATGGCGCCCACCACGCTGTTGGGACAGAAAACCACCACCACCCCGCTGGGGCGCGAGCGGGAAACGGCCGGTTTCCCGCTCCGGGTGGCGGAGATGCTCAGTACGGTGGAGGGAGCGGTTTACGTTTCCCGGGTTTCAGTACATAGCCCCCGCCACGTGCGGCAGGCCGGCCGGGCGATCAGGAAGGCCTTCGAGATCCAGCTGCGCGGCCTGGGGTTCAGCCTCGTGGAGGTGCTGTCCATTTGTCCCACCAACTGGGGCTTGAATTCCCTGGAGGCCTTAAAATGGTTGGAGAAAGAAATGCTTCCCGTTTACCCGCTGGGTGAACTCCGGGCTCCGGCCGAAGAGGATGCGGGATGATGCTGGTGGAGATCCTGATTGCCGGTTTTGGCGGCCAGGGGATCATTTCGACCGGTCAGCTCCTGGCCTACGCGGGAATGCGCGCGGGCCTGCACGTGGCCTGGATTCCCTCTTACGGCCCGGAGATGCGCGGCGGCACCGCCAACTGCGGTGTCACCCTGTCCGACACCGAAATCGGCTCGCCGTTGGTGACCGAACCCGGGGTGCTGATCGCCATGAACCAGCCCTCGTTTGACAAGTACGCCGGCACGGTGGTGCCGCGGGGAGTGATCCTGTACAATAGCTCGCTTGCTAAGGACAGCCACGGGCGGCGCGACGTTCTGATGGTGGGCGTAGACGCTAACCGAATCGCTGAAGAACTGGGGAACGTCCAGGTGGCCGCCAACGTGGTCCTGGGGGCTTACCTCGGGCTTTCCGGGGTGATCAGTGTTTCCGCGGCGGTGGAAGCCCTGGAGGATGTGTTGCCCCCGCATCGGCACAGATTAATTCCGGCCAACCGGGCGGCCCTGGAACGGGGTGCCGCTTTCGGTGTATCGTGCCGCGAGGGAGGATCGGCCGTTGGTTAACCGAAAACGGCTCCTGGCTACTTTTCTGCAGTTGGTGCAGATAGACAGCCCCTCATTCCGGGAGAGGGAAGTGGCGGATTTTGTGCAGAACGTACTGGCCGAATTAAGCTTACACGTCTTTGAGGATCAGGCCGCCCGGCGGATCAACGGACAGGCGGGGAATCTTTACGCCCGCTGGCCCGGAACCGGGGCGGGGCCGGCGATCCTTTTCTGTGTCCATCTGGACACCGTGGAGCCGGGCCGGCGGGTGAAGCCCCAGGTCCGGGAAGGCGTGGTTTACGGCGGCGGCCGGACCGTTCTGGGCGCCGACGACAAGGCCGGGATCGCGGCGGTGATCGAGGCCTTGCGGGTGATCCGGGAGCGGGATCTTTCCACCCCGCCCGTGGAACTGGTTTTCACGGTGGCCGAGGAGCAGGGGCTGATCGGCGCCAAGCACCTCGAGGCGGGGCTGATCACCGCCGGTTACGGCTTTGTCCTCGATAGTGACGGCCCGCCCGGAAAGATCATCATCCGGGCGCCATCCCAGGACCGGATCGTGGCCACCGTCTGGGGCCAGGCCGCCCACGCCGGGATCAACCCGGAGGCCGGCATCAACGCCATCCAAGCCGCGGCGCGGGGGATCGCAGGATTGCGCCTGGGTCGGATTGACGAGGAAACCACCGCCAACATCGGGGTGATCCAGGGCGGAGTGGCCACCAATATCGTCCCGGAACGAGTGACGGTTGAGGGGGAAACGCGCAGCCTGGACGACGGGAAGCGGGCGGCGCTGACCGCCGAGATCCGCCGCCTGTTCACCGAAGGGGTGGAAAGCGCGGGCGGCCGGGTGGAATTCGAGGTGGAACAGCTGTATCCGTCCTTTCGGCTGGCGCCGGAGGACCCGGTGGTGCAGATCGCCGTGCGCGCCGCGGCCCGGGTTGGCCTGGAGCCGCGCCTGGGACAGTCTGGCGGGGGAAGTGACGCTAACATCCTGAACGCCCTGGGCGTGCCGACGGCGAACCTCTCCTGCGGCATGCAGAAGGTGCACACCACCGAGGAGTTTATTGTGATCGAGGATCTGGTGAAGAGTACGGAGCTGGTGCTGGAGATTATCAAGGGGGTATAGTGCCTTCTTCACCCTGGCGCTGGCGTGAGGATGAAAATTGCCTAAAATATTCTTAGGACGGGAGAACGGGCATGTATTTTACCAAGATGCACGGGTTGGGTAACGACTTCGTAGTGGTGAACGGATTCGCCCAGGCCCTGCCGGCCGACCCGGCACCGCTGGCGCGGCGGATCTGCGACCGCCGGTTCGGGGTGGGCGCGGACGGGCTGGTATTGATCCTGCCGTCGGAGTCCGCTCAATTCCGCATGCGGATCTTCAACCCGGACGGTAGCGAACCCGAGATATGCGGCAACGCCATCCGGTGCGTTGCCCTATACGCCTATCGCCACGGCCTGGTGACCGAAACCCGGCTAGAAATCGAAACCCTGGCCGGCCCCATCCGGCCCGAGCTTCGCCTGGAGGCGGGGAAGGAAATAGTGCGGGTAGACATGGGCCGACCCCGGCTGGACCGGGCGGAAATCCCCATGGCGGGTCCGGCGGGACCGGCTGTCGGGGAGCGGCTGGACGCGGGGGGCCGCGGCTTCGAGATTACGGCCGTTTCCATGGGCAACCCCCACTGCGTGATTTTCGAGCCCGATCTAACTGAGCAAGAATTCCGGAAATACGGCCCGCTCCTGGAGCGGCACCCGGCCTTTCCGGCCCGGACCAACGTGGAGTTCGTGGCGGTGCGCAGCCCCGGGGAAGTAGACGTGCGGGTCTGGGAACGGGGCGCTGGGCCGACGCTGGCTTGTGGCACCGGGGCCTGCGCCGTGGTGGTGGCCGGGGTGCTCACCGGCCGGACCGGGCGCACCGTGAACGTCCGGTTGCCCGGCGGCGTACTGCTCATCGAGTGGCCCGAAGATTCGGGACCGGTTTACATGTCCGGCCCGGTGGAAGAGGTGTTTGAAGGTAAGCTGTTCATCTGACTTAATTAGGTTGGATCTAAAGAGTTTTGTAATTGAATTGTGTTGGAGCTAAGTTTATCCAAAGTTAAAATAGAAGGAGGACTATCCTGTGTCTTTTGTGGAGGCTCAACGTATCCAGAACTTGCCGCCTTACCTTTTCGCCCGCATTGAACAGGCGATCGCGGACAAGAGGGCCCAGGGCGTGGACGTGATCAGCCTGGGGATCGGCGACCCCGACCTACCGACTCCAGGGCATATTATCGAGGAAGCGGTGAGACAATTATACGACCCGGCGAACCACCAGTACCCGTCCACCGCCGGCCTGCTTGCCTACCGGCAGGCAGTGGCCGACTGGTACGCACGCCGGTTCGGGGTGACGCTGGATCCCCAACGGGAAGTGGTTTCCCTGATCGGCTCGAAGGAGGGCATTGCCCATCTCCCGTGGTGCTACGTGGACCCGGGCGACGTTGTGCTCGTGCCGGACCCGGGCTACCCGGTATACGGCCAGGGCACCATCCTGGCCGGCGGGGAACCTTACTATCTCCCGCTGACCGCCGAAAACGGTTTCCTGCCCGACCTGGCAGCGATACCAGCGGTCGTGGCCCGGAAGGCCAAGGTGATGTTCATCAATTACCCCAATAACCCCACCGGGGCGGTCGCTTCGAAGGAATTCTTCGCCGAGGTGGTGGCCTTCGCCCGGGAGTACGGAATTCTGGTGTGTCACGATGCTGCCTACACCGAGATCGCCTTTGACGGCTATCGACCGCCCAGTTTCCTGGAAGTGCCGGGCGCCAAGGAGGTGGGTATCGAATTCCACTCCGTGTCCAAGACCTATAACATGACCGGTTGGCGGGCCGGCTGGGCGGCGGGCAATGTGGACGCCGTGCAGGCCTTAAGCCGGCTGAAGTCGAATCTTGATTCCGGCATTTTCCAGGCGGTGCAGTACGCGGCCATCGCCGCGCTTAACGGACCGCAGGACGGAGTAGCCAAGCTCTGCGATCTGTACCGGGAGCGGCGCGACCTGGTGGTGGACACCTTAAACGGACTGGGCTGGCGGCTGGAAAAGCCGCGGGCCACTTTTTACATCTGGGCGCCCGTGCCGCCGGGGCACACCGCGGTGTCCTTTGCGGAACTGATCCTGGAGAAGGCGGGTGTGGTGGTTACCCCCGGCACCGGATACGGTGCCCAGGGCGAGGGGTACTTCCGGATCTCCCTGACTCTGCCGGCACCCCGGCTGGTCGAGGCCATGGAGCGGATCCGCACCTGCTTGGACCGGGTCAGCTTTTAGCGCCGGTGGTACACGACATTTCTGCCCAAGGAGGAATCTTGAGCGTGCAACTCACGGAACGCGCTAGAAATATCAGCCCGTCACCAACCCTGACCATTGACACGCGCGCCAAGGAGATGCTGGCGTCAGGAATCGAGGTGATCAACTTCGGCGCCGGTGAGCCCGACTTCGACACTCCGGAACACATCCGGGAGTCCGCCCGGCAGGCCATTGAACGTGGAATGACCCGGTACACGGCGGTCGACGGAACGCCGGCCCTCAAGGAGGCCATTATCAACAAGCTGGAGCGGGACAACGGCCTGCGCTACACTCCGGGGCAGATCGTCGTCTCGGTGGGGGCCAAACACTCGCTGTATAATGCTTTCCAGGTACTCTGCCAGCCGGGCGACGAGGTGATCCTGCCTTCCCCCTTCTGGGTGAGTTACCTGGAACAGATCAAACTAGCCGGGGCCACGGTCCGCCTGGTGGAAATGCGTCCGGAGAACGAGTTCAAGCTGACCCCTGCAGAGTTATCCGCCGCGTTGACTCCCCGGAGCAGGATCCTGGTGCTGAACAGTCCGTCCAACCCTACGGGGGCCGTATACAGCCGGGCCGAGCTAGAGGCCCTGGTTCCGGTGGTTCTCAATGCGGGCCTCACGGTGATCTCCGACGAGATTTACGAGTACCTGGTCTATGATAATCACGTGCACGTGAGTATCGCTGCCCTCGGACCGGAAATCAAGGAGAGAACGGTGGTGATCAACGGTGTTTCCAAGGCCTACGCCATGACCGGTTGGCGTATTGGTTACGCGGCCGCCCCGGAGCCGATTGCCCGGGCGATGACCGGGTTGCAGGGGCATAGCACCTCCAACCCATGTTCCGTTTCCCAGGCCGCGGCTGTGGCGGCGCTGAACGGCAGCCAGGAGCCCACACGAAGAATGGTGGCCGAATTTGCGGTGCGTCGCCGTTATATGCTGGAGAGACTGGAATCGATCCCCGGTGTTTCCTGCCCCCGGCCCGGGGGAGCTTTTTACTTGTTTCCGGACATGCGGGTTTTCTGGGGCCGGTCATTCAGCGGGCGAAAGATAAACAACGCCACCGAACTGGCCGCCCTGCTGCTGGACGAGGTTCAAGTGGCCGTCGTGCCCGGGATCGGCTTCGGGAACGATAACCACATCCGCCTTTCGTACGCAACGGACCTGGAGACGATCCGCGAGGGCCTGAACCGGTTAACCACTTTTTTGAATTCCCTGGAGTAAAGATTCTAAAAGTTTACGAGAACTAGGGCCACCCCCCTAAAGGGGGTGGCTTTTTCCGTTCCTAACAGTCACCATTTGCTGGATATTAAATAGACTATTGTAAGGGCATGGATTCCGAGGGGAAAGAGGGCTCGGGATTTGGGTTACCGTTGTGTGCCGAGGAGTGGGGGAAGCTGGGATGTGATATACCAGGGCCGGGGAAGAGGTCTTAAACCGGGGCCGTCTTTGGAGGTCGGGGGGACGGAAGTTTGCTTGTCTCCTGGACTGTTGCCCCACGGCAAAGAAGACTGTTCAGGATCTAAGCCCTCGGAATACGTTCCGCACGAGGCGGCACCGGATCCCGGGAAAGGGGGCAGGCCGCTGGACAACACAGCCCGTGCTCCAACCGCGGTCCGGAAGACGGAGGCCGGTAGTCCCGGGCCGCCGAATCCCGGCGGACCTCCCGGGCCCGCCGGGCCCCGGGGACCGGCCGGACCTCCCGGGCTACCAGGTCCTCCAGGCCCTCCCGGTCCTCCGGGGCCACCAGGCCCTCCCGGTCCTCCGGGGTCCCCGGGTTCGGCCACTCAGGTTTTGATGCTGATTGAGCCTTATTACCGGGGAGAGCTGATCCGCAATCCGGGCTTTGACGAATGGGTTAACGGAAGACCAAGCTTTTGGGAAGGACGCAACTTTGTTCCAGTTAGCCGGGCGAGCATCGGGGAATGGGTACTCCGGCTAGGCCAGGACCCGGAACGACCAGCCGAGGTCTATCAGGATTTGACGGTGGCTCCGGGAACCTTTTTGGAACTGCGTTTCTGTGGACGGGTGGCCGTGGCTGGTTCCAGGCTGCGAGCGGCGGTTATCTGGCTGGACCGGAACCGGAAAACAGTGGGATCCGGACTGGATCTGGCGGTGGCGCTTTCTGGGGGTTACGGGTACCGCCAATACCTGGCAGTCAGCAGTGCCTGTCCCGGAGCGGCAGTGCAGGCGCGGATCAGTTTTCAAATTTTTGCCCGGGGTCAGTTTGACCTGGATTATGTCTCGGTTGTGGCGCGATGAAGCTGGGCGATTGTTGACTAGTGAGTCAGATACGGGAGAGGAGGGTTTTCAGGTATGTCTCATCCGACTTTGATCAAAGCGGACGTGGTGATCGGGGAGGGTAAAACCCAGATCCTGATCGAGAAGCAGTTCAAGCTGAAATGGCCGCTCAAGAAGATGGTTGACGAGCAGTTTGACGTGGATATTTTCCATACTGAGGTCTGCACCGACAAAGTCTTGTTTAACGGCGAGGTACAGAAGAATCTGATTTACAAAACCCCGTTTGAAAAGCCGCACAATTGGCGCACAGAAGAGGAGACCGAAGGTGAGGCCAGGCATTGGCCGCCTCCGGAAATGATTGAACAGCAGGATGGCCTCGTGGTATTCCATGAGGAAGTCATCCAGTTCGCCGGCTTTGTGAATATCAAGGGTGCCCGGGCCGGTGATGACGTGCAGATCATCGAGGCCTTGGTCAAAGATTGCACGGTGTTTATCTCCACCAAAGAGCATAAAGGTCTTATATGGGAGGGCAAGCAGAAATTCATCGTTGACGTGGTCATCAAGGTTACCCGGCACGAACAGATCTATGTGGAGCAGAAGTTTCCTCCCGACAAGAAACCACCTTACCGTGAAGAAGAGTGAGCCTCCGGGTGCCCCTCCCTTTTTTTTTGCGACACATCGGCGGAGGTTGGTAAAATGGACAATGTTACCAAATTGGTCCGGTCTTATCATTACGAATTGCCCATAGGCCTGCTGGCCAACCAGGTGATCACCGACTGCGAGTTTCTCTGGGTGCATTGCGACAGTACCGTGACCGCCAGGGGCGAACTGTTGGTCTTTGGAACCTACGACCTGGAAATCACGATCGCTGAGAACCACCGGAACGTGGCGCATCACTACGTCCGTTACCGGACAGAGGCCTTTAGGGAATGGCTGCAGATTCCGGGGCTTGCCGCGGCGGACGCGTCGGGGGTGAAAGTTGACGTTCAGGTCACGGGTACCGCTTGTGAAGCGGCCGGAGAAGAATTGACCGTCACCCTGGAAGTGCAGGCCGTGGTCCGGGTGCGGGAATACAAATCCGCCCCGGTTGCCGGCGAGCCACAGGCCGATGATCCGTCGATTCCGGAGACGTCCGGGATGTCCGGGGGCGCCACAGAGTCTAGGAGGACGCAGCGGTACGCCCATTTTTTCGACGACCTAGAGGAACTGCGGGCCTACGTGCGCCGACAGGTGCGGGGAAAGGTTGATGTACTTTCCCTGGACGGCGTCCAGGTGGTTACCGACGGGGAAACGGGTGTGGATGAGGAATAGATTTATTAGGTCATTCATGCTGGCACAATCCGTTATAAGTACGGAATATGCTGATAAATCCGTACTTTTCTTTATTATTGGGGCAGGGATTTCTTTTTATTAGGGAGAAAATATTTGTGCTGTGTTCAGCCAAGAATGTACTCGGGTGGTGTAGATTTGCTGCGGAGCATGACCGGCTACGGTCACGGTGAAGCGCAATACCTGGAGAAAAGATTCGCGGTGGAAATCCGCGCGGTGAACCACCGTTACCGCGAGGTAATGGTGAGGCTTCCCAGGCACATGATGGTGCTGGAGGACCGGATGCGGAAATGTGTGCAGGAATACGTGCTCAGGGGCCGGGTTGAGGTCTACTGCACGGTTGAGGAGGGCAAGGGACGCGCCAACACGGTAAAAGTTGACAAGAACCTGGCCGTGGCTTATTATAAGGCAATGGAAGAAGTACGGGATTATCTGGGCCTTTCTGGCGACATTCGTATTGAGCACCTCGTTTCGCAGCCGGGGCTGCTTGTTATGGAAGATCCCGGCGGTGACCCCGAAGAATGGTGGCCGGCGGTGGAAGATGCGTTGCGGCAGGCCTGCCGGGGCTTGGTCGCCATGCGGGAAACTGAGGGTGCGGCCCTGCGGAGCGACGTGGCGGAAAAGGTGTCCCGTTTGGAAGCTCTTGTGCAGGACATTTCCGTTCGGGTTCCTGAGATGGTCAGGATCTACCAGGAGCGGCTGAATCGGCGGATCGAAGAATTGACCGGGGGTCCGTTGGTCGACCCGGCGCGCCTGGCCCAGGAAGTTGCTTTCTTCGCGGAACGGTCGGACATTTCGGAAGAGCTGGTGCGGTTAAACAGCCATCTGGCCCAGTTTGAACACTTGCTGGATGCCGAAGGAGCAGTAGGTCGCACCCTTGATTTCCTGATTCAGGAGATTTATCGGGAGATTAATACTGTCGGCTCTAAGGCGCAGAACGAGATTATCACCGGTCGGGTGGTGGACTTCAAGGGTGAACTGGAAAAGATACGTGAACAGATTCAAAACATTGAATAGCATAAAGGGGGGTTAATGCTCTTGGATATCAAACTGATCAACATTGGGTTCGGAAACATTGTGTCCGCCAACCGTATTGTGGCCATCGTCAGTCCGGAGTCGGCCCCGATCAAACGGATGATCACCGAGGCCCGGGACCGCGGTATGCTGATTGATGCCACTTACGGCCGCAGAACGCGGGCGGTGATCATCACCGACAGTGACCACGTGATTCTTTCGGCGGTACAACCTGAAACCGTGGCCCACAGGCTGGTCAGCAAGCTGGAACAGTCCCACCCCCAGCAGCAGCATGGCGATGACGGCAAGGTTTAGGGGGGTACTGGCGGAGTGCGGGGACTCCTATTGGTGATTTCGGGTCCTTCCGGCGTCGGCAAGGGTACCCTGTGTCAGGCGTTGTGCCGGCAAATTGACAGTATTGTCCTTTCAGTCTCGGCTACTACCCGACCGCCACGTGCCGGGGAGGAGGACGGCGTTCATTATTTTTTTGTCAGCCCGGAGCGGTTCCAGGAGATGATCGCCCGGGATGAGCTTCTGGAGTGGGCGCAGGTATACCAGGACTATTACGGTACGCCACGCGGTCCGGTTACCCGGCTGCTCGCGGACGGGCGAGACGTCATCCTGGAAATTGATGTCCAGGGGGCGCTGCAGGTCAAGGAAAAGGCGCCCGAAGCGGTGCTTATTTTTATCTGCCCGCCTTCCGTTGCGGAACTGGAACGGCGGCTACGCCGGCGGGGTACCGATTCAGAGGAGCAGATTGTGAATCGGCTGGAGTGGGCCCGGACCGAACTGGAGGCCGTTCCCAAGTACGACTACGTGGTGGTTAACGACCACCTTGAGGCGGCTGTGGCCAAGATTAAGGCGATAATTGTGGCCGAAAAATGTCGGCCAATTTACTTTACAAAGCCCGACTGCGTCGTTTGATTCGGGTTGGCGCGAACTTTTTTATTGTACAGTGAGGAGTGGTTACCCATTGTTGAACCGGCCATCTTTGGATGAGTTGATGAAAAAGGCGGACAGCCGTTACACTCTGGTGGTGATTTCGGCTAAGCGGGCCCGCATCCTCACCGAGCAGAACCAGCAAGGAGTGGTCGGGTCGAGTGCCAAGCCGGTTACCCAAGCCCTGGAAGAGATTTGCGCGGGCAAGATTAAGTTTCGACCGGTTAAACGGGGGCCAAAATAACAGGTCCGCACGAACTTCTGTTGCGGCGGCGCGGGCGTTCGGGGTAAGGTCGGCGTGAAACGGGGGACAAAGTTATTGCTGGGCGGTAAGAAAGTAATCCTGGGCGTAACGGGAAGTATCGCGGCCTACAAGGCGGCAGATATCGCGGGCCAACTGGTCAGACACGGAGCAGGGGTGCACGTGGTGATGACCCGGGCGGCCCGCGAGTTCGTCTCGCCCCTGACTCTGGAGGCAATTTCCGGCAACCGGGTGCATACGGAAATGTTTGCCGAACGGTCCGGAGCCATGGTCCACCTCGACCTGGGCCGCCAGGCGGACCTGCTGATTGTGGCTCCGGCGACGGCGAACCTGATCGGTAAAGTGGCCGCCGGCCTGGCCGACGACTTACTAACCACGCTGGTTCTGGCTTTTCGGAGCCCGGTGCTGTTTTGTCCGGCCATGAACCCGGCCATGTACGCCAATCCCGTGGTACAGCGGAATGTCGCCGCGCTTCGGGCGGCTGGATACCATTTCTGTGGTCCGGAAGCCGGCCGCGTGGCCTGTGGGGAGGAAGGCCCGGGACGCCTGGCCGCGGTCGAGGCGATCTTGGACCGGGCCGCCGGGCTTTTGCGGGGGGCGGACGACTTGAAGGGGATCGGGGTATTGGTGACCGCCGGGCCGACCCGAGAACCCCTGGATCCGGTGCGTTACCTGACCAACCACAGTTCTGGCCGGATGGGCTACGCGGTAGCGCGGGCGGCCCGGGACCGTGGGGCCCGTGTGATCCTGGTTAGCGGCCCCACCGCTCTCCGGGCTCCGGACGGTGTCAGCCTGGTCTCGGTGACGACGGCGGCCCAGATGTTCACGGCGGTCAGCCGTCACCTGCCCGAAAGCGAAGTGTTGATCATGGCTGCGGCCGTGGCCGATTACCGGCCGGCGACCGCAGCCCCGGAAAAGATCAAAAAGGGTGACCGGCCGCTGACCCTGGAGCTGGTGCCCAACGAGGACATTTTGGCCTACGCCGGCCGGAGCAAGAAGCCGGGCCAGGTGGTGATCGGTTTTGCAGCCGAAACCGGTGACCCGGGGGAACGAGCGCTGGATAAGGCTCGGAGAAAGGGCGCCGACCTGGTGGTCGGCAACGATGTTACCCGACCGGACGCCGGGTTTGACGTGGAAACCAACGCGGTGGTGTTTGCTTTTCCGGACGGCCAGCTTCTCCGGCTGCCCAAGATGGACAAGTACGAGGTGGCCTGGCGTCTCCTGGACGAGGTGCTGAGAATCAGGGACGGTGGAGCCGGTGCCTGAGCGGTGTTACGCCGAGATCGTGGTGGACCTGCCGCTCTCGCGGGTGGATCAAGTCTATCACTACGGGGTGCCAAAGCACCTGCAGGCGGAGCTGTGCCCTGGGGCACGCGTACTGGTGCCCTTCGGGCGGCGGGAGCTTTCCGGATACGTGGTCGGTTTCCGTTCCCACGCCGCGGTGGATCCCGTCAAGGATATCGTGAAGATACTGGATTCCCGCCCGGCGTTCACGCCGGAGCTTTACGCCCTGGCCCGCTGGATGGCTGGACGCTATCTGTGTACCACGGCCCAGGCCCTGCAGTGTATCGTCGCCCCTTCCCGCTCATCTAGGGGACCGCGTTTTGAAGAGGGGATCTGGGCGGTGCCCGCGCCGCTTACGGACGAGGCCAGCCTGACGCCGAAACAGCGGCGGGCCTGGCTTACCGCCGGGGAACGCCCTGGTCTGACCCGGACGCAGTTGGCGGCGCAGGCCGGCGTCACCCCCGGAGTAGTGAGCCGGTTACTGGACAAGGGGGTGCTGACCACCTCGCGGCGCGTGGTGGTGCGGGATCCCTACCCAGAGGTGGCAGCCGGCGCCGAGCTTCCCCGTCTCACGGCGGAGCAAATGGTGGCCCTGGAGAATATTGAGCGCGGGTTGCAGTCAGAGCGGCGGGAAATGTTTCTGCTGCACGGGATCACCGGGAGCGGCAAGACCGAAATCTACATGCGCGCCGCCGCCTCCACCCTGGCGCGGGGTCGCGAGGCCCTGGTGCTGGTGCCGGAGATTACGCTTGCTTCCCAGTTGATTCACCAGTTTAAGGCCCGCTTTGGCAGCCTGGTGGCCATTCTGCACTCCCGTCTGGGGGCGGGAGAGCGCTACGACGAGTGGTACCGGATTTTCCGGGGCGAAGCGCCGCTGGTGGTCGGCGCCCGTTCCGCCGTTTTTGCCCCGCTGCAGAACATCGGCCTGATTGTGCTTGATGAGGAGCACGAGCCCAGTTATAAACAGGAGGAGAGTCCGCGGTATTCGACCGGTGAAGTGGCCCGGGCCCGCGCTGCCTTTTTCGGGGCGGTGGTGATTCAGGGGTCCGCCACCCCGGCCCTCCGTACTTACGCCGGGGCGTTGACCGGTAATCGTTACCGGCTCTTAAAGCTTACTAGGCGGGTGGACGGCCGGGCCCTGCCCTCGGTCAGGGTGGTGGACCTGCGGGAAGAACTTCAGGCCGGAAACCGGCATGTCTTTAGCCGCTACCTGGCGGGCAAAATAAGCGAGAGGCTTCGTGAGGGGCAACAGGTGATTCTTTTTTTGAACCGGCGCGGTTACGCAACCATTGTGTTGTGCCGGGCGTGCGGTGAAGCGTTGTGCTGCTACCATTGCGCCATCAGCCTGACCTATCATAACGACGGTTTCCTGCGTTGTCACTACTGCGGGTACCGCCGGCCGCTGCCGGATGCTTGCCCGGAATGCGGGAGCACACAATTGAACAGATTCGGAACCGGCACCCAAAGAATCGAGGAGGAAACGCGCCGTTTGTTTCCGCAGGCGCGCGTGTTCCGGCTGGACGGGGATACCGTGACCCGGAAACGGAGCCACGATCGGGTGCTGGCGGAGTTTCGCGAAGGACGCGCCGACATTCTGATCGGCACCCAGATGATCGCCAAGGGCCTTGATTTACCCGGGGTGACGCTGGTGGGCGTGGTTAACGCTGATACCACCCTCCTGCTTCCCGATTACCAGGCGGCGGAGCGTACTTTCCAGTTGATTACCCAGGTGGCGGGCCGGGCGGGTCGTGGCCCGGTGCCGGGTGAGGTGGTGGTGCAAACCTATCGCCCGGAACACTATAGTATCCAGGCGGCTGTCAACCAGGACTACGCCCAGTTTTTTATCCGGGAAATGAGCCTGCGCCGGGAATTGGGCTATCCGCCTTTTACCACGCTGGCCCGGGTGCTCCTCAGAGGGAAGCGGGAGCCACAGTTGCAGCGCGCTGCCCGGGATCTCCGAGATCTCCTGGCGGTGGTGGGGGATGAACAGGTTCAGGTGATGGGTCCGGCAGCGCCACCAGTTTCGAAAATAAAGGACTATTTCCGCCGGCAGCTGATTTTAAAGTCCCCAAAACGGAAAGTGCTACGTAACGTTCTGCGGGAAGCCCTGGACAGGTTCGAGGGCATCAAAAGCCGGGACCGGGTAGTGGTAAGCGTGGACATGGACCCGCGGCATTTCACCTGATTTCGGATACATTCTAGTTTTGGGAGTGTGGATTTTGGCCGTTTTCCAGATTGTCCGGCATCCCGACCCCATCCTGCGGGAGAAAGCCCGGGAGGTCAAAAAAATTACCCCCCAGATCGAAAAGCTGGTCGCCAACATGGTGGAGACCATGTATGATGCGGGCGGCGTCGGTCTGGCCGCGCCCCAGATCGGGGTTTCAAAGCGGGTGGTGGTGGTGGATCTGGGGAACAATTTGATCGTGCTCATCAACCCGGAGATCGTACGCTTGGAAGGAGACCCGGAACTGGGCGAGGAAGGCTGTCTGAGCGTTCCCGGGATCTGGGGCCAGGTGGAACGGGCGCCGCGGTTGACCGTGCGCGGTTACAATCTGAAAGGTAAACCGGTGGCGTACAGTGCGGAGGGTTTGGCCTCGCGTGTTTTTCAGCACGAAATCGATCACCTGGACGGGATCTTGTTCCTTGACCGCGCGGTGCGGGTCTATAAGAAGGAGTGAGCAGCTTCCGGAATCTGCGTCTGATATATATGGGTACACCGGAGTTTGCGGTTCCCGTGCTCCAGGTTCTGGTTGGAGCCGGGTATCCGGTCCTGCGGGTGGTGACTCAGCCTGACCGGCCGCGGGGCCGGAAGCGAAAACTCACCCCCGGTCCGGTGAAGCAGTACAGCCTGGAGCAGGGGCTGGAGGTGTTGCAGCCTGTCAGGTTGAAGGACCCCGCCTTCATTGAGCTGCTCTGCGCCCTGAATCCGGACGTCATCGTGGTGGTGGCGTACGGGCGGATTTTGCCGCCTGAAATCCTGAAGATTCCGCGCTTGGGATGCGTCAACGTGCACGCTTCACTGTTGCCCCGCTACCGGGGGGCTGCCCCCATTCACTGGGCGGTGATGAATGGGGAACCGGAAACCGGTGTCACCACCATGCTGATGGATGAGGGGCTGGATACCGGAGACATCTTCCTGCAGAAGACGCTTCTAATCGGGCCGGACGATAACATGGGCCTGGTTCACGACCGCCTGGCCCGACTGGGGGCCGCCCTGCTGGTGGAGACCCTGGACCGGCTCGCCGCGGGTGAACTTACCGCCCGTCCCCAGGACGAAGCCCGGGCAACCTATGCCCCGCCTATCCGCAGGGAGCACGAACTGATTGCCTGGACCCGGTCGGCGCCTGCGATCAAGAACCAGGTCCGGGGCCTGGATCCCTGGCCCGGCGCCTACACTTTGCTTGGCGGCCGGGAACTGAAAGTGTGGCGCGCCGAGGCCGTAGATTTCGAAGGCGGGGACATGCGGCCCGGACGGCTGCTCCTGGCGGACCCAGAACAGGGCCTGGTAGTCCGGACTGGTGCGGGGGCCTTGAAGATTCACGAGTTGCAGCCGGCGGGACGCAAGCGGATGCGCGCCGAGGACTTTTTGCGCGGCCATCCGCTGGCCCCGGGTATCCTACTGGGAGAATCTAGGTAGAAAGACATGCGGGATTTAACGAGGGGATCTAATTGACGGTAGTAGCAGCACGCGAGATCGCCTTGCACATTTTGAAGGCGGTGGAGTCCGACGGGGCTTACGCCAACCTGGCACTCAACCGGGCGCTAGAGGAATATCGCCCCACCAAGCTGGACCGCGCTTTCGCCACCGAGCTGGCTTACGGCACGTTGCGCACCCTGAACACCCTGGACTGGATCACTGCCCGTTACCTGAAGCAACCGCTGGGGGCCCAGACCGTGTGGATCCGCAACATTCTGCGCCTGGGGGTTTACCAGCTGTTTTACATGGACAAGGTTCCTCCCGGGGCTGCCTGCAACGAAGCGGTAGAACTGGCCAAGAAGTTTGGCACGCCGGGGGCTGCCCGGTTCGTGAACGGTGTGCTGCGCAACATTGCCCGGCAAAAGGACCAGATTGTGTTTCCGGACCTGGAAGAGGATCCGGTGGACCACATTAGCCTGAAGTATTCCCATCCCACCTGGATGGTGGAGCGGTGGCTGACCGAGTTCGGGCCGGAGGGCACCATTGCCCTGTGCCAGGCGAACAACACCATTCCGCCCAATACCATCCGGACGAATACCCTCAAGGTGGACCGGAACACGCTGATGCACCGGTTGGTGCAGGAGGGGCTTACCGTCCGGCGGACGGAGATTGCCCCGGATGGCCTGCAAATCGACGGATTTCTTTCCATACGTTCCCTGTCTTCCTTCCAGGAAGGCCTGTTCCAAATCCAGGATGAGAGTTCCATGCTGGTCGCCCACGCCGTGAATCCGGCGCCCGGCGCCCGGGTTTTGGACGTTTGCAGCGCGCCGGGGGGTAAGACCACCCACATGGCCCAACTGATGCAGAACGAAGGGGTCATCAAGGCCATGGACATCCACCCGCATAAGCTCGACTTGGTGGCGGAAAACTGCCGTCGGCTCGGAATCACGAACGTGGAAACCATGCTTTTGGATGCCCGGGATCTGCCGGGTCCGTTTGCTGGCTGGGCGGATTACGTGCTGGTGGACGCCCCCTGTTCCGGACTGGGCGTTCTGCGGCGGCGGCCGGACGCCCGTTGGCGCAAAGAACCGGGGCAAATCACCGGGCTGGTGCGTCTCCAGGAGTCGATTCTGGCCGGGGCCGCCCAGTGCGTGCGCCCCGGCGGGGTCCTGGTGTACGGCACCTGCACCATCACCTACGAGGAAAACCTGGGACAGGTGCAAGGGTTCCTGGCGCACCATCACGACTTCGTTTTCGAGGACCTGCGTCCTTTCCTGCCCGCCGGGTTGGGGGCAAAAGAAATGGCGCAGGGCTATCTGGAGATCTACCCGCACACCCACGCGATGGACGGTTTCTTCATCGCGCGACTGCGGCGAAAATACATGTAGGCTAGGTTAGGGGCTAAGTGATGAGGTGACTGTTATCGTTGACCTCAAAGATCTGACCCTAGAAGAACTGGAAGCTCTGGTTGCCACCTATGGCGAGCCCCGGTACCGGGCGCGGCAGCTGGCGGAGTGGGTGTTTAAAAAAGGGGTTTCTTCCTTTGGGGAGATGACCAACCTGCCGGCGCGTTTACGCGACTACCTGTCCGGGGACGCTATGATCGGCCGCCTGGAGATTATCGACTCCCGGGTGTCGGCGAAGGGCGATACGGTTAAGTACCTCCTGGGTCTAGCCGACGGCAACTCCGTGGAGACGGTACTGATGCGCCACGATTACGGCCGGACGGTCTGCGTATCCACCCAGGTCGGTTGCCGCATGGGCTGCCGGTTCTGTGCCTCGGGCCTGGGGGGCTGGGTGCGTCACCTTCGGGCCGGGGAGATCTACGAGCAACTCTTGAGCGTCCAACGGGCGAGCGGGGAAAATGTTACCCACGTTGTGCTCATGGGGATGGGGGAGCCCCTCGACAATTACGGGAATACGGTGAGGTTCATCGACAACGTGAGCGCCGCTTACGGCTTGCACCTCAGCCAGCGGCGGATCACCCTGTCCACGTGTGGCCTGGTGCCCCGGATCCGGGACCTGGCCCGGAGAGATTATGGCCTGACGCTGGCGGTGTCCCTGCACGCACCCAACAACGAGTTGCGGGACATTTTGGTGCCGGTGAACCGGAAATATCCCCTGGAAGAGTTGATTCCGGCCTGCGTGGAGTACGCCCGCCGGACGGGGCGGCGAGTTTCTTTCGAGTACGCCCTTTTGGGCGGCATCAACGACACGCCGGAGCTGGCCATGGAACTGGCCGGACTGCTGGCGCACGCGCGCGGCCACGTAAACCTGATTCCGGCTAACCCGGTGCCGGAATACGATTTCACAGCACCGACCGCCGCGGCTGTCGGAACCTTCCGGCGGGTACTTGAGGCGCGGGGAATTCCGGTGTCAGTCCGCCGGGAGATGGGGGCCGATATCGGGGCGGCATGCGGTCAGCTCCGGCGGCGATACCGGCCACCGCGCCGCAGGGAGTGAAAGGGAATGCGTTGGAGTTCTGTGACCAGTGCCGGCCTTGTGCGGGCCAAAAACGAGGATGGCCTTTGCGTAAACGGCGAGTACGGGTTGTTCGCCGTGGCCGATGGCATGGGTGGTCACCAGGCCGGGGAGGTGGCCAGCCGGCTGGCCCTAGCGGTGCTCAACCAGCAGTTTCAGCGACTTGTTGACGAGAGCGGAGACGTTGGCAATTCACTCCTGCAGGCAGTGAAAGAGGCTAACCGACAGGTATTTGAGGAATCATCCCGAAATGAAACGTATAACGGTATGGGTACCACGCTTTCGGCCTGTGTCATCCGGGGGGACCGCCTGTTTCTGGCCCATGTAGGGGACAGCCGGGTTTACCTGGTGCGCTCCGAGGAAATGTTACAGCTAACGGAAGACCACTCGGTGATCCAGGAGCTCCTGAATGAGGGCCGCATCCGGGCCGAGGATGTTCCGTTGCATCTCTACCGTAACGTGTTGAGCCGGGCTCTGGGAACAGAGGCCGAACTGGAGGTTGATCTGCGTCAGGTTGCGGTCCGGGCCGGCGACCGGGTGTTGCTTTGTACCGACGGGTTGACCAACCAGGTGCCGGACGAAACAATTCGGGCCCTGATCGAGAGTGTGGACGATCCCGAACAGAGAGTCCAGGACCTTCTGCGGTTGGCCTTGGACCGGGGCGGAACTGACAACATTACCCTAATTCTGGTGGTGCTTTGAGCGACATGATCGGCAAAGTTTTGGGAAACCGCTATGAAATAGCAGAAAAACTGGGCGTCGGCGGGATGGCGGAGGTTTTTAAGGCCCACGATTCGCTGTTGCAGCGGTCGGTCACCATCAAGGTGCTGCGTTCCGAATTCAGCACCGACGAGGAGTTTGTGACGCGCTTTCACCGGGAGGCGCGGGCGGTGGCCAGTCTGTCCCATCCCAACATCGTCAACGTTTATGACGTCGGACAGGAGGGGGACGTGCACTATCTGGTGATGGAGTATGTTGACGGTGAAGACCTGAAAAGCGTGATCAGGCGCGAGGGCCGGCTGACACCCGCCCGCGTGGTGGCCATTGCTTGCCAGGTCTGTGACGCCCTTGAACACGCCCACTACCACAAAATCATTCACCGCGACGTGAAGCCGTACAATATACTGATTACTAAAAATGGCCAGGCTAAGCTGGCCGACTTTGGTATTGCCCGGGAGAGCACGGCCGCGACCCTGGTGCAAACCAAGAACCTGGTGGGTTCGGTGCACTACATTTCCCCGGAACAGGCCCGGGGCGACACGGCTGACGCCCAGTCGGATATCTACGCGCTGGGGGTTGTGCTGTACGAGATGCTGACCGGAACGGTGCCTTTCAACGGGGGCAATCCGGTTTCCATTGCCCTTAAGCATATCCAGGACGAAGTACCGCCCCTCCAGGAGCGCAACCCGGAGGTGTCCCCCGAGTTCGATCGGATTATCCGCCGGGCAATGGCTAAAACCCCGGCCGACCGGTTTGCCTCCGCCCGGGAAATGGCCGCAGAACTGAAAGCGATCAGGCTCAACGGGGAAGATGAGGAGACGGTTAGCTCGGCAACTATGGTTTACGAGCCGGCCCGGTCCTCCGGGAAACGGCTGAGTAGCGGTGCGCTGGTGGCGATCATTCTGGCTGTGGTCGGCCTAGCCATCGGTGGGTTCTTCGGCCTGCAAAGCTACATGCAGGTCCCGGAGGTGGTCGTGCCCCCGGTTGAGGGCTTGCTCCTGGCCGATGCCCAACGCGAACTGGAGAGTTTGGGCTTGCGGACTTCGGTGTCCGAGGAATACAGTTCCGAGGAATTGGGCGTGGTGATCAAGCAAGACGTAGAGCCAGGCAGCCGGGTGAAGCAGCAGCGGGTCATTTTTCTCACCGTAAGCCGCGGGCCGGAGATGGTCCGGGTACCAGACGTCATCGGCCGAACCCTGGCCGAGGCCCGGTCGCGGCTGCGGGCGAGTGGTTTTGAAATCGGGGAGGAGAAAGCGGTCACCGACGAATTCTCCCCGCCGGGAACGGTGGTGCGGACCGAGCCGGGGCCAAACACGGTCCACCCCAAGGGCGACAAGGTGCGGCTGTTCGTCAGCGCCCGTTCGCCCCGGCCGGATTTGATCGCGGTTCCCAACCTGATCGGCCTGGAGGAAAGCGCGGCCCGGGCCAAACTCGCCGAAGCTGGCCTGTTGACTGTGCCGGAGGTGAGTAAAAAAGTGAGTCGTGAATACCCCGCGGGCCGGGTCATCGCCCAGGATCCCCGGGGTGGGGACGAGGTCCAGGAGGACACCGTGGTAAAACTCACCGTTAGCGAGGGGCCGGGGCCTGAGGCCCGGTCCGTGACGGTTTACAACAACATTCCCAACGATGGACAGCCCCATACGCTGGTAATTGTGGTCCGGGATGCCCAGGGCGAACGTGAAGCGTACAGCGGCGAACACGAGTCGGGAGAGCGGGTTTCCCGGTCCGTGCGCTACTACGGCCGGGCGACGATCAGTTCCTATATCGATGGCAATCTGGTAAACGAACAGACTTTTGAATAGGGGCGGTTACCGGATGCCCGAGGGGTTGGTTGTAAAGGCCTACGGCGGCTATTTTTTCGTCTACCACGAGGGAACAATCCGGCAGTGTACCATCCGGGGCCGATTGAAGACCAGGGGGAGGGTGGTGGTCGGCGATCGGGTCGTGTTGCGGGCTTTGTCCGGCGGCCGGGGCGTGATCGAGGAGGTTCGACCGCGGCGTTCCGAGTTGCGCCGTCCGCCGATCGCCAACGCCAACCGGGTCCTGGTGGTGATCGCGTTCCGGGATCCGGCCCCGTCACTCAACCTGTTGGACCGGATTCTCGTACACTGCGAGGCGGCTGGAATCAGTGCGGTTATTTGCGTCAATAAAGCCGACCTGGCCGATTCGGGCGAACTTCAGAGTCCCTGGCTTCGGGTTTACCTGGACGCCGGTTATCCCACCTACATTACCAGCGCGGTAACCGGGCTGGGCGTTTCGGAACTTCGGGAATCCCTTTTGGGGCGGGTCACGGTTTTGGCCGGACCGTCCGGGGCGGGGAAATCCAGCCTGGTCAACGCGGTTCAGCCCGGGCTGGCCCTGCGCACCGGAGAGATCAGCCGGAAATTGAAGCGGGGACGGCACATCACCCGGCACGTTGAACTGCTGCCCCTGGACGGGGGGGGCTGGGTGGCCGATACGCCCGGTTTTTCCGCGTTAAGCCTGGACGGGATCACCCGTGAGGAGTTGGCCGGTTTATTCCCGGAGTTGCGCCGCCAAGCCCGTCCGTGCCGATTTACGGACTGCCTGCACTACCAGGAGCCGGATTGCGGGGTTAGACAAGCCGTAGCAGCCGGGGCGGTGGCCCGTTCGCGCTATGCGCACTATTTGGGGTTCTTACGCGAAATTATGGTTCGGGAGGAAAAGCGCAAACCATGATCAAGATCGCCCCGTCCATTCTATCGGCCGACTTCGCCCGGCTGGCGGAAGAAATCCAAAAAGTGGAAAATGCCGGCGCCGATTACCTGCACATTGACGTGATGGATGGACATTTTGTACCCAACATTACCCTGGGCCCGCCGGTGGTGGCAGCCCTGCGGCCTCGCAGCGCGCTGGTCTTTGATGTGCACCTGATGATCGAAGCCCCGGAGCGTTTCGTAATCTCCTTTGCCGAGGCGGGGGCTGACATCCTAACCGTGCACGCCGAGGCTACCCGACACCTGGACCGGACTATACGGCTGATCCGGGAAAAGGGTATGCGGGCCGGAGTGGCCTTAAACCCGGCCACACCCTTAAGCGCCATTGAATACGTGCTACCCCTGGTGGACCAGGTGTTATTGATGACGGTGAACCCCGGTTTCGGCGGGCAGCGGTTTCTGGCGGAGGTTGTACCAAAAATTGCAAGTCTCCGGCGCCTGTTGGACCGGCGCGGGATTCCGCTGGACCTGGAGGTGGACGGGGGCATCGGTCCGGAGACGGTGGCCGTGGCGGTCGGGGCCGGGGCAAACGTTCTGGTCGCCGGTTCGGCCGTTTTCGGTGCCGCGAGCGTGGCGGCGGCCGTGCGGGAATTAAGGGCGGCCACGGCAAATAAAAAATGAAAGTGATATTTTTAACAAAAATAATTGACCCCTTCAAAAGGCCACTGTATAATGATTCAAATGAAGTTGTTTAACTTTTCGGAATTATTCATGGCAACTGACAACCAACAGTGACACAGGGGGGGGCTCAAGGGATGAAAGCTTTAAGGATTCCGGAGGCTACGGTCACCCGCCTGTCGATTTACTCCCGTTTTTTGGAGCGGTTGGAACGTCGGGGGATCAACACGGTTTCGTCCAGCGAAATCGCAAAGGGCGTGGGCGTCAGTCCGGCGCAGGTGCGCAAGGATCTGGCTTATTTCGGCGAGTTTGGCACGCGCGGGGTCGGGTACAACGTCAAGGATTTGATTCATTATATTTTGAAAATCCTGGGGCTTACCCGGGCGTGGCCGATGGTATTGGTCGGGGCTGGCAATCTGGGGACGGCCCTTTGTACTTACCGGGGCTTCAAGGACCGCGGCTTCAACATCGTGGGGATCTTTGACAACGACCTGACCAAAATCGGTAAGCGGGTTCAGGATTTGGAGGTTCTGTCGTTGGAGCGGCTGCCCGAGGTGATTCGCGAGTTCGACGTGAAGATTGGGGTGATCGCCGTTCCATTGAGTGCGGTACAGGATACCGCCAATCAGCTGGTCGAGTGCGGGATTCGGGCGTTACTTACTTTCGGTCCGGTGGTAGTTGAAGTTCCGAACGACGTGGTGGTTCGGAACGTGGACCTGGCGGTGAAGCTGGAGATCCTGACCTTTAATCTGGTGTTTAAGGAGCTGCATTCGGCGCTGTAAATTGACCAAAGACCGGGTCCCCGGTCTTTTTTCAATGAGCGGCCCGCTACTGGACGGCCCGGCGGTAAGGTGCCGGGATTATGGTTCCGAAGAGGGGTATGAGCGTGTTTTACATCGGGGTGATTGGCGCGGCTTCGTGCTCTGCGACGGTGGAGAAACGGGCCGAGGAGGTCGGGATGGAAATCGCCCGGCGCGGCGGGATTTTAGTCTGCGGGGGCCGGGGGGGCGTAATGGAGGGTGCGGCCCGCGGTGCCCGGCGGGAAGGTGGACTGGTGGTGGGCGTGTTACCCGGCAGAGATCGGCGGCAAGGCAGCCCGTACCTGTCAGTGGCCCTGGCCACCGGCCTGGGGGACGCCCGTAACGCGGTGATCGCCTGCGCCTGCGACGTCCTGATTGCGATCGACGGCGGCTACGGCACTCTTTCGGAGATCGGTTTGGCGCTAAAAATGGAAAAGCCGGTTGTCGGTCTGGATACCTGGCGGTTGATTTCTGGCAGGGGCCTGGAAGCCGGGATACTGGCGGCCGGCACCCCGGAAGAAGCCGTTGAACTGGCCTTTGAGGAGGCAAAAAAAAGACTTTGCTTGCCCTGATTTTCTCTCTTTACCTTAAACTTCAAACAGTTCGGAGGTTGCCATTTGTCTTCTGTCAATACAACTTTATTATCAAGGCTACTGCTTTGCTGACCGGCTTACATTTACCTTTGTTTCTAGGAAAGATCATCTAAATCATCTAAATATATTTTACGAAGTTATTTTAGAAGAGCCCTACTATGTTGACAGGCCTTATGCTATCATGATAAATAATATTAAATTAACTCCCCATCATAAAATTTATTATGATCTTGTCCCATTAGTCACAATAGAGGAGGTGAGAAAAGGGACTTTGGCTAACGCTCAACCCCCCGATCCGCAACTAAAGGATTTCCCCTGCCAATTTACGGTGCGCGGTGGAGGGTCTTGGCGGCGGGGCAGTCCCTTGGTTGCGGATCCGGGGGTTGGGCTCCGGCGCCCGGAGTGGGCGCCGTGTGAAAGCGGCACTTTTCCCGATTCTGCGGCTTGATCTCTGTTAGTTGTCTCCGTTATGGTTCGGAAAATCTTAGAGTGTAGGGAGGGAGTTTAGGTGCGCAAGCTTACCCGGCGGGAATTCGTAAAGTTGTGTGGGATGTCCGCCGCGGGCTTAAGCCTGATGTCATTGCTGGGACCCCAGATTACCCACGCGCTGGCCAAAGCCGTCGAGGATAAGGTCCCCGTGCTGTGGATTCAGGGCGCAAGCTGCACCGGGTGCTCGGTTTCGCTCTTGAACACCGTGGATCCATCCATTGAAAAGGTGCTCCTGGACGTAATCAGCCTGCGCTATCATCCCAATATAATGGCCGCCTCCGGACACCTCGGAATGCACACCCTGGAAGAGGTCGCCGACCGGTTCGCCGGTGAGTTCTTCCTGGTGGTCGAAGGCGGTATTCCTGTGAACGACAAGGGTAAGTACTGCTTCATCGGTGAGATCGGCCACAAGGAGCTCACCATGCACGAGGCGCTCCTGAGTCTCGGCAAGCGGGCGAAGGCGGTTATCGCCGCTGGTTCCTGCGCGGCATATGGCGGTATCCCCGGCGCCGCCCCGAACCCGACCGGGGTGTTGGGCGTGGATGCGGTGCTGAACGATCAGCCCTGGCGGCGAGCACACAACGTGATTAACATTTCCAATTGTCCGATGCATCCAGATCACTTCCTGGGCACCCTGACTTATGTGCTCACCTATAATGAGATCCCCGCCCTAGATCGTTACCTGCGGCCCAAGATGTTCTACGAGATTCCCATTCACGACAACTGTCCGCGCCGCCCAGACTTTGAGGCGGGCCGGTTTGCCAAGCGGATCGGCGACGAGGGTTGCCTGCAGTACCTGGGCTGCAAAGGTTTTATTGCCATGTCGGATTGTCCCAAGCGGGGTTGGAACAACAACACCAACTGGTGTATCGCGGCCGGAGCGCCGTGCCAGGCCTGCTCGGAGGCGACCTTCCCGGACGGCTGCTCGCCGCTTTACGGCGGTATGCCGGTGACCGGAAACAAAGGATAATCGCGGAGGTGAGGAGTTGTGAGTAGCGCACGTACCATAATCGTCGATCCGGTAACCAGGATCGAGGGCCACCTCAAGGTGAAGGTTGAGCTGGATGGGAACCGGGTGCGCGATGCAAAAACCACCGGGGCATTGTTCCGCGGTCTGGAGATTATCCTGAAGGGGCGCGACCCGCGCGATGCGCAACATATCACGCAGCGCATCTGCGGTGTCTGACCGATCTCCCACGGCATCAGTTCGGTGCTATGCTTGGAAGATGCTTTCGGGATTACGCCGCCAAGAAACGCCCGGATCATCAGAAACCTGATCCAAGGCGCGAACCTGATCCAGTCTCACATTCTGCACTTTTACCACTTGGCCGCCCTGGACTACGTCAAAGGACCCGAAACCGCGCCGTTTGTACCGCGGTACGAGGGCGATTACCGTCTCCCGCCGGACGTGACGGCGGTGGTCGTAGAACACTACATTCAAGCGCTGGGAATGCGGCGCAAGGCACACGAAATGGGGGCCGTATTCGGCGGCCGGTTACCGCACACCACGGTGTTCCTGCCGGGCGGGGTGACCACCGAGGTCACGGAGGAACTGATCAAAGCCTACGAGAGTAAGCTCCGCGAGTTGATCTCCTTCATCGACAACGTGTACGTGCCCGACGTTTTAGCGGTGGCCGGCGCTTACGAGGATTGGTTCGAGATCGGGACCGGCTGCAAGAACCTGTTGTCTTACGGTGCTTATCCGTTAACTGACCAAAAAGATCCCAACGGAGCGAACCAGTTTTTCACCCGGGGGGCTTACGTCGACGGCCGGTACGTGCCGGTGGACGCCGACCAGATCAAGGAGCACGTGACCTATTCGTGGTATAAGTCGGGCACCGGGAAGCACCCCTTCGAGGGCGAAACCGTACCCGAGGTGGACAAGCGCGGCGCTTACTCCTGGATCAAGGCGCCCAGGTACCAGGATCATCCCTGCGAGGTCGGGGCGCTGGCTAGGATGTGGGTCGGCAAGAACCCACAGGTGACCGGGCTTGGGGACAAGGCCTTTTCGGTGATGGGCCGGCACTTTGCTCGGGCCGTGGAAACGACGGTGACCGCCCACGCCATGCTGGACTGGCTCCAGGAACTGGTTCCCGGCGAACCGGCCTTTGAAGCCTACGACGTGCCGCGTCAAGCTCGGGGATTCGGACTGACCGAGGCGCCGCGTGGTGCCCTGGGGCACTGGATCGAAATTGAGGACCACGTAATCAAGAACTACCAGGCCGTGGTGCCCAGCACCTGGAACATCGGCCCGCGGGACGACAAGGGAGTCAGGGGTCCGCTGGAAGAGGCGCTGATCGGTGTCCAGGTGGCCGACCCGGACAACCCGATCGAACTGGTGCGGATCGTGCGGGCTTTCGACCCGTGCATCGCCTGCGCCGTACACGTGATCGAGGTCCGCCGTGGTTCCCGCATTGCTGACTTTGTGATTTCCTGACACTCTGTTCCAGCTGGGTCGAGAGTGTCGGAGTGGTCTTGCGTAAGACGTGAGTTTGGTGATACCAAGGAGGTGCTAGGCGAATGGAATTACTTGAACGGACCGCCAAGCGAGATCCCAGTGAGTTGTTCGGAATACTGTTCGATGTGAACCGGTGTATCGGCTGCCGGGCGTGCCAGATGGCCTGCAAGCAGGCGCACAACCTGCCTTACGTGCCCCTGAACCAGCCGCATCGGCCGCGCGGGGAGGCCGGGAATTGGAATACGCCGCACCTGACCCCCTACGACTACCTGGTGATGAATGCCTACCTTGCTGAAGGCAAGGACGGCGAAACGAAGTGGCGGCACGTGCGCCGGGCCTGTATGCACTGCGTGGAGCCGATCTGCTTCGAGGCCTGTTTCGTGCACGCCTACCGGAAGACGCCGGAAGGCCCGGTGGTGTATATGGATCCGGGGATCTGTGTTGGCTGCCGGTACTGCCAACTGGCCTGCCCGTTCCTTACGATCCAGGTTGAGTGGGAAGAGGTATTCTCCCGGATAAGCAAGTGCCCCATGTGTTACGAGCGGGTAAAAGAGGGGCAGCAGCCGGCTTGTGTGGCGGCCTGCCCGACCAAGGCCCTGGAGTTCGGCAAGCGCGGCGGATTGTTGGCAAAGGCCCGGGACCGGATCAACAAGAATCCGGACCAGTACGTGGATCACATCTTCGGGGAGAAAGAAGTCGGCGGCACTTCTGTTTTGTATATCTCGAGCGTGCCTTTCGAGGAACTCGGTTTCAGTGAGGACATCATTGACAAGAGTATTCCCAAGTATACTTGGAAGTACATGTCCAAGGCGCCGTTCCTGGCGGTGAGCCTGCCGGTTGCCTTTGCGGCGCTTTACGTGTATACCAAGAAGCGCAGCGGCGATGAGGACGGTCACTAACCAGCGCGGATAATTAAGGAAAGAGGAGGGTGCGAAAAGTGGCGTACGACGAGAGGTACACTTCCAGATTCGGATTCCGGCTGACCCCGCTGCGCTGGGCTATGCTGGCCTTTATGGTCTTGTTCCTGGCGGTGGCCGGATACCGGTTCGCCTTCGGCCTGGGACCGGTGACCAACCTGAACGACCAGTGGACGTGGGGTCTATGGAAGTATCTGGTGTTCCCGGCGGTCGCGATCGCCGGCTGTGGTTATGGGACCGTGTTTCTGGCGCACGTGCTGCACATTAAGCGTTTTTACCCGGTGGTCCGGGTAGCCATGGTTGTCTCGCTTTTGGGTTACAGCATTGCGATGGTCGGACTGTTATTCGATATTACCGTGTACTACAACTTCTGGCGTCCGTTCGTCTACTGGGGTTACACCTCGATCCTGTTTGAAGTGCTCTGGTGTATGACCCTGTACTGGACCATTCAGATCCTGGAGTTCGGGCACATCGCCTTTGAGCGGATCGACGCGCCGTTAATCTATAAGGCACTGGATAAGGCGATGCCGGTGCTGATCTGCTTCGGGATCATGCTCCCGACCCTACACCAGGCTTCGCTGGGCGGGCTGTTTATCGCCACCACCCACTTGTACCCGGCCTGGTGGTCGCTGTGGATTCCGTGGTTCTTCATGATCTCCTCGCTGATGGTCGGTCCGGCGGTGGTGACTTTCTCCTGCTGGGCGCTATGCCGGATCTACGGCAAGAACTTCAGTGACCTGATGCCGTCGCTGGCCAGCCTGTGTCTGGTGGGCGCTGCCCTGATGGTGTTTTACGTGGCGCTCAAGGTTTGGGACCTGACGGCGCGCGGTGCCTGGGATTACGTCTTCAACGGTACCCTGCAGGGCAACATGTTCCTGCTGGAGCACGTGGTATTCCTGCTTGTGCCGCTGGTGATGTTCCTTATCCCGTCCATCCGGAACTCGGTCGGCGGGATCGTTACCGCTTCGATCCTGACCGGTGTGGGCGTGATCCTGAACCGGACGAACGTGATCTTCACCGGGATGGCACCGGCCTACACGCAGACCTACTTCCCGACCTGGATGGAGTGGGTGGGTTTCTTCGGCCTGATCTTCGGCGCGCTGTTGGTCATCCTGTTCTTCGTGGAAAACTTCCGGGTGCTAGAGGGTGTGTCCGACGTGGAGACCGCGGAGAAGCCCGCGACCACGCCGGCCACCGTGCAGGGATAGACGGTCCGCGGTTCGGGTCAAAAACCACCGACCGGGAGGCGGATCACCGCCTCCCGGTTTTTCATGCCGGCAGAGCCGCCGCTCGGCCCCGGTACTGCCGTACGTATAATCCCCGGATGGCGGTTTACGCAAACCCTACTCAAATTCGGATGGCTGGCTTGAGAGCCCTAGTTGTCTTTGACAACTACGAATTAGGGCTATTGCTTGACAAACAGGCCTGTTGGCGGTACAATTATTCGCAATCGGGGCTGGAAAGACCAAGTACACTGCCAGTTCTAAACCCGCCAGGATAAACTGCCGGACTGCGCCAACGAACCAGCGGCTAGTTTTGTCACTAACCCGCAAGTATTATCTTGCGGGTTATCATATCCCGGGGCTTTTGGGCCCGGCCCCGTTTATCCAGGGGGGTGACAATTTTGCAGAAGACTCTGGTTCGAAAACTGTTCGAGCGCGTTCAGGGGAAGGGCTTTTCGGTGCAGTACTGGGACGGCACAACGGACCGGTTTGGGCGGGGAACACCCAGGTTCAAGCTTATTCTCCGGGATCCGGCCGTATTGCCGCGGGTATTGAAGGAACCGGAACTAGGATTTGGCGAGGCCTACATGGAAGGCCGGGTCGAGGTGGAGGGTGACCTCAGGGAACTGGTGCGGACGGCGATCGAATACCGCAATGCCCTGGGCGAGTCCAGGAAGGCGCTGTTTGCCCTGAAAGCGGCGCAGATGCTGCCCTGGCGCAATTCCCCGGCGCGGCAAAAGAAGGACGTGCAGTACCACTACGATATCGGCAACGAGTTTTACAGCCTCTGGCTTGACGAAACCATGAGTTACTCATGTGCCTATTTCAAATCACCTAACGACAGCCTCCACCAGGCCCAGTTACAGAAAGTCGACCATACGTTGAGGAAACTGCAGCTTAAACCCGGCCACACGCTGCTGGACATCGGAAGCGGTTGGGGCTGGCTGATCGTCCGGGCGGCCCAGCAGCATGGAGTGCGGGCGTTGGGGATCACCCTCAGCGAGCAACAGGTGGCCGAAACCAGGAAGCGCATCGCTGACCTGGGCCTGACCGGCCAGGTCGAGGCCGAATTGATGGATTACCGTACCCTGGCTGACAGTGGGCGCACCTTTGACCGGGTGGTCAGCGTCGGGATGTTTGAACACGTGGGGCGGGCCAATCTCCCGGTGTACATGGCGGCGGTGGCGAAGATGCTGAAGCCCGGCGGCCTCTCCTTGCTGCACACCATCACCCATATGACCGAGGACCCGGTAAACCCGTGGATCGAAAAGTACATTTTCCCCGGGGGTTATATTCCCTCGCTCCGGGAAACGATTTGGCTGTTGCCCGAGTACGATTTTCACGTGCTGGACGTGGAAAGCCTGCGCTTGCACTACGCCATGACCCTGGAACGGTGGGCTGAAAACTACGACCGGAATTACACGCGGGTGGTGGAACAGTTCGGCGAGCGGTTCGCCCGGATGTGGAGGCTTTATCTCCATTCCTGCGCCGCCTCGTTTAGGGTCAGCGGCCTCGACATCCACCAGATTCTCTTTTCCAAGGGGCTGAACAACGACCTGCCCCTGACGCGCCAGCATTTGTATGATTAACTCCCCATAAAATCCACCTGCGCCGGCGGAGATCGCCGGCGCAGGGATGATGCTGGGGGCCCCGGAACCGGGCGGCGGCTCTGTCGGTACTAGATCTGGTGGACTATGTTGTGACCCTGGATGGTGACGCCGTTGGCGGTGAGCACCCCGGCTGCCTTTTCCAGGTTTTCGACCTTTAAGAGCACCAGGGCGTTTTCGGCCGATTTGGACACAAAGGCGTAAAGGTACTCGATGTTGATCCCCGCCTCGTTGAGCAGATCCAGCACCCCCGCCAGACCTCCCGGCCGGTCGGGCATCTCGACGGCCAGGACCTCCGTTTCGCTGACCGTGAACCCGGCGTCCTTGAGCACCTGGTAGGCCCGGGCGGGGTCGTTGACGATGAGTCTCAGGATGCCGAAGTCGGACGTGTCGGCGATCGAAAGCGCCCGGATGTTAAACCCGTGGTCGGCCAAGAGTCTGGTTACGGCGGCCAGCCGGCCTGATTTGTTTTCCAGAAAGATGGAAATCTGTTTTACCCACATTTCATATTCCTCCTTCGGCCTTACTTTGTTTTATTATGTAAATTATGTAGATCCCGCTTGTCGATTACGCGCTTGGCCTTGCCCTGACTGCGTTCGATAGTTTTGGGTTCCACCAGCTTGACCTTAACGCTGATGCCCAGGGTGCCTTCAATTTCCCGTTGGATGGTTTTTTCCAGGGTCTCCAGGCGCCGCACTTCGTCGGCAAAGACTTTTTCCGAAACCTCGACCCAGACCTCCAGTTGGTCCAGCGGGCCCCGGCGGTCGACCACCAGCAGGTAGTGCGGCTCGGCGTGTCCGATTTCCAGGAGCACGCTTTCCACCTGCGATGGAAAGACGTTGACGCCGCGGATGATGAGCATGTCGTCGGTACGCCCCATGATTTTGGACATCCGGACGTGGGTCCGGCCACAGGGACAGGACTCTTCGTGGAGCGCCGTAATGTCCCGGGTGCGGTAGCGGATCAGGGGAAAGGCCTCCTTGGTCAGGGTGGTGATCACCAATTCCCCCTCCTGGCCGGGCGGCAGTTGTTTTCCGGTTTGCGGATCGATGATCTCGGGGAGGAAGTGGTCGTCAAAGATGTGTAGACCGGTGTTATAGAGACACTCGCTGGCGACTCCCGGACCGATGATTTCGCTAAGGCCGAAGATGTCGATGGCGACGATGTTCAGTTTGTTCTCAATTTCACGTCCCAACTGCCGGGTCCAGGGCTCGGCCCCGAAAACGCCGACCCGCAGGCGGATGCGGGAGCGGTCGATGTTCAGGTCCTCGAGTACCTCGGCCAGATGTAGCGCGTAGGACGGGGTGCAGGCCAGCACGGTTGTGCCGAAGTCCTGCATGAGCATGATCTGGCGCTTGGTGTTGCCGACCGAGACCGGCACCACCGTGCACCCGATTTTTTCGGCGCCGTAGTGCACTCCCAGACCCCCGGTGAACAGACCGTAACCGTAGGCGATCTGGATGATGTCGTCCTGCTTTACGCCGGCGCAGCTCAGGGTCCGGGCCATCACCTCGGACCAGGTGTCTACGTCCTGGCGGGTATAGCCCACCACGGTGGGCTTGCCGGTAGTGCCGGACGAGGCATGCACCCGAACCGTGTTTTTGAGCGGCGTGGCGAACAGACCGAACGGGTATGTCCGGCGCAGATCGTCCTTGGTGGTGAACGGCAGGTTTGCCAGGTCGTCCAGGGACTGGACGTCGTCCGGACGGATGCCGGCCTTCCGGAACACCCGCTGGTAGTGCGGTACGTTTTCGTAAACCCGCCGGACCAGTTTCTGCAGGCGTTCCAACTGCAGTTTCCGCCGCTGTTCGGGGGGCATACACTCCATTTCCTGGTTCCAGTACATTGTGTTCCACATCCTCCTTAGTCTCGCGAACGAGCTTATGAACAGCTATAGTGTTCGTTTGTCTATTACGCGTTTAGCTTTGCCGGTGGTTCGTTCCAGGGACCGGTATTCCACCAGTTTTACCTTCGGGGTGATCTGCAGAACGTTCTGTAGCCGTTCCTGAATGGTTTTTTCAAGGGTTTCCAGGTCCCGGAACTTCCCGGTAAAGTAATCGGCGGCCAGCTCCACCTGTACCTCAAACTCATCCAGGTATCCCTGCCGGTCGACAATGATCTGGTAGTGGGGACCGACACCCGCGATGTCCATGAGCACTTCTTCTACCTGCGACGGGAAAACGTTTACCCCGCGGATGATCAACATGTCGTCGGTGCGTCCCGAGACCCGCCGCATCCGCACGGTGGTCCGCCCACAGGGGCACGGGGTGTAATCCAGAGAGGTTACGTCCCGGGTGCGGTACCGGATGAGCGGCAGTCCTTCCTTGGTCAGGGTGGTGATCACCAGCTCTCCTCTTTCACCGGGCGGGAGTTGTTCCCCGGTTTCGGGGTCGATAATCTCCGGCAGGAAATGGTCCTCCGAGATGTGCAATCCGTTCTGCATGTGGCATTCTCCGGAGACGCCGGGACCGATCAATTCACTCATGCCGTAGTTGTCGGTGGCTTTGAACCCCCAGGCGGCCTCCAGCTCCTGGCGGATGCCTTCCGACCAGGGTTCGGAACCGAAAAGGCCCAACCGCAGACCCAACCCGGCGGGGTCGACACCCATTTCCCGGGCGATCTCGGCGATATAGAGGGCGTAGGTGGGGGTGCTGACCAGCACCGTGGTGTTGAAGTCCTGCATCAGCCTGATCTGCCGCTGAGTATTCCCGGCCGAGGCCGGAATCACCGTGGCGCCGACCCGCTCCAATCCGTAGTGCAGACCGAAGCCACCAGTGAACAGGCCGTAGCTAAAGCAGATCTGGACCACGTCCCGGGGTTTGACCCCGGCCTGGACCACCACCCGGGCGACCAGTTCCGACCAGGTGCGCAAGTCCTTTTTCGTGTAGCCGACCACCGTCGGCCGTCCGGTGGTGCCCGAGGAGGCATGCATCCGCACCAGTTTCTCCAACGGCACCGCGAAGAACCCGTACGGGTAGTTCTCCCGCAGGTCGTCCTTCACGGTGAACGGTAGCTTCTGCAGATCAGAAAGGCTCCGGATGTCCGCCGGCTTCAACCTCCGCTCCTGAAAGCGTTCATGGTAGAAGGGAACCTTTTGGTAAACGCGGCGTACGACCGCCTTCAGTCGTTCGAGTTGTAAAAGCTCCATATCTTCCCGCGGCAAGGTCTCCGTTCTGTCCCAGATCATTAATTCCTCAACTCCGTTACCTGGTAAACTGGTTAGATTCTGCCCTGAAAATAGACTTTCTCGATAATGTCCCCCCTCGGGTGGTGTCCCCTGCGCGGCCGGTGCTCCGCGCCGACGGCAGCACGGCTCGTTCGGGGCGCTGCTGCGCCTCCTGCGGATTGCGGCCGTCGCCCTTTGGAAGGCACGGTTCTAGATGCCTTCCCGGATCGATCTCCGCCAGCGCTTTTTGACCGGTCCAGCCGCGTCCTCGTCGGCGGCAGCGCCAACCTCACTTGCGCCGGCTGGCCGTTACCGGCGCTGCGCAATAGCCGCGGCCGGGGGCACCACCCGGGGCGGGAACACGTCCCGGAAGTAGATCACTTTTCATCCTTCGTGGTGCCGCTCATGAGCGGCATGGAGGTCTGCTGAAAAACTCAGTCTGCTGTGCTGAGGATTATCGGAGGTCACATTGGGAGCTTATTCAAAGAACGAACAAGCGAAGCCGAGGAAAAGCGGCGACCGATAACGCCGCCCGAGGCGAGCGAGTTCATTCCTTAGCGCGGACTCGAGTAGCCGGAGATAATGCCTCAGCACAACAGACAGCGCGCAAGTAGACTTTTTCAGCAAAAACTAATAAAGCAATTACTGACGGCCGCATACGGTAAATATTTCGCCAATGGGAGGCCCGTTCCTGCCGGTTGGTGCCGATTTACCCGGTCGGATGCCGGACCCGTATTTCTTTCAACCCCGGCGAACAGCCGTTCACCCCGGATATGTACCGGTGGCGGGCGGGAGGCGGCCGCTGACCACCGCTATTCTCCGGTGAACCGTAACATTTGACTTTTCGCGTTCTTTTTCTTTTTTTGGTTCCCGTTTACCCGCTACAATTTCACCAAAAGTAACTTTATATTTTTGTGCAAACCAGATCATTAAAGGGGGATGGCTTCCATGGCTGTCAAGAAAGAGACTATAAATACCTTACTGGAGGAAAGCCGAATTTTCCACCCTGACGAGGAGTTTACCAAGCAGGCAAACGTGAAAAACCGGGACATTTACGCCGAGGCCCGGGCAAACCGGGAGATTTTTTGGGCGCGGCAGGCCGAGCGTCTGGACTGGTTCCGGAAATGGGACCAGGTGCTGGACTGGAATCCGCCGTTCGCCAAGTGGTTCGTGAACGGAAAGCTGAACGCCTGTTACAACTGTGTTGACCGGCACCTGAACACCTGGCGCAAGAACAAGGCGGCAATCATTTTCGAGGGTGAACCCGGAGACAGCCGGATTCTCACTTACTGGGATCTCTGGTGCGAAGTTACCCAATTCGCGAACGTGCTGCGGATGCTAGGCGTGCAGAAGGGCGACCGGGTGGCGATCTACTTGCCTATGATCGCCGAAGCGGCCATTGCCATGCTGGCCTGCGCCCGGATCGGGGCCCCGCACAGCGTGGTATTCGGCGGCTTCAGCGCTGAAGCGCTCCGTGACCGGATCAACGACGCGGGGGCGAAACTCCTGATCACCGCCGACGGCGGCTGGCGGCGCGGCAAGATCGTACCCCTCAAGCGGAACGCCGACCTGGCCCTGGAGCAGTGCCCTTCCGTGGAGAAAGTGCTGGTCGTGGAGCGCACCCGCCAGGAAGTGCCTATGAAAGAGGGCCGCGACTACTGGTACCACGACCTGGTGGTTGGCGTCACGGTGGGCGGACCGTGTGAAGAGATGGACAGCGAGGATATGTTGTTCATCTTGTACACCAGCGGCACGACCGGCAGGCCCAAGGGCGTAGTCCATACCACCGGGGGTTACCTGACCGGAGTGTCTACCACCCACCACATGGTGTTCGACATCAAGGACAGTGACGTGTACTGGTGCACGGCCGACGTCGGCTGGATCACGGGGCACAGTTACGTGGTTTACGGGCCGCTGGCTAACGGGGCGACCACTCTAATTTACGAAGGGGCGCCGGATTTTCCCGAACAGGACCGTTTCTGGGCGATCTGCGAGCGCTATGGGGTGAACGTATTCTACACGGCGCCCACGGCGATCCGGGCGTTCATGAAGTGGGGTGAACAGTGGCCCGCCCGGCGCGACCTCTCCAATCTGCGGCTTTTGGGTACGGTCGGGGAGCCGATCAACCCGGAGGCCTGGATGTGGTATTACAAGCACATCGGGCAGGAACGCTGTCCGATTGTGGACACCTGGTGGCAAACCGAGACTGGGATGATCATGATCAGCGCCCTGCCCGGAATAATTTCCCAAAAGCCGGGTTCGGCTTCGGTGCCTATTCCTGGGGTGGAAATTGACGTGGTGGACAAGGAAGGCAACTCCGTGATGCTGGGCAAGGGCGGCTTCCTGGTGATCCGGGAGCCCTGGCCGGCCATGCTGCGGACCGTTTACGGGGATGACGAGCGTTACGTCCGCGAGTACTGGAGCAAGATTCCCGGCCAGACCCTTTACTTCTCCGGGGACGGCGCCCGCCGGGACTACCATAACTACTTCTGGATCCTGGGCCGGGTGGACGATGTGATCAACGTGGCCGGCCACCGGTTGAGCACCATGGAGGTCGAGAGCGCGCTGGTGGACCATCCGTGGGTGGCCGAAGCGGCGGCGATTGGCAAGTCCCACGACATCAAGGGTCAGGCTATCTCGGTGTTTGTTACCCTGAAGGGCAAGTACTTCAAGGAGCTGGAGGCCGGCTCTAAGTCCCGGGCGGAGTTCACGTCCGAACTGAAGGCCCACGTGGTTAAGAAAATCGGGGCGATCGCCAGGCCGGACGACGTGTTCTTCACCACGGAACTGCCCAAGACGAGAAGCGGCAAGATCATGCGCCGCCTGTTGCGGGACATTGCCGAAGGTCGGGCGTTGGGCGATACTACCACCCTGGCCGATCCGGCAGTCATCCAGGAACTGAAGGAGCGGTACGAGGGAGAAGAATCCTAAGACCGCAATCCGGGCTGAATCCCGGGATCAGGTTGGCGCCGGGTAGACAAAGAAGTTGCCGGCGGGGTTTTCCCCAAGAGTCCGGCGATCTGCAGGTCGGCATGCAAACCATGGACGAGCGAATGTTCTGTACGGGTCAGGACAGGTTGCCGCTATGGTTTTTTTTCTAACGTTTGGCTGGAGGGATTTTGATTTTACATAAATGGATTTTTATGAACTGCTAAAGCATACGCCCCCCTTTTCAAATCTGAGGGGCGAGCAATTACGGGAATGCGTGCCCCACCTGTCGACCAGGACTTACCCGAAGGGTACCTATATCTTCCGGCAGGGTGAGCCCCACTTGGAATACCTGTTCTTTGTGCTTTCGGGGCTGGTGGAAATTTTGCTGGTGGGTGAAGACGGCGAGGAGCGGACGGTGGGCCTTCTAAAGGCCGGTGATTTCTTTGGGGAATGCCTACTATTTACCGACTCCTACCCGACCACTTCGAAGACGGTGGAAGACACGCATTGTCTCCTGATTCCGGAAGTGTGCTTCGAGGAATTGAAGTCCGACCCCGATTTTATTGGCTTTTTCAGCCATGCGCTGGCGGAACGGATGCGGTACGTGTACCAGGAAGTGGCGCGGGAGCAAAGCTGCCTGGTGCCATGGGAACCCCGACACTACCGGAGGCGTCTCTACGAGATAATGTCTTCCCCGGTGGTGACCTGTCTGAAGGATAATCGGATCACCGAGGTCGCCCAATTGTTTGCCGAGCAGCAAGACATCAGCTCGGTGGTGATCCTGGACCGGAGCGGCACCCCCCGGGGGATACTTACAGCCAAAGACTTAGTACGCCGGGTTCTGGGTGCCAGTGATTTCAAAAACCGGTTAAGCCAGACCGCAGCGGCGTTAATGACCGAGAAGCTGGTGACGCTGCCTCCGGAGGCGCACGTTTACGAAGCGCTGCTGGGCATGGTCCGCAACCAGGTGCGGCACGTGTTGGTCGAGAGTCAGGGGCTGCTTCTGGGCATGGTCACCATGGGCGACCTGGTCCGCGCCCAACACCTGGACGTGCTGCGGATCGTTGACACCGTGAACCGGGCGCCGAATGTAAAGGCCATTGCGGCTCATATGACCGACATCGACCGGATTATTACCGAGTTGGTGTTCGGGGACGCCTCGGCCGAGGAGATCTGCACGCTGGTCACCGAGTTTTACGACTGCATTACCCGCCGGCTGATCCGGCTGGCGGAAGAAGAGATGTTGCTGGAAGGAAAGGGCCGCCCACCCACCAGTTACTGCTGGTTGACCATGGGCAGCGGCGGCCGGCGGGAGCAGATTCTACGGACCGATCAGGACAGTGCCCTGATCTATGACGACCCCCAACCCGGGGAGGAGGAGAAAACGGCTGCCTTTTTCTTGGATTTAGGGCGCCGGGTGGTTTCCGGACTGGAGCAGTGCGGGTTTGAACTCTGCCGGGACCAGGTGGTGGCTAGTTCCCCGGAGTGGTGTAAACCGATGCGGGAATGGTTCCTTGCTCTTACGAGGTGGACCCTGGACTTAAACCCGCAGGTGCTGCGGTTGATGAATATTTTCCTGGATTTCCGGCCGGTGTACGGTCAGTTTGCGATGGCCCGTTCCCTGCGGCGCTATTTTTACCAGCGCCTGAAACAGGCTCCCGCCGTGCTGCACTTTATGACCCGGGACACCCTGTCCAGGAGGGTACCCCTGAACCCCTTCCGCCAGGTGGTGACCGAGAGGTCGGGGCCCCACAAAGATGAGCTCGACCTTAAGCGGGCCGCGTTGATTCACATCGTGGATTCAGTTCGGCTGTTTGCCCTGCGGGAAGAGCTCCTGGAAACCTCCACCCCGGGTCGGCTGCGCCAGCTGGTTGACAAGGAAGTGCTACCGAAGGACGACGCGGAAGCCTTCGCGGTGGCGTACGACAGTATCCTGATGCTGCGTTTGCGGGAGAATCTGCGGCGGATCGCCGAGGGCAAAAAGCCCTGCGATTACCTCAATCCGCGGGAACTGACTAGGCGGGAACTGGCTGTTCTCAAGGACGCTTTGCTGGCCGTTTCGCGGCTGCAAAAGCTCACGGCCGTAGCTTTCCGGGTAGAAGGTCTTTAACGGAAAAGAAACTGGGAACCCTTGCGGGAACAAGGATTCCCAGCTCTTAGTGAATGCGTGGCAACCAGGGTTGGCTACCGGGCTCCGGCGGAGGCGGCTGTTGCCAGCGGGCGTGGTGGTTCAATCGCCCTTACGATTTCCGGTTTAAGGCTGGGGTATTTGGCCAGCCAGGCGCGGCGTTCCTCCCGTAGTTGGGCGACGCGCCGGGCGTACTCCTCCCGGGAGTAATACTGCCGCGGATCAAGCGTCCGCACGTTGATTCCCGGGATTTCGACGGGGACCAGGTAGTTCCAGTCCGGGTCCTGGATCCAGCGGATATTGCCGTAAGCCAGTTGGGCCATGATCTGGGTTGAATCCCGGACGGTGATCTTGATTCCCGGGTGACCGTTCCGCTTGCCTACGCTCCCAGTGTTAAGGAGGTAGCACTCGATTTCCGGGTTGGTCTGGAGCATGTCGAGCAGGCGGTTCCCCTCTTCCGCTTCCGGCCCGACGAGGAACGGGTTAGTTCCTACTACCCGCTTCGGTTGTCCCGCTTTGGTGGGATCCCCGGCCGAGGTTTCGATGGATTCGCCCAGCATAAAGTAGGCGGCGGCTTGTTCCGGGTTCAACCTGGCCACGGCCGGGACCACGTCGTCGCGCCTGGTGATAAAGATGATCCGGTGCACGCGGTCGAGGTCGATTTGATCGTCGGTACCAGGCACCTCGGAACGCAGGATTACGCCGCGTCCGTTAGCGGTATATGCGCTGTTATCGAACCGGATCCGTCCTTTGTCGTCAACGTAGATGTTCTCAAAAATGGCGTTGGGCGAGACGGCGGCTTGGTACAGGACCCGCTGCGATTCGTCCAGTCCCTCCGTTTTAATGTAAAAACCGTTTTCCGTGCCGTAGCAATAGCCCGACGGGTGCATCATCACCACGTCGTCCTGTCGGATGGCTACGCCTTCTTTGCCCGTCAACCCGTGATCGTGCATGGTTAGAGTGGTCTTACCGGTGCCGCTCAAGCCAAAGAGGATAAAACCCACTTCCTTCAGGCCGCCGTGGCTATCCAGCACTCGCAACACCTTGCTGCCGGCGTGAAAGCCCAGGCAGCCCTGCTGCTTAACCCGGTACATGGCTTTGCGCAGGAAAGACTTTTTGCACTCTCCGAAGTAATCGGTGCCCAGGATGTAAGTGACGCCGGCGACCGGGTGGCAGAAAATGATCCGCTCCGGCCACTCGGGAACGTAGATCGAAACCAGATCCGGTTCGTCATCCCGGTTTTTCGGCTCAAAAAGCATATTATGCCATTGCAGGGGGATACGCGCATAGTCCCTGGTGATGTATAGCCGGCAGTGCAGGCAAAAATCCCGGTGTTGCCCCATTTGCCGGTCCAGGCGGATCAAGTCCCGGTCTCGCAGATATTGGTGTACGGCCCGGGCGATGGCGTCGGCTTTTTCGAGGGCTATTCCCTGTTGGTCGACACCGAGTTTAAGCGCGTCATCCACGATGAAAGTCTGCTTGGCGCTGCGGTTTCGCACCTTTGTAACGTAACTGGCGCTTCCATATTCGGTTGTAATTTCCTCGCGGCGGGCCATTTCCCGCAGTTCGGCCGCCGAGGGGTTGTTGATGATGTTGCGCGCCTCCACGGGGCGACGAAAAGGGTGCATGTTGGTACTCCTTTCCAAAAATCCAGGCGAATAAAATTATTGACGAACCGGCCGCGATTGTATTTTGTATACTGTATATGTTAAACCTATGCTACCAAAAAAGCGCGCAGAATACAACTCGGACTTTAATTAACTAGCACATTTGATTCGTCTTGTACCATAATGATCAAGAATTAAGCCTGCCTCGTGGGCCGGGCAACCGTTTTTGAAAGATTACCCGCATGCACCCAGGATTTCCCGTGCTTTGAACCAGCACCGAAAACCACAGTGGCAGGGGCCGTTAAGGTTCTAGGTTGCCCGGGACAGGCTAAGGCATTTGCGTAAAATTTTTTTGGCGAAATGGGTGGTCTGGTAATGAGGAGAGAGGGTCCTACGAAATCGGTGTTTGTCGCGGGAAAAAGGTGTAAAATATATTTGAGGTAGCAAAGATTTAGAAATAATCTCCTTAGGAGGCGGAACTGGTTGACGAAAGAAGAAGTACGGCGATTGCTCGGGGGACGGCAGTACGACCGGTTGTTGCGACTCGCGGAGGAGGAGCACCGGGACGTGATCGGGCAGCTGTTAGCCTTTCTTGATGCCGGGGACGGTCTCTTGCGGTGGCGGGCGATTGAGGGGCTGGGCCGGGTGACCGGAGGCCTTGCGCAGCGGGATCCGGAAGTGGGCCGGGAGATCATGGGACATCTGCTGGAGTCTTTGCGCGGCGAGGCGGGCCCGCTCGGCGGGAGTGCACCCGAGGTGATCGGTGAGATTATCCGGAACCGCCCCGAACTTTTTGCGGGGTATGTGCCAGAGTTGATCTCTCTGTACGAAGATAGGCGCCTGCGCCGCGGCGTAATCTGGGCTCTGGGCCGAATCGGAAAGCGGCGCCCCGACCTGGTGGTTTCCGCACTTCCGCTGCTCATCAGGGCGCTGGAAGAACCCGACCCTGAGATCAGGGGATTCGCGGCCTGGTCGCTGGGGGAGATTGCGGCGCAGGAGGCGGCTTCGGCCCTGGGTGATCTACGTTCTGACCACGAGACGGTCACCATCTATGAAGCGGGCAAGCTATGGCAGCGTACCGTGGGCGCGGTGGCGCTTGACGCCCTGGCCAATATCCGGGCCCGGGCCTGAGGGGTGGGTCTTCGGGGAATAGAATTGCAAAGTATTTTGGCAAGATTTATTGCGTATTGCCCTAAAACTTCCCTGTAATTATGCCGAAAAGAAACCACTAGGGGGAATGTAGACGGATCACCTGGCTTTTTCAGGGTTCGGCCAGCGGATGGTTCGTAGGGCAACAACTGCAACCTGCTGGCTTTGAAGAATGTTTTGGGGGAGGAAAGCTTGATGCAGTTTAAACGCTTTGGATCTATATCGCTTAAGTTCAAGCTGGCCTTATTGTTTGCGGTGATTTTGGTCCTGTTTGCGGGGGCCCTGTTGTTGGTAGTTAACAACCTGGTCGTGGCCACTGCCAGAGAGGCGGCGACCGAGAAGGCCCGGGGCGACCTGGCCTTGAGCGAGGCCATCATCGACCAAATGTACCCGGGGCCCTGGCGGGCGCAAGGAGACCGGCTTTACAAGGGTGACGTCCTGATGAACAACAACTTCGAAGTGGTGGACTACCTCGGCGAACTGGCGGGGAGTACGGTTACTATTTTCCGTTGGGACACCCGCATTGCCACCAACGTGCGCACGGCGGAAGGCAAGCGCGCCGTGGGGACCCGGGTTAGCGACGAAGTGGCCCAGACCGTGCTGCACCGCGGGGAGGAGTTCTACGGGGTGGCCGAAGTGGTTGGCCAGCAATACCTGACGGCCTACAAGCCCCTCCGGGACGCCACCGGCGAAATCGTCGGCATCTGGGCCGTGGCTGTGCCCAAGGGTTTTGTGGACGCGCTCATCGCCCGGGGCTGGGCCACCACGCTCGGGGTTTCCGCCCTGGTGCTGGCGGTGTCCCAGGTGGTGCTGATGTTCTTTTCCAACCGCGTCCTGGTCAACCCGCTGAACCGCCTGGAGGTGGCGGCCGGGAAAATGGCCGCCGGGGAGCTGGATTACCGGGTGGAAGTGCGGACCCGGGATGAGATCGGCCGGCTGGGTGCCGCCTTCAACCAGATGGGGGAAAACCTGAAGAACCTGGTGGACAAGGTCCAGGAGAACTCTTACCAGCTGGCCTCCCACAGCCAGGAACTCTCGGCGGCGGCCGAGGAAGTCAGCGCGGCCGTGGAGAACGTGACCGCCACCTCCAGCCAACTGGCCGCTTCCACGGAGCAGGCTACGGCCCACGCCGCCCAGGCGGCGGAGGCGGCCAGGGCGACCGAGAACGCCTCCGAAGCTGGCAACCAAGCGGTGCTGCAGGCGGTGAGTAAGATCACCGCCATCCAGCACACGGTGGATTCGAGCGCCAAGTCGGTGCAAAACCTACACCAGCAATCCGAAAAGATCGGCGAGATTATCCGCGTGATCAACGACATTGCCGACCAGACCAACCTGCTGGCCCTGAACGCGGCCATTGAGGCGGCGCGCGCGGGGGAGCACGGGCGGGGATTCGCGGTGGTGGCCGAAGAGGTGCGCAAGCTGGCCGAGAAGTCTTCCGGGGCCACCAAGGAGATCGAGGAGATTGTCCTGGCGATCCAGAAAAATACCGTGAAGGCGGTGGAATCCATGCAGTCCGGGGCCGGTGAAGTCGAGGAAGGGGTCCGGATTATCAAGAAGGCCGGGGAAGCCCTCGAAAACATCCGTAAACATGCCGGTAGGAGCACTGACCTGGCCGAGGAAATCGCCAAGGCGTTTGAACAGCACAGCCAGGGCGTGCAAAACCTGGCGGCCTCGGCCGAGGAGGTCAGCAGTACGGTTCAAGAAATGGCCGCGAACGCCAACGATCTGGCCAAGATGGCCGACGAACTGGATGAAATCGTGAAATCTTTGAGAAAAAGCTAGGGGGGACGGCATAATGGCATCCACCGCCGGTGAGCAGCTGGTTATTTTTGACCTGAGTGGGCAAAAATACGCCATTCCGGTATTGAAGACCCAGGAGATCATCAAAATGGTGGACGTTACCCCGATACCCCGATCCGCGGACTTTATCGAGGGAGTTATCAACCTCCGGGGTCGGATCGTGCCCATCATCAATCTGCACAAGCGCTTGAATCTGAAGCGCTCGGAAAATACCCGGGATACGCGGATCATCGTCGTGGAGCACAACGAGACCAGCGTAGGTATGATCGTTGACCGGGTGCAGGAGGTGGGGCGTTACAGCCCGGATGAAATCGAACGTCCCGAATCGATTATGCAGGAGAACGAGTACATCAGTGGCGTGGTTAAGAGGGAAGATGCCCTTTGGTTACTCCTGCAGCTTGACCGTGTTCTCCCAAAAATTGCAATGTAAGGCAGGTCATCAACCACCCCGGACCGGTCACAATTAAATCTGAATCTCCACAATGTCCCGGTCCTGCAACGGGTAATCCCGGGGCACTGATTGGCCGTCGAAACGAGCCGAACCCCAGACGCGGGCTGTTTTCAACTGCCGCGGAAAATCCCGGTGGATCGCTGCGGCCAGATCCAGCACCGTGCTTCCGGCTGGCAGCACAAAGGGGGCCTGCAAGTCCGGTGGTTTTCCGGGAGATTTGCTGAAGATGCGGATGATGTTCAGGGCGCGGAAAATCCGGTGCCGCAGGTTCTCCAGGTTGTGCCCGCCGGCGGCCGACACGGGCAGGATGTTCAGATCGGGGCGCAGTTCCCGCAGCACCTCCAGGTTTTCCGCACTTTCCCTTTGATCGGCGTGGGTACCAATAAGCAGGAACCGGTCTGGGCTGATTCTTTTTGCCGGAGCCGCCGTTTCTCCCAGGAGCCGCTTCTGCCTTAGAAACTCAAGGGTACCCTCCAGTTGCTCCAGGCATTCCGGGGTACCGAGGTTGATGACCCCGACCAGAACATCGCTGTTGCGCAGGGTATTCACCAGTCCCGGGGGCACCATTTCCAGAGTAAAAGGCGGGGTGTCAACCAGCTGAATCATTATTTCCTCGAAGGGCATCATTCCGGCCTCGGGAACGGTAGTAGTGAACGGGTACTCGGCCACTTTCACCTTGGCCCGGGAAAGGGCGGCCACTATGGCGGACTTACCGGTGTTGGGGTAACCGGTAAGCACGACCTGGCCCGCGCCCTGCCGTTCCACGTTGAACGGGTCGTGGCGGCTGACTTTGTTTTTCTTCTGACTTTCCTGGCGCAACCGGGACAGCCGGCGCTTAAGATCGGCCTGGATCTTTTCCGTGCCCTTGTGCTTGGGAATCACGGCCAGCATTTCCTGCAGCGCCGCGATCTTTTCTTCAACGGTACTCGCCTGTTTAAAGGCTTCCTCGGCGGCATAGTACTGAGGCGTGAGATTTGCCGGCATAACGCTCACCCCCCTGAACGATGGCTGCGGGAATGAACCCGTCTGCCCCTTGGGTATCGCCAATCATCTTCAATTTAACATATACGCCGGCCGGCAGCAAAGCCGGACGCTACGACCTGGGTTCGTTTTTACTGTGGGGGGTCAAGAGTCATCCAAAACCGACGATAAAATAAGATGGGTTATTATAAAGCAGCAGTTTTTGACAAGCCTGGGCGAAGTCAACTAAGTACAGAATTCTCGACGGGGAGGGCAATGCGAATGCGGTGGCGGTATAGACTGCAAACGGTGGGCGTAGCGGTGGTCGTGGTGACGGCCATTGTGGGGGGACTGGCTTATCTGGGATACTGGCACCACATGGCCGACCCCCTTGTTGGCGGCGGGGTGCTGCTGGCCTTGACCGTCGGTCTGGGTCTCGCGGCTTCGGGCCGGGGTACTCGCGGCCTGGACCGGCTTCGGGAAAAGGTGCTGCAGGCGGCTGACGGTGACCTGACGGTCCGGGTGAAAGTGGAACGTAATGACGAGATCGGAGAGTTAGCCCGGGGGTTCAACCTGCTGATTGAGCGGCTGGACGAAGCATTGCAGACGGCCGCCAAGACAGGCGACCAAGTCCGGAAAACATCCCGGCAATTGGCCGACAACGCTCAGGATTACAGTGTGTCTGCCACCAGTACCGCCGAGACGGCCAATGAAATGGCCGGCACGGTTGAAAACCTAGCCGGACTGGCTCAGGGGGTGGCCGACAACGCCCGCCGGGCCGCCGAAATCGCCAGCAACGGAGAGAGCATCATCGAGACGGTTCGCAACCAAATGGGTTCCATCAACCGCACCAACGCCCAGGCGGCCAAGTACGTGTTGGCGTTTGGCAAACGGGCGCACCAGATCACTGAATTCGTGGATGCCATCACCCATATCGCCGACCAGACCAATCTCCTGGCCCTGAACGCGGCCATCGAGGCCGCCCGGGCCGGAGAACACGGCCGGGGGTTCGCGGTAGTGGCCGAAGAAATTCGCAAGTTGGCCGAGCAGTCGGCCCAAACGGCCGATGAGATTCTGATCATCGCCCGAGGCATAGGAGAAGAAGCGGAAACGGCTAACAAAAACATGAAAAGCAATTTGAAAACTATTGCGGACGGGGTGAAGTTGACCCGGGAAACTACCGAGGCGTTCTCCGGGATTTCGGCGGCGGTCAATAACCTGGTGCAGCAGGCGCAGGAAGTGGCCTTGGCTGCGGAGCAGCTGAATTCAGGGGTGCAAAGCCTGGCCTCGGTCACCGAGGAACAGACGGCGATGATGGAAGAAATGAGCGCCCTGGCCGAGAGTCTTAGCCGTATGGCCGAAGAACTTGGCCAGATGGGGCAGAAATTCCGACACTAGCTTGCCCTTGCTTGCAGTTTATAATTTTTCAAAAGAAAAACCTGCAATTCTGGCAGGTTTTTCTTTTCAGGGCACTATTTACCGGGTTTTTTCATACTATGACTGATAGATCACGGGGGCTATTGATTAATCAGTCTAATTTTCAGGAGGTGGGGGTGGTTGACCACCGGAGAGGAACCCCGCGGCGTTTACCTTTACGGGGTGATCGAGATCTCCGCCCCGGTACGGCTTGAAACGACCGGCTTGTACCGGGCCCCGGTGCGGGCGGTGCCGTATCGTGATCTGGCCGCGGTGGTAAGTGACTTGCCGCAGCCTGAGTTGGAGCCGACCCGGGAGCTGGCCCTGGCGCACGAACGGGTGATCTCGTTCGTCATGCGGCGCCATCCGGTGATCCCCGTGCGCTTCGGCATCGTAGCCGTCCCGGGGGTGCCCATCGAAACCGTTCTGGTTGGGAATTATGAGTTGCTGAAAAACACCCTGGAGCGCATTCGGGACAAGGTTGAACTGGGGCTCAAGGTTCTCTGGCGCCGGGAAGCGTTTGAGACGGACCTAGAGGGCGCCGATAGCCGGGTTCGACAGGCCAAGGCGGCGCTGAACGAGAAGTCCGGTCCGGTCTCCTACGATGAAGCCATGCAACTGGGACAGCTGATGGCCGAAGCGGCTGACCGCAAGCGCCGGGAATACATCAAACTGCTTTACGAACCCCTGAACCAGATGGCGGCCGAGTCGGTCCTAAATGACATTCTTACGGAACGCATGGTGTTCAATGCCGCCTTCCTGGTGCCGAAGGAAAAGGAAGAGGATTTCGACCGGTTGGCAAACCAGTTGTTTGTGCCGTATGCCGAAGTGCTGGAATTCCGCTATTCCGGTCCGTGGCCGCCCTACAATTTCTGCCGCTTAAATCTGGAAAGCAGTCTTAAAAATCCCCAAAAAGTGGAGTAATTATTATTTTTGTCCTGCTGGACAGGTGGTATTTTGCGGATATTTAAAGTTTTCCACCCCTCCAGGCAGGATTTTTGAGTTTATTAGAAAATAGTATGACTTGGGACAGGCGGTACCCTGTACCAGGCTTTAATTTCCAAGACTCATTCACCCCTATTCGGGAATACGAGTCGGGTTTTCTCTTGGGATTTTGGCTTGCCCAAAACGCTGTCGTATCGGGCCTGTTTTGGGTGGACTGCCGGAAAACGGTACGGGGAGGTGGTAGCGCAACAGATCGACTTGCCGCAAAAATCGTCCGCAAAAATCCGCAAAAATCATTAGCAGATTTATTCGGGTAAGAAGGAGAGAGCTTGATGAAAAAGCGGTCCAAGTTGTTAGCTGTGCTGATGAGCTTGTTGTTAGTAGGTGCCATGTTAGTTGGCTGCGGGGACGGTGAGCAGGCTGCCGACGATCCGAAGCCGAAAACCCAGTTCATCTCCATCGCTACCGGGGGGCAGGCGGGTACCTACTTTCCGCTAGGCGGAGCCATGGCGGAAATCTTTAACGCCAACGTTCCGGGAGTTAACGCCACTGCTGAAACAACCAATGCGTCTGTGGCCAACATCAGCCTTCTTGAAGAAGGCAAAGCCGAGCTGGCCTTCATCCAGAACGACATCAGCTACTACGCTTATGAAGGCGCGGAGATGTTTGCCGACCGCGGGGCGGTGACGAACATCGCCGGCGTGGCCACTCTGTACCCGGAGGTCATCCAGGTAATCACCCTGGCGGATAGCGGGATTAACTCCATCGAGGACCTCAAGGGCAAAAAGGTGGCGGTCGGTGCGCCGGCCAGCGGCACGGAGGCCAACGCCCGCCAGATCTTGGCGGCCTACGGGATGACCTTCGATGACATCCAGCCGGACTTCCTGTCGTTTGGTGAGGCGGTGGGCAACCTGAAGGATGGCCACGTGGACGCCGCCTTCCTCACCGCCGGTCTGCCTACGGCGGCCGTGCAGGATCTGGGCGCCACCCACGACATCAAGATCATTTCTTTAAGTGACGCGGCGATCGAAAGTCTGACCAGCGAGTACGCGTTTTACGCCCCGTTCACCATCGAGGGTGGTACCTACACAAAGGTGGAAGAGGACGTCACCACCGTGGCCGTGAAGGCCATGCTCGTGGCCAAGGCGGAGTTGAGCAAGGACCTCGTCTATGACCTGACCAAAGCGTTGTTCGACAACCTGGACAAGTTCGGCGCAGCGCACCAGCGCGGCAAGGACCTGACCCTGGACACCGCGCTCGAGGCCATGTCGCTGCCGCTGCATCCGGGTGCGGAGAAGTTCTACAAGGAACAGGGTATCCTGTAGCCCATGGCCGGTGACAAGAAGGGGCGGGCATCCAGCTGGGGTGCCTTGTCCCTTTTTCTCGCCGGGATCCTGGCCTTATGGGGCCTCGCTTACGGGCTTGAACCCGTGCACTTCCTCGAGGTGCAACAACCGGAAGGCGGCTGCTTGTACCGCAGGCAGGTACATCCCGGAGAAGTTTTTACTTACCGCTACGTGCATTCGGTGGAACAGACCGTGGTTTGCGAACGTTACCGGATTGGGGAGGATTACCGGATTTTACTCACGGAGACTGAATTCAGCTCCTTTGGTGCTGGTCTGCCGTACGGGGCGGAAGGCCGTTTCGTCACCGGAAACGGTACCTTTATCCTGACTGACCTGGAACGGCCGGTGGAGGTGCTGCGGCTTAAACCCACCGCCCTGTCGGAGTGTGCCCTTGAATTCGAAAACCACCGCCTGAACCTGGACCGGCCCGAACTGGACGGGCGGTTGCTGGAGGTACGGGTGGTCGGGATAAACAGATTTGCGTTCTGGAGGGGGATAAATGGCGGGCGGCCATGGTCTGGAGAACTCCGACAAGCGCCGGATCAAAGTTAAAGCGATCCAGGAAACGGTGGGGGCTTCCAGCCGGTCGGTCAGTGGCATTTTCGCGCTGCTGATTTTCGCGGTCTGTGTGGCCATGTCTCTTTTCCACCTTTATACTGCCGGTTTCGGCATGCCCGAGGCCATGAAGCAGCGGAGTTTACACCTGGCCTTTGCCCTGGTGCTGGCGTTCCTGGCTTTTTCCTTCGCCCGACGGCCGCGGCAGCAGACCATCCCCGTTTACGATTTATTCCTGGCCCTGGTGGCCGCGGCGTCCACCCTGTACATCTTTGTCAACTACTACGAGCTGATGCTCCGCGGCGGGAAGCCGACCACTATTGACCTGGTGGTCGGGGGGATCTGTATTTTACTGGTTCTGGAGGCGACTAGGCGGGTGGTGGGGAAACCCCTGGTGATCCTGGCCGTTGCGTTCCTGCTTTACGGTTATTACGGCCCCTACATGCCGGGCCCGTTTGCGCACCGGGGCGCCGATTTGCCCCGGATCATTGACCACCTGTACCTGGGTACCGAAGGTATCTTTGGTATTCCCCTGGGCGTGTCGGCTACGTATATCATGATCTTTATTCTGTTCGGTGCCTTTCTGCAGGTCACGGGTGCGGGGCGGATGTTTATTGAACTGGCCCTGGGCCTATTTGGGTGGATGCGGGGTGGTCCGGCCAAAGCAGCCGTGGTGGCCAGTGGGATGGTGGGTTCGATTTCCGGCAGTTCGGTGGCCAACGCGGTCACCACCGGCACTTTTACTATCCCGCTGATGAAAAGGGTGGGGTTTAAGCCCCACGTGGCGGGCGGTGTGGAGGTCGCCGCCTCGTCAAGCGGCCAGTTGATGCCGCCGATTATGGGGGCGGCGGCGTTCATTATGGTCGAATACACCGGTATTCCGTACCTAGAAATCATCAAGGCGGCTGCCATTCCCTGTATCCTAAGCTATTGCGCCATTTTGTTCATGGTGCACCTTGAAGCGGTGAAAGCGGGGATTAAGGGACTGCCCCGGGAAGAACTGCCTCCCGTAAAGCGGATTCTGCTGGAGCGGGGGTACTTGCTTCTGCCCTTCTTCGTCTTGATCTATATGATGGTAATCGGTTTCACGCCCCTCAAGGCCGGGTACTACACGATCTTGTTTACCATCGGGCTGGCAATTCTCGCGAATCTCCTGAAACTGGCCCACAAGGAAGTGCGGGAAAACTGGCGTGCCCTGCTGGTGCCGGCCCTCAAGACCGCCGTGCGGTTGGGTGTACAGGCCCTCGAAATCGGCGCCCGGAACTGTGTGGGCGTGGCGCTGGCCTGTGCCACCGCTGGAATCATCATCGGCATCATCACTTTGAGCGGGCTCGGACTGAAGTTATCGAGCATTATCGTCCAGGCGGCCGGGGGGCATTTGTGGCTCACCCTGATCTTTACCATGCTCGGCTCGATGATCCTCGGGATGGGTTTGCCCACCACCGGCACCTACATCATTCTGGCGGCTATCACCGCGCCGGCTCTGGTGCACGTCGGGGTACCCTTGCTGGCGGCCCATCTGTTTGTATTTTATTTTGGGATTCTGGCTGACGATACGCCGCCGATCAACCTGCCGGCCTACGCCACGGCCGGGCTCGCCGGGGCAAACCCGATACAGACCGGGATCACCGGATTTAAATACGACTGCGGCGCGTTGCTGCTGCCGTACATCTTCGCCACTAATTCCGCGCTGCTATTGATCGACACCGACTGGCTCGGCGTGCTGCACGCCATTGCGGCCGCACTGCTGGGAATCCTGGCCCTGACCTCGGCCATCCAAAATTACCTGTTGACTTACCATCGGATCTGGGAACGGTTGATGCTCTTCGCTGCCTCCATGGTGCTGGTGCATGTATCCTGGTACACCGACGCGATCGGGATCGGCCTGATCCTGCTGGTGCTGCTGCTGCACAAGCTACGGATTCGCCGCCGCTCCAAACCGGCCGAAACGGCGTCGGCGACAGCCGGGTAGGGCCACCGGTACTTAACCGCGTAATCTCGCCCAGAGTTTGCCGGCAGGGCGAGGCCTCGGGTTTCACCGCCGGCGGAAAAACTCCCAAACACGCCTCCGATTACCCGCCCGGTATGATCCAGTAGGTACTGGGCTGCCGCTGTTACCGGAGGTGGATGGGCGTGTCCAGTTCCAGGGCCGATTGCCGATCGCCGATTTCCTGCCGTTCGTAACAAATCCGGGCGAAAAGATTTATAATATCCTTATTTGGGTTGTACAATATTTGGGTTGTACAATGGGGGAAGGAGGTCGCGAAATGTCAACGGTACAGCTTATCTTGCGGTTTGCCACTGGGGTTCTTTTTCTGATGGCGGCGGCCCTGTTTTACAACATATCTTATGGGAACCGCATCCTGGAACTGATCGCCCTGGTGTTTCTGGTGGTCGGCGTGTTAAACTTAGTCCTGACTTTCGTGCTTAACCGGATTCTTGACCGGTTGAAAAAAGGATGAGCACCAATTAGTTTCTGGTTTCGCACTGTTTTGGTCATATGCAATTTTGGGTTTGACGCTACCTAACTGGAGTGCTATAATCTTAAGTATAATACTAATTATTTATGTTTTTTAGGTTTTTGTCGTCTGCTTATCAGCAGTTAACGGAGGGAGACAGGATGGATATATGAGGATTTCAACACGCGTTCGTTACGGTACCAGGGCACTCCTGGATATCGCCGAAAACTGCGATGACGGTCCGGTTTGCTTGAAGGATATCGCTCGCAGGCAGGGTGTTTCCCAGCCGTATCTCGAACAACTGATTTTGCTGCTTAAGGCAGCCGGTTTCGTGCGCAGTGTTCGAGGCGCGCGTGGCGGTTTCCTCCTGACCCGGGATCCAGGCGAGATCAATATGGCGCAGGTGGTTGCCACCCTTGGTTGGGAAACCGAAGTCGTGGAGTGCGTGAGAGATCCAGATACCTGTACGCGGTCTGGGGAGTGCGGCGTGCGTGATTTCTGGCGGCGGGTTTCGAAATCCGTCGAGAGCGTGTTGGTGTCCACAACGTTGGCTGACCTGATCCATAAGAGGAATTGCTGATACACTGCCGTTTCGGGGACAACTGGATGAGCTGTTAGAAGAAAGAAGGGGGATAAATGACGGAGGCGTATGTCCGGCTGGGATCGGCCATTCTCAGAGAAGTGGTGCGAGATATCCGCGGTGGCCCGCGCGGTGCCAATAAGGCACATTACGTTTCGGCCGTGGGCTTTCTGCGCACGCCCCTGTTCGAGATGATTTGTGAGACCCAGGGTGTGAATCCGCTGCTGGCCAAGCGTGGGATTTTGCAGCTTTCCTCCACGAAAGAGGTTCCGGCCGTCCGGCCCCGCACCCACTGGAAGCGCAAGCAAAGGCAGAAGCAGAAGCGGTATCACTGGGCGATCTCTCCCGGGAAAAAGATGGTTAACTGACTGACGGCCGACAAAGCCGGCGGGAACTAAAAACCGCCGGTTTTTCTTTTTATTGCCACCCGGTGCGGGCGACCCGTTTGGATTGGGCCACCGTATACTGGTTTAGGGCCTATTAAAAACTTGGGAATCGGGGCGGCCAATCGTTCGCCGACAATATCAGGAGATCAGGAGGGATGAGAATGTCCGGCACAGCCCCGAAACGGGTTTACCTGGACCACGCGGCAACCACCCCGGTGCTACCGGAGGTAGTGACGGCGATGCAGCCTTATTTCAGTGAGGTTTTCGGTAATCCGTCGAGCGACCATTCCTTTGGGCAAGAGGCCCGTGCCGCCCTGGAAGAAGCCCGCCGCGCGGTGGCTGGGTTTATCGGCGCCCGCCCGGGGGAAATCGTTTTTACCAGCGGGGGGACCGAGGCTAATAACCTGGCCATTAAGGGTTTTGCGTACGCCAACCGCTATCGGGGTAACCATATCGTCACCTCCGCGGTGGAACACCACTCCGTGCTGGAGTCCGTACGGTTCCTGGCGCGGGAAGGTTTTAAAGTCACCGTCTTGCCGGTGGACCGCGAGGGCCGGGTGGACCCAAAGGACGTGGCAAGGGCGCTTACGCCGCGCACCGTGCTGGTTTCGGTGATGCACGCCAACAACGAGGTAGGCACTATTCAGCCCGTGGCTGAAATCGCCCGGATTACCCGGCGCCACGGCGTATGTTTCCATGTGGATGCAGTCCAGACGGTAGGGCACTTGCACCTGGCGGTCCGGGAACTGGGCGCCGACCTGGTATCACTCTCAGCCCACAAGATACACGGACCCAAGGGAGTGGGCGCACTCTACGTCCGGCGGGGGGTACGGCTGGAACCTATAATGAATGGGGGCCAGCAAGATGTCCGGCGACGGGCTGGTACCAAGGACGTGGCCGCCATTATTGGCTTTGCCCGGGTGGTCCGCCTGATCAGTGAGGAAGGGCCGGAGTCTGCACAGCAAGTTGCGTGGTTACGGGACCGGTTGCTGCGCGGGATTATGGAGAGCGTGGACGGGGTCTGGTTAAATGGTCATCCGGTGGAACGGCTGCCGGGGAACCTACACCTGGGCTTTGACGGGGTCGACGGCAGGGTGTTGGCCCGGAACCTGGACCGCAGGGGGATTGCCGTTTCCACCGGTTCGGCCTGTAGTTCCGGTCAGTCAGAGCCTTCGCACGTACTTACGGCGATGGGCCTTAACCACCGGCGGGCCTATAGCTGTGTGCGGTTCAGCTTGGGCCGGGGTACCACCATGGAAGAAATTGAGCGGGTGCTTGAAGTGCTGCCCCGAGAAGTGGAACGGCTGCGACTGCCAGCCTCGGCACATACCGGTTCGTGATCGCGGTGCTGGTGGATTCCGGGCGCCGTTGCCTGTAGCAGCGGTGAAACCAGGCAGAAGCCGCCCGGCGCGATGGTTTTTGCCGTTTTTGCGCTTTAAGTAAGCAGCGGTGTTCTGCTTTACGTGCTAGTCCGACCGCTGCTGCTTGCCCACCCGGCTGGCCAGGCGGGAGTTTCGGGGTGTGGCGGCCGCCCTTTGTCCCCGGGGAATCCTGGAAGCTACCAACATCAGGAAGGCACCAGCTACCGCGAAAGCCAGGGCCCAGAAAATCGAGACCTGGAACGCAAAAAGGCGAATCAGTTCGTCCAGACTGTCGGTCAGGGCCGACCAGACCCGAAGTTGGTTTTCGACAATTCCGCCTCCCAGGAAGGCCAATACCAGTACTAGCGTGTTCCTAGAAAAGAGCTTCTTGATTTTCCTCACTCCTTTAGGAATTTATGCCAGTATATTACCATTTGCTAGCACTGGAAAAAAGTAGTTTCTGGGGACTTCAGTGGCCAGGCTCGCCGATTATCCGCGGCGGGCTTTCTTGTTTGCGAGGTATCTTACGATTACTTGTTTTGACCGTCGAGGTGCTCCACGGGAATTCGTTGTTCTACGTACAGGTGGAAAAAGTGCCCGGCGACGCCGATCAGTACGGCTGAGGTCAGGATAACCGCAGCCGAAAGGCCGAACCCGACCAGGATCAATTCGGTCGCCCAGATGATCAGGCCGGTCAACAGGATGTCGGTTACGCTGGTCACCCAGCGGCCGAAATTCGGCAGGATCCAGAGGTCTCCGATTACGTACAGGAGGCCGGTGACGATGACGGCCGTGACCAGGATATTGGTCACCCACAGCAGGCCGAAGAAACCGAACACGGCGAAAAGAATCAGGGTCGTGTAACCCAGCTTCAGGGCGAGTGCGCGTCCGTGGGCCAAGGTTCCGTCCTCCCGGAAAGAATCGGTTCTAACCCAGTATCTTTCGCCCGGGAACGGGTTATGCAGTGTTTTGACGTGGTTTGTCAATAACAATCCTGGGCCGGGGAGCAGGTATTACGGGGATGTGACGAGAAATAACCTGCTTGAACCAGGATCCGGGAACTGTAACTATCAATTGCGTAATTGTGGGTGGAACCTGTGCTTACGTCTATGCCGACCGCCGCCGGTGCGGCCGCCCCGGAAACAGCGCGTCCTGTGCTCTGGACCCGGGATTTTGGCCTGATTTGCCTGTTCACGCTCACCATATTTACCAGTTTCCAAATGTTAATGCCTACTATCCCGGTATACGTGGACCGGATGGGGGCCACCCCGCTGGTCGTCGGGTTAATTAACGGCATATTTACGTCGGCCGCCCTGGCCGTTCGCCCGTGGACGGGCCTGGGCCTGGACCGGAATGGGCGCCGGGGCTTGTGGCTTGTCGGCATGGCCATATTTGTCCTGGCAGTGTTTGGTTATGTCTGGGCGGTAACCGTTCCCCTGCTAATGGCCTTGCGGGTGATCCACGGCGGAGGCTGGGGGATGGTGACCACGGCTTCGCAGGCCGCGGTGGCCGACATCGTTCCCCCGGCCCGGCGCGGGGAGGGAATGGGTTACTTCGGGCTCGGGGCCAACCTGGGCATGGCGGTCGGTCCGGCGACCGGTTTCTTCATTGCCAATCACTATGGTTTCACTACTTTGTTCTTGGCTTGCGGCCTGCTTTCGGTGATCGCCTTGCTGTTGGCGGGCGCTGTGCGCCTGCCGCGGGTAGCACCGGCCGGGGGCGGACTCCGGCCAGCTCTTTTTGAGCGGTCCGCGCTGGGACCTTCGTTGGTGTTGTTTTTTGTGACCTTTACCTACGGGGGCGTGATCACGTTTATTGCCCTGCACGCCGCCGGGCACGGTATCACCAACGCCGGATGGTATTTCACCGCTTTCGCCCTGACGGTGGTGGCCGTCCGCCCACTTTGTGGAATGGTGTACGACCGGCGGGGTCACCGGGTCGTGATGATTCCGGGGTTGCTGTCCACCGCCCTGGGCGCCGTGGTTCTGGCGCTGGCCACGGATCTGACCGGCTTTCTCGCGGCGGCGGTGCTCGGCGGCTTTGGGCTGGGGGCGACGCATCCGACGTTGCAGGCTCTGGCTTTCGCTCGCTGCCCGCCCAACCGCCGGGGCGCGGCCAGTGCCTCTTTCGCCACGGCTTTCGACCTGGGCGTTGGCAGCGGGGCCGTGCTGCTCGGGGTGTTTTCCCAGTTTCTCGCCTACAGCGGGATGTACCTAGTGGCGGCCGGCGCGGCGCTGGCCGGCCTGTTGGCATACCTGGCTTCGGTGGGGCGGGGACAAAAAGCGGAACCTCCCGGGATGGAAGAAGTCAGGGGTCGAAAGTCGGAGTCCGGACCAGAGGTGGAAAATCGCTGAAGCGACTTGCAGCAGCTTTCATCCCCGGTGCCGGAACCTACTAAAAATATTTGGCGCAGAGGGGGAAGGGCGTAGATGGAGCCAGCACGGCGTATTCGAAACCTGACCTCGGCAATTTTTTCCGAGCTGGACGATTTGGGCCGAGAATTGCGAGCCGGCGGCGTGGACATCATCAACCTGAGCGTGGGCAGCCCGGACCTGCCGCCGGCACCCCATATCAAACAGGCTCTAGCGGCCGCCCTGGACGAGCCGGGTATTTACCGCTACGCCCTGACCGAGGGACTGCCGGAGTTCAAACAGGCGGTAGCCGATTGGTACCGTAGCCGTTTCGGGGTGGACCTCGACCCCGAGAGAGAAGTCTTGTCCCTGATGGGGTCCCAGGACGGTCTGGCCCACCTGTATCTAGCCCTGGTCAATCCGGGCGATACCGTTTTGGTTCCTGACCCGGGCTATCCCATTTACCGCGCGGGCGCAGTGCTGGCCGAGGGGGAAATCTTCCCGTTGCCGCTGTTGCCTGAAAACAGCTTCTTGCCCGACTTGCAGGCGATACCCGCGGACGTGGCCCGGCGCGCCCGGGTGATGCTGTTGAACTATCCGAACAATCCGGTGGCGGCTACCGCCGATCTGGAGTTCTTCCGCGCGGTGGTCGGGTTCGCCCGGGAGTATCGGATCGTGGTGGTGCACGATATCGCTTATTCCGAGTTGGCCTACGATGGCTACCAGCCGCCCAGTTTTCTGCAGGCTCCTGGTGCCAAGGAAGTGGGTGTCGAGTTGCACTCGGTGTCCAAGAGTTATAACCTGGCCGGCTGCCGCCTGGGGTTTATGGTGGGCAATGCCGCGGTGTTGGACGCGCTCCGGGTGCTCAAATCCAACATTGACTTCGGGGTATTCCTGGCTGTGCAGAGGGCTGGGATTGCCGCGCTGACCGGCCCACAGGACACTGTGCACAAAGCGGCCGCGGTTTACCAGCGCCGCCGGGACATCCTGGTCCGGGGACTGCGGGAGGCTGGCTGGGAGGTGCCGGTGCCTAGGGCCTCCATGTTCATCTGGGCGCCTCTGCCTCCGGGGCACGAATCATCCCGGGAATTCGTCGGGGAGCTGGCCCGGCACACTGGGGTACTGGTCGTTCCCGGGGTCGCCTTCGGGCCGCGCGGCGAGGGTTACGTTCGGATTGCCCTGGTGGGCGCCGATCGCCGCCTGGAAGAGGCCGTCCGGCGGATCCGGGAGTCGGGACTGTGTTCTTGAAACCGATTTTAAGGAGGAGAACAAATGTCGGTGAACAAGAAGGGCGTGATGTGGCTCATCATCCTCGTCACGGTTGTCACCGCGTTTGGGTTGGCAGTGGTGGGCGAAGCCCGGGCCGGGGAAGGAGAGTTGGACGAGGAGGTGTTCCGGGCCCGGGTGTTGACCGTGGAAAGAGTCGAAGCCGAGGAGGCCCTAGCGCCCGGTTTCGCCATGGAACGTCAGCTGCTCACCGTCGAGGTGACCGGGGGACCGTTCAAGGGGCAGATCCTCGAATTGGAGGATGCCCACACCGGGCACCCGGCCTACGACCTGCACCTCGAGCCGGGGGACAACGTCCTGGTCTGGGCCGAAGTGGCAGATGGCAGACTCGTCAATGCTTACCTGTCCGACTATGCCCGGGATCAGCACCTGGTTTACCTGGCCGGCGGCTTCGTCCTGGCCCTGGTGGTCATCGGCGGCCTCAAGGGCGTTAAGGCCGTGGTCACCCTGGGAATCACCGGACTGGCCATTGCTGGAATCCTGTTGCCGCTGATGCTGCAGGGTTACAGCCCCATCGTGCTGGCCGTGCTGGTTTCGGCCGTGGTCGTGGTCGTGACCTTCGTGGTTATCGGTAGCCTCGGGGTTAAGACGCTGGCCGCCACCATCGGCACGGTCGGCGGGGTGATTGTGGCCGGTGTGATCGCCTACCTGGTCGGAACGGGTGCCCAGTTAACCGGATTTGGCAGCGAAGAAGCCGCTGCCTTGCTTTATATTCCCCAGGAAACCGATTTTGATTTTCGAGGACTATTGTTCGCCGGGATTATAATTGGCGCGCTGGGGGCGGTGATGGACGTCGGGATGTCGGTGGCTTCGGCCATGGAAGAGGTGAAAAAGGCCAATCCGGCCATCGGTCCGGTGGGCCTGTTGCGCGCTGGAATGAACGTTGGCCGTGACATCATGGGCACCATGGCCAACACGCTGATTCTGGCCTATACCGGCGCGGCCATCCCGTTGCTCCTGGTTTTCATGGCCTATGACACACCACTCCTTAAAATTATCAACCTTGACCTGATCGCCACCGAGGTGGTGCGGGCTCTAGCGGGGAGCATGGGGATGATTCTGTGTGTTCCGCTTACCGCCTTGGCGGGGGCTTTGCTGTTGACCCGGGCCCGGTATCCAACGGAAAGCCTTAAATCTTAAATCAAGTTTGACAAGAAATAAATCTAGGTTTTGGGGTGCCGGCTCTTGACAAGGGCCGGCCATTTGTTTATTGTGCATAACAAAGTTAGCTAACCCCAACTTGATAGTTATCATCATATAGGGGGGAGTGGTTCAAAACTGGTGCTCCGGCGGCGAAATTTTTTAAGTTTTATTTAAAGTGCTTGACAAAGAGCAGCTAAGGTATTTTAATTAAGTTAGGCAGGGTTAACAGAGTTATTCAATATAAACTTTGTTATATTTGTTGATTAGGGGAGGTATCGCAATGACTTTGGACCGGGTAAGGAGAGGCCAGACGTTTACCATCATCAGCATTCCTGACGCCCTGATCCGGGCGCAGGCCATTCGCTTCGGCATCGCAGAGGGCGAAACGGTCCTTTGTGAGGAGGTGGTGCCGGCCGGCCCGATCATTATCAGTAAGAACAAACAGGAAATCGCGTTGGGGCGGGGCCTGGCCAGGCAGATCACGGTTAACCTCCAGTAATAGTAAGCGGGTAGTCCGGCTTTTGCACTTGCTGGGTTGATTTTTTAAAGGGAGAGATAAAGACGTGAAGCATCACCATAACCTGGATCTGGAAATCAAAATCCCCAAGGATGCCCGGAAAATTGTGCTCGCCGGCAACCCGAATGCCGGAAAGTCGGTTTTTTTTAACGCTCTCACCGGCCTTTACGTGGATGTTTCCAACTATCCGGGTACCACGCTCGAAATCTCCTACGGCCACCTGGGGGACGACGTGTTGATTGACACCCCCGGGGTTTACGGCATCTCCTCCTTTAACGACGAGGAACGGATCGCCCGGGACATCATCCTGGCGGCCGACGTCGTGCTCAACGTGGTCAATGCCGTGCACCTGGAACGGGACCTGTTTCTCACCCAGCAGATCATCGATACCGGGGTGCCGGTGGTGGTCGCGCTAAACATGGTGGACGAGGCCGCGGCTCAGGGCATTGAAATCGATACCGGGCTGCTGAGCGAAATGCTGGGGGTGACCGTTGTCCCCACCGTGGCCGTTAAGAAGCAGGGCTTCAACGAGGTAAAAGCGGCCGCCCTTTCCCGGGCGAAGCCAGGTAACCTGACGCCCGGACTGGCTGACCGGCTTCGGGAGATGCAGAACCGAGTGGGCGAACAAGGTGACGCCCTGCTGATCCTAGAAGGCGACCCGGCGGTGGCCGAACGCCACGGCATCGAGCCGGGGGATGAACGGGAGGAGATCTACCGTCGCCGGCGCGAACGAGTGAACGAACTGGTCAGGGCCGTGGTCCGGATCGCCGAACGTGAAAGCCCGTTCGGTGCCGTGCTGGGCCGGTGGATGATCCGGCCGCTGACCGGGATTCCGATTCTGCTTCTGACACTTTTTGTGATGTACCAGGTAATCGGTGTTTTCATTGCCCAGACCGTGGTTGGTTTCACCGAGGACGAAATCATGGGCGGGATCTACGAGCCGGCGGTCAGTGATTTCATTGGGCGTTTCATTGCCGAGGACTCGGTGTTGGGCGTGATCCTGATCGGTGAGTTCGGCGTACTCACCATGACCGTGGTCTACATCCTGGGGCTGTTGCTCCCGCTCATCGTGGGCTTCTACTTCTTCCTGGCGCTGTTCGAGGATTCGGGCTACCTGCCGCGGATTGCCACCCTGGCGGACCGGGTGCTGACCGGAGTTGGCTTGAACGGTAAGGCCATCATCCCGTTCATCCTCGGTTTCGGCTGCGTAACCTTGGCCACTATCACCACCCGGATGCTGAACACCGACCGGGAGCGTCGGATCGCCATTTTCTTGCTCGGCCTGACCATCCCCTGCTCCGCCCAGCTTGCCGTGATTGCCGGCATGCTGGCTGGACTGGGTGCGGCCTTCCTGATGATGTACGTACTGGTGATCCTGATGGTTTTCCTGGTTGTCGGCACGGTACTGAACACCGTTTTTTCGGGCACCTCCACGCACCTGCTGATCGACCTGCCCCCGCTGCGGGTGCCCCGGCTGGGCAACGTCTTGAAGAAAACGGGGAACAAAGCCTTCGGCTTTCTAAGAGAGGCCACGCCGTTGTTTATGCTCGGCGCCGTGCTGATCAGCGTTCTGCAGCTGACCGGCGCGCTGGCGGCTATCCAGCGCGGCCTGGCCCCGGTTACGGCGGGCTGGCTGAACCTGCCCGTGGAAACGGCCACGGCGTTCATCATGGGCATCGTCCGGCGCGACTTCGGCGCCGCGGGCCTGTTGACCCTGGAGCTGACAGCGCTGCAGACCGTGGTGGCGCTGATCACCATTACGCTGTTCGTGCCCTGCATCGCCTCGGTGTTTATCATCTTCAAGGAACGGAGCTGGAAAGACGGCGCGCTGATCTGGGGCAGCACCTGGTTGATCGCCTTTACGGTCGGTGGAACCGTGATGCAGTTGAGCAGGGTTTTCGGGCCTGACGGTGATCCCAACGTGGCCCTGGTGCTGGCCGCCTTTGCGGGTATTGGGGGCGCGATCGTGTTGCTCTGCAAACTGGTGAAACGTCCGGGTAGGCTCGATGTCGGGGCGGCGGGAGCGGATTCCTGATCCGCGGTGGGAGGCACAGGTTTTTGCCCCGGAAACTGATATACAGAGGCGAGACAGAATGAGCAAGGCCAAAGTCAACAACAACGTGGTACAGATCTGTCCCCGTTGTGGCTATCCGATAGCCGGGGAATGGCGTTGTCCGCGCTGCTGCTGGCTACTCGTCGAAACCGGGTGTGCATACTGCCGTGCCTGCCGGACCTGCCGCGAAGGCCAAAAAAGGTAAATGTAAGTTAATCCCAGAAGGCATTTACGGTGCGCGGGGAATCGGTTATACTGGGAAGAAAAGCCGGGAGGCGCGAAAATGACCGGGTACTCCCAGTCGGTGGAAGATTATCTGGAGGCCCTCTACGTGATCGGGTTGGAACAGAAAGTGGTGCGGGTTAAGGACGTGGCCCAGGCCCTGAACGTGACCATGCCTTCGGTGGTGGCCGCCGTCCGGACCCTATCGGAAAAGGGTCTGGCGGAACAGGAGAAGTACGGACATATCGAGCTGACGGCCAAGGGCGAGGCGGTGGCCAAGGAGATCTACGCCCGGCACCAGATGCTGTACGCTTTTTTCAGTGAGATTCTTGGCCTGGATCCCAAGGTGGCGGAGGAGGATGCCTGCCGGATGGAACACTACCTTTCTCCAGAGGCCCGGGAACGGATAATGAAGATGGTTGAGTTTATCCGTTCCTGCCGGGACGAGAAGGTCCAGTTTTTAGAACGGTTCATGCGCTACGTGGAAAGCGGCGAGCGGAGCTTCTGCAAGGGCTGCCTGCTTACCGACTGAATAGTTGCGGCAAAGCTTGAGACAACCGGCAGGGTTTTTGCGAATACCGTCAAATTATTAAGGAAATTGCCATAAAGTTCCGGCCGAAAATGCCGGGCTTTTACTTTGCGCCAAGGAGATGTTCGCCCTTGATCTTTGATTCGATTCAAAAGCGTGACGGCCGTACGGTACCTTTCGAAGACATCCGGATCACCAACGCGATTCTCAAGGCGTTTCGGGCCACGGGGGAGGCCAAGTGGGCCGAGGAGGCGGCGCCGGCAGTCACGCAGCGGGTGCTGGAGGCCCTGCAACGCGGGGGGAAAAGGCTGCCCACCGTCGAGGAAGTCCAGGACCTGGTGGAAACTGCCCTGATGGAGCTGGGCTACTACCGAACGGCCAAGGCCTACATCCTGTACCGGGAGCAGCACCGGCAGATGCGCGACATGAAATCGCTGGTGAGCTGTGACCTGGTTGAGTCCTACCTGAACCAAGCCGATTGGCGGGTATCGGAGAACGCCAACTCGGCCTTTTCGCTGCAGGGTCTTAACAACTACCTTTCCAACACCGCGGCCGCTCACTTCTGGCTGGAACGGATTTACCCGCCGGAAGTGCGCCGCGCCCACCGTGAAGGCGACTTCCACATTCATGATTTAGGCTACCTTAGTGTCTATTGCGTGGGGTGGGACCTGAAGCAGTTGCTGGAGGAGGGGTTCGGCGGGGTGGCCAACCAGGTGGAATCGCGGCCGCCGAAGCACTTCCGGTCCGCGCTTGGCCAGATGGTGAATTTCCTCTACACCCTGCAGGGGGAGGCCGCCGGCGCGCAGGCTTTCTCAAATGTGGACACCCTCCTGGCACCCTTCGTGCGGGCGGACAACCTGAGCTACCTTCAGGTTCGGCAGGCGTTGCAGGAATTCGTGTTCAACCTAAACGTGCCGACCCGTACTGGTTACCAAACCCCATTTACCAACGTCACCATGGATATCGATGTGCCCGGGTTTTTGAAGCGCGAGCCGGCGATCGTGGGCGGGGTGAGTGCAAGTTCCAACACCTACGGGGACTACCAGGAAGAAGTCAGCCTGATTAATCAGGCGTTCGCCGACGTGTTGCTGGAAGGGGATGCGCGCGGCCGGGGCTTCGCTTTTCCAATTCCAACCTACAATATTTCGGCCGACTTTGACTGGCACGGTGAGGTATCCCGAAAAATCTTCCGGGTTACCGGCAAATACGGCTCGCCCTACTTCGCCAACTTCATCAATTCCGACCTGAAGCCGGAGGACGTGCGCAGTATGTGCTGCCGGCTGCGGATTAACAACCGCGACCTCTTGAAACGCGGCGGGGGTCTTTTCGGGGCCAGCCCGCTTACCGGATCCATCGGGGTGGTCACCCTGAATCTCCCGCGCCTCGCCTATATCGGCCGGGACGAGGCCGAGTTCTTTGACCGATTGGCCGAACTGGCCTCCTTGGCGGTCACCTCCCTGGAAATCAAACGCCGCGTGTTGGAGCGGCTAACCGCTTCCGGCCTGTATCCTTACTCGCGGCGGTATCTGCAGAGTGTCAAACAGCGCTCGGGCCGTTACTGGTCGAACCATTTTTCGACCATCGGACTGGTGGGCGGCAACGAGGCGGCCCTTAACCTGTACGGGGAAGGGATCGATACGGCCGCCGGCCGGCAGTTCGCCCTGCGGATTCTAGGTTTCTTGCGGGAGTTCATCGCCGGGGTGCAGGAACGGACCGGTAACCTGTACAACCTGGAGGCGACACCGGCGGAGGGTGCTTCACACCGGTTGGCCCGGCTCGACAAGATGAAATACCCCGGCATCCGGGTGGCCAACGAGGAGGCCTGGAAGAAAGGGGCTGCCCCGTACTACACTAATTCGACCCAGCTTCCGGTGTCACACACCGACGACGTGTTCGAAATGATGACGCACCAGGAACCACTCCAGGAACTGTACACTGGGGGCACGGTGGCGCACATTTTCCTGGGTGAAGCGCTGCCTGATCCTGAGAGCAGCGCCGCCCTGGTAAACCGGGTGCTCGGGAGGTTCCGGGTACCCTATGTTTCCCTCACGCCCACTTACTCGGTGTGCGCGAGCGACGGGTACATCAGTGGGGAACACCGGTACTGCCCCAGGTGCGGGGAGGCGTGCGAAGTCTACTCCCGCATCGTCGGCTACTACCGGCCGGTGAGCCAGTGGAACGAAGGTAAGAAGGCCGAGTATGCCGACCGGAGAATGTTTCATTATTAGTGCTGGATGGAGTGGGGCCGGAGTGGATAAAACAAGAGCGGGGATAGCGGGCCTATTGAAACTATCGCTAGTGGACTGGCCGGGGAAAGTGGCCGCGGTGGTGTTTACCCGCGGCTGCAACCTCCGTTGTCCGTGGTGCCAGAATCCGAACCTCGTGGATCCAAACCTGTTTGGGGAGACGGTACCGGTGGAAGGGGTACTCGAGTTTTTGGCACAGCGCCGGGGCTTCCTGGACGGGCTGGTGGCCACCGGTGGTGAACCGACCCTGTGGCCCGGGTTGCCCGCTTTCCTGTGGCGGGTGAAGGCCATGGAATACCTGGTCAAACTGGATACCAACGGCACCAGGCCGGACATGGTGGCGCACCTGCTGGATGCGGGGTTGGTGGACTACGTGGCAGTGGACTACAAGATACTGCTGCGGCACTACCCGAAGCTGGGGTGCCCGGAACCGGAAAAGGTGCGGGAAACCATCAGCCTGGTCCTGGCGCGGGAGCGAGGGGAAGTGCGAACCACGGTGGTTCCCGGGCTGCATACCGAGGAGCTGCTGGAAGAAATGCTGGCCGAATTTCCGGAGTTGCAGGACACGGTGCGGTTTCGCCTGCAACCCTTCCGTCCGGGCACCTGCCTGGATCCGGCCTATAACCGGCGGCCGCGGCCGAGCCCGGAGGAGATAACCGCCCTCGCCCGGGCGGTGGGGATTGGAGTTTACCATCGGTGACGGTATTAAACCCGCCACTAGGACAAAGACTAGGCCCAGGAAGCAACTCTGGTCCATTAAGCGGAGGTGCCCCGTGCAGCAGGAGACGACTGAAAACAGGGATGCCCGGCTCCACGATCCGGTAAGATCAGTGGATCAACGCCGGGTGCGGCTCACCATTGACGGCCGGGAGGTGACGGCTGAGGAGGGTACCAATATCGTGGACGCCGCCCGGGACCACGGCATCGACGTCCCCACCCTCTGCTACCTGAAGGGGATCAGCGAGCCCGGCTGCTGCCGGGTCTGCGTGGTGGAGGTGAAAGGGATGCGCACTCTCCCGGCGGCCTGTGTCACCCCGGTGCGGGAAGGGATGGTGGTGCGCACCAATACCCCGCGGGTGCGGCGAACGCGTCGGCGGGTGGTTGAACTACTGCTTACCGAGCACCACACCGATTGTCCGGTCTGCCCCCGGGCGGAAACCTGTGAACTGCGCCAGATGGCGGCCCGGGTCGGGTTGCACCGTTTAAAGTTTTTCAACCGGCGCCGCCGGCGCCAGATGCTCGAAAACAATCCGTTTATGGTGCGCGACCCGGAAAAGTGCATCAAGTGTCGCCGCTGCGTCGAAGTGTGCCGCAAGGTTCAGGGCGTGGATGCACTGACCGCGACGGGCCGGGGTTTTGAGATGGTGATCGGGCCTGCCTTTGAAGGGGACCTGGAGGCGGCCGCTTGCATCAGCTGTGGCCAGTGCCTGCTGACCTGCCCCACCGGGGCACTCACCGAACGCGAGTACATCCACGAGGTCTGGAAGGCGATCGACGACCCGGGGAAACAGGTGGTGGTCCAGACGGCGCCAGCCATCCAGGTCACCCTGGGCGAAGAGTTCGGGATGCCGGCCGGGACAGTGGTTACGGGCAAACTGGTTTCGGCCCTGCGGGCGATCGGGTTCGACACCGTGTTTTCCACCGAGTTCGCGGCTGACCTGACGGTTATGGAGGAAGCGCACGAATTGCTGGAACGCCTGGGGGGAAAAGGGGAACTACCCCTGATCTCCTCGTGCAGTCCGGGCTGGGTCAAGTTCTGCGAACACTTCTACCCCGAATTTCTGGACAACCTCTCCACCTGCAAATCCCCGCAGGAGATGCTCGGCGCCCTGGTCAAGAGCTACTACGCGGAAAAAGAAGGTCTTGATCCAGACCAGCTGGTGACGGTGGCGATAATGCCCTGCACGGCTAAAAAATTCGAGGCCGCTCGCCCGGAACTGGTGTCCGAGGCGGGCCGAAGGGACATCGACTTTGTGCTGACCACCCGGGAGCTGGCCCGGATGATCCGGCAGGCGGGGCTGGACTGGGATGCGTTGGAAGAGGGGGAGTTTGACGCCCCGCTGGGCATCGCTACCGGGGCGGGCGTGATCTTCGCGGCCACCGGGGGGGTTATGGAAGCCGCCATCCGCACTGCCTACGCCCTGACCGAAGGGGAGGAGATGGCTCGGGTGGACTTCAAGGCGGTCCGCGGGCTGAACGGGGTGCGAGAGGCTGAGGTGCATCTGCGGGGCCGGACGTTGAAGCTGGCGGTTGCCCACGGCACCCGGAACGCTCGCCGCCTGCTGGAACGGATTAAGGCCGGGGCGAAGTACCATTTTCTGGAGATCATGGGCTGTCCCGGGGGCTGTATCGGTGGCGGGGGCCAGCCGATCTTGGGTCCTGGCCGCCGCAAGGATTCCCCGTGGGAACGCCGGCGCAGGCGCGCTGAGGCGCTTTACAGCATCGATCTCAAGCGGGAACTGCGGCGGGCGCACGAAAACCCCGCGGTGCGCAAGCTGTATGAGGAGTACCTGGGCCACCCGCTGAGCGAGAAGGCAAAGAAGCTCCTGCACACCGCCTACACTCCCCGGGGGCGCTACCTGCGCGCGCGGGCCGGGTTCACCCGGGTGCACTAACCCTATCCAAATCAAAAAGAGCTGTTATCTTTTTTCCTTGTTCAGCTTCTTCCAAGAGCAGTTAAGATCCGCTGCAACCGGCCGCGGCGGGGCGAAACGAGAAAGGCGAGAAAAAACAGGGAAGTTGCGCAGAGCACGATGGTCGCACCCGAGGGCAAGTTCAGGAGGTAGGACAGCCACAGCCCGGCCACGGCGGAGAATACCCCGCAGCACACCGATACTACCAACATACCCCGGAAGTTACGGCAGGTTTCGTAGCCGGTGATCGCTGGGATCACCAGCAACGCCGAGGCCAGGACGATCCCCAGGATCTTCACACTGACCACCACGGTGACGGCGATTGCCGTGAGCAGGGCGAAGTAGAGAAAGCTGACCGGAATCCCCGCCGCCCGGGCCGACTCTTCATCGAAACAGACGAACAGGAGTTCCTTTAAAAAGAGGACCAGGAACAGCAGGATCACCGTCCCGGCGGCGGCCAGCAGGACTAGGTCCGCCTTGGTGACCGCCAGGATGTTCCCGAACAGGAAACCGAACAGTTCTGGTTGGTAGCCCGGTGCCAGGCTGATCAGGGCGATGCCCAAGGCCATGCTGGCGCTGAAGAACACTCCGATGACGGTATCCTCGTGCAGCCGCCCTTTCTTGCTTACCAGGCCGATCGCCCACGCCACCAAGGTGCAGAAAACGGCGGCCGAGAACACCGGGTTGATCCCCAGGAGCACCCCGATGGCGATCCCGCCGAGGGCGGAGTGGGAGACGCCCACGCCCACGAAGGCCATTCTCTGCAGCACTACGAAAAGGGAAACGCAAGAGCACAAAACTCCGGCCAGGATTCCGGCGACAAAGGCCCGTTGCATAAACTCATAAGCCAGAATATCCATTGCTTTTCTCCCGCAGGTGTTGATCTAAAGACAAAGTGCCGCCGTAGGCTTCGGCCAGCCGTGGACTGGAGAGCACCTCCCGGGTGCCGCCCACGGCGTATATGGTGCCGTTCAGGCAAAGCATTCGGTCGGCGCAAGCAGCCAGGGTAGAGATGTCGTGGGACACCACCAGGATGGTTAGGCCCAGGTCACGCTGCAGCTCCCGCACCACCCGGTAAAAGGTACGCTGGGCCATCAGATCCAGCCCGTTGGTCGGTTCGTCCAGGATTAAAAGCCGCGTGTGACTGCATAGCGCCCGGGCCAGGAACACCAGTTGCTGCTGTCCGCCCGAAAGTTCACCGATCGGTTTGCTAATCAGTTCATCCCGCAACCCGATTCGGCGCAGGGTTTCGGTGACAGCGTCCTTGTCGGCCCGCGACGGGAACCGGCACAGGCCGATACAGCCTACCCGGCCCATCATGGCTACGTCGTGGGCGGAAACCGGGAATCCTGGGTCGAACTGCTGCCGCTGGGGCAGGTATCCGACCAGGTGCTTTCGGTTCTGCGGTCCCGCCGGCGACCTGCCGAACAGACGTACGGTACCGGAATCCGGCCGGACGAGGCCCAAGATTACCCGGACCAGGGTCGTCTTCCCGGCCCCGTTGGGCCCGATTACGGCCGCGAAAGACCCTTTGGTTACCTCGAGGCTGATGTTTTTCAGGATCTGGACCCCCCGGATAGTTACGCATACTGCTTCCAGGGAAACCACGGCTTGGTTTTTGTTCTCCATTTCACGCTTCTCCTTAACCAACTATAATAATACTCCGGGTCAATGCTGGTTGTAAATCACGATCATTGTGCCGTTGGGGACGTGGTGGAAGAACCATTTGGCGTCCTCCAAGCTCAGCCGGATGCACCCGTGGCTGGCTGCCTGTCCGAGCTTACCCAGCTCTTCCTGTTTCAGCTTCCCCGAATCGTCGAAGGGGACCGAGTGTACCAGATACGGTCCGGAGAATTGCACCCAGTAATAAGCACCTTCCTGCAGGCGCTGGTTCCAGAAAGCGTAGCCACGGTTGTAAAGGAAATAGGTGCCTAGGGGGGTTGGAGAGGTCACTTTGCCGCCGGAGGCCTTGAATACCCGTACCACTTCACTGCCCCGGTAGATGGTCACGTTGTGTTCCCCTTCCAGGTCTACCGCAACCCACATCTTATTTCCCAAGGTCAGGGTCTTGAAGCGCAAGTCCGTACGGGCCTGTTCGCCCAGCCGGGAAATAGCCCGGATGTGTACGGTGTACTCGCGGTCCGGCATCAGCGGTTCGAGCGGCGTAAACTGGATGTGATTTGCCCAGACCTCAACCCGCCCCTGAATACCATCCATATCCATCCAGCCCCAGGACAGGGACTGGTTGAACTCCGCCTGGATCTCTGGATGCAGATCGACACCGATGGCATCGTGGCTGGGTTTGGTGCGGACCACCTGCAATTCGGGGGCCGTCCGGACGGTGCGCCGCGCCTCGGAATTCATCGCTAGGCCGCCGGCGCTGGTTAATCCGCCACGGATTACCAGTTCCAGGTCGGTATCGTGTGGGAGCTGTTTCGTGGGCCGGAACAGCCAGGTGGCACGGTCTTCCAGCACGGAACCGCCGACCGGGATGCGCCGCGGCTCCAGTTTGCCGTCCACCGCTTTACCGTCCAGGGTGACCAGGATGTTCCCCATTACGGATTTGGGCTGTAAGGGAGTGTTAAAACAGATTTTCAACGGTCCCGTGGACGGTACCACCGGGTCGACGCGATACAGCTCAGGCCGGATCGGACGGCGTACGGTGACGGTGGCCGACTTTTTCAAAAAGGGTATCCGGGTGGCGGCCCGGTCAATTCGGACGGTCAGCTGCTGGCCCTGGAAACGTTCTGGTTCGCGGATCTCCACCACCAGGGTAAAAGGATTGAGCCAGCGGCCCTTATAATCGGGAATCACCATGGGCTGTTCCGCAACCAGGTGCAGTTTGCTTTCCAGGTCACCAGGGTCCATCGGTACTAGAAACACGATCTTGACGGTAGTGTGGTCCGGATAATGGTTCACCCGGATGATTTCCCGCCACCAGACCAGGCCCAGAAACAATAGAATAACCGGTACCAGCCACAACGTTCTGGGCCGGATAGTCTTTGTTCCCATCGGTTGCCTCCATAGCTCCGTTCGTTTAAATGCTATTAGTCCCCGGATGGTACAAGACCACGTTTTTGGGGCCGCGTATATTATTGGGTGGGCTCAGATACTCTAACACCGAGTGCACCAGGGCGAAAGGGGGGAAAGCCACCTGTTTCACCACTGGGAAGTGGAGGATGTTTTCCGGGAATTGAACTCCGGCCCCCGTGGACTTGCTCCGGAGGAAGCCGCCCGACGTCTCCGGGAAACTGGTCCCAACACCCTTGACGTCGAGGACAGGTTCAACCCCCTGCAGGCTTTATTGCACCAATTCACCGATCCCCTGATCTACATCCTGCTGGTGGCGGCCGCCTTCACCGCCTTGATCCAGCACTACATTGATATGTGGGTCATTTTGGCCGTAGTGATCATCAACGCGATCATCGGCTTCACCCAGGAGGTGCGTGCCGAGCAGGCCATCCGTGCCCTGACCGTGCTAGCGGCGCCCCGGGCGCACGTGATCCGCGGCGGCCGGGAAATCCAAGTTGATAGCAGCCAGCTCGTCCCGGGGGACGTGGTTACCCTGACCTCAGGGGCCCGGGTTCCCGCCGACCTACGCCTGTTCGAGGTGACCCGGCTGGATGTTAACGAGTCCGCTTTGACCGGGGAGTCCGTGGGGGTGCGCAAGGACGTGAAACCGGTCCGGGAGGAGCGCCCGGCCCTGGGGGATCTGCGCAACATGGCTTTCATGGGGACCCTGGTGCTGTCCGGCAGGGGTAAGGGCGTGGTGACCGCCACCGGGGCGGCCACCGAGTTGGGTAAGATTTCCGAACAGGTGCAGCGGGTGAAACCGGCGCCCACGCCGCTCCAGGTGCAGCTCGGACGGTTCGGCCGCTGGCTGGGGTACGGCATCGTGGCCATCTCCGGCGTGGCCGTGTTGCTGGGCCTGGCGCTAGGCCGGCCGCTTCCTGAGATGGTGCTGACCGGTATCGCCCTGGCCGTGGGGGTGATCCCGGAGGGCCTACCGGTGGTGGTGACTATCACCTTCGCCATCGGGGTCAAGCGGATGACCGCCAGGCGCGCGATTATCCGCCGCCTGCCCGCCGTGGAGACACTGGGCTCCACCACGGTGATCGCTTCGGATAAAACCGGGACCCTGACCAGGAACGAAATGACCGTGCAAGTGATTACCGTCGGCGGGAATACCTACCGTTTGACGGGCACCGGTTTTGAGCCGAAGGGGGATCTGGTCGACGCGGACGAAGAACCGGTAAGACTCAAGCGCCATCCGGCGCTTGCCCTGTGCCTGCGCATCGGGCTTTTAAACAATGAATCCCGCCTGGGTTTTGACGAGAAACGAGGGTACTACCCGCAGGGGGACCCCACCGAGGTGGCCCTGATGGTGGCAGCGCTCAAGGCTGGTCTAGACCCAGAGGTCCAAGCCGAACTATACCCGAAACTGGACGAGATCCCCTTTGAATCGGACCTGATGTACTCGGCCACGCTGCACCGCGACCCGGAGGGCGGGGGAAACCTGGTTTTGGTCAAGGGCGCTCCGGAGCGGGTGCTGCAGATGTGTTCCGCGGTGGTGACCGGTCCCGGGGGCGAGGAGACACCCTTGGAGGACCCGGAACAAGTCCTTGAACAGTACCGGCGCATGGCCGAGGACGGGCTTCGGGTGCTGGCGCTGGCCTACCGACGGGAACCGGACACGGTTACCGCGTTACAGCCGGAAAACCTGGAATCGGGACTCACGTTGATCGGACTACAGGGAATGATGGATCCGCCCCGGGAGGAGGTTTTCCAGGCAATCGCCCAGGCGAAAAGGGCTGGGGTGCGGGTGATCATGGTCACCGGCGATCATCAGGTTACGGCGGTGGCCATCGCGCGCCGCCTAGGCATGGTCGGGGGCGGAAACGTGCCTGTGCTCACGGGCCGGGAACTGGACGAAATGTCCGATGACGAACTGTTTCAAAAGGTGCGCTACGTGAATATCTTTGCCCGGGTGGCTCCCCTGCACAAGCTCCGTATTGTGCAGCAGTTGATCCGTCAGGGCGAAGTGGTAGCCGTGACCGGCGACGGGGTGAACGATACCCCGGCGCTGAAGGCCGCCCACATTGGGGTGGCCATGGGCAAGGGGGGCACCGACGCGGCCAAGGAAACCTCGGACATGATCGTGACCGACGACAACTTCGCCAGTATCTTCGCCGCCGTCAAGGAAGGCCGGGTCGTGTTCGACAATATCCGCAAGGTGATCCTGTTTCTCTTGTCCACCGGCTTGGCCCAGATCATCCTGATTCTCACCGCGCTAATGCTGTTTATACCCCTGCCGCTGTTGCCGGCGCAGATTCTCTGGCTGAACCTGGCGACCAACGGTCTCCAGGACGTCGCCCTAGCCTTTGAGCCAGGCGAAAAAGGCATCGTGGAGCGGCGGCCGCGGAAACGGAAAGAACCGGTGATCTCCCGGCTCATGGTCGAACGGCTGGTGGTCATCGGAGTGGTGATCGGCGCCGGCACCCTTTTCACGTTCGTGTGGGCGCTAAACCAAGGCTACTCAATCGAGCACGCCCGCACCGTCGCCCTGACCACCATTGTACTGTTCCAGCTGTTCAACGTGTTCAACGTGCGCTCCGAAACGGAGTCCATCCTCCGGATGCCGCTCTTGTCGAATCCTTTCCTTTTCTTCGGTGTTGTGGCTTCGGTGATCGCCCAGATCGCCATCATTTACGTACCGGCCCTCCAGTTCGTGTTCCGGACTGTGCCGCTGAACGTGTTCGACTGGACCGTGGCGATCACGGTGGCGGTTACGGTGCTTGTAGCCGTGGAGGCTGAAAAGGCTCTCCGGCGCGTGGTAATCGCCAAACGGGCGGAAGCGCTGGCCAAGCGCCGGTAGCATCCCTACTTCCCCACGAAGCAGGAATTTCTGCCTCCGCATGGAAAGGAGTCTCTATGCCCCGGGGCAAGCGGGTCCGATTTATTTGCGGAGGTTGTGCGCCTTGAAAACAGGGTGGGGGAAAACGGGTTATCTAGTCCTGGCGGTGTTACTGGTTCTGGCGCTAGCCGCCGGGTGCGGCGGCACCGGTAAGGAACACCGGGCCGGGGAGATTAGGTTGGCTACCACTACCAGTACTTATGATTCCGGCCTCCTGGACGCGATTATTCCCGTGTTCGAAGAGAGACACGGCTACCGAGTGTCGGTCATTTCCGTGGGTACCGGTGCCGCGCTGGAAATCGGCAAACGGGGGGACTGCGACGTCCTGCTGGTTCATTCGCGGGAGCAGGAGCTCGAATTGGTCCGGCAGGGTTATTTCGTGGACCGGCACGACGTGATGTACAACGACTTTGTACTCGTCGGGCCGCCGGCGGACCCGGCGGGCATCGCGGGCGGCCGGGACGTGGTGGCCGCTTTCCGGCAAATTGCGGAAGCCGGGGCGGTATTCATCTCCCGCGGTGACGATTCTGGCACCCACCGGGCCGAACTTGCGATCTGGAGGCAAACCGGTATCGAACCGCATGGCGCGTGGTATCGGTCCGTGGGCCAGGGGATGGGTGATACGCTGCGCATAGCCGGCGAAATGCAGGGGTATACGCTGGCCGACCGCGGTACCTGGGTGGCGATGAAGGACCGGCTGGACCTGAAAATTGTGTTGGAAGGGGATCCGGTTCTGTTCAACCAGTACGGGGTGATGGCCGTGAATCCCGAAAAGCACCCCCGCATCAACCATCAAGGCGCGGCGGCCCTAATCGATTTTATGATCTCCGGGGAAGGCCAGGAACTCATCGCCCGGTTTGAGCGGGGCGGCGAACGGCTGTTCGTGCCCAACGCCCACCCTGTTCGGCAAGGGAAGTGGTAGCATCTGGGACGGAATGGTCCAGGCCTTCGTCCTGGTGGTGAACCGCGACCCAGCCATGATGCAGATTATTTGGCTGTCGTTGCAGGTGTCCGGATTGGCCATTTTGCTGGCCGCCCTGGGCGGCATTCCCTTGGGGACCTGGCTGGGAATGCGGCCGGCACACCGGGTGCGTTGGCCGGCCCTGATTATTTATACCTTCATGGGGCTGCCGCCCGTCCTGGTGGGCCTCTTGGTGTACCTGCTGATTTCCTCCCAGGGGCCTTTCGGCGTGTTGGACCTGCTCTTTACGCCGGCGGCCATGGTCATCGCCCAGACGATGCTCGCCCTGCCGATCGTGGCCGGCCTGACCATGACCGCGGTGCGCGGCAAGGACCGGGAGATCAGGGATACGGCGGTTTCCCTGGGAGCAAACGGCCGGCAGGTGGCGCTGACCGTAATACGGGAAGCCCGGGTGGCCATTGTCGGCGCGGTTGTGGCCGGCCTCGGGCGGGCACTGGCCGAGGTGGGTGCGGTGATGATGGTGGGCGGCAACATCGAGGGCCAGACCCGGGTGATGACCACCGCCATCGTGTTGGAAACAAGACGGGGCAATTTCGAGATGGCCATTGGGCTGGGCATGGTCTTGTTGGCCCTGGCTTTTCTGATCAATGCGTTATTGTACCGTCTCCAGGGGGTGACCCAGGATTAGCGAGCCCGTTTTTGTGCTAGAAGGAGTAACCAAAACGTATGGTACCCGGGAGGTGCTCCGTGTCGACCGGTTGTCTTTGACCGGGGGACAGGTCCACGGTGTGATGGGACCCAGCGGTGCGGGGAAGAGTACGCTGCTGCGGCTGCTCAACATGTTGGAGACCCCTACGGCCGGCCGGATCCTGTACCGGGGACGAGACGTGAACCGTCACCGCCCACGCCTGGAACTGCAGCGCCGGATGGCTACGGTGTTCCAGAAGCCGGTCCTGTTTGACGGTACGGTGTATGATAACGTGGCCTACGGCCTCCGGGTACGCGGGGTCCGGGGTCCGGAAATACGGAAGAAAGTGACGGACACCCTGCGGGCCGTCGGCCTGGAACAACTAGAGAAAGAGCGGGTCCGCACCCTGTCCGGCGGGGAGGCGCAGCGGGTGGCCCTGGCGCGGGCGCTGGTCCTGGAGCCGGACGTTCTGCTCCTGGACGAGCCGACGTCCAACCTAGACCCGCAAAACGTGGCGTTGTTCGAGGAACTGATCCGGAGCGCCAGCAGCCGGCGGGGCACTACGGTGATCCTAGTGACGCACAACGTGTTCCAGGCCCGGCGTCTGGCCGACACGGTGGTTTTCGTGCACGAGGGCCGGGTGGTGGAGGATGGCCCGGCGGCGGGTGTTTTCCGTAGCCCGCGGGATGAGCGGACCAAGGCTTTTATCCATGGTGAGATGATTTATTAGCGGACCAGGATTTTCCCAGCGGGGATTTCGTCGGTGATGCGGCCGATCACCCGGGCTTCCCGCACCCCGTATTCCGCCAGCTTGTCCATCAGGGTTTGCAGTCGGACCTCCGGAACGGCGATCAACAGGCCGCCCGAGGTCTGCGGGTCGAACATGATGTCCTGGATGGCCAGGGGTACGCCTGCTTCAAATGATACGTCATCCCCGATAAAGCAGCGGTTGGCATGGGCCCCGCGGGGAATCAGTCCCAGCGAGGCATACTCCGGGGCGCGTTCGATAAGCGGTAGTGCGGCGGCCTCGAAGATGAGTCCGACCCCGCTGCCCCGGGCCATTTCCATGGCGTGTCCTAACAGGCCGAACCCGGTGACGTCGGTGCAAGCCGACGGCCCGGCCTCCCGCATTGCCCGCGCCGCCCGGTCGTTTAGGGCCGCCATCTGGGCACTCACCGCCTCTTCGAGTCCGGGCGGTACCATTTTCGCTTTCACCGCCGAAGTAACGATGCCGGTACCCAGAGGCTTGGTGAGCACCAGTCGGTCTCCCGGGCGGGCGGTGCTGTTGCGCACGAGCTGGTCGGGGGCGACAACTCCGGTGACCGCCAGGCCGTACTTAGGTTCCTTGTCCTCCACACTGTGCCCGCCCACGATCAGCGCCCCGGCTTCCTTGACTTTTTCGGCGCCGCCCATCAGGATCTGGGCCAGGACTTCCAGGTTTCCCTCCCTGGTGGGGTAGCAGATGATGTTCATTGCCGTCAATGGCTGGCCGCCCATGGCGTAGATGTCGCTCAGGGCGTTCGCGGCCGCGATCTGACCAAAGCGCCGCGGGTCATCCACGATCGGGGTAAAGAAATCGACGGTATGCAAAAGCGCTGTTTCTTCATTGATCAGGTAAACACCCGCATCGTCGGAGGTTTCAATGCCGACCAGTAATTTGGCGTCTTCCATCTCCGGCAAATGATTCAAGACCTGGGCCAGAACCTCCGGCCCTATTTTCGCTGCTCAGCCGCCACCGACGGTCAAGGAAGTTAACCTGGGCTTTCCCACCTGCACCACATCCTTCCACTCATTTTACCATTAGGAATTAATTTCATCCATATTATTATCATGCAAATAAAAAACTTTTATAGAAGGCCGCATTTGCGTATTTGATTAAAAGGGTCAGGGTAGGTTCTCCTATATCATTTTTGCCGGAACCGCGCTCGGCCACCAGAAAATCCCGGGGTGTGGTTTAGGCCCAAGACCAGTGATATTTTTTGATCGAATAAGGTTTGGCAAGGCAATCTGCCAGGAGGACGATTTTACAGGTAAATTCGGGCTTGACCTTGAAGGTCTTGCCTGCCAATTAATATAAGTTGTACAATTAAGTGGCAGAATATGGTCACTTCAACCGGATTAGTATTAATATGTCTTTGTACCGCAGGCCCGCGGCCGCCCATCCCATTGTACTGGCCAAGCGGCGACGGGGCAAACGCCGGCGTGATAGGGCAGGTCAGTCGAAGGCAGAGCTCAACCAGGCAGGAGCAGATTTTCCAGAAGACAATGCGGCACTGGACCAAACGGTATGCGGAGGACGGCGAAGGCACTTAAGAAGGAGGATTAGCTATGCGTATTGCAATGTTGCACTGGGGCTTTCCACCGATTATCGGCGGGGTGGAGACCCACCTGATGATGCTGGGTCCCGGACTGGTGGACCGGGGCTGTACCGTGAACCTGTTAACCGGGTCGGTGAATGGCCGGGAGACGCTGGTTTGGGGGGGGATGACGGTTACCCGGACCCCGTTGATGGATCTTAACGCGTTGGGGTCGCTGGAAAGGATCCAGGAGTTGGCCGGGGACATCCGGGATGAACTTACCGCGTTCATCAGGCTGAGCCAACCGGACATTATCCACGCCCACAATATGCACTATTTCAGTCCGGTCCACGCCCGGGTACTGGCTATGGTTAGTCGCCGGGAAAATGTTCCGCTGGTGCTGACAGCGCACAACGTCTGGAATGACGAATTGTGGGACGAGATGCTGCAGTTGCGTACTGCCTGGGACGCGGTGATCGCGGTTAGTCACTTCATCAAAAGGGAAATGGTTCGCAGCGGTTATCCCGCACACCGGGTGAAAACGATCCACCACGGCATTGAATTGGAGCGGTTTGCACCGGTCGGGGAGGCGGAGCGGAAACGAATTTTGGCCCGCTACCCCGCGCTTCGGGGCCGCCGGGTGGTGTTTCACCCGGCCCGGATGTCCCTGGCCAAGGGTTCGGATGTAGTGGTCAAGGCCTTTGCCCGGATACGCGAACGGTTGCCTGAGGCGTACCTGGTGCTGGCCGGCACCAGAGAGACGGTGGACTGGGGCAGTTACCAGAACCGGGAGATACGCCTGGTCAACACGTTGATCCGGGAACTGGGACTAGAAAACGACGTGTTGATCAAGTTTTTCCCCTGGGACGAAATTGCGGACGTGTACCGGGTGGCCGACCTGGCCGTATACCCGTCCATCTTTGAAGAGCCCTTCGGCCTGGCGATGCTGGAAGCAATGGCTTCGGGCACTCCCATTGTGGTGACCCGGTCCGGGGGTATGCCCGAGGTGATCGAGGACGGCTTCAGCGGCTTCGTGGTGCCTCCGCGGGACCACAGGGCTTTGGCCGAACGTTCCCTCTTTATACTGGAAAACCCCGATGAAGCTGCCCGACTCGCCGCCAATGGCCTCCGGCGGGTGCGGGAGCGGTTCGCGAGCGCGATCATGGTCGAGAATACGCTCGACTTTTACCGGCGTACCGTGGCGCAGGAAGAGAACGGGGTCGCCTGGCCAACGGGTGATACAGCACATGCTTGACTTACGGATCGCACCCCGGGAAATCGAGGAATCTTCCTTTGAGGTGCTCAAGGAAGGGGACCTGTTTCTGACCACCCTGCCCGACGGGGATGTTCCGGAAGGTAACCTCGCCGGGCTAGGGCTGTACTACCGGGATACCCGCTTCCTGAGCTGCCTGGAGCACTTCATTAACGATGCCAGGCCCGTGCTGCTGTCCTCCGCGACCCGCGGTAGCCATTTCAGTCAGATCGAACTGACCAACGCCGAGCTGCGCGCCGGCGATCGGGTGATACCGCTGCAGACCATCCACCTGCGCCTGCTGCGGGTAATGCGGCACGCCCTTTACCAGCGTTTGCGCCTGGTGAATTACAACCTTTTTGAGGTCACGCTCACCCTCCGGGTGCTGATCGGCTCCGATTTTCGTGATATTTTCGAGATCAGGGGCACCGACCGTCCCCGCCGGGGAAGTCACCTGGAGCCGGTGAAGTCCAGTAAATCCTTCACTCTGCGGTACCGCGGCCTGGATGAGATCGTCCGGGGCTGCCGCGTGGTTTTCGACCTACCGCCGGCCGGGATGCGGGTTGAAGCGGACCGAGCGCTTTGTACCTTCCACCTTACGTTACCCCCGCAGCGCAAGGTGCATCTTACCTGGTTGATCCAGCCGGTAACGGACCTCGACGAGGGAGATGCCACGCGGGCACTGCCTGCCGGGCGGGGTCTGGAAATGTCCTTTGTGTCCACCGCCGTGGACCAGGCCAACGAGTACCGGAAGTGGAAACGTCAGTGCACCCGGTTTGTGACGGATAACGAGGTGTTCAACCACAGCCTGGAACGGTCCGTGACCGACCTGCGGGCACTGTACACCGCTTATTCCGACGGCCGGATCGTGGAGGCCGGGATACCCTGGTATGCCGCCCCCTTCGGTCGGGACGCCCTGATCACCGGCTGGCAGACCTTGATTTTGAACGGGGATATTGCCCGGGACACGCTGCGTTTTCTCAGCCGTCACCAAGGGCGCGAAGTGGACGAAAGCCGCGAGGTTGAACCCGGCAAGATTCTGCACGAGATGCGGCGCGGGGAGATGGCCAACTGCGGTGAGATCTTGCATACTCCCTATTACGGTTCGATCGACGCCACGCCGCTCTTCGTGATCCTCCTGGGCGAGTACTACGCCTGGACCGGGGACCGGGGGCTGCTGGAAGAAATGCGGGATGCCCTGGAGATCGCCTTGTCCTGGTGCCGGGAATATGGTGATCGGGATGGGGACGGATACATGGAGTACCTCGGCCAGGTGGAAGGCGGTCTCACCAACCAGGGCTGGAAGGACTCCTGGGACGCCGTGGTGCATCCGGACGGGAAGCTGGCGGAGCCTCCCATCGCCCTGGTTGAGGTTCAAGCGTACTGGTACCTAGCCCTGGAACACGGGGCCCGACTGTTGGCGGAACTGGGGGATGAGGACGGCGCTTGCCGGCTGCGGATGGAGGCTCGCGATCTAAAACAACGTTTCACTCGTCATTTCTGGATGCCGGACAAAGATTGCCTGGCTTTCGCCCTGGACGGGCGGAAAGAACCGGTTGCCACGGTAGTGTCCAACATGGGACACTGCCTTTTTACGGAAATTCTCGATCCGGATGCCGCCGGCAAGGTGGCCCGGCGGCTTTTTCAGTCCGACATGTACTCGGGCTGGGGCATCCGGACTATGAGCAAATGGGAGAAACCATACAACCCGATGAGTTACCACAACGGTTCGATTTGGCCCCACGACAACGCCATCATTGCCGTGGGCTTGCGTCGATACGGTTTCCTCAGCCAGCTTGAACACCTGTTTACCAGGCTGTACGAGGCCTCGCTGCATTTCCCTTACTATCGCCTGCCCGAACTGTTTTGTGGTTTTACCCGGCGCCCCACCGGAGGACCGGTCCGGTACCCGATCGCCTGTGATCCCCAGGCCTGGGCGATCGGCAGCACGTTTATGTTCCTGCAGGCCATGCTCGGCCTGAGCTGTTCCGAAGACGGATTGCAGATCAAAAAACCGATACTGCCGGCCTGGCTGCGGGAGCTGAAGCTGGAGAACCTGCGGGTACGGGGCGGGGTGGTGGATTTGGGATTTACCCGTAGCCGGGAAGGCACCCACTGTTACCTGCTTCGCAAGGAAGGGGATCTGCGGGTGATAATCGAAGTTTAATGGTGAAGTCGGTCCGTAGGTTGCGAATGACCTGGAATAAGGGGGGTGGCACCGGTGATCAGCATAATTATCCGGCTTTCGGCCGGCTGGGTCGGATACTGCCGGACGGACGCCGGGCTCTGGGCGCTCACCCTGCCGCAGGCCGGTGAACAAGAAGTGGTGGCCCGGCTGCGGGCGCTTGCCGCGCTCGGCGAGGTGGTGCCGCCCGGTGATTCGTTGGACGAGCTGTTGCGTACCCGCCTGGAAGCTTACTTTTCCGGGCTGAGGGTCGCTTTCCCGGACGTGCCCTTGGACTGGTCGGGCTACAGCCCGTTTGTGCGGGCGGTACTAAAGACGTGCCGCGCGGTGCCTTTCGGCCGTACCAGCACCTACGGGGAACTGGCGCGGGCGGTGGGCAGTCCCCGGGCGGCGCGGGCGGTCGGCAACGCCCTAGGAGCGAACCGGACCCCCGTGGTGGTGCCGTGCCACCGGATAGTGCGTTCCGACGGTTCCTTCGGCGGTTTTACCGGCGGACGGGAGTGGAAAGAGCGGTTGCTGGCGCTGGAGCGACCCGAAGCTTTACACGAGGCAAAATAAGGCACTATAATTAAGGAGTCAGAATTCGGGAGTCGGAATCCAGAATTCAGAAGCTGTCGAACAGATTCCAATTTCAGCGGTAAGGAGCGAGGCAATGCTTACCGTACGGGTCAGATTCGCACCTAGTCCCACCGGTAGTCTCCATATCGGGGGCGCCCGGACCGCGCTTTTTAACTGGCTTTTTGCCCGGAGGCAGGGGGGAGTGTTCGTCCTGCGCCTGGAGGACACCGATACCGGGCGCAACATCGAGGAAGCTGTAACTCAAATCCAGTCAAGCCTGCGTTGGCTGGGGCTGGACTGGGACGAGGGTCCGGACCGGGGCGGGCCATACGGGCCGTATCGCCAGTCGGAGCGTTTTGAACTTTACCGGAAGGAGGCGCAACGCCTGCTGGAAAACGGCCACGCCTACTGGTGTTACTGCACACCGGAGGAATTGGCCCGGCAACGCGAGGAGGCCCGGAAACGGGGGGAAGTACCACGTTACGATCGGCGTTGCTGTGAACTGGACGAGGCCACCCGGCGGGCCAAGGAAGTTGCCGGTATCCGCCCGGCGTTGCGGGTGCGGATGCCCAGAACCGGGACAACCGTGGTTCGGGACCTGATCCGGGGTGAGGTCAGCTTCGACAATTCCACTCTGGACGATATCATCATCCAGAAGTCAAACGGTGGGCCGACCTACAACTTTGCCTGCGTGGTTGACGACGCCGCAATGAACATCACGCACGTTATCCGGGCCGAAGAACACCTGTCGAACACGCCCAAGCAGATTGTGCTTTATCAGCTCCTCGGCTATGATCTGCCCGAGTTTGCGCACGTGCCGATGATTCTGGCTCCGGACCGCTCGAAGCTGTCCAAACGCCACGGGGCCACCGCGGTGGAGGAATTCCGCACGGACGGCTTTTTGCCCGAGGCGATTGTCAATTACCTGGCCCTGCTGGGCTGGTCGCCCGGGGATGAGCGGGAGCAGATGACCCTGGAAGAGATCCAGTCCCTGTTCACCCTGGACGCGGTTTCCAAGCACGCCGCCATCTACGACGTGCGCAAGCTGACCTGGCTGAACGCGCAGTATTTGAACTCGCTGCCGCTGCCGCGGGTGGTGGAAGCCGTCCTGCCGTTCATGCAGGAGGCCGGGTACGTGAGTAGGGATCCGAGTGCGGCAGAGGTTGACTACCTATCTCGCGTGGTGGAAGCGGTGCGCAGCCGTATCCACACCCTTGTTGAACTGCGCGATGCCGCCACGTATTTTTTCCGTTCCGACTATGAATACGAGGAAAAGGGTGTACGCAAGCACTTCTCCAAGCCTGGGGTTATCGATATCCTGGCGCGGGGGTGTGAGGCTTTGGCCGGCGTGGCCGAGGACCGGTTCACGGTGGAGGAGACGGAAAAAGCCTACCGGCAAGTAATCGAAAGACTGGGGATTCCGGGCGGTGCGCTGATCCACCCGACCCGGCTGGCCCTGTCCGGCCGTACGGTGGGACCCGGACTTTTCGACATCATCGCCACCCTGGGGAAAGAAGAGTGCCTGGCCCGGATCGACCGGGCGATTGATTGGATCGAGTCATTTGTGCTGTCCGGAGCAAAAATGAATAAGCCGTTTTAGGGGAGAGGCGAAAACCGGGGAAGTGTACAAATTTAGCAGGTGACAGGGGGCGGAAATTAATAACTTGCGGGTCGAGAACCAATATGCTATAATAGCATTCGCGGTAAGCGCTGCGGGATGGTGTAACGGTAGCACACGTGACTCTGGATCACGTTGTCTAGGTTCGAATCCTAGTCCCGCAGCCAAAATGCTACCATACGTGGCCCCATCGTCTAGCGGTCCAGGACACCACCCTCTCAAGGTGGAGACACGGGTTCGAGTCCCGTTGGGGCTACCAGGAAATTGATCCCGCGAGCCTTAGAAATTAGTGACTCGCGGGTTTTTGTTTGGCCACCAGGATTACACGTCACGTTCCCCGGTTAAGCTAACCGTGGAGGTGGACAGGTTGCGGCTGATAGCCAGATTGCCCGATCGAAGGCAGGTTGGTTTCCTTGTTGACAGCCTGAGGAAAGCGGGCTTTGACCGCAAGGACATGGTGATTACCGACTTTGCCGAAGAGCTGTGGGACAGTCCGGAACAAGTCTTGGAGGATGTACTACTGGTACAGACGGAGCGCGAGAGTATACGTTGGGGAGAGACAGGGGCTTTTGCGCAGGGTGTTAAAGGCCTCAAGGGTAAGGAAGGCATTATTGTGGCTGTGGAAACACCCAAGCATTCCGGCGATAGGGTGCGGTCAATAATGGAACAGTCGGGTGCAGTAGAGGTAGTAGAACAATAAAGGCCACCCGCGGACCAAAACCCCCGGAATCCTCCGGGGGTATTTGTCTTATCAGTTCATTCCAGCTCGCCAACCGGCCGTGTTTGTAAGATAGCAGCTCCTGGTACAGGTTGGGCGGTGGCGGCAGTTTTAGAAAACAGACCACCTCGTTGAAAAAAGAAAACGCTTTCGGAAACGACACAATCGTATATTCAACACGTCCCGGGTGCATGCTAGAACCGAGGTGATAAGCATATGGGTTTCAAAGATCCGAAGGCGGAGAACCAAAAACAAAAGGGCGATTTAGAGTACCAGGACCTGGGAGACTTTATTCCGGGTGGACAGCGCGCGGAGGGTAAGAAGGATGAAGATCCGAACGTGATCGCCCGCGCCTGGGAAGCGGCCAAGGAATCCCTGGGTCTTGGAGCGTGGAGCGACAAGCAGGAATCCCAGGGCGAAAAGGAAAAGTAGTGCAGGTCAGTTTAAGTTTAAGTGTAACGCCCCCGGTCAGGAAACCGGGGGCGTTAACTTGAGCAGCCTATGGAGCCGGTTAACGCGGCGGGCAGCCGAAATCAACGTCTTTTTCGGTTTTGCATTTTTCCCCCGGGGATCATTTCGGCAGTGTCGAGGTTTCCGACTTCGGGTACCCCAAGGGCGCCCTCTCTAAGGCCAGTTTCATTGAGACTGACAATCGGTGACGCGGTCACTCCCGGTTCGGTTTCGCGAGCCTGTTTATTCCTGGGTAGTTTTTTATTCCTGGGTAGTTTTTTATTCCTGGGAGACATTTCACCACTCCTCTTACTGTTTGCACTATAGAATGCCCCGATAAGGGAGGCGATAAACTGCCGCGTTCTAGTAACCAATACAAAAGGCCTTCGGTTTAACCGAAGGGCCGGCAAGTCCAGAGCTCGCCGCCCCTCCAACGCAAGTGGAGAGTTCCTTCTCCCCGGCGGGAAAAATTTAGAAGGCTTGTGTTTCCTCATTTCCGAGGTCCCGGGTTAGATGATCCGGTACCAGCGGGGGCGGATTGGAGAATAAGTTTGGAGTTTCGGGTGCCAAACTGGTAAAATACCTTTAGATGTTGATGACTGTCGTGCGTAATAGTTCAAGGAAAGGGTTGTTTTGATGCAGATCACAGAGATTCTCCTGGTTCTTGCCGTTGGCTTCGCCGTCTTTTGGACTCTGCGCAAGTTTCGGGGGGGCTGACGGTGAAACCGGGTGCCGGCGGCGCCCCGTGTTCCCCTTGAGTTGAAAGCAGGTACATCCCGTTGATTTCGTAAAGGAGGCGTTCGGATTGGAGCTCTATTCCCCCATCCGTGAGGAGTTTTTCCGCTGGTGTGACCAGACCGTTCTGGCTGCGATGACCGCGCCGGGGATGATCCTAAACCAATGGCGGCCCCGGAAGAGCGCCTCTGGAAAGGGGTACGAACTCGTGTTTCAGATCAGCATCCCGGGAGAAGAACCCAGTACCCACGTGGTTCCGATTCCCGACAAGTACACCGAGCTGCTCGACCTGGAGTATCCCAGTCATGACGACCACGAACGCAACTGACGGCGTTTACCCAAGCGTGGCTGCATCCGGTGATCATTTTTGTGGCGGTGGTGCTGGTTATTGTGGATGTTCAGCCGGTGGATCTGGCAGCTTGCGGTGCGCTGACGGGATATACGCATAAAGGTACCTCCCGGGGATAGACTGGGATCAAGGGGAACAATTAATGATGCGTTCAGGTCGGGACTTTTGGGAGGCTTTGCTGGTATTGGGTTTGGGCTTGATGGTGTTTGGGCTGCTTTGGAGCCTCCGGGAACGTATGCCCCAGTCGCGGCTCGTGGAGCAGCGATTAGGGAGGGAATGGCGCCGGACCAAACAGTAATCGGTGGTCAGTCGTCGGTCGTCGGTCGTCGGAAGGGGGCCAAACGTTGCGCCGTTAGTAAGCGCCCGACGACCGTTTTACACCAGTTTGAAGGCGAATTCGCCGTGCTTGAGGCACTGATCCAGGGATTGCCGCGCAGTCTGCAGGTATTCCTTAACCTCCGGATCCCCAACCTGCCGACTTAGATTGTCCAGGTCCGCGGCGGCGATCTGGCACTTTTCCAGGCAGGATCTTAAGAACTCGCTTTCCAGAGCCATGGTTTAACCCTCCTCATTACTAGACAGGCTGGCCAAGCTTATCAAGTGCGGCGCGGCACTGTTTTAGACAGGCGTCGATTGAACCGCAGGCCTTTTGCAGCTCCGCCTTGGCTGCCGGGTTCGGGACACTGCCGACCAGTGTCTGCAAATCGTTGGCTGTACTTTGCAGGTGGGCGATACAGGACTGCATGAATTTCCCCTCCATGGGAGCACACCTCCTCCTTCCACACTCCAGATTTATTTATTTCCAGAAATTCGACAGATATGAGCTTTCTTTGGCGGTAGCTTTTGGGGTTCTGGGCTGGTAAAATATTACAGGGTGAGCCGATGAAAAGATTATTTCTTTACGCGGTAATTCTGGCCGGCCTTGGCCTTTTGGTTCTGTTTAGACCCATGGTTCTTGGGCAGGCGGGTTATTACACCGCACGGGCCGAGGACGAACAGGAAATCGAGCGGGTAATTGAGCGAGCGGTAGGGTGCCTGGAGTACACCCGGGCACAGAACCGCGAGGAACTGGAACGTATTCTGGGTGAAATCTACACTGCGCCGGCGCTGGAAGCGGTCACCGAGGAGGTCTTAAGTCAGTGGCGCACGGACAATGTGAACCCGGCGTCGATCGTACGGTGGATCGAGTTTCAGATCGACGGTGACCGGGCGCGGGTGCGGGCGCATCTTTACTTCCGGGACTGGGCCGATAACGCCGAGCTTTACGGCGAAGGCCGGTGGGACCTGGCCCGGACCGACACCGGGTGGCGTATCACTGACTTCGGGTATGACTGGGGTTATTAGTTTTTCCGAGGACCGGGTCATTTCAATCTGCGCATTTGCAACCAGGTGGCTACCGATTCCCCGAACAGATTACGGACACTGAATATTCTGGTGGCGCGCTGGCGCAAGCGTCCGACCACCCGGTTCCATACCAGGCGGGCAAAGATCAGTTTCAAGACCCAGAGGATTGCCCGTCGCACGGTACTGCCCCCCCTGCATGACTATTAATGTATACTTCCTTGAGTATTTGCACTCCAAACGATCGTTATTCCCGCTGCTTGCGGGAAAGAATAGTCCGGAGGTGGATTTGGATGGCTGTGAAAATGGTGATTATCGGTGCGGGGGCCGTGGGGGCGACGGTGGCTTATACCCTGGTTACCGCCAGTCTGGCGAACCAAGTGGCGCTGATCGATATCGACCGGGCCCGGGCCGAAGGGGAGGCCAGGGATATCGCTGACAGTACACCCTTCACCGGTCCGGTGAGAATCTACGCTGGCGATTACGAGGACTGCCGGGACGCCCTGATCATCATTTTCGCCGCCGGCGCAAACCAGCATCCGGGGGAGACCCGCTTGGAGCTGGCCGCGCGTAACCTCCGGGTGGTGCGGGACGTGACGGACCGGCTGTTGCGGCACTGGAATGGCGGGGTGTTGCTGATGGTGACCAACCCGGTGGACGTCCTGACCTATGCCGTCCTGCGGTTTACCGGACTGCCGGAACACGCCGTCATCGGTTCGGGCACCATCCTGGACAGCGCCCGGTTCCGCCACCTGCTGAGCCGGCACTGCCGGGTGGATGCCCGGAACGTGCACGCCTACGTGTTGGGCGAGCATGGTGATTCAGAAGTGTTTCTCTGGAGCCGGGCGACTATCGCCGGGATGCACGTGGATGAGTTTTGCGACCGGCGCGGGGTGCCCAGACCCGACCGGGAGCGGTTTGCCGATCAGGTACGGGGGGCAGCGGCCGAGATCATCTCCCGTAAGGGTGCGACATACTACGCGGTGAGTCTCAGTGTGCGGCGGATTTGCGAGGCGATCGTGCGCGACCAACAGAGTGTACTAACGGTATCCGGATTGGTACACGGTTACTACGGCATTACTGACACGGCGTTCAGCCTGCCCACGATCGTGGGCCGTAAGGGGCGGATCAAAGTACTCGATCTGCCCTTGGACGTGCACGAAGAGGAGGCCCTCTGTCACTCCGCCGGCGTCCTACGGAAAGTGCTGCAGGAGAATGGGCTTATATGAGCCACCCATAGCGGTGGAGGTACTGTGCGATTGTTGCGGTGCCCTTGACAGGCCAATGGGCTAAATGGCTTGCATTGCGACCTACTTTTCGGTATAATAAAAAATGCATTGCGCCCGTAGCTCAGTGGATAGAGCGCTGGCCTCCGGAGCCAGGTGCGCAGGTTCGACTCCTGCCGGGCGCACCATAAGAAGGAACCTCAAACCCGCGTGGTACAAGGCCTCGCGGGTTTTCACTTGTGCGCCCGGCATGGGTGCTGTCTATAGGGTGCAAGTCCCGAACGGCGAAGGTAGCAGTAGTCGTTAGCTTAAGGCAAGGGTGTCCACCGCGAGGTGGAATCCGAAGGAAGCCGGCGGCAAACCTCCGGCCCGAGGACCACGAACCCCAGGTGAGGCTAGTGGCAGTTGGACGAGCTTGCAAGACAAAGCGAAGTCCTTGCTACCGAAGGCTGCCAAGAGTAAATGGGGCGGGTAGATGGAGGGAAAGACAGCACTCTTACCCGGGGAGATCTGCCGGAAACGCCGATTAAATCGGCAACCCGTGCAGCGATGTACGGCTGAACCGGCAGAAGTCAGCAGAGGCCATAGTACCTGCAAGGAGACGTCTGAGCAGGGAAGGGCCGAACACGAATGTGAGGGAAGTATCTTGGCGAGCTCGCGAGAGAAACAACGACAGCCGAAAATCCCGAAAGGGAGCTACCATCAGGAGGAAGCGGTGAATCCGCCGGGGACTGGTGGAGTGCCTAGTCTCTCTCCGGCGCAAGCCACGGAAACGACCCGCGAAGACGAACATACGCCCTGGATGGAGCAGGTGGTTAAGAGAGCGAATATGCTCAACGCCCTGCGCCGTGTGGAGACCAACAAAGGAGCGCCGGGGATCGACGGAATGACCACAAAAGACCTGCGGCCATTCCTTGTCGAGCACTGGCCCCAGATCAAAAAGCAACTCCTTAACGGAACCTACCGACCCCAACCGGTACGCCGGGTCGAAATCCCGAAACCCGACGGCGGTACACGGCTGCTAGGAATTCCGACGGTGCTGGACCGCCTGATCCAACAGGCCCTTCTACAAGTCCTGGATCCTTACTACGACCCAACGTTCTCCCCATACAGCTACGGCTTCCGGCCTGGACGCAGAGCCCATACAGCCGTAAAGATGGCCCAGCAGTATATCCAGGAAGGATACCGGTGGGTAGTGGACATCGACTTGGAGAAATTCTTCGACAAGGTCAACCACGACATCCTAATGTCACGGCTGGCCCGGAGAATTGCCGACAAGCGTATCTTACGCCTAATCAGACGATACCTCCAAGCCGGAATAATGGTCAACGGCGTAAAGGTCACGTCCGAAAAAGGCACCCCCCAAGGCGGGCCGTTAAGCCCCCTGCTGGCCAACATAGTGCTGGATGAACTTGACTGGGAACTGCTGCGTCGCGGACACAGATACGTACGGTATGCCGACGATTGCAACCTGTACGTAAAGAGCCGGAGAGCGGGAGAACGGGTTATGGCCAGTGTCCAGAGATTCGTAGAAGAACGGTTAAAGCTCAAGGTCAACGCGCAAAAGAGTGCTGTTGACCGCCCGTGGAAGCGGAAATTCCTTGGGTTCACCTTTACCCATCACCAAGAACCCAAAATCAGGCTGGCACCGAAGGTCATCCAGCGATTCAAGGGTAACATCCGCCGACTAACCTGCCGTAGCAACGGACAATCCATGGAGCAAAGGATTAAGCGGTTAAACACTTATCTGGTGGGGTGGATGGGATATTTCCAACTCGCCGACACCAGAAGCAAAATTCAGGCTCTTGATGAATGGATACGCCGTCGACTGCGGATGTGCTACCTCAAACAGTGGAAGAAGCCCAAGACCAAAAAGCGCCGCCTAACAGCCTTGGGCATTCCCCAAGACTGGGCGGCACTGATCGCTGGATCACGTAAGGGTTATTGGCGACTGGCGAAGACTCCACAGGTAAACAAAGCCCTCGGCCTCGCCTTCTGGCGAGACAAAGGGCTTAAGAGTTTAACCGAGCGATATGATCAACTTCGTTGCACATTGTGAACCGCCGTATACCGAACGGTACGTACGGTGGTGTGAGAGGACGGGGATTAATCACTCCCTCCTACTCGATTCCTCATTACTAAAAGGACGAAAGGAGAGTGTGAGAGTTTAGGAATCTCAGATTTCGTAAGTTTTTTGCTTGTCCAAGAAGGAAGTTTAAGGATGAGTGGTGAAGAGTGCATACCAACAATCAATAGCTCCAACGACGGTGTAGTCCCACCTGGAGATGGGTGCTGCGCCGAGAGGAAGGGTCGGACTGTGAGCGGAGCAGTAATTGGTTGGGTGTGCGGACACCTGAAACAGTCGCCGTACTTCACGGGGGTGGGATTTCCCGCCCCTTTCCACTTTGGTGAGCATCTCGACGAAAGGGGGGCATGTCATGAGGCCAGTTCGGGCGCTAGGCTTCTACGAGTTCTTCGCAGGGGCGGGACTGGTCCGGTTAGCTTTGGAGCCCGATTGGCACTGTCTGTGGGCTAACGACATCGATCAGAGCAAGGGCAAAATCTACGTGGAGAACTTCGGAGAGGATGCTTTCGTGCGGTGCGACGTTGCCGAGGTCGCACCGGAATCCCTGCCGGGGGTGGCTGACCTAGCTTGGGCTTCCTTCCCTTGTCAAGACTTGTCTCTCGCGGGCTGGGGACGTGGAATGTCAGCGAGGCGGAGCGGCGTGTTCTGGGCGTTCTGGCGGATCATGCACCGACTCAACGACCTGGGGCGTCGACCACCGCTGATCGCCATCGAGAATGTGACTGGACTCTTGCGGGGGGAGAACTTTCGGGGCTTGTGCGAGGCCCTGGCCGCGCTCGACATGCAGTTCGGCGCGATGGTGATCGACGCGCGCCGTTTTCTGCCCCAATCGCGTCCCCGGGTGTTCGTCGTGGCCGTGGACTCGGGGGTAGACGTCGAGAGGTTCACAGTGAAATCTCCGCCGGACAGCCCTTGGGTCAGCGGGTCGCTATTGTCAACCGTAACAAAGCTTCCCTCAGACCTCAGGGAACTGTGGCGGTGGTGGGACTTGCCCGTCCCAACCGATCCCGTACCGGATCTGGCCGGGATGATCGATGACGACCCCACCGAGGTGGCCTGGCACTCCAAAGCCGAGACGGATCACCTGCTCGGCCTGATGACCAAACGCAACCGCGCCAAGGTTGAGCATGCGCTGGCGGCTGGGGGCCGACGCGTCGGCATGCTATACCGCCGGACGCGGGACGGCAGACAACGTGCCGAGGTTCGGTTCGACGGAGTGGCCGGATGCCTCCGTACGCCGCAGGGCGGTTCTAGCCGTCAGACTGTAGTGGTGGTGCGCGACGGCGTGGTTAGGACGAGGCTGCTCTCGCCGCGCGAGGCAGCACGGCTAATGGGCGCTCCCGACTCCTTCTGGCTGCCGGAGAGCTACACCGAGGCCTATTGGGCGATGGGTGACGCGGTGGCGGTTCCAGCAGTGGAGTGGCTCTCGAGGCACCTCTTGACGCCCCTCGCCTTCGCCGCTCGGAACACGGCACGACGCGAGAGTCGTCAGAGCGACGCGTCGGCGGCATTCCGTACTAGGGCTGAATCGATGGCGGCACTGTGGGAGGCGTCGAGGGCATGAATGACGTCGTGCTGGGTGAACTATTCGAAATCCTCAAAGATTGGTACGAGGGCGAACGTCCCGCAGCGAACCAGGAGCCGCTACGGAACTCAATGTGCGCGGGGCTGGCGGTGCTCGAGATCATGCGTGGGAGTTATCCGATAACACAGAACGACTATCTTACTGAGAAGAATCAAGTGAGAACGTCGGGACCGAAGATTCAGAGGATACTAAAGCGTTATGGGGAAAACAGGCTTTTGGCTAGTGAGGGTGGACGCACTACGAGATCGACTCGGACGTCCGCAGAGCATTTAGTTCAGTCCCTTAACAAGAGTCGCTTCCGCCAACAACTGGGGGAAATGAGCCCTACGGAGCGCGGGGCGTTGATCGACCAACTACAAGGGTGGTTGGTGGAGAGGGTTCGGGAGTACTTTGATCGCAAGCCGATTGCGGTGAGGATCGACTTAACCAAACAGGGGTGGGAAATTGTGGCGGACGTCCTAAACTTGGCAGCGGCGGAGAACAAGGCGGGAGCGGTCAGTCAACACCTAGTAGGCGCTAAGCTCGCGTTGAGATACCCTCACGTAGAAATAGAGAACTACTCTCACACGACCGCGGATCAACAGTTAGGACGGCCTGGGGATTTCGTCGTGGGCGACACGGTATTCCACGTGACTGTTGCCCCGATGCCAGGCGTGTTTGAAAAGTGTAAGGACAATATTCGAAACGGCTACCGCGTGCTTCTTTTGGTACCCGGTAGACGAGTGGCCGCAGCGACTCAGTTCGCGGAAGCTGCCGGACTCGAAAACCACATTGGCGTGGTACCAATTGAATCCTTTGTAGGACAGAACGTCGAAGAGATGGCGGGGTTCAGCAGGAGCGGATTGAAGCACACCATGGTGGATCTTCTCCACAAATACAACGAGAGGGTGGCCGAGGTCGAGGCCGACAAATCTCTATTGATCGAGATTCCGGGGCACCTGGAGAGCGATGACTGACACTGTTGACCCAGAAACCCGAAGCCGCATAATGTCCCGCGTTCGTGGGCGGGACACCACCTCGGAGATGGCCGTGCGGAGGGCGGTGCACAGGGCTGGTTTCAGATACCGGTTGCACCGCCGAGACCTACCGGGGCGCCCCGACCTGGTGCTTCCGCGCTACAAGACGGTTGTGTTCGTCCACGGGTGCTTCTGGCACTGGCACGGGTGCCCCCGCTCCCGGATGCCCTCCTCCAACGTGGACTACTGGAAAGCCAAGATTGAACGCAACGTACAGCGGGACAAGGCCGCGGTGGAAGCTCTGACACGATCCGGGTGGCGGGTGCACGTGATCTGGGAGTGCGACCTGGACGCGGGGATCGAGAACCTACTACGGACACTTCGGGAGCATCAAATCGGCGATTGATCCCCAAAACTGTCTTAAGTATGGTGGTTGAACCCCTTTGAGGGTTTTTTGTTCAACAGTTTGTTTGCGAGCGTCGAATCACCTCCAATGCGTTAGAAAACGCGCAGCCCGAAGGCTGCGCGTTTCGCGTTTCTCAGGAGGTGATTGCCACGTGCAGAAAATCTACACCGTGGCGGAAGTCGCGAAGGTTTTGAGAGCGAAGAGGATATTCGTGTACGACGAGATCCGAATGGGACGATTGAGAGCGTTCCAGCTCTCCCCGCGGCGGATCAGGATCTCGGAGGCGGCGCTCGAGGAGTATCTTGCCACTCGCGAACAGGAGTTCGAGAAGGAGATCGCCTGGCAGGCGCAGAAGAGCTTTTCCACCGAGCGCCCCCGCGTCACCAGGGGGTTTGGTAGATAATGCCAAGTGTGCGAAAGAGGGGGGACGGCCGTTACACGATAACGGTGTACCTCGGCACCGACGACAACGGGAGACAGCTCCGGCACTATGAGACGTTTTACGGCACGGAGAGGCAGGCCAAGCGGTACGCGCAGGATCTCGATGCCCGGCTCCGCCGCGACCCGGCGGGGCCGCGGAAGGCGGCGATCTCTCTCGGCGAGTACTTGCAGCGGTGGGTCCGCGAGTTACGAGGATCGGTCTCGGAGAGGGCGTGGGAGACGTACGAGTGGCACGTCCGGCGGCTCGTCCCGGTGGTGGGCCACCTGTCACTGTACGGCGTCACCGCCCCGGACCTTCGCGCCGCGCTCGCCGGCGCCTATCCGGAGCTCGCGCCCAAGACGGTGCAGGGCATCTACGCGACGCTCCGGGCGGCGATCCGCCGGGCGGCCGCGGACCAGATCATCCCGCACGATCCGTCCGCCGGGATCCGCGCGCCGCGGGTGCCGCGCCGGCGGCGGCGGGTGCTCACGCCCGCAGAGCTCGCCGCGATGCTCGACGCGGCCCGCCCGTACAAGTACTACATCGTGGTTAGGATCCTCGCCCTCACCGGCATGCGCCTCGGCGAGGTCCTCGGCCTCCGGTGGTCGGACGTGGACCTCGATGCGGGGACGATCACCGTCCGCCGATCGATCGACACGCGGCGGCGGCGACCAAAACCGGAGGGCGACGAGGCCAAGACGGCCACATCCGTGCGGACGATCCGCCTCGACCCGGAGACGGTGGATCTCCTCGCCGGACTCCGGCGGGCCAGGCTCGCGGGGAGAGTGACCCCGCTCCACATCGACGACCGGTACGTGTTCGGCCCGGGCGACCGCCCGCTTGGCGAGTACTCGGTCCGGCGGACGCTTAACGCGGCTCTGGCGCGGGCGGGCCTGCCGCACATACGCGTCCACGACCTGCGGCACGGCGCGGGATCGATACTGGTGGCCGACGGGGTCGACCTCGCCACCGCGGCGGCGCTCCTCGGGCACACCCCGGAGACTCTCCTCCGCGTGTACGCGCACTCGCTGCGGAGCGGCGAGAGCCTCGCCGGACGACTCGCGGCGCGCCGCGACTGCGACACGGACTGCGACCGGGACGGCGGACGACACTGACCACGCGGGATCAGGGGCGCGCCCGACAGGTTCGACTCCTGCCGGGCGCACCATAAGAGTGACGTCAAACCCGCGAAAAACAAGGCTTCGCGGATTTTGTTTTTTGGCCGTTGGTGCGGATTTGTAAACATTCTTGGGTTTGCAAATCAGTCCTGTCTTAGCTAAAATTAACACAAGACACAAGGTAGGTCGAACGGAGGCGCAATATCTTGAAAAAGGTAGTCAGTGTCAGCCTGGGGTCATCTAAACGGAACAAGACCGTGGTAGTGGAGCTGCTGGGCGAACAGTTCGAGATCAGCCGTATTGGGACCGACGGGGACTTTCAAAAGGCTCTGTCCATCTTGCGCGAACTGGACGGCAAGGTCGATGCCATTGGACTGGGCGGCATCGACGTTTTTTTATACATCCGCGACCGGCAGTACGCTATTCGTGACGGTTTGAAGTTGATGAGGGCGGTGCGTAAGACCCCGGTGGTTGACGGCAGCTATCTGAAAAAGACTTTGGAGCGTGAGGTGGTATTGTACCTTGCGGGGGAAACCGACCTTATTCCACCGGGCACCAGAGTGCTCATGGTCAGTGCGGCCGACCGGTTTGGCATGGCCCAGGCCTTTATGGATGCGGGTTGTGTTACCACTTTCGGGGATTTGATATTCGTAGTGGGCATTCCGTACCCAATCCGGACGGTCGATCAACTGGAGAGACTGGCCCGTTTACTCTTACCTTTCTTCGTGAAGCTTCCTTTCCGAATGCTTTATCCCACCGGTAAGAAACAGGACCTCCACGATGATCGGAAGGCCCGGCGTTTTGCGTCTTTCTACCGGGAAGCGGACGTGGTGGCCGGCGACTTTCACCTGATCCGGCGATATCTGCCGCCAAAGCTGGACGGCAAGATCATTGTTACCAACACCACCACGGCGACGGACGTTGAACTACTCCGGGAGCGTGGGGCGTCGTACCTGGTGACGACCACCCCCGAGTACGAGGGCCGCTCGTTCGGCACGAACGTGTTGGAAGGCGTGTTCGTGACCCTGATCGGCAAACCCTGGGAGCAGATTATCCCGGATGATTACCTGCACCTTTTGCGGCAGCTTGATTTCAAGCCCCGGATTGTTAAGCTGAATTAGGTGAGGGTCCTAAAGCCCCAAAAGCTGGTACATTTCCCGGTCCACCCGGTTGTCGTGGCGTAGGTTGTGATCCTTACGGAACTGGATTACTGCTCGTTGCAGTTGCGGTCCGAAGATGCCGTCGATGGGGCCGTCATAATATCCATGTTTTTGCATCAGGCGCTGGATTTCCAGTACCCCCGATTCGCGGTCTCCGAGGACCAGGGTCGGGCGGCGTTCCGGACCCATAATGTTGCCCACGATATGTACCGGCGTGTTCACTTCAACCCAGGGGTACAGTTCTTCAACGTGCTGGTTGAACATCCGGATACAGCCGTGGCTGGCCCTGGTACTGATCGAATAAGGCTTGTTGGTACCGTGAATACCGTAGATTCCCCAGGTAACAGTGAGGCCCATCCACCGGGTGCCAAAACCGGTACCCCAGTTCAGGGCTTTGCGGCGTATGCTCCAGTTGCCGACGGGGGTGGGGGTCTCGGCTTTTCCGACGGCGACCGGGAACTGCCGGTAGGGGTAACCGTCGTTCAGCACCGTCAGGGTACGGTTTTGGACGTCGATAATCAGATCCACTTCGCCCTTGGGAGGTGGGAATGGTTCCTTTTCGGTTACCGGTTCGGCCACCAGGCCCAGCAGGTACCACGTATCCTGGGCCATTACGCCGTTGGGTTCGTGGTTGTTCATTTCCTGCAAAGCGCGGACCGCCGCGGCCGTCCTCGGGCCGTAGATTCCGGTGATTTCTCCGGTATACAGCCCGGCCTCCTGCAGTTGTTCCTGAAGTTCCCGAACATCATCGCCCTGCAGCGGGTTAACGTTGTTTAGGTAGAGGGGGCGTTGGTACTCACAGTTGACCGGACAAACAAGATAGGGAGATTCGCCGGCCGCAGCCGGGACAGTAAACAGGAAGAATGTCAAGATCGTGATCGTCACTTTCCACATGAAACCGTTAGCGCTCCTTTTTCACTATTTTGTGGCCTGACGGAATCTTTTTTATGCAAATTCGGCTGGAACCCAAGCCTTTGAAATACTAACCAGCTTGAGATTTGGGTTAGTCAAAAAGTCTAGAGGTTGAGTATAATAAATAAAGGGGTGATTTGATGTCGAAAATGTACAGGCCGTTGGTCCTGATGGTTGCCCTGATCTTGATATTATTGGCCGCTGGATGCTGGTCCGGAAAGGCGAGTGAGAGCAATAACAACAAGGCTCGCGTACTGGGCGAATCGGACCGTACCGAAGTGGTTCTATACTTTTGTGACCGGGACGGTCATCTTGTCGTGGAATTTAGGGAGCTGGCGGAGGGTGACAACCTGCCCGAAGCCGTATTGCGAGAGTTGATTCGGGGACCTGAAACAAACGAACTGTTACCAACCGTTCCCGAAGGCACAACGCTCAACGGTGTCGTAGTGAAGGACGGCCTGGCCCGGGCGGACTTCAGCCCCGAGCTAAAAACCAACCACTGGGGCGGATCCCTCGGCGAGACCATCACCGTGTACTCCATCATCAATACCCTGGCCCAGTTCCCGGAGGTTAAACGGGTACAAATCTTGATTGACGGGCAGGAAGTGGATACTTTGAGCGGACATCTGGACCTGAGCGAACCTTTGACCCCCAACTTAGAGTTGGTAAAAAAGTAATCGCCAGCAGATCAAAAACATGCGTATAAAAAACCGAAGAACAAGTTAAGCCGGGAAGCAGGACCCGGTTTTTGTTTTTGTCTTTTTTTTCTTGAAGAACAGGATTTTGGTGCATATTGTCGAAACACTCGGATAGCTTACAGCGCGGGAGGAGACGCCGACAACATGCTTTACAAATTTGCCCTGCTGGCTGCGTTCTTGTTTTTAACCACCGGCCTGGGATTCCAGTTGTCAAAATGTGCCGAGGCCACCCAGGTAGCCGTGGTGCAGGGTGATGTTGTCAACCTGCGTAGCGGTCCGGGTTGGAGTAGTCCGGGGGTGCCGGCGCATCTGGTGGTGGGTCAGGTGAGGCGGGGAGAGCGGTTGCCGGTAGTTGGCAAGTCCGGTGATTGGCTGCAGGTGCGGCGGGCCGATGGACAGGCAGCCTGGATCGCTGGCCAGTTGGTGCGGGTTGAGGGGAATTCTTTGCCGTTGCCGTCCCAGCCTGTTGGTCAGGTAGCCGTGGTGCAGGGCAGCGTGGTGAACCTGCGTGGTGGTGCGGGCTTGGGTTATCCCGTGGTGGGTCAGGCGTTGCGGGGTGATAGTTTATTGGTGGTGGGCAGGTCTGGTGATTGGGTGCAGGTGCGTCGTGCTGATGGTGGTACGGCGTGGATTGCGGGCTGGTTGGTGCGAGTTGAGGGGGAGTCTTTGCCGTTGTCGTCCCAGCCTGTTGGTCAGGTAGCCGTGGTGCAGGGTGATGTTGTCAACCTGCGTAGCGGTCCGGGTTGGAGTAGTCCGGGGGTGCCGGCGCATCTGGTGGTGGGTCAGGTGAGGCGGGGAGAGCGGTTGCCGGTAGTTGGCAAGTCCGGTGATTGGGTGCAGGTGCGGCGGGCCGATGGACAGGCAGCCTGGATCGCTGGCCAGTTGGTGCGAGTTGAGGGGGAGTCTTTGCCGTTGCCATCCCAGCCGCAGCCACAGCCAAAGCCGACGGAGCCGAAGCCCGGGATACTGCAACCGCCAGCCTCGCCGGACCAGACTGAGCCTTTGGCCGACAAGGAGCTGAACGGCGTGGCGATGGTCCGAGTGGACGCGGTGGACGTGCGCAGTCAACCCGGAAACCACTACACCGCCATTGCCCAGGCCACCCGCGGCTTCAAGCTGCCCTTGGTGTCTCAACGGAGGAACTGGTACCAGATCAGGTTACCAAACGGTAATTTGGGTTGGGTGGAGTCTTCCGCGGTCGAGGTGGATTTTGAGGCCATTGTTCCCCCCTCACGAGGTGAAGACCGCGAGAAGCCGGTTGCTCCCGGCACCTATGGAGTCAGGGTTTCGGGAAACCGGGTATTGATCACGGTCGAGTCCACGGCGCCAATGACTTACCGCGCTTTTAGACTGACGGCGCCAGATCGGATCGTGGTGGATATAGACGGTTTTGCCGAAGAACAGTTACCTGATCGTACCTTGGCCTCGCCCGTCGTGGAGCGCATCCGGACGGGCATCGTGGACGGGCAGTTCCGGCTGGTGTGCGACTTGAAGCGGGGCTTAAGTCACACCCGGTATAGGACCGAATTGTCCAGTAATCGGCGCACCCTGACCATCGAGATTTACGCCGCGGACAGTGTCATGGACAATCGGGTGATAGTGCTCGACCCGGGCCACGGAGGCCGAGATCCCGGAGCCATTGGACCGACTGGTTTGCGGGAGAAAGACGTCTGCCTGGACATTGCCCTGGAAGCCGCCCGGTTGCTACGGCAGAAGGGGGCGCAGGTGATCCTCACCCGCACTTCCGACCAGTTCGTGGAGCTCGCCCGGCGAGCCGAGATCGCCAACCAGGCCGGGGCCGACGTGTTCGTAAGCATCCATAACAACGCCAATGTTGACCATTCCAAGCACGGGATAAGCACTTATTACTGGCCGTATCCGGACGTGGCGGCCCCGGGCCAGGTAGCGGCGAGGCAGAACCTGGCGCGGGCGCTCCAGGACGCGCTGGTGAGCGAATTGGGACGCCACGACCTGGGCTTATACCAAGCGCGGTTTGCGATGCTTAGGGCAACAAACATGGCGTCGGCGTTGGTTGAGGTCGCCTTCATTTCAAACTTCGAGGAGGAGGAGTTATTGGCGGACCGGGATTTCCGGCTGCGGGCGGCGGCCGCCATTGCCGAAGGGATCATTGCTTACTTTCGCCCGGATTAAGGCGCTAAGGCGCGGGGCAGAAGCTAAATACAACCCCCGGTACTTGCGAGGAAGGCCGGGGGGTTTTTGTTCCTGGCCTGGAACTCTTTCCGGCGTGAATTCGGATATTGTATTGGGAAGGATTGATGTTAGAATACAGGGGGATGGGCGCTAAAACCGCGAGGGGGAAAAGATTTGGCGCAAGGAGCGATCGGTCTTTTTGATTCCGGCGTGGGCGGCCTTACGGTGGCCGAGGAGGTTTTCCGAATCCTCCCGGGGGAGCGGGTGATCTACTTCGGCGACACGGTGAATGTTCCCTACGGGGGACGCCCCGTGGCGGAGCTGATATCCTTTGCCGACCGGATCATTTCCTTTCTCTGCGACCAGGGAGCGCGCTATATCATTTTTGCCTGCAACACCAGTTCCGCCGTTTCTCTCCAGGTGATGCGCGCGCGCTTCGACGTGCCCATGATGGGTTTGATCGAACCGGGAGCCGCGGAGGCGGTACGGCTTTCGACCACCGGGAGCATCGGCCTGATTGCTACCGAGGCGACCGTGGGCGCTGGTGCCTACCAGGCGGCGATTAACAGAATCAATCCGCACTGCCGGGTGTTCAGCCGGGCGACGCCGCGCCTGGTGCCGCTGGTGGAGGCCGGGGAACTGGACTCGCCAAGGGCGGAACAGGTGGTGCGCGAATACCTGGCACCCCTGCAGCATAGCGGCATCGATACCCTGATCCTGGGTTGTACTCATTACCCGTTTTTGCGGAAAGTGATTACGCGGGTACTGGGCCCTGAGATTTGCGTGGTGGACCCGGCGGCGGCCACCGTACGTGCCGCGAAGCTGGATATGTACCGGCGGGGCTTGCTGCCTAGCAACCCCAACCCCAGACACAACGCGGAGCCGCTTGCCGGGCACCGTTATTTCGTAAGTGGGGAGGCTGTGAGGTTCATGGCAGTGGCCCGCAAGTTCCTGGGCCGAGCGCCGGAGCCGGTTACCGAAATCCGCCTTCCGGCGTGAATGAGCCGTTGTTCCGGAGAGATCATGAAGCAAAAAGCTAACCGGGGGGACCACCAATGCCGCGGTGTGCGGCACCACGTAAGGAGGAAAATGGGACTTCTGTCTTCAGGGAATGCGTGTCTAAGAGGGTAGGCATCACCACGACGATCCCGGTGGAAGTGGTATTTGCGGCCGGGTGGGTGCCGGTGGATCTGAATAACCTTTTCATCTCCAGTGCCGACCCGCGGCTGTTGGTCGAGGAGGCCGAAACGGCAGGTTACCCGCGTAACGTGTGCGCCTGGATCAAAGGAATCTATGCCACGGTGCTCCGGGACAGGGAGCTCCGCACTGTAATCGCGGTAACCCAGGGAGACTGCAGCAATACCCATGCCTTGATGGAGACCCTGCAGCTGGCCGGCATCCACACCATTCCGTTTGCCTATCCGTTTGACCGGGATTACGACCTGTTGAAACTGCAGGTCGAGAAGTTAATGGGGTTTTTCGGCGTGGACTGGCCGGAGGTGCAAAAGGTTAAGCAGCGGCTGGACCTGGTGCGACGCGCGATACGGGAACTGGACCGGCTGACCTGGGAAGAAAACCGGGTTGGGGGTTGGGATAACCACTTTTTCCAGGTTTCCTGCAGCGATTTTGGGGGGGATCCGGAAAAGTTCGAGGCCCGGGTGCGGGATTTCCTGGCACGGGCAAAGAACTCGCCGCCCCGGAAAGAGGCTATCCGCCTGGGCTATATCGGAGTACCCCCGATCAATGTTGATATCTATGAATTCCTGGAGAAACGCGGGGCACGGGTTGTGTACAACGAAACGCAGCGCCAGTTTGCCATGCCGTTTGACACCGACGACCTGGTGGAGCAGTACCGGCTGTACAGCTATCCTTACGGCATATTCTACCGGCTCCAGGATATCCAGCGTGAAATCGAAAGGCGGGCGATTCACGGCGTGATTCATTATGCCCAGAGTTTTTGTTTTCGGCAGATTGAAGACCTGATTGTCCGGCACGAACTGAAGGTGCCGATCCTTACCATGGAGGGGGACAAGCCGGGCCAGCTGGACGCCCGGACTCGGATCCGCCTGGAAGCCTTTTTGGAGATGCTCGCCTGGAAGTAGGAGGGACAATTCGTGGAGCTTACCGTGCTTGGGTGCTGGGCGCCCTACCCGCGGGCCGGGGGTGCCTGTTCGGGTTACCTGGTTCGGGACGCGGAAACCGTGATTCTGCTGGAAGCTGGAAACGGTAGCCTCAGCCGGCTATTAGAAATAATGGATTTCAGGAAGCTTTCGGCGGTGATTGTTTCCCACTTTCACGCCGATCATTGTGCCGATCTGTTCTGTCTGCGCCACGCGTTAAAAGGTGCCCGCCGGGACGGTAGCCGGTCCGAACCCCTGGCGCTCTTCGCCCCCGGAGAGCCCGGGAATGATTTCCAGCGCCTGGCCGGGGACAGCGATGCTTTCCTGGCCCGGCCCATTGAGAGTCTGCCCGCCGCGAATGGGACGCGGAGGGTGAGCGTCGGGCGGCTGAAGCTTGAATTCTTGCCTACCCATCATTCCCTGCCCGGCTACGGGTTGGCCATCACTGGTGGGGACCGGCGGCTGGTCTATTCCGGAGACACCGCCTATTTTCCGGAACTCGCCCGTTTCTGGGCGGGGGCTCGGCTCTTGCTCTGTGAAGCCAGTGGTTTTGCCCGGGATGCGTGGCAAATCGGGCAGGTGCACCTCACCGCCCGCCAGGCCGGGGAGCTGGCTCGAGAAAGCGGAGCAGCCCGCCTGCTGCTGACCCATTTCTGTCCGGAATATGATGTGGAAGCGCTCTGCGCCGAGGCGGCCCAGGTCTGCCGATGCCCGGTGCTGCCAGCCCGCGAGGGCGAAACCTATACCTGTTGAGTACAGGGGGCGAATCTATATGGACTGGAGGGCAAGGATATGGTGCGCGTAGACGGACGAGAACCGGCAGAGATGCGTCCGGTACGGATTGTCCGGCATTACAACAAGCACGCCGAAGGCTCCGTGCTGATTGAGGTGGGCGACACCCGGGTAATCTGCACGGCGACCATTGAGGACCGAGTGCCCGCCTTTCTGAAAGGAGCGGGCAAGGGTTGGGTGACGGCGGAGTATGGCATGTTGCCCCGGGCCACCGGGGTACGGGTAGTCCGGGAAGCGGTCAAGGGACACCCTGGGGGCCGGACCTTCGAGATTCAGCGGTTGATCGGCCGTTCGCTTCGTGCCGTGGTTGACCTGGAAGCCCTGGGCGAGCGTACGGTGATTCTAGATTGTGACGTGATCCAGGCGGACGGGGGGACGCGGACGGCGGCGATCACCGGTGCGTTTGTGGCCCTGGTGGATGCCTTGCAGACTCTGGTGACCGAGGGAATGCTACCTCGGTTACCGGTACGGGACTACGTGGCCGCGGTCAGCGTGGGAATCTTCGAGGGGGAGGTGGTGCTCGACCTGTGCTTCGCGGAGGACTCAGCGGCCGACGTGGACTTCAACGTGGTAATGACCGGAGCCGGACGGTTCGTGGAAATACAGGGCACCGGCGAGCATGCCACTTTTGACCGCGCCGGGGTAGACCGGTTACTCGAGCTGGCTGTTGAGGGCATCAGGGGATTAGTGGCGGAGCAGCGGGCGGTGCTGGGCACTTTGGGCGAACAGATTGGAGAATAGGGGTGAGAAGATGGCCCAGTTGGTCCTGGCGACCAGAAACGAGGGTAAGGTAAAGGAGATCGCGGCGCTGCTTGCACCGTTGGGGATCGAGGTGGTTTCACTGGCGGCCTTTCCCGAGATCCCCGAGATCCCCGAGGACGGTGATACCTTCGTGGAAAACGCCCTGGCCAAGGCCCGGGCGGTGGCGGCGCGCACCGGCCAGTTGGTTATGGCTGATGACTCAGGGTTGGAAGTGGACGCTCTGAACGGGGCGCCGGGGGTGCACTCGGCCCGGTTTGCGGGGGAACCGCGGGACGACGCCCGCAATAACCAGAAACTACTGCGTCTCTTGGAAGGGGTGCCATGGGAGCAGCGGAGCGCCCGTTTCCGCTGCGTGATTGCCCTGGTGACTCCAGGCGGAATGGAACGGGTCGCCGAAGGGGTCTGCGAAGGATTCATCGGTTACGAGCCGCGGGGAACCGGGGGGTTCGGTTATGATCCGCTGTTCTACGTACCGGAATTCGACCGGACCTTTGCGGAACTGGATCTGGATACCAAGAACCGGATCAGCCACCGCGGGCGGGCGTTGATGGCGGTGCAGAAACTGGTGGCTAAAATGCTCGGCTGCTAAAACACTTTGACGTGGGCCGGGGCTTAGGGTATAATATTTTGTGCATGCGTTGTGCATGCGCGGGTGTAGCTCAATGGTAGAGCACCGGCCTTCCAAGCCGGGTACGTGGGTTCGATTCCCATCACCCGCTCCATAATTCAGTAATGGAAAGTAGAACCGCCCGAATTGGGCGGTTTCGAAATTTTTGAGGGGGGCCACCGTTTTTCACTTGAAAATGGATTTCCACAAACGAGTAAAGAATGATTCTTTGGCTGCACCGACGGCTGGTGAGTCTGCGGGTTTGGCTGCCGGTGGTGCGGCTGTTTGGGCGGAGGCGGGCTCGGCTTTCTGGGGTGAGTACCTACGGATCATGTCGGCCACGTTGTTGTCAATTATCTCTTTGTAGTTTGCGGACATCAGCATACCCTCCTCTCACTTGGAAATAGAAACCGGAAAAGCGCAGAGGGTGGTGTCCGTATCTGTCCTAGCCTCTTAGGCCGACTGCGCGTCGGTGAAGGACGTTGCCAGAATGCTGGACAGTCTTAATTGATAATTACGGCGGCAAAGTGCCATGTATGACGACATCTTTGCGACATCTTTGCCTGGGGCTGTGACGATTGACTGGCAGCGCGGCCCGGGATGAGCCTTGGCTTCAACGGAGCAACCAACCCGGGGACCTCGCCAATAACTCTATCTATCACTTTCGACGTGTATTTATCAATACCTTCTAATAACTTTGAATTTTTAGAGAATTATTGCTGAACCGCGCTGAAGGCAGGCTAATCTTGAATGCGTGGAAATAACGTTGTATAATAACCATGTTGTATAATAATCCAAAGAGTTGTCCCAGTAGCTCAGCGGATAGAGCAACGGCCTTCTAAGCCGTGGGCCGGGGGTTCGAATCCCTCCTGGGACGCCAGTTAGGAAACACCGACAGGAGCGTGGGTCACGTTCCTTTTTTACTTTTGGGAGTTAAACAATAAGGCGTAAAGAATTCGCGTTTTTCTAAAGTGGGCCATAGGGCGTGATGATATATGAGAACAACCGATATGATTCGAGATGCTATCCGGGGATCCGAAAGCTGGGCACAGCAGAGTTGGCCGATAGTTTTCGGCCCCGGTGGCAATGGAATGAAGCCCAAAAGGCGAGGGATGATGGTTTTGAGGGCGTCGAAGATATCCTTGTGTACTGGCATGATGTGGCAGGTTCCGGGGGCAGATGCGCTACTTTGGGTCGGGAGATACTCAAAGCTTACAGACAAGAATAATCTCTACAGGCCCCTTGATCTGACCCAATGCGTCTTACTCGAAAAGCAGCATGGTTAACGATTCCACCTGGAGTCCGGTCATGCGTGCCCTAGAAGCCGAAATACACTGATACAAAACTAAAGGGTCCGGGTTACCCCGAGGCCTCTGCCAACCTTAGCCTGGTGCGGGCGAGAGGACTTGAACCTCCACGGGTGACCCCACCAGATCCTAAGTCTGGCGCGTCTGCCATTCCGCCACGCCCGCATATCCCGTCTATAAGGCACATCCGCGGGAATTATCGTAGCACGGATAGGCCGGCCTGTCAATGAATCTAATTGCCTGCCTGTTTGCATTGACGAACAATGGGCGTTTTGTTATACTAAGGCTTGCGGATGTTGCAGACCCGCGCGTGGTGGGCGTAGCTCAGCCGGTCAGAGCGCCAGACTGTGGATCTGGAGGTCGTGGGTTCGAAGCCCATCGCCCACCCCAAGTGTTGGGGCGTAGCCAAGCTGGTAAGGCAGCGGACTTTGGATCCGCCATTCGTTGGTTCGAATCCAGCCGCCCCAGCCAAACCAGTCAAATAAGAAGTGAAAAAGCGCGAATGTTTTCTCGCACCCACTTTTTAACGTGAGCCATTAGCTCAGTTGGTAGAGCACCTGACTTTTAATCAGGGTGTCGCTGGTTCGAGTCCAGCATGGCTCACCATTAAGAAATCAAGGTTCCCGGGATGGGAACCTTTTCTATTTGCTGGTTTACAGCCATTTTACATTTTACGCATTTGATTCTACTAATAAAACGTCCCCGCTCGCTAAATTTGATCGTTGGGCGGACTGGTCTCCGTGACCGATTCCGGGTCCGTTTCCAGAGCTTCTGTTGGGGCTTGACCTTCCGGCCGTATGATCTGGCGGGCGATGGTGAGAAAACCGGTGTGCCCCACCATCCGGTGGTTGGGCCGGACGCTCCGGTTACGGATGTGCCAGTTGCGCACCAGGATCTCCACCGTTTCCACCAGGCCGAAACGGTTCGAACCCCTGAGGGCGGCGGTCAGGCTTTCCGCCTGCCTGATGGTGGGGACGTAGGCCACGAAAACGCCGCCCGGCCGCAGGGCAAGGGCAGCCTGGTCCACGGCACGCCAGGGTTCGGGAACGTCCAGGATCACGCTGTCCACCTGCCGTTCGTCGATCCTTTCGTAAACGTCCCTGAGACTGAGCGCGAGGTTACCGGTTTCGCCCAGGAACTCCCGCAGGTTTCTGGCGGCGAAGTCGAGCATGTCCTGCCGCACGTCGTAGCCCCAGACAAATCCGGATGGCCCCACCTGGCGGGCCAGAGCCAGCAGCAGCGCGCCGCTACCTACTCCACCGGCGACCACCCGGCTGCCGGGGCGGACGTCGGCCCACAGGAGGATATAGGCCGTATCCTTGGGGTAGATGATCCCGCTTTTGCGGGGCATGTTCATAGTGAAATCAACCAGGGTCGGCCGGAAGACAAACAGCTCCTTGCCCTTGGAGGTGATTAGCGCCACCCCCGGTTCGCGCCCGATTACTTCGGCGTGGGGAACGTATCCGTGGTGGGTCTGCAGCCTGCCTTCCGGGTGCAGGCGCTGCAGGTAACTCCGTTCCTGGTGGTCGAGAAAGATCACTAGTTCTCCTGCACCAAATTCCAAGTTCAGACACCACCTAGTTGTCTTGTTCAGTCTTTAGTTTCGCCGGCCGACAGGGCAATTCCTTTGTTTTGCTTTTCCCCAAAGCCTATTGCTTTTACCTACCAAGGTCAGGGAATTTACCCCTGGCGTTTTTTCTGCCTGGTGCGCGCCGATGTAAACTTTACTTTTGCCTGAGTTATAGTATATTTTAGTATGGAGTGGCATGCAGGTGGTAAAAGCTTGTAAATATATTTCTTTAGGAGGAAGTTTGGCTATAATGAAGGCAACGGCTGAGAAAATCGACACCAACAGAGTAGAACTCGAAGTAGAACTGGAACCGGAGCGGTTGAGCCGGGTTATGGACCAGGCTTACCGCCGGTTGGTCAAGAAGGCTAGCATCCCCGGTTTCCGCCCCGGCAAAGCGCCGCGCAAGGTTTTCGAAAACTATTACGGTAAACAGCTCTTGTACGAGGACGCACTGGAAAGACTGATTCCGGAAGCTTACTTGGAAGCCGTCAAGGACACCGGTATCCAGCCGGTTTCTCAGCCCGAAGTGGACGTGGTGCAGCTGGAGGAGGGGAAGCCGGTTATCTTCAAAGCCAAGGTGGACGTGAAACCGGAGGTGACCCTGGGGGATTACCGGGGTCTCAAGGTTGAAAAAGGAGTGGTCGAGGTCAGCGAAGCGGACGTCGACCGGGAGCTGGAAAACCTCCGCAACCGCTACGCCAAGCTGGTGACCATCGATGACGGCGCCGTGCAGATGGGCGACATCATTACCATTGACTACGAAGGCACCATCGAAGGGGAACCGTTTGAGGGCGGTTCGGGCACCGACCGGTCGGTAGAAGTGGGCAAGGGCTTCGTGGCCCGGGATTTTGACGAAAAGCTGGTGGGGTTAACCGTTGGTGAAACCCGCGAAATCCCGCTTACCATTCCCGAGGATTTCCCGAAAAAGGAGATCGCCGGCAAGGAGGCCCTGATCAAGGTCACCTTAAAGGCGATCCGGCGCAAGGAATTGGTGCCGCTGGACGACGAGTTCGCCAAGGACGTCAGTGAGCATGATTCCCTGCAGGCATTGCGGGAAGAAACCAGGAATAAACTACTGGAAGCTGCGGAAAAGAAAGCGGAAAGCGACCTACGCAATGCGCTGATCCAACAGGCGGTGGCCAACGCCCAGGTCGAGATTCCGGAGAGTATGATCAAAACCCGGCTGGACGCGATGGTGGAGGAGGTCATGCGCCCGGTAGCCCAGCAGGGTATGAGCAAAGAGGAATTCTTGCGCCTCACCAACCGGACCGAGGAATCGCTGCGGGCCGAAATGTATCCCCGGGCGGAGGAGGACTTGAGAAAGGAACTGGTCATCGACCGTATCGCCGAGGTCGAGGGAGTGGAGGTCAGCGAGGAGGAGGTCGAGGCTGAGCTGGAAAAAATGGCTGCGTTTTACCGTCTGGAACCCGCGCGGTTGCGTGAGATTCTGGAGCAGAACGACGGCCTGGAGTCGGTCCGGGCGGTCATTCGCCGCGACAAGGCGGTCGACCTATTAGTCAGCAATGCCGAAACAGTAGAAAAAACGGGAAAAGATACGCCTGAGGCCGAAGAACAGGGCGAATAAAGTTTTCCTCATTTGGATGTAAATGGACATATTTCGTTTAACATAGTCTTGGAGGAGGGCTTGCAATGAGTATTCTGGTACCGATCGTAGTTGAGCAAACTGCCCGGGGGGAAAGGGCCTACGATATATATTCCCGCCTGCTCAAGGATCGGATCGTGTTCATCGGCGGGGCGATCGAGGACCACTTGGCAAACCTGGTCATTGCTCAGCTCCTGTTTCTTGAAGCGGAGGACCCGGACAAGGACATTCACCTATACATCAACTCTCCCGGTGGCCAGGTGACCGCGGGCATGGCCATTTACGACACCATGCAGTACATCCGGCCGGGCGTATCGACCATCTGCTTGGGCCAGGCGTCCAGCATGGGCGCGTTTCTACTGGCGGCCGGCATGCCCGGAAAGCGGTACGCGCTTCCTTACGCCCGGATTCTGATCCACCAGCCGCTTGGCGGGGTGCAGGGGCAGGCCACCGAGATTGATATCCACGCCCGGGAGATTTTGAGAACCAGGCAAGTGATAAACGAATTGTTGTCCAAGCACACCGGCCAGCCCATCGAAAAGATCGAACGAGACACGGAACGTGATTTCTTCATGTCCGCAGAACAGGCTCGGGAATATGGTATAATTGATGAGGTAATCACGGTCCGCAAGAAGGCCAAGTAGAAGAGGTGTTATTATATGTTTAATGAAAAGGGTCAGCTAAAGTGTTCCTTCTGCGGTAAACTTCAGGACCAGGTCAAGAAGCTGGTGGCCGGCCCCGGGGTTTATATCTGTGACGAGTGCATTGAGCTTTGCAACGAGATCATCGAGGAGGAACTCAGCGAAGACCTCGGTTTGGAATTGCGCGACATTCCCAAGCCGGTGGAGATCAAAGATTATCTGGACCAGTACGTCATCGGCCAGGAACACGCCAAGAAGATTTTGTCGGTGGCCGTTTATAACCATTACAAGCGTATCAACCTGGGCGGCAAGCTGGAGGACGTCGAGCTGCAGAAGAGCAACATTGTGATGCTGGGACCGACTGGTTCCGGCAAGACGTTGCTTGCGCAGACCCTGGCCCGGTTTCTGAACGTGCCCTTCGCCATCGCGGATGCCACCTCTCTCACCGAGGCCGGATACGTGGGCGAAGACGTGGAGAACATCCTGCTCAAGCTGATCCAGGCCGCCGACTACGACGTGGAGAAAGCCGAGAAGGGCATCGTCTACATCGACGAGGTCGACAAGATCGCGCGCAAGTCGGAGAACCCGTCCATCACGCGGGACGTTTCCGGTGAAGGCGTCCAGCAGGCCTTGCTGAAGATCCTGGAGGGAACGGTGGCCAGCGTGCCGCCGCAGGGCGGACGCAAGCATCCGCACCAGGAGTTCATTCAGCTGGACACCACCAACATCTTGTTCATCTGCGGCGGAGCTTTTGAGGGTATCGACAAGATCATCCAGAATCGGGTGGCCCAGAAGACGATGGGCTTCGGGGCTGAGCTGACCTTGAAGCGGGACCGCAAGCTGGGCGAGATCCTGCGGCACATCCTGCCCCAGGACCTGCTGAGGTATGGCTTGATTCCCGAGTTTGTCGGACGCCTGCCCGTGATCGTTACCCTGGACCCGCTGAGCCAGGAGGATCTGGTTCGGATTCTGACCGAGCCGCGCAACGCCCTGGTGAAGCAGTACGAGAAGCTTTTCGAGATTGACGGCGTAACCCTCGAATTCCAGGAGGAAGCGCTCCAGGCCATCGCGGATGAGACCATCCGGCGCAACACCGGCGCTCGCGGGTTACGGGCGATTCTCGAAGACATCATGCTCAACGTGATGTACGAGATCCCCTCGCGGGGCGACGTGGCCAAGTGCACCATTTCCAGGGACACGGTGGTCAAACGCGAATCGCCGATGATCATCACCATCGAGCGCAGCAACAAGAAGATTAAAGAAGGTGTTATGTAATCCGGGCCTTAACGGAACGGAGCGCCGCCCGAAAGGGCGGCTTTTTCATGCCAGAAAAGGGCAGAGAATGCCGCATTTGCGATTATAAACCCCTCGCAAGATGTAATACTAGAATTAAACCAAGAAGCGGGAGGTAATGTCTTGGACGAATTCGGACCGGGATTCTCCAGCCTGATTTTGTTACTGCAAGTCTTCTTCGGCGTGATCATCGGTCTTTACTTTTGGAACCTGCTGAAGGCCCAGCAGGGCAGTAAAGTGGCCATGGAAAAGGGTTCACGCTCCGAAATCGAGAAGCTCCGGAAACTGCGCTCAATTTCCCTTACCGTGCCCTTGGCCGAGAAGACCCGGCCGACCAGTTTCGATGAGATTATCGGCCAGGAGGAGGGCGTCAAGGCCCTCCGGGCCGCGCTCTGCGGCCCCAATCCCCAGCACGTGATCATCTATGGTCCGCCGGGGATCGGCAAGACCGCGGTGGCACGCCTGGTGCTGGAGTCGGCCCGCAACAATCCCCAGTCCCCTTTCGGAAAGGAAGCCCGGTTCGTGGAGATCGATGCCACCACCGCCCGGTTTGACGAGCGCGGCATCGCCGACCCGTTGATCGGCTCCGTGCACGACCCCATTTACCAGGGTGCTGGCCCCATGGGTATGGCGGGCATTCCCCAGCCGAAGCCCGGGGCGGTAACCAAGGCGCACGGCGGAATTCTGTTCATCGATGAGATCGGCGAACTGCACCCGGTGCAGATGAACAAGCTTCTCAAGGTGCTAGAGGACCGGAAGGTCTTCCTGGAAAGTTCCTATTACAACCCCGACGATCACCAGGTGCCCCAGCACATTCACGATATGTTCCAGAACGGCCTGCCGGCTGATTTCCGCTTGGTGGGCGCTACCACCCGCATGCCCGACCAGCTCCCGCCCGCCCTGCGTTCGCGCTGCATGGAGATCTTCTTCCGGCCGCTGACTCCCGACCAGGTGGGACAAATCGCGGCCAACGCCGCTGCCCGGATGGACTTTCAGCTGAACGACCGGGTGCTCGGGGTGATCAAGAAGTACGCGCAAAACGGCCGCGAGGCGGTGAACATCGTGCAGCTGGCGGCCGGCCTAGTGCTTACCGAGTCCCGGGACCGGATCACGTTGGCGGATGTGGAGTGGGTGATTCACAGCGGGCAGTACTCGCCCAGGCCCGAGCGGAGTATTCCGGCGGTGCCCGCCGTCGGGCTGGTCAACGGACTGGCCGTGTACGGTCCGAATGCCGGAGTGATGTTGGAGATCGAGGCCACGGCCACGCCGGTGAAGAAGGGTGCCGGCAAGCTGATCGTCACCGGAGTGGTGGACGAAGAGGAACTGGGCGGCGCCGGGCGCGTGGTGCGCCGCAAAAGCTTGGCCCGCGGCGCGGTGGAAAACGTGCTTACCGCCCTGAAAGAGGTTTGCCGTTTCAATCCCGAGGACTACAACCTGCACGTCAACTTTCCGGGGGGAACCCCGATCGACGGGTCTTCCGCCGGAGTGGCCGTGGCTACGGCGCTATGCTCGGCGATCTTCCGAGTGCCGGTTTCCAACGAAGTGGCCATGACCGGCGAGGTTTCCATCCGCGGCTTGATCAAGCCGGTGGGCGGGATCGTCGCCAAGGTGGAGGCCGCAGCCAAGGCGGGAGCCAAGCGGGTGTTCATCCCCGCGGAAAACTACCAAGAAATCTTCCGCGGCTACCAGGGCATGGAGGTGATTCCGGTGGAACACCTGACCCAGGTCTTGGAAGGCGCTCTGTTGCAGTTTCCGGAGGCTATATCCGGCAGCGGTTTGTTTCGGACCGGAGCATTGTCGGCCCGGCCGGTCTCAAGCATCTCCTGAGAATCTGCCTGGAACCCCCACTCAACGCCCTACCGGGGCGATTTTTGTTGATTGGACGCACTTCGGTTGATCTGCTATACTGTTAGTTGTCTTGCCGGAAGATATGGGTGGGAGCGTGGCCCTTTACAATCATTGCTATGGCCCGGCGCTCCCGCGTTGTGTTACAATGAAGCTTGATGATTGACCATGTCTCAGGATAAGCAGTAAAGTCTTGAGTAGAGGTAGTAAAGGAGGTGCGCCTATGGATTCGGTCAGAAGGGTATTGCCGCTCTTGCCGTTGCGTGGAATCCTGGTTTTCCCGTATATGGTGATTCACCTGGACGTGGGCCGCGAGAAATCAGTTAAAGCCATAGAGGAAGCCATGATTCAGGACCGGTACATTTTCTTGGCCACGCAGAAAGAGGCCCAAACTGATGATCCGGGCGTAGACGATATCTATCAGGTGGGTACGGTTGCCGAGGTAAAGCAGCTCCTGAAGTTGCCGGGCGGCACTATTCGGGTGCTGGTTGAGGGTCTAGCCCGGGCCCGGATTCTGAATTACAACGCGTCCGAGCCCTACTTCCTGGTCGAGATCGAACAGTACATTGAGCAGTACGAAAAATCGGCTCAGCTGGAAGCGCTCATGCGCAACCTGGTCCATCAGTTTGAACAGTACGTGAAGCTGTCCAAGCGGATTCCTCCGGAAACGGTGGTTTCGGTGGTGAACATCGACGACCCGGGCCGCTTAAGCGACATCGTGGTTTCCCACCTGCCGCTGCGAATTGAAGATAAACAGCGGATCCTGGAGTCCGTCGAGATCACGGACCGGCTGGAGAACCTCTGTGCCATCCTCTCCAAAGAACTAGAAATCGTGGAGCTGGAGCGCCGGATCAACGTGCGCGTCCGGAAGCAGATGGAGAAAACGCAAAAGGAATACTACTTGCGCGAGCAGATAAAGGCCATCCAGCGCGAACTCGGGGAAAAGGACGAACGGGTCGCGGAGGGCGAGGAGTACCGGGAAAAGATCGCCGAGGCCAAGCTGCCCAAGGATGTCGAGGAAAAGGCCCTAAAAGAGGTGGAGCGCCTGGAGAAAATGCCGCCTATGGCCGCCGAGGCCACGGTGGTGCGCAACTACCTGGACTGGCTCCTAGCGCTGCCCTGGACCAAGAGCACCCGGGACCGCCTGGATATCAACATGGTTCAGCAGATCCTGGACGAAGATCACTACGGGTTGCACAAGGTTAAGGAACGGATTATCGAGTACTTAGCCATTCGCAAACTGGCGAAAAAGATGAAGGGCCCGATTCTGTGCTTTGTCGGTCCCCCCGGCGTGGGTAAGACCTCGCTGGGCAAGTCCATCGCCCGCGCCCTGGAACGCAAGTTCGTGCGTATTTCGCTAGGCGGCGTGCGTGACGAGGCCGAGATCCGCGGGCACCGCCGGACCTACGTGGGCGCTCTGCCGGGCCGGATCATCCAGGGTATGCGGACGGCCGGCTCCAAGAACCCGGTGTTCCTGCTGGACGAAGTCGACAAGATGAGCATGGACTTCCGGGGCGACCCGTCAGCTGCCCTGTTGGAGGTGCTGGATCCGGAGCAGAATAACGCGTTCAGCGATCACTATATCGAGATACCCTTTGACCTGTCCAACGTGATGTTTATCACCACGGCCAACCTGGCGTATAACATCCCGCGGCCGTTGATGGACCGGATGGAGGTCATTTACATCTCAGGTTATACGGAGGAGGAAAAGCTGCAGATCGCGCTCCGGCACCTGATTCCTAAACAGCTGAAGGAACACGGCCTGTCCCGGGAAAACTTGACCATCTCAGAGAATGCGGTGCGGAGGCTGATCCGGGAGTACACCCGCGAGTCCGGGGTGCGGAACCTGGAGCGGCAGATCGCCAGTCTGTGCCGGAAAACGGCCAAGGAAATCGTGGCTGACAACAATAATAAGCGCAAGCGGATCCGGATGACCATCAAAAACATTGAGCAGTTTCTGGGCATTCCCCAGTACCGGTACGGCACGGCCGAAAAGAGTGACCAGGTCGGGGTTGCTACCGGGCTGGCCTGGACCGAAGTGGGCGGCGACACCCTGTTCATCGAGGTTACCGCCTGCAAGGGCAAAGGGGCGTTGACCCTGACCGGCAAACTGGGAGACGTGATGCGGGAGTCGGCACAGGCCGGGTACAGCTACGTCCGGAGCCGGGCGGCTACACTGGGCATTGACGAACAGTTTTACGAAAAGGTGGACATCCATATTCACATTCCCGAAGGAGCGATCTCGAAGGATGGCCCCTCGGCGGGCATCACCATGGCTACTGCCCTGGCCTCGGCGCTGACCGGCCGCAAGGTGCGGCACGATGTGGCCATGACCGGTGAGATTACGCTCCGCGGCCGGGTGCTTCCGGTCGGGGGCCTCAAGGAGAAAATCCTGGCGGCCCACCGGGCCGGGATCAAGACCATTATTATGCCGCTGGAGAACAAGAAGGACCTGGAGGACATTCCGCAGAACGTGAAATCGAAGCTGGAATTTATCCTGGTGGAACACATGGATGAGGTCCTGGAGGCGGCCCTGCGTTTAGACAACTACAAGTCGGAGACCCGGCTGCCAACAACCACCCAGCCGGAGGTCAGTTACCAGACCGTGGTTCACAATGTTCCTTAACTAGCAAATGTACATTAAGTGTCGAAAAAAGCAGTTTGAGGCAGGAAAGATGATCGTAGAGGGCGAAGTAAAAATGCGCCCTCATGCTTTATTTTAGCTGGAAAATCTGCTGCGGAACCTGGATTGAGGAAGTGATTCAAATGGCCTTGAGCGATCTGATTGATGAATTCAACGAAGTCAAGGGCGGAGTGGTCTGGGAAACCAAGAAGCGATCACTTTTTGATAAGAACATTAGGGATGTCGTTCTGGTAGACAAGACGGTGGGGAAATCACACTTCAAGATTTACCGTAATGAGAACTTTGAATTTGTTTTCGAGCATGCGGGACCTTTCGGAGAGAGAAAGCTGGCGGTTGATCTCCACCAGGTCGACCACCATGACGGGATCAGAATCGTCCTGGGGTGGAGCCCGGAGGAGACTGTGATGAAGGTCTCCAACACCACCTTGGATCCCCGAGCGGTCATTGTCACCGCTTCCTAGCGTTTTAATCAGCGGTTCGGATCAGGACAAAGGGTTGCCCCCGGTATTTCGCCGGGGGCCTTTCATTCGAAAGACAAAACGCCCTGTTCCACCGCTTCCCGGGCGAAAGACGGCTCGACGGCTTCGTTGTAGGGGACAGCCTGAAGCAGTTCTCCCGAGCGGATCAGCCAGTCCTGCAGGTTCCGGTAGTGTTTTTCGTCGATGAGTGGGTTCTTCGCCCAGAGCCCGGCTTCCTTGTTCCTGGCGATCACTCGGGTCAGGGTTTCCAGGTCGAGGTAGGGGAAGAACGGGGCGGACACCACCGCGATCTCCTGGGGACTGTGTTTTTCGATCCAGTCCTGGGCCTGGAAGACGGCCAGGGTGTAACTCAGGGCCGCGTCGGGATGGTTTTGCAAGAACTCCGGAGTCGCGGCGCACACCCGGGCGGGGATCTGGCCGCTTTCGGCCAAGGCGGCCAGGACATGGGCGGACCCGCTTTTTTCCAGGTAGGCGGCCATCGGGTCGGGCACAATGATGTAGTCCCCGGAGCCGGCCAGAAAGGTGCCCACCCGGAGGTGGACCGGCAGGTGCTGTACAATGGTGACGTGGGTCTGGGGGATCAGTTCGTACCGGCGCAGGATCTCTTCCAGGGCCACCTCCCCGGCGGTATCGGGTGGGTCACCGATAATCATCCCGCCTTTCAGGCCCTCCCAGGTAAAATCCGGCATCGCCTCCCGGCCCAGCAGGAAATTGGGGTCGCGCTGCGTGAACCCGGCAAAGGCGACCGGACCGATGACCATCAGCCGATCGAGGGGTACCAGGAACATGTCGGCGGTCTCGTTTTTCGGGTCCAGCACGCCGCGGGGTGCCGTGGAGAGGGTTAGATGCAGGTCGTAGGCCTCGAAATATCCCAGGGCGGCCGCCACGTAGTGGGGCAGGTAGCCGACTTCACGCGCGGTTTCGCGGACCTCCAGCTGGTGAACTTCCACCTGCGGCTTGGGCTGGGTGAAGAACCATAAAGCGGCGCCCGCGCTAGCCAGGATAAATAAGGTGGCCACAAGCACCAGGTGTTTGCGCATCAGTTGACCTCCGCTTCAGGCGGGTTTTGGTTCATGAATAAATACGGCGGCGGGGGGGGCGATTATGCTTTTGTGGTGACGTGCGGGGGCGATAAATTGCCGGTGTGGTTGCCCAGGGCGGGGATTGTTGACATGCCGGGGGAAACTAAATAAGATTTACTGAGAGAAGCTGGGAGGGAACTAGAAGAATGGGCCGGAGCAATATTCCTTCAGTATACGATCCCCAGAAAGTGGAAGAGAAGCTTTACCGGCGTTGGGAAGAGGAAGGCCTGTTTCGCCCAGTGAAGAATGACCGGCAGGCGGCGTACGCAATCGTGATGCCACCCCCCAACGTGACCGGGGAGTTACACATGGGCCACGCCTTAAACAACACCCTGCAGGATATTCTGATCCGGTGGCGCCGGATGCAGGGTTACGAGACCCTGTGGGTGCCCGGCACCGACCACGCCGGGATCGCTACCCAGGCGCGGGTGGAGGAGCAGTTGGCCCGGGAGGGTTTGAGCAAATACGACCTCGGCCGGGAGAAATTCCTGGAGCGGGTCTGGGAATGGAAACACAACTACGGTCACCGGATCACCACCCAACTCCGCCGCCTCGGTGCGTCCTGCGACTGGTCCCGGGAACGTTTCACCATGGACGATGGTTGTTCGGCGGCGGTGCGGGAGGTGTTCGTCCGCCTTTACGAAGACGGGCTGATTTACCGGGACGACTACATCGTGAACTGGTGTCCGCGCTGCAATACGGTGATCTCGGACATCGAGGTGGAACACCAGGACGTCCCGTCCCAACTTTACCATTTGCGATACCCGATTAAGGACAGTACGGAAAGCATTGTTATCGCCACCACCCGACCTGAAACTATGCTGGGCGACACCGCGGTGGCGGTTCATCCCCGGGACGATCGTTACCGGCACCTAGTGGGTCGCACGGTGATCCTCCCCCTGATCGGACGCGAAATCCCGATCATCACCGACGAGCACGTCGACCCCGAATTTGGCACAGGGGCGCTGAAGATCACGCCGGCGCACGACCCGAACGACTTTGAGATCGGCCAACGCCACGGTCTGCCCCAGGTGCAGGTGATCGATGCCAAGGGCCGGATGACCGCGGAAGCGGGCCGGTACCGGGGCTTGGACCGCTGGGAGTGCCGGCAGCAGGTGCTAACCGACCTGAAGCGACAAGGTCTGCTGGTGCGGATCGAAGATCTGGAGCACGCGGTCGGGCATTGCTACCGCTGCCAGACAGTGGTTGAGCCGATGCTGTCCAAGCAGTGGTTCGTACGAATGAAACCGCTGGCCGAGCCGGCGATGGAGGCTGTACGGGATGGCCGGATCCAATTTATCCCGGCACGGTTTACTAAGATCTACCTGAACTGGCTTGAGAATATCCGCGATTGGTGCATATCCCGCCAGCTGTGGTGGGGACACCGCATCCCGGTCTGGTACTGCCGTGATTGCGAGAAGGTCGTGGCTTCCCGGACCGACCCGGCCGCCTGCCCGGCCTGTGCGGGAACGCAGCTGGAGCAGGACCCGGACGTTCTAGACACCTGGTTCTCCTCGGCCCTGTGGCCGTTTTCGACCCTGGGCTGGGGCTGGCCGGATGAAACCCCCGACCTGGAGCGCTTTTACCCGACCTCGGTGCTGGTCACCGGCCGGGACATCATCTTCTTCTGGGTGGCCCGGATGATCTTCAGCGGTTTGAAATTCATGGACCGCGAGCCGTTTCGCGAGGTGTTCATCCACGGCCTGGTGTTGGATGCCCTGGGCCGGAAGATGAGCAAGTCCCTGGGCAACGGGGTCGACCCGATCGAGGTGATTGAAAAGTACGGCGCCGACAGCCTGCGGTTCATGCTCACCATTGGGAATACCCCGGGGAACGACCTTCGTTTCCACTTCGAGAAGCTGGAAGGCGCCCGGAACTTTGCGAACAAACTGTGGAACGCCTCCCGGTTCGTGCTGATGAACCTCGACGGCTACCGTCCGGGGGCGGCGGCACCGGAGAATATGGAGCTGGCCGACCGCTGGATCCTGAGCCGCTTCGAGTATACCCGCGAGCGGGTGTCAACCGGCCTGGAGGCCTTCGAACTGGGCGAGGCGGCGCGGGCGCTGTACGAATTCATCTGGAGCGAGTTTTGCGACTGGTACATTGAGCTGGTCAAACCGCGGCTTTACCAGGGAACACCGATAGAACGGGCGGTGGCGCAGGACGTTTTGGTGCGGGTGCTCCGCGGTACCCTGGAACTCCTGCATCCGTTTATGCCCTTTATCACCGAGGAGATTTGGCAGCATCTGCCTCACGAGGGCGAAACCATTATGCACGCGCCCTGGCCGGCGGCACAGCCCGTTTTGCGCGACGAGGACGCGGAACGTGAGATTGCGTACCTGATCGAAGCCACCCGGGCGATACGCCATCTGCGCAGCGAGATGAACGTGCCGCCTACCCGCCGGGCCGAAGCAGTGGTGGTGATTCCCGACGACAGAATCCGAGCGCTCGTTGAACGGTGGCGGGGATACATTGAGAACCTGGCCAATACCAGCGTCCGGGTGGCACGGGTGTTGGAGACCAGGCCGGAGCTGACCGCCCACGCAGTGGAGCGGGGAATGGAAATTTTCGTGCCGCTGGCCGGACTGATCGACATCGACCGCGAGGCCGAACGGTTAGCCCGGGAGCTGGCGCAGGTCGAAAAAGACCTGTCTCGGGTAAACGGCAAACTGGCTAACCCCGCTTTCGTGGCGAAGGCTCCGCCCGAGGTCGTGGAAAAGGAACGGGGCAAACAGGCCGAGTTGGCTGAAAAGCGGCAGGCGCTGGCCTCCTGGCTGCAGGTGCTCCGTAGTAATTAGGTAACTTCTTTACTTCTTGTTTTGAGATTGAGGCGGGCATCCCTGGAGGGCGCCCATTTTTGCTGTGAGTGATGGTGCGAAGATGGGTTACGAAGAAACGCTGGACGCGGTCCGTAAACTGGCGGCGACAGGAATGGAGTTTGGCTTAGAGCGGGTGCGATACCTGCTGGCCAGCCTCGGCGATCCGCACGAAGGGCTCTTGGCCGCGCACGTCGGCGGCACCAACGGCAAGGGGTCGGTGGCCGCCATGCTCACCGCCGTCACCCGCGCGGCGGGCTTAAGGGTGGGTACCTTTACCTCGCCCCATCTCACTTCCTACACGGAGCGGTTCCTGCTTGACGGCCAGCCGGTCGCCCCGGAGCGGCTCGCCGACCTCATCACGACCTACTGGGATCAACTAGCGGCGGCTGCCCGGTCCGTTCGCCCTACCGAGTTCGAGCTCCACACCGCCCTGGCCCTGACCCTTTTCCGGGAGGAGCAGGTCGACGTGGCCGTCCTGGAGGTGGGCCTGGGCGGACGTCTGGACGCCACCAACGTGGTCCGGCCCGCAGTGGCCGTGATCACCAACGTGAGTCTGGATCACCAGGACATCCTGGGAGAAACGGTGGCCGAGATCGCCCGGGAAAAGGCGGGAATCGTAAAGCCGGGAGTGCCGCTGGTGACCGCGGCGGGCGGAGAGGCACTGGAAGTAATCTCCGCCGCCTGCCGCGAGCGGGGCGCACCGCTTATCCGGGTCGGGGCCGACGTCCGCTGGGAGCCGCTAACCTCCTCTCTTCGGGGGCAGGTATTGAACATTTACGGCCTGAAAGCTCATTACCCGGAGGTAACCCTGCCGCTGGCCGGGTGGCACCAGCAGGTGAACGCGGCCTGCGCCGTGGCCGCGGCCGAAGTGCTCGCCGAACGGGAGCCCGCGCTGGGCCCCCGGGCCATCCGGGACGGACTGGCCGCGACAGCTTGGCCCGGCCGGTTCGAGGTGTTTGCCGGACAACCCGCAGTGGTGCTGGACGCCGCCCACAACCCGGCGGCCGCCGCGGCCCTCCGGGACACGCTGGTTGCGCACTTCCCCGAACGTAGGATTGTCCTAGTCTTCGGAATCCTGACGGACAAGGACTGGGCGGGAGTGACCGCCGCGCTGGCGCCCGTGGTCGACGCGGTGGTGGTCACCCGTCCGCCCGCAAACCGGGCCGGGGACTGGGAGAGGGTGGCGGTGGAAGTCCGCAAGTACTGTGCCGAAGTATATACCGAGGCCGGCAACCGGGTGGCAGTGGACCACGCCCGGAACCTGGCCGGAGCAGAAGGCGTGGTGGTGATCACCGGCTCCATCTACCTTATTGGTGCCGTTCGACCGCACCTGGTCCAGTCCTTGCGCCTTGAAAAACCGTGAACCTTATAACCGCTTAAGCCCTTACTCCTCGGTTGAAGCGTTCCACCGAGGACAGGGATTCCTACGTTTTTGGTTTGCGTGCTGGGCGGCTTTCCAACCGCCTACTTGAGCGCTTGCGGGCGGCGGCCTTTACGCTTCAATCGCGGCGGGGCAAAGCGGGCCTGCGCTAGGTCGGGTGCGGCCGGGTGATTTTCCCGCAGACCGGTTCATAGACTTAGCATGTCTTGAACTAGTCTTGCGGGAGGGGTCGGGTTGGTTTACCTGTACCTGGCGACCGCTTTGGTCGTGATCCTGCTGGGCGCCAAGTTTTTCACGAACGGGGTGGAGTGGCTGGGCGTCAAGCTGGGACTGGCCCGGGGTGCAGTGGGGAGCGTGCTGGCCGCCATCGGGACAGCGCTGCCTGAAACCATGATCCCGGTGGTGGCCATCCTGCTGGGACACGGGACGGCTTCCCACGAGGTCGGGATCGGGGCGATCCTAGGCGCCCCGTTCATGCTGGCCACCGTCGGTTTTTTCCTGGCCGGGCTGGCCGCCCTGGTGCTGGTCCGGCGCCGGGGATCGGTCCTCCTGCGGCCCCAGCCGGAGATGCTGCGCCGCGACCTGGGCTTCTTCCTGGGAGCGTACACGCTGGCCATCACGGCCGCGTTTTTGCCCGCGTCTTTGCGACCGGTGGTGGCGGTGCTGTTAATCGGCGGCTACCTGGCCTTCCTGGTACGGGCGCTGACCCAGGGCGAGCGCTGCGGGGCCGGGGATGATACCGGTCCCCTGCTGGTGGCCCCCCGGTCCCTGGACCCCCACCTGGTTTTGGTGCTGGGGCAGGTAGCCTGCGCCTTCCTGTTGATTCTCGGAGGGGCCAAGGTGTTCGTACAGGGCATCGGGACGCTGGCGCATGAGTTCGGGGTGGCGCCCCTGATTTTCGCCCTCCTGGTGGCCCCGGTGGCCACCGAAATGCCGGAGCTGTTCAACAGCCTCATCTGGCTGCGGGAGAAAAAGGACACCCTGGCCCTGGGGAACATTACCGGGGCGATGGTGTTTCAGAGTTCGGTGGTTCCAGCCATCGGAATTTCCTTTACCTCCTGGCAGCTTACGCCCGCCGCTTTTTTAAGCGCGGGTCTGGCCGTGGCCTCGGCCTGGACGGCCTTCCTGTACGCCCGGCGTTTGGGTTACCTGGGCGGGTGGCTGTTGACCTTAATGGGTGGCGGGTTTTACCTGCTCTTTGTGGTGATGGTCCTTAGTAGCCTGGCTTAAGTGCTCAGGTTCGATATAAACGGTGTTTGTTTAAGGAGGACAAGCTATGTCGGCGGAAGAGAGGATTAAGGTCCTGGGACTCGCGGTGCCGCCGGCGCCGCGGCCGGTGGCGGCCTATGTGCCCGGGGTGGAGGTGGACGGGCTGGTATTCACCTCGGGCCAGCTGCCCGTGGCCGATGGTGACCTGCGTTTCCGGGGACGCGTGGGTGCCGAGGTGTCTCCCGAGGACGGGTACAAGGCGGCACGGCTGTGCGCGTTAAACTGCCTGGGGGTGATTCGGAGCTTGGCCGGGAGCCTGGATCGCGTGGAACGGGTGGTCCGCCTCGCCGGCTACGTGCGGAGCGCGCCCGGGTTCGGGGGGCAGCCCGCGGTGGTGAACGGCGCATCCGAGCTGGTGCTAGAAGTCTTCGGGGAGGCCGGACGCCACGCCCGGGCGGTGATGGGGGTTTCTGAACTACCCCTGGGTGCTCCGGTTGAACTTGAAATGATTGTGAAGCTAAAGAAAATCTGATTTTTTGCGATCGCCCCGGCAGCTTGTCAGGGTTGGCGGAGAGTGCTAAACTGTGGATAGCAGTGCGCAAGGAGGGGTTTTTCTTGGCGCGGACCAGAAATCCCTGGATTCTGATTATTCTGCTGGTTTTCGGTGGGCTGGCCGGTAGCGCCGTGGGCCAGGCGCTGTCACCCACCTTCCCGTTTCTGGATCCAATCACCTCCGCCGGTCTAGCGCCCGGAGTCCTGGACCTGCGGTTCATGACCATCACCTTCGGGTTTTCCATCACCATCGGACCGCTGACCCTGCTGGGTTTCCTGCTGGGATATCTCGTCTACCGGAGGATATAGCCCGTTGCCGCGTATCATCCTGGCCTCGGCTTCTCCCCGCAGGCGAGAACTGTTAAAGAACCTGGGCCTAAAGTTTGATATTATGGTAGAGGATGTCGACGAGGGGTTTCCGGGACGAAATCCCTCGGCCATGGTGGAGGCCCTGGCCGAACGGAAGGCTCGGGCGGTGGCCGTCCGGGTTCGAGACAGCCTTGTGATTGGTGCCGACACGGTGGTTTTTTGGCGGGGAACGGTTCTGGGAAAACCGGCCGGACCGGAGCAGGCCGCTACGATGCTGGCCGGTCTTTCCGGTGACGCCCACGAGGTTTACACCGGTGTGGCCCTGGTCCGGGCCGGGGATCTGCATACCGTGGTGGATCACGAGTGTACGCGGGTGCGCTTTCGGGTGCTGACCACGGATGAGATTGCCTGGTATGTTAACAGTGGGGAACCGCTGGACAAGGCCGGGGCCTACGGAATTCAGGGCCGCGGCGGACTCTTCGTCCGGGGCATCGAGGGCTGTTACTTCAACGTGGTCGGCCTTCCGCTGGCGAAACTGGCGCTGCTGTTCCGCCGCCTGGACGTGGACTTGCTGGGTTTGCTCGACAAGTCCTGAAACCAGGGCCTTATTGACAGTGCCAGCCGCGAGGGGGAACACTGCCGGTACCTGTAAAGCGTCAACCGGAGGTGGTGATTCTTGGCCGTCGAATACCACCTGACAATCAAGGAAATGGCCTTGGAAACGCGGCCACGGGAGCGCCTGTCGGCATACGGCGCCCAGTCCCTGTCAGATGCCGAGTTACTGGCGATATTGCTCCGGAGCGGGGCGGCCGCGACCACGGCCATCGACCTGGCCAACCAGCTTCTGACCTGCTTCGGGGGTCTGCGGGGACTGGTGGATACCACCCTGGAGGAATTGCAGGCCGTCAAGGGGGTCGGTCTGGCCAAGGCTGCCCAGGTCAAGGCGGCGTTGGAACTGGGCCGGCGCATTGCGTCTCGGCCGGCGGAGCGGCGGCCGGTGGTCCGTACCCCGGAGGAAGCGGCCGGGCTGGTGATGGAGGAGATGCGCCACCTGGACCGTGAGCACTTCTGGACGCTGCTATTAAACACTAAGAACCGGGTGCTGGCCGTGGAGAAGGTGTCGATCGGCACCCTGAATTCGTCGTCCGTACATCCCCGCGAGCTGTTTAAGAACGCGATTCGAAAAAGCGCGGCGGCTCTGATCCTGGCCCATAATCACCCGAGCGGGGACCCGATGCCCAGCCAGCAGGACCTGGAGCTGACCCGGAGACTTGCCGCGGCCGGGGAATTAATCGGGATTAAGGTCCTAGATCACATCATCATCGGGGATAATAGATTCACCAGCCTGAGAGCGCAGGGACTGGTTTAGTTACTAACCGAGAAAGGAGTCAGATATGTCGATCGGGTTTCTCTCTAGGGACATGGGTATCGACTTAGGTACCGCCAATACTCTGGTATACGTAAAAGGAAAGGGTATTGTGATGCGTGAGCCGTCCGTGGTCGCGATCGAACGCGACAGCGGCCAGGTGCTGGCGGTGGGCGAGGAAGCCAAGCAGATGATCGGCCGTACGCCGGGAAACATCGTGGCCATCCGCCCGATGAAGGACGGGGTGATCGCTGACTTTGACACCACCCAGAGCATGATCAAGTACTTCATCAACAAGGCGCTGCGCGGCCGGACTTTCCTGGTCCGCCCCCGCATGGTGATCGGTGTGCCGTCCGGGGTTACGGCCGTGGAGGAACGGGCCGTCCGGGAAGCGGCACTGCAGGCCGGGGCGCGGGAAGCCTACCTGATTGAGGAACCGATGGCGGCGGCGATCGGGGCCGGTCTGCCGGTGCACGAGCCGACCGGGACGATGATCGTAGACGTTGGCGGGGGCACCACCGAGGTGGCCGTGATCTCCCTGGGGGGCATCGTCGCCAGCCGTTCGATCCGGGTTGCGGGAGACGAGATGGATGAGGCGATCATCCAACACGTCAAGCGCAGTTACAACCTGATGATCGGCGAGCGGACGGCCGAGGAACTGAAGATCAAGATTGGCACGGCTTACCCGCTGAATAACGAGGAGACCGAAGAGATCCGCGGCCGGGACCTGGTGTCGGGCTTGCCCAAGACGGTGACTGTGACTTCGACGGAGATATACCAGGCGCTCTCCGAGCCGGTGAGCGCGATCCTGGACGCCATCCGGCAGACCCTAGAGCGGACGCCACCGGAACTGGCGGCGGACATTATGGACCGGGGAATAATGATGGCCGGTGGCGGCGCGCTCCTGCGCGGACTGGACCGGCTGGTCAGCGAGGAAACCCACATGCCTGTGCACCTGGCGGAGGACCCCCTACTGGTGGTGGCCTACGGTTCGGGGCGGGTACTGGAGAATATTGATATCCTGCGCAAGGTGCTTATCCAACCCAAGAAGGTGGTCTGATTGTGAGGCGCCCCCGGATTAGGAAAGCGTTGGCGGCGGTGGCATTCGCCGTATTGCTGCTGGCGATAATGCACGTGACCGGTTACGAACGGGATGAATTAACCGCCCTGGAGGCGGGGCTCCGGGACGGCGCGGGTTTCGTTCAGGGCGGGATTATGCAGCTCGGCTATCAGCTTCGCGAGGGGTTCCAGCACCTGTTTTTCTTCGGCAGGCCCGCGGAGATCGAGGAACTGCGGCAGCGCATCCGGGAGCTGGAAGGGGAGATTGCCACTCTCCGGGAGTATCAGCTGCAAAATGAACGTCTCCGCCAGTTACTTGATTACCGGGACAACAACGCTGGGGCCGAAACCCTGGTGGCCGACGTGATCGGCCGTGATCCTGGGAACTGGTTCGGCGTGGTCAAGGTGAACCGCGGTGCGAACCACGGTGTTCGCTGCGATCAGGCGGTGGTTCTGCCGGCCGGTTTGGTAGGCCGGGTGATTGCGGTGGCGCCGAATACGGCCGACGTGCTGCTGATCACCGACCCCCGAAGCGGGGTGGGCGCCATGCTGCAGGACAGCCGCACTCCCGGGGTGGTCCGGGGCACCCTTAACCGGTCGCACCCGCTCGGAATGTTCTACCTGACCCGGGAAGCCGAGGCGGAGCGGGGGCAGTTGGTGGTGACGTCCGGACTGGGCATTTACCCCAAGGGGATCCCGGTGGGCCGGGTGGTGGCGGTGCAGAAGGATGCGGCCGGACTGACCCTGACGGCCGATATTGAGCCGCTGGTGGACTTTACTCATCTAGAAGAGGTGTTGATCATCCTTAATTCCCTCCCGGGAGGGTAGCACCTTGCACATGCTCATCTTCGCGCTACTGCTGGGACTGGCTCTGGTCCTGGAGTCCACGGTACTCCAGTTTGTAAGGGTGGCCGGTGTAAAGCCGGACCTCGTGCTGGTTCTGGTGGTGTTTTACGCGATCATCAACGGCTCCAGGGAGGGGGCCTTTTGGGGTTTCATGGGGGGGCTCGCCCAGGATTTTCTTTCCGGGTACTACCTGGGAATGAACACGCTCAGCCTTACCGTCATCGGTTACCTGGTCGGCCTGGGACACACCCGGCTGTTCAGAGAAAACCAGTTCGTTTTGGCCGGCATTGCTTTTCTGGCTACCTTGGCGGTGGAGGCCATCAGGTACCTGCTCATCCTGAGTCTAGGCATTACCGTTCTCCCGGGGGAGGCGCTTTGGGGTCTGATCCTGCCCCTGGGCGTGTACAACGCGGCGGTTGCGCTGTTATTTTACCGCCGGTTTTATCTGTCCGCCACCGAGGGAATACTCAGGATTCCGTAGAAACGGGGAAGGCTCTTGGATAAGAAAGCGGCCTTAAAAAGAATCAATGTTTTTCTTGGGGTGATCGTTTTTATTTTTCTGGTGCTGATCGCCCGCGTATCCTACCTGCAGCTCATGGAGACCGAACACTACCGGACGCTGGCGCGCGAGAACACGCTGCGGCTGATTACCATTCCCGCGCCCCGGGGCGAGATCTTTGACCGCCATGGGGTCAAGCTGGTGGGAAACCGCCCCCTTTACACCGTTTCCCTGATCAACCTCGGTCAAACCCGCGAGGAACTGGAGCCGGTGGTGGAAAGACTGGCCGGCATCCTGGACCGGACGCCGGAAGAACTCTGGGAAGCCATCGAGAACCAGTCTCCACGCCGATACGAACCGATCCGCTTGGTCAAGGACGTGTCCCTGGAGATTGTTTCCCGCATCGAGGAAGAACAGATCGATGATTGCTTACGCGGAGTAGTGATCGAACTGGAGCCTATGCGGGAATATCCCTACGGCAATTCCCTGGCGCATGTGCTGGGGTACATCCGGGAGATTCAACCCGACCAGTTGAAGAGACACAAGGCGGACGGCTACCGCATGGGCGACGTTTTCGGACAGGCCGGGCTGGAGAACGCCATGGAAAAGATATTGCGGGGAACGAAGGGCGCCCGGCAGGTGGAAGTGGACGCTTACGGCCGGCCGGTGCGCAGCCTGGGAGTCAAGAACCCGGTGCCGGGAAACGACCTGGTTTTGACCATCGACCTGAAGGTACAGCAGGCTGCCGAGGCGGCGCTGACCTGGGCCGTGGAACAGGCGCAGAAAGAGGGACACGACGACTGCCAGGCCGCTTCGGCGGTAGTGCTTGACGTGCGCACCGGCGAAGTCCTGGCGTTGGCCAGTTACCCGGCCTACGATCCGGGGATTTTCGCCGGCGATCTGAGCGCGGAACAGGCCCAGGCGCTGATGACTGCCCCCGGTCGGCCCTTTTACAACCGGGCGATCCAGAGCACCTATCCGCCTGGTTCCACCTTCAAGATGGTGACCGCCGTCGCTGCGCTCGAAACCGGCAAGATTAATCACCAGTTTACCGTGTTCGATCCGGGCTACTTTTATCACGAGCGGCGTTACACCTGCTGGAACCCGGCCGGACACGGTACGGTAAATGTGATCAAGGGGCTCCAGGTTTCGTGCAATACCTTTTTCTGGGAGGTGGGGCTGAGGACCGGCGCCGAAACCATAGCCTGGTTCGCCCGGGAGTTCGGCCTTGGCCGGAAGACCGGCATTGAGCTGGCGGGCGAGGCCGCCGGGGTGGTGCCCACCCCCGAATACAAGCGCCGGATGGTCCAAGCCGAATTGGACCGGCGGTTTGGCCCCCAGTTCGAGGCGGTGGAAGAAAAATACCGGGTCAAGATTGCCGCCGCGGCCAGCGGGGAGCGGCGGGAGCAGCTGCGGCGGGAAAAAGAACGGGAGATAGCGCGGATCCAGGCCCGGTACGACCGTTATGCCTGGGACCTGGTCTGGCGGGATTACGACACCCTTAACATGGCAATCGGCCAGGGAATTAACAGCTATTCGCCCCTCCAGTTGGCCAACTACGTAGCGGCCATCGCCAACGGTGGGTACATTTACCAGCCCTACCTGGTGCAGCGGGTCACCGCCCCGGACGGCCGGATCATCAGTGAGTTTGGTCCCCAACTGCGGCAGCGGGTCTCTGTTTCCGCGGCCCACCTGGATTTGATCCGGGAAGGTATGTACCGTGCAACCCAGCCCGGGGGCACGGCGTACGGGTCCTTTTTTGACTTCCCGTTGCCCACGGCTGGCAAGACGGGTACCGCCGAAGTGCTGAACAAGAACGATCACGCCCTGTACGTAGGTTTTGCGCCCTACGAGGAGCCCGAGATCGCGGTGTCCGTGGTTGTGGAACACGGTGGAAAGGGCAGTAAGCTGGCGGCCCCGGTGGCCCGGAAAATTATGGACGCATACTTCGGTTTTGTAAGCCGGGGCGCCAGCGCCGCTATCCGAAACGGATAACCGGGAATTATTGGAGGCACAAGCCGCCGTTGGGAAGGGGGCTTGTGCCGAAAAATGGTTGCTTGGCTCCGGAGTATGTCTGCTTCGGATGAAAAGTTCGGCAAAATAACAGGTAAACACCCACAGGAATTTAGCAGGATTTGGTTTTTACCCGTAGAACAATTGGTTAAGTAGTATGGTGAGGTGGAAGAATGGCTGTGCAACACGCGCTTAACGGCCTTAACGATTCCCCGACCGTGCTGGTCGAGGGTATCCTGCGTTCCGGTCAGAGTGTCAGTTTCGAGGGCAACGTGGTGATTCTGGGTGACGTTAACCCGGGCGCTCAGGTAACTGCCGGGGGCAACGTGGTGGTGATGGGGGTGCTGCGGGGGACGGTGCACGCGGGCGCTGCCGGCAACGAACAGGCGGTGATCGTGGCTTTCCGGTTGCGGCCCACGCAGTTGCGGATCGCCAATTACATCGCCCGGTCGCCTGATGGGGAAGTATTCAACCCCAACCAACCGGAAATTGCCAGGGTAAGAGACGGTATCGTGGTTATCGAAGCCTTTCCGCCTAGCGGGGAGCGTCAGGGCAAAAAATAGAGGCCAAGGGAGGAACTTGACAAATGAGCGAAGTTATTGTAGTGACTTCGGGCAAGGGAGGGGTTGGCAAGACGACGGTAACAGCCAACATCGGTTGCGGGCTGGCCATGCTGGGCTATAAAGTGGTACTGGTCGATGCCGACACGGGTTTGCGCAATCTGGACGTAGTGCTGGGGATGGAGAACCGAATCGTTTTTGACCTGACCGACGTGATCGAGGAGAAGTGTCGCCTCCGGCAAGCCCTGATAAAAGACCGCCGGTTCGAAGAATTATTCCTCCTGCCCACCGCGCAGACCAAGGACAAGTCCGCGGTAACGCCCAAGGATATGCAAAATATCTGTAGCCAGTTGCGGGAACACTTCGACTACGTGATCGTCGATAGCCCGGCGGGCATCGAACAGGGCTTCCAAAGCGCGGTGGCGGGCGTCGAAAAAGCGATCGTGGTGACGGTGCCCGAGGTGGCGGCGGTGCGGGACGCCGACCGGGTGGTGGGATTACTGGAAGCCAAGGCCGAAATCCGAGATCCGAAGCTGATCATAAACCGGCTCCGGATGCAGATGGTACAGCGCGGGGACATGATGACCCTGGAAGACATGCACGATATCCTGGGGTTGGAACTGCTGGGCGTCATTCCGGACGATGAGCAGGTCGTAATCGCCACCAACCGGGGCGATCCGATAGTGATTAACGAGAATTCCCTCAGCGGTCGCGCCTTCAAAGACATCGTCCGGCGCATGCTGGGCGAGCCGGTGCCGTTGATGAATTTGGAAAACGGGGAAGGATTTTTCAATCGGTTAAGAAGAATCATAGGTCTGGGATAGGGTAAGGAAGGAGGAACGTGTGTGCTTGATTTCCTGGCCCGCCTTCTCGGCAGGGAAAGTCCGGGCAGCAAGAACGTGGCCAAGGAGAGGTTGCGCCTGGTGCTTGTCCACGACCGGGCTGGCGTTTCTCCGCAGCTGCTGCAGCTGCTGAAGAATGACATGGTGGAAGTGATTTCAAAATACATGGAAATAGACGAGAAAGGATTAAGCGTAAACCTCGAGCGGGCAGATAACCAAGTGGCCCTGGTAGCCAGTATCCCGGTTAAGAAGATGAAGAGGGTGGCCGGTAATCCGGCTTGAGAACGAGGGGGGTTTTGCGCCCCCTTTTTTTGTGCTCTGATTACTTTTATAATAATAAAATAAAAAGTAGATAAGGTCGAACCGGGGTGTTTTAGAAATTATCCGCAGCCGGAGAATATTGAAAAACCTGGACTACACCTTGATCCTGGCCGCGATAGCGATCATCGCGCTGGGGCTGGTGACCATTGCTAGCGCTACCCAGGCCACCAGCGTTTCCGGCGAAGCCAACTTCGTGTTTATCTGGAAACAGCTTCTGGGGATTGCGCTAGGAACCTCGGCCTTTGTTTTTTTTCTTTTCTGGCGTTACGAGGAACTGGCTAAGTACGTCAAGGTGTTGTACGGGGCGAATCTGGCCGTGCTCCTGGCGGTGCTTTTGGTTGGCCACTCGGCCGGCGGCGCCCAGCGCTGGGTACAGATCGGCCCTTTTCTCTTCCAGCCGTCGGAGTTCGCGAAGCTGGTGGTGATCATTGGCCTGGCATTCTTCCTGTCTCAGCGTGAAGGCCGGTTGGACCGGTTTCGGGACCTCTTGCCCGCGTTGGCTTACGTGGGGGTTCCGGCCTTGCTAATCCTGGCGCAGCCCGACCTGGGCACTGCGGTGGTGTTCATCGCCGTCACCGTGGGCATGCTTTACATTGCCGGGGCGCGCCCGTTGTGGTTGGGGACGCTGGCGTTGGGCGGGCTGGGCTCGATGGTGGTCTGGATCTGGGCGCACCTGAATCACGGTATCTGGATCCCGCTCAAGGATTATCAGATTGGCCGGCTGACTATTTTCCTAGATCCCTGGAGCGATTGGCAGGGGGCCGGCTACCACATGATCCAGTCCCAGATCGCCATCGGGTCCGGCGGGCTCTGGGGCCGTGGCCTCTTCAGCGGCAGTCAGAACCAGCTGCATTTTCTTCCTGAACAGCATACCGACTTCATCTTCTCGGTGCTGGCCGAGGAACTCGGCTTCATCGGGGTAGTGATTCTGCTGAGCCTGTTCTTTATCCTGATTTACCGCGGTGTCCGGATTGCCGCGCAGGCCAAGGATCAGTTCGGTACCTTGCTGGCGACCGGTATTGTGTCCATGCTGACCTTCCACGTGCTGACCAACGTGGGCATGGCCACCGGGATCATGCCGGTCACCGGCCTCCCGCTGCCCCTGTTCAGCTACGGTCCCAGTTCCATGGTTGCCACCTTAACGGCTTTGGGCCTCTTAGGCAACGTATGGCTGCGGCGCCAAATGATTGTGTTTTAGTTGTCCACCGTTTATGTTCCCCATGATAACCCTGCTGAACAGGCGGGCCGAGGATGGTCCGTCTGCGTTGGCGTTACCGGCATTCGATAGTTCCGGCGTTTGACCAAATGCCGGTCAAAGAGCCTGTCATCATCGACACCCTTGATTCATAATGATGTATCAGCTTATTAACGGGGAGGAAAACGGGGTGAGATTGTTCATGCGGGAGAAAAGGCTGGACTGGCCCTTGCCGCAGCAGGCACCGCGGCTCCGAAGGACAGGCCCCGGACGGTGGTTGTTCAGAGTGGCCGTGGCCGCCGCGGTGTTCGTGGCGTTCCTGGTGATTCGGGAGAGCCAGGCGCCGTGGGGGGTGCAGGTGCGGGAAGGACTACGGTACGTGCTGACCACCGAGTGGAACTACCAGCCGGTGGTGGACCGGGTGGTGCGACTGGGTTTGCAAACCGTTAATGTAGACATTCCCTTTTTGGATACGCGACCCCACCGCTCAGATGGCGACGTGGAGATGGCGATAGGCCCGATAGATGAACCGGTCCTACCCGTGGCCGGTACCGTGGTGCGTGAATTCGGTTGGGTAGTGGATCCGGTGAACAACCGGGAATGGTTCCACCCTGGGGTGGACATCGCTGCTCCGGCGGGGACACCGGTCCGGGCCGCAATGTCCGGGGTGGTGGCCCGGGTGGGGGAGAACCTGACCTACGGACGCTACGTCCTGGTCGAGCACGGCAACGAAACCTACACCCTTTACGCCCAGCTGGAAAATATCCGCGTGAAAAAGAAAGACCAAGTTGAGCAGGGCCAGCTCTTGGCCGAGGTTGGAACAAAAGGCGATTTCCCGGGGCCGGGAGTGCATTTCGAATACCGCGAAAAGGGAGCGTTGGTCGATCCCCTGACCAGATTCACCCTTCCTGAAAACGGATCGTAACCGGTAGGTCGTAAGCTGCGGAGCCACAAACCAACGCCGTGAGGGGAGCGGTATCAGTTGCGGATCTGCCGGATCAGGGGGATTCAGTTTTCGATCAACATTTGGTTTTTGGCGCTCCTGGGGGTGTATTTTGCGGCCGGGGTACTGGGCAAGGGTCTCGTGGCCTTTGCCGTTGTTTTTCTCCATGAGTTGGCGCACGTTTGGATGGCGCGCCGCAAGGGCATCCCAGTGAGCGACGTCGAATTGCTGCCCTTTGGCGGCGTGGCCAGGATGAGCGGTGAACTGGTGGTGGAGCCGCGGAAGGAGATGGCCGTAGCCGCCGCCGGTCCGCTGACCAACCTGGCGCTTTGTGCGCTGGCGTTGGGATTGGGTCATTACGGTATCTGGCACCACGAGCTAGCCCCGTATTTTATCCAGTGCAACCTGCTGCTCTTCCTTTTCAACCTGCTGCCCGGCCTGCCCCTGGACGGGGGCCGGGTCTGCCGGGCTTACCTGGCCCAGTACGTGAATCTGCCGGCGGCCACTTACCGGATGGCCACGTGCGGACAGTTTTGGGGAATCGTGATCACTGTTCTGGGCACGGTGGGTTTGCTCGGACACCTAACCGGACTGGACATTATCGCCACGGGGCTTTTTCTGTTTTACGCCGCCCGCCGACAGAAACAGGAGGCACCGTATCTGTACGCCCACCACCTGGCCTCCAAGAACCGGGATTTGCAGAAATACGGTGTATTGCCCGGCCAGGTCATGGTGGCCCGCGGGGACGTGCCGGTTTGGCGTGTTACCCAACAGTTTGTCCCCCAGCGGTATCACTTCGTATACACGGTGGACGGGCAGGGCCGCTATACCGGGATGGTGGGGGAGGCCGAGGTGATCAGGGCGTTACTCGAAGAAGGAGCCGGCACGCCACTGGACCGGGTCAGGAAGGGTTTTTGAGCGTCGATCGCGAAACAAAGAAAAATGTACCTGGCATTTGGGATATACTCTTTGGAAGGATTATAGCCCGCTGGAGGCGTTATGACGGATCTGGAGCGGATTTTGGCCCGGGTGGAAAAACCGGCCCGTTACGTGGGAGGCGAATTGAACGCGATTGTCAAGGACTGGCGCCGGGTGCCGGTCCGTATTGCGTTTGCCTTCCCCGACGTTTACGAGGTCGGCATGTCCCACCTGGGGATGCATATCCTTTACCACGTGGTGAACAGCCGTGACGACGCGCTGATGGAGCGCGTTTTCGCCCCGTGGACCGACATGGAGGCGGAAATGCGCACGAGCGGCCTACCCCTGTTCAGCCTGGAGTCGCACCGTCCCCTGCGGGATTTCGACGTGGTCGCCTTCAGCCTGCAGTACGAACTGAGCTATACCAACGTGCTGAATATGCTTGATCTGGCCGGAATTCCCTTGGAATCCCGGGACCGGGACGACCGGATGCCGCTGGTGGTGGCCGGCGGCCCGTGTGCCTTCAATCCCGAGCCCCTGGCCCCCTTTTTAGATGCCGTGTTCCTGGGGGAGGGGGAGGACGCTGTACACGACCTGGTGGAGGTGGTGCGCCGATACGGCCGCGGAAACCGGGATGAACTGCTGTGCGCCCTCGCCCGGCTCCCCGGGGTGTACGTACCCCGGTTTTACCGGGTCGAGTACGCCGCGGACGGCGGGGTGAAACAGGTTGTGCCGCTGATTGACGGAGTACCGGGGAAGGTGGTAAAAAGGCTGGTCCGGGATTTGGACCGGGCTCCCTTTCCGGTCCGGCCCATCGTGCCGTACCTGGAGGCGGTGCACGACCGGGCGATGCTGGAGGTATTCCGGGGTTGCACGCGCGGCTGCCGGTTCTGCCAGGCGGGGGCGATTTACCGGCCGGTCCGGGAAAGGACCTTGAAGACCCTGCTCGATCAGGCGGGAGAACTCCTGCGCCATACCGGGTACAACGAACTCTCGCTGACCTCCCTCAGCACCACCGACTACTCGGAGATCCGGAAGTTGGTGCAAACGCTGGTGGAACGCCACCGGGGCGAACGGGTGAACGTATCGCTGCCGTCGCTCCGGGTGGACGCTTTCGCGGTGGAACTCGCCCGGGCGGTGCAGGAGGTGCGCAAGTCGAGCCTGACTTTTGCCCCGGAGGCCGGCTCTCAACGGTTGCGGAACGTGATCAACAAACAGGTGACCGAGGATGACCTGCTGCGGACGGTGGAGGTTGCCTTCCGGGCGGGCTGGTCGCGGGTGAAGCTCTACTTCATGCTGGGGCTGCCGACCGAAACCCTGGAGGACGTCGACGGGATCGCCCGGCTGGCCCGGATGGTTTTGGATAAGGGCCGGGAATGCGAAGTGCCCAAGGGGCGGCTCAGCGTTACCGTCAGCATCTCCTCTTTCGTGCCCAAGCCGCACACCCCTTTCCAGTGGGAACCCCAGGCGCCGCTGGCCGTGCTTCGGGAGCGACAGTCCTTTTTACAGGGCCGCCTGAAGGGGAAAAACCTGGTTTACCGTTGGCACGATCCAGAAGCCAGTTTTCTGGAGGCCGTTTTTGCGCGCGGGGATCGCCGACTGGCGCCGGCACTACGGCGGGCGCTAGAACTGGGCTGCCGCCTGGACGGCTGGCGGGAGTGTTTCCGGTTTGATCTCTGGCAGCAGGCCTTTGCCGAAACTGGTGTCGAGCCCGGGGCGTACGCCTACCGGTCCTACCGTTACACCGACATTCTCCCCTGGGATCACCTGGATACCGGGATCGACCGGGATTTCCTGGCCGAGGAGCACGCCCGGGCGCTGGCGGGCGAGATCACCAAGGACTGCCGGGGCGAACAGTGCACTGGCTGTGGACTGTGCCCGAACCTGGAGATTGAACCCCAACTGGCGGAGGTTGGAACCGGTGCCGCGGGTTAGGATTGCCTACCGCCAGGAGGGACCGGCCCGTTACGTGTCCCACCTGGACGTGATGCGGGCGTTCGAACGGGCGGCGAGGAGGGCCGGACTTCCCCTGGCCTACAGTCAGGGTTTCAACCCGCGGCCGAAAATGACTTTTGCGGCGCCCCTCGCCGTGGGAATGAGTGGGTGCCGGGAATACGTAGACCTCGAACTGGAGACCGAACCGGATCCGGCCGGGGTGTTCGAACTGCTCCGGCAGAACCTACCAAACGGGCTGGTTCCGGTCCAGGTACAGGCGGTGGCGACCGGTCCCTCCCTGATGAGTCTGGTGCACCGTTCCCGGTACATCGCCGTCGGGGACGTTCCGGTGGGGTTGGACACAGGGGCTTTACAGGTGGGGCTGAAGCGTTTTCTGGGCCGCGGGGAAATCGTGGTGGAGCAAAAGCGGGCCAAAGGGGTTCGGCGAAAGAACATCCGGCCGGGAATCTACAGCCTAAGTGCCCGGCTGGATGGAGACAAACTATGTTTTTCCATGGAATTGAAAGCCGGTTCAGCGGGTAACGTGCGGCCGGACGAGGTGTTGGCGGTTCTGGGGAAGGACCTATCCCTGGTGCCCGAAAGTTTTGCCGTCTGGCGCACGGCATTGCTGTCCCGTGCGGGCCGGCTCCTCTGGGACGTGAAAGGTGACAGTATATGCTAAAAAAAGAGATCATTGTCAGCACCCGGGATAACCTCACCCGGGTGGCCCTGTTGGAGAACCGGGTGCCGATGGAAGTTTATCTGGAATCGGATGAGGAGATCTGCCTGGTCGGTAGCATTTTCAAGGGACGGGTGGAAAACGTGCTGCCCGGGATCGAGGCGGCTTTTGTGAACGTGGGGTTGGAGCGAAACGCCTTCCTGTACGTGAACGACGTTCTGCCGCAGTCTCCCAGGTCGGACCGGGACTCCCCCGAAATCAGGGACCTTTTGCGGCCGGGCCAGGAAGTAATCGTGCAGGTAGCCAAGGACCCGCTGGGGAACAAGGGGCCGCGGGTGACCATGCGGGTTAATCTGCCCGGCCACTACACGGTGCTTATGCCCATGGTCAATCACATCGGGATCTCCCGGCGCATTGAGGACGAAGCCGAGCGGGAACGCCTGCGCGAATTGGTGCAGCGCACCCGGCCCGGCGGTATGGGTGTGATTGTACGCACTGCCGCCCGCGGGGCGTCCGAAGAGGCTTTGCGGGAAGACCTGAACACGCTTTACAAGTTATGGGCGGACATCAGGAAGCGGGAAGAGAACGTGGCGGCCCCGGCCCTGCTCTACCGGGAGTGCGGGCTTTTGCCCCGGATCATCCGCGACTTATTAACCGAGGAGATCGAACGGTTCGTGCTCGATTCCTTTGCTGCCTACGCCCGGGCGCTGACCATTCTGGACACCGTCAACCCGCAACTGAAAAAGCGGGTTTTTTGGGACGACAAGCCGGACATCTTCGAGTTTTACAACGTCAACCAGGATGTCAACAAGGCCCTGCAGCGGAAGACCTGGTTGCATTGCGGCGGATACCTGATCTTCGACCAGGCCGAGGCGCTGACCGTGATCGACGTGAACACGGGGCGGTTCACCGGGCGCGTGGACCTGGAGGACACCGTTTTCAAGACCAACCTGGAAGCTGCGGTGGAGATCGCCCGGCAGCTGCGGTTGCGCAACCTGGGCGGGATTATTATCATCGACTTTATCGATATGAGCCGGGACGATCACCGTAACCGGGTGCTGGAAGTATTGGCCGAGGAGATCAAGAAGGACCGGCGGCGGACCCACATCATGGGGTTGACCAAATTGGGCCTGGTGGAATTGACCCGGAAGAAGGTGCACCCTAGCCTGTCGGAACTGTTGTTAACTACCTGCCCGCACTGCGGGGGGACCGGGAAGATCTCCGGCAGGGGCGGTTTCAAAGATTGGGCTTGATTATCGGCCTGGCGGATGGTACAATCTAATTCGTGCGAACCGCGCGGAACAGGTTGCAAGCGATTCGCGGCAATCCACCTGATTCCGGCGAGTCCTGTTCAAATGGGGGGTAACAATGTACGCGATCATCGAAACCGGTGGCAAGCAGTACTGCGTCCGCGAGGGGGATACCCTGTGCGTTGAGAAACTGGCGGCCGAAGCGGGTGAAGAGGTCGTGTTCGACCGTGTGCTCCTGATCGGGGCGGAGGGCGGCGTGAAAGTCGGTCAGCCCGTCGTTCCCGGAGTTAGAGTGGTCGCCCGGGTATTGAACCAGGGTCGCGGCAAGAAGATTATTGTCTTCAAGTACAAGCCGAAAAAAAATTACCGGCGTAAGCAGGGGCATCGTCAGCCCTACACGCGGGTATTGGTCGAGAAGATCGAGGTTTAGTCCGTTCGGGAGGTGATATTCTATGGCCCACAAAAAGGGAGTAGGCAGTTCGCGTAACGGCCGTGATTCCCGGTCCAAGCGCCTCGGGATCAAGCGGGGCGACGGGCAATTTGTAACGGCCGGAAGCATTATCGTTAGACAGCGGGGAACCAGGATGCACCCCGGGCGTAACGTGGGTATCGGCGGCGACGACACCCTGTTCGCCAAGGTGGACGGCCTTGTGAGCTTTCAGCGCAAGGGGAAGGACCGCAAGGTGGTCAACGTGGTTCCCGCCGCGACCCTGTAATTCTGTTTTGTTTGCAGGCCAGCCTTTAGGAGGCTGGTTTTTGTTTTTCGGAGGGGGAATGGAAATGTGGGCAGCCGGAGGGCTGGCGACCGCCATCGGCAGTTTGCCGCACCATGAGCCTCAGGCGGCGTTGGACTTGATCGAGACGTGGTTGGGTGCAATCCCGCACTGGCCGCAGTTGCCGCTGCGGGGACCGCAGGAGGGGTTAGTACTCCAGTTTTTGAACCCGCTTTTACAGACCGGGCTCCTGGAGCGGGAAGGGGAGAAGATCCGCTTCGCTACGGGAGCCGCCGACTGGCCCGACCGATTGGCCGCGTTTTACATGCTTTACCTGGCGGTCGAGGAGGGGGACGAGGACGCGCTGCAGCAGTTTGCGATCCCGCCGGAGGCCGCATCCGGGTTCTACGCCTTTCTGGAGCGTACGGCCGGCGACGCCCGGGGCGTGAAGGGCCAGGTGGTGGGGCCCCTGACGGCGGCGTTCCAGCTGACTGACGCCGAGGGCCGGCCGGCGTACTACGACGAGCAGCTCCGTGACGTGGTTGTGAAAAGCGTCGCGCTGCAGGGGCGCTGGCAGGCGCGGGCCCTGAGCGGCCTGGGCCTGCGGGCGCTGATCTTCGTGGACGAGCCTGGGGTGAGCGTCTACGGGCAGTCCACCTACATTACGGTGACCCGCGAGATGATCCGCGAGGACCTGGACGCTGTGGTGGATGGGATCCACGCGGCCGGCGCGCTGGCCGGTATCCACTCCTGCTCGGCGGTGGACTGGAGTATCCTGATGGATACCCGCACCGAGGTGCTCAGTCTGGACGCCTACGGTTACTTCGATTCGCTGCTGCCCTTCCGGGCCGAACTCGGCGATTTCCTGGTCCGGGGCGGAGTGGTGGCCTGGGGGATCGTGCCCGCCTCGGAGCGGGCGTTCGAGGAAAGCGTGGAGAGCCTGGTGGAAAGGCTGGAGCAGTACTGGGCGCAGTTATCCGGTCGGGGCATCACCCGGGAACAGTTGCAGCGCCAAGCGCTCATCACCCCGAGCTGCGGGGCCGGCACGCTGACCGTGGAACTGGCGGAGCGGATCTACGCGCTGACGGCCGGCGTATCGGACGCCCTGCGATCCGGGTAATCTGCCCGGAAAATAACGCCTAATTTTGATCTTTTGTGGTGCTGCTCATGAGCGGCATAGGGGGTCTGCCCTGAAAATAGTTGTTGGTCGTTACATTTTCAAGTTCAAGGAGGAGGGAAGTTGGCGGTAGACTACCACCTGCACACTTACCGCTGCGGGCACGCCCGGGGCCGGATGGCCGACTACGTTCGGATTGCCCGGGAGCGAGGGCTCCGTGAGATCGGCTTCGCCGACCACATCCCCATTTATTTCCATGCGCCGGAACAGAGGCCTTCCGGCCTGGCCATGGCTGATGAGGAACTGCCGGAGTACGTCGCCGAGGTGCTGGCCCTGCGGGCGGATAACCCCGACCTGCCCATCAGGCTCGGCATCGAGGCCGATTACATCCCGGGCCGGGAGCCGCAGTTGGCCGTGCTCTTGGAACGTCACCCCTTCGACTATGTCCTGGGTTCGATCCACTACCTCGATGGGTGGGGCTTTGATAACCCCGACTTCCTGGACGGTTACCGGGGACGGGACGCCGATGTGCTCTACCACCGATATTTTGAGCTGTTACAGGCGGCGGCGCGCTCGGGCCTGTTCGACAGCCTGGCGCACCCGGACCTGCTGAAGAAGTTCGGCTGCCGGCCACGCAGCGATATCACGCCGCTTTACCGGAAAACCGCCGCGGTTATCGCCGCCGCCGGCATCTGTATCGAAGTCAATACCGCCGGGTTGTGGGCGCCGGTGGGAGAGATCTATCCCCATCCAATTTTCCTCCGGTTTTGCTGCGGGTTTGGTGTCCCGGTCACCCTCGGTTCGGACGCCCACGCTCCCGAGCGGGTGGGGAGCGGCTTGCCCGAGGCGATTCAGCTGTTGAAACAGGCAGGCTACCGGGAAATCGCCACCTTCCAGCGCCGCCGCCGCACTTTGATCCCCCTGGAATAGCTCCCAATCTCCGTACTCTCATTCTGGGTTTGGACAGCGCCATAGCATTAGTTTTTCGTTGCTTTTTCGCCACTTTTGTAGTTGCTTTGAGGGCCTGAGCAGCAACAAGTGACAAATTATCGTTAATCCATATGGTAAAATAAGTATATGCTACAACCTACTGGAAGCGCATTTGCAAGCTGCTTTGGAGAAAGGACGGGAAACCTTTGAGCGATCCCGTAACCGGTGCGGTAGCCATGCTCCTGGTACTGGGCCTGATCGGACTGAGCATAGCCTATATTCTGAAACAAGTGGGAGCGCCGTCGGGTCGTCCACCCACCATTTCGAGGATCAGGGTGGTGGTTGAACAGGAGACGGAAGCGCAGGGAGACGATCCGGCGGGATTGGGCGCCGGCCGCCAAGGCCCGCTTTACGGACCCGCCCTGGTAGACGGCTTTCCCGGGGACGGTGCGGGGCGGCGCTCGGAAGTGCTGCCGGACCCGCTCCGAAGGCGGATGGACGGGCTGTACGGTTCTGCCGGCCTGTTTAAGGGGTGGAAGGAAGAAGGCGATTGTGCCCGGTGTGCCCGGCAGCAGGCCGGTGTTCCCGTGGTGAATATCCGGTTTCTGATCAGTGTGGGGGAGCATAGAGACTAGGAACGTCTGGCGGGTTTCACATGTTTGTTAATTCGTAAACTTTTGCTAGAACACATATTACTGCCCGGGGGCTCGTATATTGTTTGCAAATGCGCGCAAGGGCGGTGGGCGTTAATGAAGCGTGAGGACCGGAAAACGGGACGGTTCCGGTTCCGGCGGCTGGTGGTTTTGGTGCTGGCGGGCTTGCTGGCGCTGGCCCTGGCGGGTTGCAATGCCGCCGAAAAGCCGATTCCCGAGGAGCCGGGAAACGAACTGAAAGAACTTTTAAGCCGGAGCGCTGGCGTCGAGGGGCTCAGTTACCGGGTGGTGACCCAGTATCCCATGTGGTCGCATGAGGCCCGGGTATGGATGCAGGGAGACCTGGTAAAGACCGAAACGGTTGTGGACGGGGAAACGCTGATCCTGGTGGTCGACAAGGCCCGGGGCGAACTGTTGTCCTATGATGCCGCCGCGGGCACGGCCACCAGAATGAGCCTGGGCGAGGGTTGCGCCGGGACACCCGAGTCGCCGCTGGACTACATCCAAAACCTGGACCCGGCGGAGTGGGTTCCCGGCGAGGCTGCCTTCTTTGAAGGGCTCCGGTGCCGCCGGTTTGTCCGGGAAGAACCCGGCGGGAAGACGGTGTTGTACCTGTGGGAGGAATACGGCCTGCCACTGCGGGTGGAAACCACGGTGGATGGCCGCACCACCGTGACCGAGTTCCGGGAACTGGAAGTGGGGCTTTTGCCGGAGGACACCTTTGATCTGCCGGCCGGGGTACAGGTGATGGACTTCTGGGAAGGTGAACCGCCCGAATGACCTGAAAACACCCGCATAAAGCGGTGACCCGTAGGGTCGCCCGAAACATTCCGTAATTGGGATAGTAAGCCTCTCCCGCAACCCGGGAGAGTGCTTTTTTTCGCACGCCGCCCCGATGGGACATTTCTCAAATCGGTTTGGTAGGGTCCTATTTCGTCTGGGACCTTCCAAATTATTTTTTGCGGTTAGGAATTTTTTTGCAGGAATCCGCTTGCAAGTGGAGAACAAGTGGATTAAAGTGGGGTAAAGTGGTGAAAAAGCCCTCCCGGCGGGGTGACCGTAATGTTTATCGGTGAATACCAGCATACGCTGGATGCCAAGGGACGTCTGTTTATTCCGGCCCGTTTCCGTGAGGGTCTGGGGGCCAGTTTTGTGGTCACCAAGGGGCTTGACCGTTGCCTTTTCCTTTACTCCCGTGCCGAGTGGGAGTTGTTGGAGCAGAAACTGCGCAAGCTGCCGTTTGCCAGGGCGGAGGCCCGGGCTTTCGCGCGGCTATTTTTTTCGGGTGCGGCGGAAGTGGAGGCCGATAAGCAGGGCCGAGTTCTGTTGCCTGCCAATCTCCGCGAGTATGCCCGGCTGGAAAGGGAAGTGATGGTCCTTGGGGTTTCGTCCCGGGTGGAGATCTGGTCCCGTGACGAGTGGGAACGCTACAGCGCCCAAGCGGGCGAGGCCTACGAGGAAATTGCGGAAAAGATCGTGGACTATGATCTGGACTTATAGCATTTATAGCGTGGGCGGGGTTTGCGCCATGGCGGGCTTTCACCACGAACCGGTAATGCTAGCAGAGGTCCTGGAGTTCCTGGATCCCGTGCCCGGGGGCACTTACGTGGATTGCACCCTCGGCGGGGCCGGGCACAGTGCCGGTATTCTGGAGAAAACCGGGGGGCGGTGCCGGCTGGTGGGCATGGACCAGGATGTGAACGCTCTGGAGGCGGCCTCTCGCCGTTTGGCCGCGTATGGCGACCGGGTGCAGCTGGTACGGGCGAATTTCCGGGAACTGGCCCGGGTTTTGGAACGGTTGGGAATCGTTAACGTGCAGGGTCTGCTGTACGATCTCGGGGTATCGTCCCCCCAGTTGGACACTCCGGCCCGCGGTTTTGCCTACCAGCACGATGCGCCCCTGGACATGCGGATGGACCCGGACGGCGAAATCACCGCCGCTGACCTGGTGAACGGACTGCCCGAAAATGAACTTGCGGACCTGATCAGGAAATACGGAGAGGAACGGTGGGCGCTGCGTATTGCGCGCCATATCGGCTGGGAACGCGCCAAGGCCCCGATTCTCACCACCGGCAGGCTGGCCGCAGTGGTCAAGGAGGCCGTGCCGGCGCGGGCGCGCCGTACCGGGCCACACCCGGCGCGCCGCACCTTTCAGGCCCTGCGCATCGCCGTCAACGACGAACTGGATGCCTTGGAGAGTTCCCTAAGACAGGCGGTGGACGTGTTGGCGCCCGGGGGGCGGGTGGTGGTGCTGAGCTATCATTCGCTGGAGGACCGCATTGTCAAGGACCTTTTCCGGGAATTTGCGGTGCACTGCAAATGCCCGCCCGGTTTGCCGGTCTGCCGCTGCGGGGTAGTGCCCCGGCTGGAGATTCTGACCTCGCGGCCGCGGGTGCCGGGAGAGGACGAGGTCGCCCGCAATCCTCGCGCCCGGAGCGCCAAACTGCGGGCGGCCCGGAAGCGGCCCGTTGTTCTAAACGATCAGGAGGTTGAATAGGCTTGATAGCAGTACACGAAAGGGCGGATTATTTCTACTACGAGGAGATGCGCCGGTTACAGGCGCCTCCGCCGGTTGTCCAGCCTGTTCGGGAGAAGCAAATACGTCTTCCCCTTACGGCCCTATTGGTGATGGCTTTCATACTCGGAGCCGCTTTTAGCTACGTCAACGCCCTGGCCGTTAGCGTGGGTTACCAGGCTGAGTCCTTGCGGGCCGAGATCGCCAAATTGGAGCAGGAAAAGCAGAGCTTGAGGGCCAGGATCGACAAGCTTGATTCACTCTCCAGGGTGGAAGTGGTGGCCATCACCCAGTTGGGCATGGTTCGGCCCACGCCGGACGACGTGATGTTTGTGGCCGTCAACGGGGCAAACTTCGCGGATCCGGACACCGCCCCCGTAGGGGAGCCGGCCGCGGTCGCCGGCGCCGTTCCGAACCTGGGCAGGGATGTGGCCGAAAGGCCGGCAAGAACCCGCGAGCAGGGGATTCTCCAGGCTTTTCTCGATTTCGCCGCCCGCTAGAAAGAACCACCCGCGTTCCGGAGACTTCGGCAAAAGGCGCTCCTGGCGCTGACGGAAGGCAGGACCGGGCCATGGCGTCCTGGAAGGGTCCTGCCCAGCCGACAGGGGGAGTGGCATGCAGCCCACCAGGATCATTATGCGCAAGCGAATCATCGCCCTTCTGCTCCTGGGCGCGTTGACCCTTTTTCTTTTGTTGCTGCGTCTGGCGTACATTCAGTTCTTCCTGGGCGAACACCTGCGAAAAGAAGCCATGGAGAACCGAATGCGGGATTTTCCGGTAGAAGCCAAGCGGGGCACCATTTACGACCGCAACGGAAACGAACTGGTGACCAGTATCAGTGCCGACTCGGTGTTTGCTATTCCTTCGCAAATCAAGAACCCTAGCGAGACCGCCCAAAAAGTGGCTATTGTTTTAGACATGGATCCGGACCGGATCTATGAACTGATTACCAGGCGGGAATCATTCGTTTGGCTGAAGCGCAAGGAGGATTTCCAGGTGGTGCAGGAATTGCGGTCCCTGAAGCTGCCGGGAATCGAGTTTGTTGAGGAAAGCAAGCGGTACTATCTCAAGGATGGTCTAGCCGCCCACGTTGTGGGCTTCGTCGGGATCGACAACCAGGGACTGACGGGAATCGAAAACACGTACGAAAGTGATTTGTGCGGCATTCCCGGCCAGATTGTCATGGAATACGACGCCGTGGGGCGCCAGATCCCCTCCGCCGTACACAAACGCTACCCGCCGGTACCGGGCCACAGCCTGTTCCTGACGCTGGACGAGACCATTCAGTATTTTGTGGAACGTGAACTAGACAGACTCGTGGACGCTTACCAGCCCAAGTACGCGGTAATCATCGTGATGGACCCGCAGACCGGGGAAATCTTGGCCATGGGCAACCGCCCCACCTTCGACCCCAACCGGTGGATGGATTATCCCCCGTCCACCTGGGACCGCAATCCGGCGATCTGGTACAACTACGAACCCGGATCGACCTTCAAAATCATCACCCTGTGCGCGGCCATCGAGGAAAACACCGTGGACCGAAACCGCCGTTTCTATGATCCGGGTTACATCAAGGTCGCCGACCGGAACATCAGGTGTTGGAAGGCGGGTGGGCACGGCAGCCAGACTTTCGAGGAAGTGATCCAGCATTCCTGCAATTCCGGTTTCGTTGAAATCGGCCTGGGGGTAGGGATTGACAACTTTTTCAAGCACCTGCGGGGGTTCGGGTTCGGAATGCCGACCGGAATCAAGCTGCCTGGGGAGGCGCACGGCATTCTGATTCCCCAGAAGCAGGCCACCAACCTGAACCTGGCTACCATGTCCATCGGTCAGTCGGTGGCGGTCACGCCAATCCAGCTCACTGCGGCGGTGGCCGCGGTGGCCAACGGCGGGGTGCTGATGCAGCCCCAACTGGTAAAGAAGGTGGTGGACCACAACGGCAAGGTGGTCCGGGAGTTGCAGCCAAGGGAGGTGCGTCGGGTCATTTCCGAGGAGACGGCGCGCGAGGTGCAGGAGTTGCTCGAGACGGTGGTCCTTAAGGGCACCGGCGTCAACGCTTACGTCGACGGCTACCGAGTGGCCGGCAAGACCGGTACCGCCCAGGTGGTCGGCCCGGGTGGCGGCTATATGACGGGCCGCTACGTCTCTTCTTTCGTCGGCTTCGGCCCGGTTGAAAACCCGCGGGCCGTGACGCTGATCATGGTGGTGGAACCCCAGGGTGGGATTTACTACGGCAGCCAGGTGGCGGCCCCGGCTTTCCGGAACGTGATGCAGGATGTGTTGCGTTACCTGGGAGTGCCAGCCCGGGACGACCTGCCGAAGCCGGAAAAACAGTGGATCTGGGTTGAACCGGAGGAACCGGAGAACGTTAAGGTGCCCCAGGTGTCGAACCTGCCCTTGGACGAGGCGGTCCGTGAACTCCGGGGGAACAATTTGAACTTTATCACCCGGGGAGAGGGCAACGTGGTTCACGAACAGGTGCCCGAAGCCGGCGCCACCGTCAAGGAGGGGACCACCGTCATCCTCGACCTGCGGGCCGGAAAGGTGGATAAGGGCCGACAGGTTACCGTGCCGGACCTTACGGGGCTGACCATCAAGCAGGCCGGCACACTCCTGGAAAGCCTGGACCTGTGGCTGGATCCTTCCGGAAGTGGGGTGGCCGTGGAGCAATCCGTCCAACCCGGGAAGAAGGTTGACCGGGGCACCACCATTCGCGTGAAGTTCGAACCGCCGGCGGCAGGAAGTCCACCCGGACGTGAAGAATGAACGCACCTGATGTATACTCTTAAAGAGTGCATGTCTTCAAACTTATTTCTGGATAGACGTGACGGGGGAAACTCAACGTGAATCTTGCGGAGTTGATTAGGGGACTGTACCTGCAAGCCCACAGCCCGGACCTGGAGGTGGAAATTACAGGTATCGCCTATGATTCACGGCAGGTCCAGCCGGGTTTTTTGTTTGTGGCCATCCAGGGTTTGGTGACGGACGGACACCGGTTTGTGCCCGAGGCCGTCTCCCGCGGGGCCGCCGGTGTTTTGCTGGCCCGCCCGGTAACGGTTCCGGAAGGAGTGGCCTGGGCGGTGGTACCCGACACCAGGGAGGCGCTGGCGTATGTGTCCAGCCAGTTCTACGGTGAGCCGGCCCGGGGACTCCATCTAGTCGGAGTGACCGGAACGAACGGCAAGACTACTACCACGCACCTGATTGCCGCCCTCTTCCGGGCGCGCCACCCTGGGGTGGGGCTCGTAGGTACCATTCACAGCGCCATCGGGGACGAGATTTTGCCGATGCGGCACACCACGCCCGAGTCCCTGGACTTGCAGCGCCTGCTGCGGCGCATGGCCGACGCCGGAGTGCGGGAGGTGGTGATGGAGGTGTCCTCCCATGGTCTGCGCCTGGGGCGGGTCGCGGGCCTGCGTTTCGACACCGCCGTTTTTACCAATCTGTCCCAGGATCACCTGGATTTTCACGTCGACATGGAAGACTACTTTGCCAGCAAGGCCCTGTTGTTCGAGAGACTAGACGAGGAAGCCCTAGCCGTGGTGAACCGTGACGATCCATATGGCCTGCGCCTCCTGGAACTGAGCCGCGGTCGGGTGCTCACTTACGGGATCCGTGAGCCGGCGGACGTGCGGGCCGGGGAGGTTCGGGTGACCCCCGGTGGGGTACGCTTTACGGTTGAAAGCGCGTGGGGGGCGTTCCCGGTTTCCCTTCGAATCGCCGGGTTGTTCAATGTCTATAACGCCTTGGCCGCGGTATGTGTCGGGCTGGACCGGGGGTTCGCCCCGGACGAAATCGCCGCCGTGCTGGGCCGGGTCCCGGGAATCCCGGGGCGGTTTGAACGCGTGGACCGGGGGCAAGAATATACCGTAATCGTGGACTACGCCCATACCCCGGACGGATTGGAGAACGTGCTGCGCGCGGCCCGGGAGATCGCCCGGGGACAAGTGATCGCCGTGTTTGGGTGCGGCGGTGACCGGGACCGGAAGAAACGTCCGCTGATGGGGGCGATCAGCGCCCGGGGCGCCGACTATACCGTGCTGACCTCCGACAACCCGCGCAGCGAGGAGCCGCTGGCGATTATTGCGGACATCGAGCGTGGTTACCGGGAGGTCCGGCCGGACGGCTACACTGTGGTACCGGACCGCCGGGAGGCCATGCGTCGGGCCTTCGAGCAGGCCCGGCCGGGGGACGTGGTGGTGATTGCGGGCAAGGGCCACGAGGATTACCAGATAGTCGGTGACAGGCGCCTGGATTTCGACGACCGCCGGGAAGCGGCGGCGATCCTGGAAAGTATAGGTTACGGGGGCGCATATGAAGGCGATAACTCTCGGTGAGGCCAAAGAAGCGATGGGGGCGGAACTGGTGCAGGGTGACCCCGGGGTCCGGGTGGAACGGGTGGCAACCGACACCCGGACGCTTGTGGGCGGGGAACTGTTTTTTGCCCTCCGGGGGGCGCGTTTTGACGGGCACGACTTCGTCCGCCAGGCGATCGCCGCCGGTGCTGCCGGTTTGGTGGTGAGCCGGGAGGTGGCGGTGCCACCGGACGTCCCGGTGCTGAGGGTGGAAGATACGTTGCGGGCCCTGCAGGAGCTGGCCCGAGTCAACCGCCGGCGCTGCGGCCTGCCGGTTGTGGCGGTCACCGGCAGTACCGGCAAGACCACCACCAAGGACCTGGTGACCGCCGTGCTGGCCACGCGCCTGCGGGTGCTGGCCACCCGTGAGAATCTGAACAACGAGATCGGGCTGCCCCTGACTTTGTTGGAGATCGGTCCCGTTCACCAGGTGGCGGTGGTTGAACTCGGGATGCGCGGCCTGGGTGAAATCGACGTCCTGGCGCGAATCTGCCAGCCCACCGGGGGCGTGATCAGTAACGTCGGGGAGGCCCACCTGGAACTCCTGGGTACGGTGGAAAACATCGCCCGGGCCAAGGGGGAGCTCTTGGATCACATCCCGGCATCCGGCTTTGCGTTGCTACATGCGGACAGCCCGGCACTGGCGCCCCAGGTCGGGCGGTGCCGGGGCCGGGTGACATTTTTCGGGGAAGCGGAGCACGCCCGGATCCGGCTTTTGGATTACCGGGCGGTTCCGGGCGGCTGTGTTTTCCGGGTCCAGCTCTGGGAACGGGAGGCCGAGTTTCAACTGCCCCTTTTGGGCCGCCACATGGCGGTGAACGCGCTGGCGGCGGTCGGAGTCGGCCTGGAACTGGGCCTGACGGAGGACGATATCCGCGCCGGTCTGGTCAACGCCCGCCTGTCATCTTTGCGGCAGGCCGTGGTCGAAACCGGCCGGCTGACGATCATCAATGATACTTACAACGCTAGTCCCGCCTCGGTTAAGGCGGCGTTAGACGTGCTCCGGGACCTGGCCGGTGGACGGCCCACGGTGGCGGTGCTGGGTGGCATGTGTGAGCTGGGCCCGCGCGCGGCGGTTGCCCACCGGGAGGTCGGGCGGGCTTGTGCGCGGGCCGGCGTTGGTTACCTGGTGACCGTAGGCGAACTGGCCGCAGGGATCGCGGACGGGGCGCGTGCGGCCGGATTGCCGGCTTTGCGGATTCAGTCCTGTGACACCACCGGCGATGCGGTGGCCGCCGTCCGGCGGTTAGCGCCGGAGGGGGCGGTGATCCTGGTCAAAGGTTCCCGGGCTTTCCGGATGGAACGGGTGGTCGACGGCTTGGCTGAAGCAGCGGTCGATCGCCGGTCGTCGGTGGTCGGAAGCCGGAAGTCGGAGACCGGAAACAGTAGCGTGTCCGGCAGTTTGGAAGACGATTCGGGGGCGGGGGGGAACAGAGCGTGAGCCTGTTTCTGGTCACCACCGGGATGGCGCTGGTGATGACCCTGGCCCTGGGCTCTATTATGATTCCACTCCTGCACCGCCTGAAGTTCGACCAGCGGGTGCGTTCCGACGGTCCGGCCCGGCACTTGCAAAAAATCGGGACGCCCACGATGGGGGGCGTAATGTTTCTTTTTGGCGCGATGGTGGCGGTGGCCGTCGCCACGGTTCTGCCGGGAGTGAGCAGGATCGGCTGGGCCGAGGGGCTGGCGGTGCTTCTAGTCGCCCTGGGTTTCGGGGCGATCGGGTTCTTGGACGACTTCCTGAAAATCGCCTACAAGCGCCCCTTGGGCTTGCGGGCCCGGGAGAAGCTGGCGGGCCAGGCGCTGATCGCCGTGGTTCTGGCGGCGTTGGCCGTTTTTGTATTCGGGCGGGGTACCGAGTTGCCCGTGCCCTTTTCCGGTCTACTGGTGCCCGGAGGCTATACCCTGGAGCTGGGGTGGTGGTTGTTCCTGGGGTTCACCGTGTTGGTGCTTCTCGGCACGGCCAACGCCGTGAACCTTACCGATGGCCTGGACGGGCTGGCGGCGGGGCTGTTCGTTATCGCGGCCTTATCCTTTGCCGTGATTGCCCTGGTAATGGGTAAAACCTGGGTGGCCGTGGTCCTGGGCGCCCTGGCCGGGGGCTGCGTAGGTTTTCTCTATTTTAATTACTACCCGGCGCGGGTCTTCATGGGTGACACCGGCTCCCTGGCGCTGGGCGGCAGTTTGGCAGCCGCCGCCGTGGTTACGAAGAGCGAGTTGTTTCTGCTGATCATCGGCGGGGTGTTTGTGATCGAGACCTTGTCGGTGATCCTGCAGGTGATTTCTTATCAACTCATCGGCCGGCGCATCTTCCGGATGAGCCCCCTGCACCACCACTTCGAACTGGTCGGCTGGTCCGAAACGCGGGTGGTGAACGTGTTCTGGACGGTGGGGCTGGTGTTTGCGCTCCTTGGTCTAGCGGGCATATATAGTTTGGGCTGAAGGCCGGGGACAGCACGCCCGGCGCAGCGGGTGAGATTTCAGGATCGCTCGGAGAATAAGGAAGCGGCGGTTCCTGGAGTTGTCGGAGAAAGGGGGGTGGCGGTTTTTGGATCTGCAGGGTAAAAACGTCCTCGTGGTCGGCGCCGCCCGGAGCGGCCAGGCGGCCGCTCGGTTCCTAGCCGCCCGGGGCGTTTCGGTTACGTTGACCGACACCCGGGGACGGGATGATCTCCAGTTGGGCGAGCTGCCGGGGGTCAACCTGGTTCTGGGCGGGCATCCCGATGTCACTACGGGCCGCTGGAACCTGGTCGTGGTCAGTCCGGGGGTGCCCTTCGGCGCGCCACTGCTGGTCCAGGCCAGGCGGGAGGGGATTCCGGTTATCGGGGAACTGGAGCTGGCGTGGCGGTTTGTCCGGGCGCCGGTGGTGGCGGTAACCGGCACCAACGGCAAGACGACGACCACCGCGCTGCTGGGCGAGGTGTTCCGGCAGGCCGGTTTCCGTACCCTGGTCGCCGGAAACATCGGGGTACCTCTGATCAGCGAAGTCGAAAAATACGGTCCGGACGACATAATCGTGGTGGAGGCTTCCAGCTTCCAGCTGGAGAGTGTCCGTGAGTTCCGGCCCCGGGTGGCGGTGATCCTGAACCTGACGCCCGATCACCTGGACCGGCACGGTAGCATGGAGAACTACGTGAACGCCAAGGCCGCTATTTTCGCCAACCAGCGGCCGTCGGACTGGACCGTTTTGAACTACGACAATCCACGTACCGCTGCTTTAGCCCGGCGCACTCCGGGCACGGTTATATTTTTCAGCCGTCGACATAGGTTAGAACAAGGCGTGTTTGTCCATAAGGGCCAGATCCTGGTCCGGGACAATGGGGTGGAAACGCCCGTCTCTGCGACGCAGGCGATCTTTCTTCCGGGTGCGCACAATTTGGAAAACGCACTGGCCGCGGTCGCAGCCGGTTGGGCGCTTAACGTCGGGGTGGCACCCCTGGCCCGGGCGCTGGCCGGTTTCCGAGGGGTCCCACACCGGCTTGAAGTGATCGGGCAAATCGGGGGGGTTAGGTACGTGAACGATTCTAAAGCCACCAACCCGGAGGCCGCTTGCCGGGCGCTTGAGGCCTATGCCGAGCCGATCGTGCTTATTGCCGGTGGACGGAACAAGGGCAACGATTTCAACGCTTTTATGGAGAAGGCACGGGAGAAAGTACGGGTATTGATTGTCTTGGGGGAGTGCGCCGAGGAAATAGTGCGGGCGGCCGAGCGGGCAGGTATAAGGCAGGTGCTACGAGCGGCCGACCTGCCCGGGGCTGTGGCGCTGGCCCGGAACGTGGCGCTTCCCGGGGAGGTTGTACTGCTATCCCCAGCCTGTACCAGTTGGGACATGTTCAATAACTACGAGGAGCGGGGCGACTTGTTCCGGCGCGTGGTGCAGGAACTGGCAAGGGAGGCGGGTTGATTGCGGCGAAGAATCGGTAGGGCCCCGGATTTCCTGCTTTTCTTGACCGTGCTGATGCTCCTGAGCATTGGCCTGGTGATGATCCTGAGTGCCAGCGAATACAGCACCCTGGTCCACTATAACGACAGTTTCTATTATTTTAAACGCCAACTGCTCTGGGCCCTGATCGGCCTGACCCTGATGTTTTTGGTGATGAACTGGGACTACTGGAACTGGCGGCGCTGGGCGGTGCCGGCGGTGGCGCTGGCTTTTCTGTTGCTTATCCTGGTATTGATTCCCGGCATTGGTCGGGAAGTATACGGTTCCAGCCGGTGGATCGGTTTGGGTCCGCTCACGTTCCAGCCGTCCGAGTTCATCAAGCTGTGCCTAGTCGTGTTCACTGCTTATGGCCTCTCCCGGAAGGGTGAACTGGTGCAAAGCTTCACCCACGGTCTTCTGCCGTTCCTGGTCATGCTCGGGGCGGCCGCGGGGTTGATCCTGCTGCAGCCCGACCTCGGCACCGCGGTAACCCTGGCCGGGACCATCCTGATCATGTTTTTCGCGGCGGGAGCCCGGATGAGCGCGTTAGCCGGGCTGGCTGGGACGGGAGTGGTTGCCGTGGGTTTGGTGATTGCCGCCGAGCCGTACCGCATGCAGCGGTTCCTAGCGTTCCTGGACCCGTGGCAGGACCCCCAGGGGAGCGGTTTCCACATCATCCAGTCGCTGTACGCCCTGGGTTCCGGCGGGCTGTTCGGCACGGGCCTGGGGCAGGGCAAACAAAAGTTTCTCTACCTCCCCGCCCAGCATACCGACTTCATCTTCGCGGTGATCGGCGAGGAACTAGGGTTTGTGGGAGCCGCGCTGGTGATCAGCCTTTTCGCTGTCTTCGTTTGGCGGGGGCTGCGGGTGGCCGTTGCCGCCCCCGACTCCTTCGGTAGCCTGCTGGCCGCTGGACTCACGGTGGGCATCGCCCTGCAGGCGATCATCAACATTGGTGTGGTTACCGGGAGCCTACCGATCACCGGCATCACGTTGCCCCTTATCAGCTTCGGCGGCACCTCACTGATCTTCACGTTGATCAGCGTGGGCATTTTATTGAACATCTCAAAGTATGTTACCGGGAAGTGAGCGGGGAAAAATTCAGAAGGCATACGGGCCAAGCAACCATATACAGGTCTTCCTTTTCAATTCTAGGACAAAATGAGGTCGAAGCGCTTGCGTGTCATTGTTGCCGGCGGCGGCACCGGGGGTCACATTTACCCGGCGCTGGCCATCGCCGAGGGAATCAAGCGGCGGCACCCGGACGCCGAAGTCCTTTACGTGGGCACCGACCGGGGACTGGAAGCGAGGATCGTGCCCCGGGTGGGTTATAGTTTTCACGCCATTCCGGCCGCGGGCTTAAAGCGCAGCCCCACCCCCGGAAACTTGCTGGCGCTCCTGCGGGCCGGGCGGGGTTTCGGCGCTTCCTGGATTCTGGTGCGCCGTTTTCGCCCCGACGTGGTGGTGGGCACCGGCGGGTACGTTTGCGGACCGGTGGTGCTCGCCGCCGCCTTGCAGGGATTCAAGACGTTGATTCACGAGCAAAACGCCGTTCCGGGGCTGACCAACCGGGTTCTCTCCCGGTACGTGGACCGCACCGCCATTACCTTTCTGGACGCCCTGAAGCACTTTCCGCGTCGGGCCCGGGTGATTTTGACCGGCCTGCCGGTACGCCCGGAGATCCTGAGGGTGAACCGTGAGGAATCCCGAAAGCAGCTGGCGGTATCCAAAGACCAGTTCGTGGTGGTTTCCTTCGGGGGCAGCCGCGGCGCCCGCAGCCTGAACCTGGCGTTGGGGCCCGTGGTACAAGCGTTGCGCGGGCGCACCGAGTGGCGGCTGTTCCACGCCGCAGGTACGGCGGGTTACGAGGAGTTCCGGGAACAACTGGGTGGGGCAAGCCCAGCGGCCTCCCTGGAAACGAATATCGTCGTTGAGCCGTACTTTTACAACATTGCCACCCTGCTAGGTGCGGCTGACCTGGTGGTCTGCCGGGCCGGGGCTTCGACCATTGCCGAACTGACGGTGCTGGGTCTGCCGAGTATCCTGATCCCATACCCTTACGCCACCGGTAATCACCAGGAATTTAACGCCCGGGCCCTGGCCGAACGAGGGGCGGCCGTACTGATCCGTGACCGGGAGTTGACCGGCGAACGGCTGCTGTCCACCATCACCGGTCTGCGGAGGGATCCCCGGAAACTGGCGGCGATGGGCCGGGCGGCCAAAGTCCTGGCCAAGCCGCGGGCGCTTGACAGCATTCTGGACAACCTCGAAAAGCTTGCAGGAACCAGGAGATAATAATTGAATAATGTCAGAAAACACGTGCTGCTTGGTACCGTTATTGGACGGACAAGCTACGTAACACTCATAACCACGGGGGCATAGTATGCAAAGAACGGGCGCCCCAGAGGAAGGAGCGAATTTATGTGCTTCTAACACCCCAGCACGTACATTTTGTAGGTATCGGCGGGGTGGGAATGAGTGGCATCGCCAGGGTTCTCCTGAGCCACGGCTTTACCGTGACCGGCTCCGACTTGAAGAAATCCGGCATTACCGACAACCTGCAAATCCTGGGTGCCAGGGTTTACTACGGACACTCTCCGGCCAACCTGGGTGAAGCGGAGCTGGTGGTTTACTCCTCGGCGGTTCCGCCCGACAACCCGGAACTGGTAGCTGCTCGTAGACGTGGCCTACCGGTGATCCCCCGCGCGAAAATGCTTGGCCGGCTGATGAAACAGCAGAAAGGAATCGCCGTGGCCGGAGCGCACGGCAAGACCACTACCACCGCGCTTGCGGCTCTCCTGCTGGAGCGGACGGGATTTGATCCCACCATTATCATCGGAGGTGAAACGAGCGAATTCGGGAACGCCAAAGCGGGCGGTGGTAACTACCTGGTCGCGGAAGCCGATGAAAGCGACGGTTCCTTTTCCCTGCTGGACCCGGCCGTTGTGGTGGTGACCAACGTGGAGGACGATCATCTAGACCACTACCGGACGATCGAAGCGATTCAGAAAGCTTTCCGGGAATTCATTTCCAAGGTGCCGCGGGGCGGGGTAGCGATACTGTGTTACGACGACCCTTTTTTGCGGCGCATGGCGGCCGAACTGCCGGTACCGGTGATTACCTACGGTTCTGTTCCGGACGCTGAGTACAGTTTGTCCGGTTTCAGCCTGAACAGCGCCGTCTCCGGTGCCGACGTATACTGGAGATGTGAGCGGCTAGGCCGGTTGGAACTGATGATCCCGGGGCGGCACAACCTGCTGAACGCCCTAGCGGTAGCGGTCCTGGGCCGCCACCTGGGGCTGGAGTTTCCGGAAATCGCCGGGGTGTTGCGGAGTTTCCGCGGGGTCAGGCGGCGCTTCGAACTTGTGGGGGAGGCCCGCGGAGTCAGGGTCGTGGATGATTACGCCCATCATCCGACCGAAATCCGGGCGACGCTGGAAGCGGCGCGCCAGATCGGTTCTAAGCGTCTGATCGCCGTCTTTCAACCGCATCGCTACACGCGTACCAAGTACCTGTACCAGGAGTTCGGCAAGGCGTTCGTGAATGCCGACCAGGTGCTGCTGAACAAGATTTACCCCGCCGCGGAAAAACCGATCAACGGCGTGACCGCGCAGCTCATCAGGGATGAGATCAGGAAACACCAGGATGTGGAACCGCTCCTCTTCGATGACCAGGAGCACTTGGTCGCCCACCTGGCGGCGGTGGTACGGGAAGGTGATCTGGTGATTACCCTGGGCGCGGGAGATATCTGGCGGAGCGGCCGCGCGCTGCTCCAGATCCTTGGGGGTCACTCATGAGCGTTTACCTGGAATTAAGGGCGGGCATTCGGGGCACGGTGCGGGCCAACGAACCGCTTTCCGAACATACCACTTGGCGCATCGGGGGCCCGGCGGACTACTTTGTGGAACCCGCCGGCCCGGAAGACGTGCAGTTTGTAACCCGTTTCGCCGCGGAGCGGGGGTTGCCGCTCACGGTGATGGGCAACGGGTCCAACCTGTTGGTCAGCGATACTGGGGTGCGGGGCGTCTTGGTCAAACTGGGCCGGGGAATGGAACGGGTGTTGATCAGCGGGGACGTTGTATTGGTCCAGGGCGGGGCTAAACTGTCCCGGGTGATCAGGACGGCCGCGGAAGCCGACCTGGGCGGACTGGAGTTCATGGCCGGCATCCCGGCCTCGGTCGGTGGGGCCGTGGTGATGAACGCCGGGGCGAACGGCGTGTGCCTGGGAGACCGGGTGGAGGAAGTCACGCTGGTCGACCGCCGGGGGGAGGTCGGCCGGCGGTCCGGCGCGGAGCTCGGTTTCCGTTACCGCTGGAGCGACCTGCAGACCGACGGGGCGATTGTCACCGAAGTTGCTTTCCGGTGTGTACCCCGGAGCCGGACCGAAATCGGGCGGGAGGTGGAACGCTTCCTGCGTCGGCGCCGGGAAACCCAGCCGCTGGAACATCCCAGTGCGGGCTGCGTTTTTAAAAACCCGGCGGGAGATTCGGCCGGGCGCCTGATTGAGGCCGCCGGCGGCAAAGGCCTGCGGGTGGGCAACGCCGAGGTTTCTCGTAAGCATGCGAACTTCATTTTAAACCTGGGCGGGGCCACGGCGCGGGACGTCATCACCTTGGTCGGGCAGGTCCGCCAGTTGGTGAGTGAAAAGTTCGGAATCGAACTCGGACTCGAGGTGAACTTGATGGGCGATTTCTAAGGCGGGGTGACATATGGAGCGTATCATCATCAAGGGGGGAAACCGCCTTAAGGGAACGATTAAGGTAAGCGGCGCCAAGAACGCCGTGCTTCCGATCCTGGGAGCGAGTTTGCTCTGTGGTAGCGAGTCGGTGATTTACAACGTGCCGAGGTTGCAGGACGTGGAGGTGATGGTCGAACTGCTCGCGTACCTCGGCGCCCGGATCTGCCGGGAAGATCACCAACTACGTATCGATACCACCCGCGTTGAACCCCGAGAGATCGGCGAAGATCTGATGCGGCGGATGCGTGCCTCCAACCTGGTCCTGGGTCCGCTCCTGGGACGGTTTGGCAGCCTGGTGATCTCCCAGCCCGGGGGGTGCAACATCGGTTCTCGGCCCATGGACCTGCATCTCCGGGGTATACGGGCGCTCGGTGCGGCGATCGACGAAAAGGCTGGATACATCCGGGCCCGGGCCGCCGGGCTCACCGGGGCCGACATCCACCTGGACGTTCCCAGCGTGGGGGCAACTGAGAACATCATGATGGCCGCCAGCGTGGCCCGGGGTACCACTATCCTGCGCAACGCTGCCCGGGAACCGGAGATCGTCGATCTACAGAACTACCTGAATGGGATGGGGGCCAGGATCAGCGGCGCCGGCACGGACGTGATCCGGATCCGGGGCGTGGATGCTCTACATTCCTGCCGGTACAGCGTTATCCCGGACCGGATCGAGGCTGGCACCTACCTGGTGGCAGCCGCCATCACCCGGGGCGACGTTACGGTCCAAAACGTGATTCCGGAGCACGTGGAACCGGTGCTGGCCAAGCTGCGAGAGGCCGGGGCCGAGTTGGAAATCGCCGGGGAGGCGGTACGGATTCACTGTTCGGGGAGGCTTAAGGCCGTAAACGTAAAAACCATGCCTTATCCCGGTTTCCCCACCGACATGCAGCCCCAGATAATGGCGCTGTTGAGCTTGGCCGAGGGAACCTCCACGGTGACCGAGAACATCTTTGAAAACCGCTTCAAACACGTGCCGGAACTCCAGCGCCTGGGCGCGGACATCCGCATCGAGGGCAACACGGCGATCATCAAGGGGCGGGGCGCCTTAAGCGGAGCCAGCGTGGAGGCGTCCGACCTCCGGGCGGGAGCTGCCCTGGTACTGGCCGGACTCGCCGCCGAGAACACCACCGTGGTGGAACAACCACAACACATTGATCGAGGTTACGAGAGACTGGAAGAAAAGTGCCAGATATTGGGTGCAGATATAACCAGGGTGCGGGTATAAAGCCCGCCCTTTTCTGGTTTGTGCTTGGACAAGTTCCGGTATCGGGAGTTATAATAAAATATTCAGGGGGGGTGCCGGTGCCGGGACCAAGGTTGAATTGGTGGGAAAGCATCCTGTTTTTGGTCTTTCTCCTCGTCGCCGGATTCATTCTGGTCAATTCACCCCTGTTTGAGATTAACAACATTACGGTGACGGGAAATTGCCTGTTAACTGATGAAGAGATTCGGGCCGCGAGTGGGCTCGTACCCGGAAGCAACATCTTCCGAGTCCGGCTTGGGGAGGCCAGGGAACAACTGGAGGCGCTGCCGCTGGTCCGCCAGGCGGAACTGGAGCGTCGGCTTCCGGCCACCGTGAGCATAGTTATAGAAGAGAGGGTACCGGTGGCCCTGCTGAACATCGGTGGAAACCTGTGGGAGGTGGACGTGGAAGCGGTTCCGGTGCGCAAGAAGGGAACGGGATGGGACGGACTGCCGGTGATCACTGGTGTGGGTGTGGGTGATCCCAACCTGACCCGCGTGCTGGAGACGATCGTCAGTCTCCCCGACCAGGTGGTGCAAGACCTTTCGGAGGTCTTTGTGGGGCCGGATCTCCGCTACACTCTGTATACTTTTGAAGGCATCGAGGTGCGCCTGGGGATGGCGGAGCGGTTAGACCAGAAGGGTGAAATGCTGTTAGAAATCCTGAGCCTAGTCCGGCAGGGGGGTCGGAAGGTCGAATACATCGACCTTTCAGAGCCTGAAAAAGCGGTTGTGAAATATGCCGGAGGTGGCGACGATGGCGAAGTATAAGTTTCACTGGGTGCTTATCGTGATCGGCCTGGTGTTGGGACTGATGCTTTCGACGCAGTTTCGCGTTCAAAAGGAACAGATTTACGCTTATAATATCGAGCGGGTGCGGCAGTTGGCCCAGGACGTGGAGACGGCCCGGGAGGAACGGGAGGCCTTGCGGGCCCGGATCCAGGAACTCCGGGACGAACTGGACAAGGTGGCCGAAGAGTCGCGGCATGGGAATCTGCGGCGCGAACTGGACAATATCCGCATGCAGGCCGGTTTGCTCTCGGTGACCGGCCCAGGTGTCGAGGTGGTACTGAACGACAGCAGCACCCCGACCCAGCCCGGACAGAACCCTAATCTCTACGTGTTGCACGACGAAGACCTGCTGAGGGTTATTAATGAACTGCGCGCGGCGGGGGCGGAGGCGCTGGCGATCAACGGCGAGCGCTTAGTAGCCACCAGCGAGATACGCTGCATTGGGCCGGCCGTGGTGGTAAACAAGGACAAGCGGCTGGCGCCCCCCTACACGATCACGGCCATTGGGGACCCGGACACTTTGATCGCCTCCCTGGAGATGAGGGACGGGGTGATGGCGACCCTGAAATTCTGGGGCATCCAGGTGGCGGTCCGGCGGGTGCCGGAGGCGGTGGTGCCGGCCTACACCGGCAAAACAATGCTCGATTACGGCCGGCCGCTCTTCGGGGAAGGGGGTTCCTGAGTTGCAGACCAAGTATCTTTCCATCGCGGCCGTGACCCTGATCCTGGGATTGCTGATCGGCTTGCAGGTGAGACTCCTAGAAGTGCCCCAGCCGTCTCTGTCTCCCGATGCCCGGATCAGCGCCCTGAGCGCCGAATTAAACGAGTTAACTAAAGAAAACAAAGGTCTGCGGGAAGAGATTGTTGACCTGGAGGAAAAGGTGTCTATAGCCCAGCAGGGTGTCGAACAAGCGGAGGCTGCCCTGCGCGCCGAGATCGAGAAGCACATGGTGGTGGCGGGGCTGACCAAACTCATCGGTCCCGGGGTGGAAGTGACCCTGGAGAACGTGCCCGGGGGAGATTACATTTTTGCAATCCGAGACGAGGACCTGCTGCGGGTGGTGAACGAACTGCGGGCGGCGGAGGCGGAAGCCATCGCCATCAACGATCAACGCCTGGTGGCATCCAGCGAGATTCGCCAGGCGGGACCGTTTATCAACGTGAACCTGGAGCGCATTTCGCCGCCTTACCGCATCCAGGCCATTGGCAACCCGGACAAGCTGAGGCGGGAGCTGGAGCGTCCCGGAGGACTGGTCGACACTTCCCGGTACCTGGGGGTGGAGGTCAGGATCGAAGTCAAGGAAGAACTGGTGTTGCCGGGGTACAAGGGGCGTCCCCGCCTCGAATTCGTCCGGCCGCTGAAGGAAGGGGTGTAGACGCGTGTGGGTTAGCATCTGGCTGGCAGTGGTTGGCCTGGTGGTTGGTATCGGGATCGGGTTCAACCTGCCCGTGTTTCTGCCGGCGGCGTACGCCAAGTACCTGGGGATTGCGATCCTGGCGGCCCTGGACTCGGTTTTCGGCGGCATTAGGGCGGCGATGGAAGAGAAGTTTGACAACCTGGTTTTCCTGTCCGGATTTGTCGGGAACGCTATGATGGCGGCGCTCCTGGTATTCATTGGTGACCGGCTCGGGGTGGAGATTTACATCGCCGCCGTGGTCGCCTTCGGTGTTCGCCTGTTTCATAACCTGGGCGTTATCCGCCGCTATTTGGTGGGCAGAAAAAGTGAAACCGCTTAAAGGGAATCAGTTGGAAGCGTTGAATTAATCAGGTTGAAATAACGATTGCTGCCGGACACGCGAAAGGAGGAGCCGCGTGATAGACTTGGAACTCGAAGCCAACAACTTTGCCATCATCAAGGTCGTGGGCGTGGGTGGAGGCGGCAATAACGCTGTTAACCGGATGATTAGCGCCAACCTCAAAGGGGTTGAGTTTATCGCGATTAACACCGACGCCCAGGCGCTGGCCGTGTCGCTGTGCAGCCATAAGATCCAGATTGGGGCCAAGCTCACCAAGGGTCTCGGCGCAGGCGGCAACCCGGAAATCGGACAGAAGGCGGCCGAGGAAAGTCGGGAAGAACTGGTGCACGGGTTGCAGGGTGCGGACATGGTTTTCGTAACGGCGGGGATGGGCGGCGGTACTGGTACGGGCGCGGCTCCCATTGTTGCGGAGGTAGCCCGGGAATTGGGCGCCCTGACGGTGGGCGTGGTTACCCGTCCCTTTACTTTTGAGGGCCGTAAACGCTTTCAGCAGGCCGACATGGGCATCGAGAATCTGCGTGCCCGGGTGGATACCCTAATTACCATTCCCAATGACAAACTGCTGCAGGTCATTGATCGAAACACCTCCATCGTGGAGGCTTTCAGAATCGCGGACGACGTCCTGCGGCAGGGCGTCCAGGGGATTTCCGACCTGATCGCGGTACCCGGCCTGATCAACCTGGACTTCGCGGACGTAAAGACCATTATGAAGGAAACGGGTTCGGCGTTGATGGGCATCGGCACGGCGTCCGGCGACAACCGGGCGGCCGAGGCGGCTCGAATGGCCGTTTCCAGCCCGCTGCTGGAGACTTCAGTGGACGGCGCCCGCGGAGTACTGTTGAACATCACGGGTGGGACGACCTTGGGGCTCTTCGAAGTGAACGAGGCCGCCGAGATCATCGCCCAGGCCGTGGATCCGGAGGCGAACATCATTTTCGGCGCGGTGATTGACGAGAGTATGAACGAGGAAGTACGGGTGACTGTGATCGCCACCGGTTTTGACACGGATGCTGCGCGCCGGGCGGTCGCGGCGGCCGAGGATGACCTCAAGCCCTTTAACAGTCATGAAGACCTGGATATTCCCGCTTTTTTGAGAAGACGTTAACGAAAACGCCCGAGGAAAAATAATCGGACATCTCTCGTTTTTGACAGTTTTTTCCAGACCCCGGTTGTTATAATTGGTACCGGGGTTTTTGTTTTTGGAATATTCCCGGACACCGATCATATAAACTGGTAGGGATTGGGGGCAAGGGGTGGCTTGCGTGGTGTACACCGTCTACCTGGACGAGGTGTTACTCGGCAACGTGCTGATGAACTTTGCCATTCTCTGGCTCACCGCGCGGTTTTGCCTGTTGCCGTGGTCTTTGTGGCGGCTGGTGGCCGCGGCCCTGCTGGGCGCCGTCTACGCGGTCGTATTGTTTTTTCCCGTTCCCGCTGTCCTGGCCGAAATACCAACCAAGGTTGGCGTTTCCCTGTTGATGCTGGCGGCTGCCTTCGTCCCGCAGCCGGCGCGGAAACTGGGGGCGGCGCTGGTGGTATTCTACCTGGCCTCCTTCGGATTGGGGGGGCTGGTGTTCGGCCTCAGCTTCTTCGTGGGCGGCAGCGGGTTCGCCCCCGGTGGGCAAGGATTCGTGGAGGTGCCGCGGAACCATTTCTGGCCGATCATCGTCGCCGCCCTGGTGTCGACCTGGCTGGTGGGGCGTTCGGGAGGCACCTTTTTGCGGCGACGGTTCATCAGAAGTCTGTTCCACGTTCCCGTGCGCATTTCCCTGTACGGCCGGCGGCTGGCCGTGAACGCGCTAGTGGACACGGGGAACCAGTTGTCGGACCCGCTGACCAACCATCCGGTGCTCGTCGTGGAACTGGACGCCGTTCGAGAACTCTTGCCCGCTGAACTGCAGGCGGCGCTGGAAGCCGAAGCCGAGCCGGATTTCCAGAAGATGCTGTCCGGTCTGGCGGACAGGCGCTGGGCGACCCGGCTGCGGCTTATCCCCTTTCAGTCCCTGGGACGGTCCAGCGGGCTGTTACTGGGTTTCCGGCCGGACCAGGTGGAGGTCACGTACGGCTGGGAGGTGGTCCGGGTAAAGGATGTGGTGGTGGCGGTCTACCGGCGCCGGTTGTGCCCGGAGTCAAGTTATCGGGCGCTGGTTAACCCACGGCTCCTGGAAACGGCGGCCGGATTCTCTTGAAGGGGGAATTAACAATGCGTCAGGCTTGGCAAATCAGACTTTACCTGCGCTTACTGGCGATTAAACTTTTACGAAATCTCGGGTACCGGCCCGAAGGCCACTACGTGGGCAGCAGCGAAGCCCTGCCGCCCCCGCTCACGGTGGACGAGGAGGCTGGGCTGATCAGCCGCCTGGAGGCTGGCGACAAGGCGGTGCAGAGCACGCTCATCGAGCGCAACTTGCGCCTGGTGGTGTACATCGCCCGCAAGTTTGAAAACACCGGGGTGGGCATCGAGGACCTGGTGTCGATCGGCACCATCGGCTTGATCAAGGCGGTGAACACCTTCGATCCCCGAAAGCGGATCAAGCTGGCCACCTACGCCTCCCGATGCATTGAAAACGAGATCCTGATGTACCTGCGCCGGAACAGCAAGATCCGCGGGGAGATTTCTTTTGAGGAACCGCTGAACATCGATTGGGATGGTAACGAATTGCTGCTTTCGGATGTGCTGGGCACCGACGGGGACATCATCTACAAGAACCTGGAGGAGGAAGTAGACCGCAAGCTATTGCGCCTGGCGTTGCAGAAGCTGTCACAGCGCGAACGAAAAATCATGGAGTTGCGTTTCGGGTTGCATAACGGCGAGGAGAAGACCCAGAAGGAAGTGGCTGACCTGCTTGGCATTTCCCAGTCCTACATTTCCCGGCTCGAAAAGCGGATCATCAAGCGGCTGAAAAAGGAAATCTACCGGTTCGGCTAACCGGAAGCGGCGGCGTCGGTGGGAGCTGGCCGGTCGTGGTTCCCTCCGCAACCGGTGCTCCGCTTATGAACGGCAGAGCGGCTCGGTTCGGACCACTCTGGCAGCGCTGCGCATTTTTCGTGCCGCGGTGCCGTACTGGTGATCAGGCTTGAGCCTGTTGTCTGTTTGTCCTGCACCGACCAGCACTCTCTATCGAGGGTGTTTTTTTTTGCACTTGTTTTCCTTTGGCAGCAGATGGTGTCAATGCCGCGCCGCGGACGGCGGCGCGCGTATAAACGGAAATACGGGCGGCAATAATGAGAAAAACCAAATAAAGCGGGGGGGCCGGGTTGTGGTCAACAAGGTGGAGATATGCGGGGTCAATACATCCGAGCTTCCCGTTTTGACTGCCGCCGAAATGAAGCAATTGTTCCAGGAACTCAAGGCGGGAGATCCATCGGCCCGGGCCAAGCTCATCAACGGCAACCTCCGGCTAGTTCTGAGTGTAATCCAGCGGTTCACCAACCGGGGTGAGTACGTTGACGACCTGTTCCAGGTCGGCTGCATCGGCCTGATCAAAGCGATTGACAACTTTGACCTCAACCAGAACGTCAAGTTCTCCACTTACGCCGTGCCGATGATCATCGGCGAGATCAGGCGTTACTTGCGGGACAATAACCCGATCCGGGTTTCGCGCTCCCTACGGGATGTGGCGTATAAGGCGCTTCAAGTTCGGGACAACCTGGCCAACCGCTATTCACGGGAACCCTCGGTAAACGAGATCGCCAAAGAGCTGGACATGCCCCGCGAGGAGATCGTGTTCGCGCTGGATTCCATCCAGGAACCAATCTCGTTGTTTGAACCGATCTACCACGACGGTGGCGATCCGATCTTTGTAATGGACCAGATTTCGGACGAAAAAAACGGCGATGCCAACTGGCTGGAGGGCATTGCCATCCGCGACGCGATCCGCAAGCTCAATGAGCGGGAAAAACTGATTCTCGCGCTGCGATTTTTCGAGGGCAAGACGCAAATGGAGGTGGCTGAGGAGATCGGGATTTCCCAGGCCCAGGTTTCCAGGCTGGAAAAGGCCGCCCTGAACCACATGCGCAAATACATTTGAATCGAGGAATTTAGGATTGAAGGGATAGGTATGCGGAAGACCAAGGTAATCATCATGGGCGTACTTGCCGCCGGTGCTATGCTGGTGGGGGTGTGTGCCCTTAACTGGACGGAACAGACGGTGGAAGCTTACAACCAGGAGAACCTGATCCGGTTCCACATCGTGCCCAACAGCGACGAGGCCGCAGATCAGGAATTGAAGCACCAAGTCCGGAAAGCGGTGGTGGAAGCGGTGAGTCCCCTGGTCGGCGATATTCGTGACGCCGGGGAAGCCAGGCGGGTAATCCGCGAAAACCTGGGACTGATTCAGCAGGTCTCCGAGGCCGAAGTGGCCGCCGCCGGAAAGGACTACCCGGTGGAGGTGACCTTCGGCTGGTGGTGGTTTCCTGCCCGGAGCTACGACGGCCTAACCCTGGCCGCCGGTGAATATCAGGCGGTACGGGTGACACTCGGGGCCGGCAGCGGCGCCAACTGGTGGTGTGTTCTGTTTCCGCCTTTGTGCTTTGTGAATGTAAACGTGGAAGCCGGAGCAGATCCGGACGGGGCGCTGGTCAACGGGCACGTGCCGGAAGCACAGGGGCTGAAAGTGAAGCTGCGGCTGGCCGAAGTGTGGGCGCGGTCCTCGGAACTCGTGACCCAAATCGCGGAACACTGGAGCAAATAGGAGATGAAGCACAAAACAGCAAGTCCGTCGGTTGCGGCGGGCTTTGTTCTTTTCAGCGGGACGGAGCATATACATTAACCGGGGTGATCCTATGTTGAAGGTCTCCGACCTGCGGGTGCGCGAAATCGTGAACGTATTGGACGGGCGGCGCATGGGCCTGATCAAGGATATTGACATTGATCTGGACAACGGCCGGATCAGCGCGCTGATCCTGGCTGGTTCTTCCCGCTTGCTCGGCTTTTTCGGCCGTGAGGAGGAGATCATCATTCCCTGGGGAAAAATTGTGAAGATCGGAGTGGACGTGATTCTGGTGGAAGTCCCCGACTATGCTGAACACTATCCGGTGCGGAGGTAAGAACAACCGGACCCCACCAGATGACTAGGTCGTGGTGGCTCGTGCTTACCTCTAACCTCCGACCCTCGCCTCTTACCTTGCATTATCTTTAATGATCTTAATGGCAGCCGGCGCAGGAGGACGACATGCAACTTCCGCAGCTGCTGCCCTGGCCGCCCTCTGTTCCCAGCGCGCTGAAGGTAGAAACCACCCGCTTGGGTCCGGGTGCCCCGCAGGCGGGGCAGGTGAGATTCTTACCGTTTTCCCCCATCCGGCACAGCTTTTCAAATTTCTTTTGGCACTTGGAACAGCAGAATTCATAAACCGGCAAATTTAACCGCTCCTTTCGGGAAAAGCTCCATACCCTAGATTATGCCTACCGTCCTTGCCTGTCAAGAGCCTTGGGTTTGCGTGTCGGTTGAACCGCCGAGCGGCTTCGATATATAATCTATTTAGCCAAATAGCAAGCAACCCGAGCAAGGGGGCCGATTTGTGCAACTAACCTTCTACGGTGCAGCGGACTGTGTTACGGGATCCTGTTTCCTGCTGGATACGGGGAAAATGCGCATTATGGTGGATTGCGGACTGTTCCAAGGCCGCAAGGAAATTCGGCAAAGAAACTACGGTTCCTTTCCCTTCGCCGCGGAAAGCATCGACTTGGTTCTGCTCACCCACGCCCACATCGACCACAGCGGCCTAATCCCCAAGCTGGTCAAGCACGGTTTCAAGGGCCCGGTCCTGGGTACCGAGTGCACCGTGGACCTGTGCCACGTTCTTATGCCGGACAGCGGCAGTATCCAGGAGGCCGAAGTGGAACGAAAAAACCGGAAAGCCGTACGGGCCGGCAAGCCGGAAGTCGAGCCTATTTATACGATGGGCGACGCTTACGCCTGCCTCGGCCAGTTCAGCCCGGTACGATACAACCAGGAGGTCATTTTAGGAGACGGCGTCCGCTGCCGTTTCCGGGACGCCGGACACATCCTCGGCTCGGCGTTGATCGAAATCTGGGCCAGGGATCCTGAAGGGGAGACGAAGATTGTTTTTTCTGGTGACCTGGGCAGCAAGGGGAAGCCTCTCGTGCGTGATCCCGAGTATGTGGAGGAGGCGGATTACCTGGTGCTGGAATCCACTTACGGGGACCGGGTGCACCAGGAAGACTACACCGAAAGCAGGGAGAAGCTGAAGGAGGTCATCTGGACCAGTTATCGCAAGGGCGGAAACCTGTTGATTCCCGCTTTTGCCATAGAACGCACCCAGGAGCTGCTATACGACATCTTCGCCTTTGCCCGGGCGGGGGAGTTGCCCCCCGTGAATATCTGGCTGGACAGCCCCCTGGCCAGTGCCGTCACCAACATCTTCGGTGACCATCCACACTGTTATGACGAAGAAGCGAGCGGCATGTTGGCCTGCGGAATCGACCCGCTGGGCCTGCCGCAGCTCAATCACGCCCTATCGGTGGATGAATCGAAGGCTCTCAACGAATCACCCGGCGGGAACGTGATCATCGCGGGCAGCGGCATGTGCGATGCCGGGCGGATCCGGCACCATTTGAAACATAACCTGTGGCGTCCCGAGGCCACCGTGCTGTTCGTCGGCTACCAGGCCGAGGGCACCCTGGGCCGCATGCTCCTGGACGGGGCGGAGAAGGTGCGCCTGTTCGGGGAAGAGATCGTGGTGCGGGCGGAGATCGTGAACGTAAGAGGCTACTCGGCGCACGCCGATCAGAACACACTGCGAGAATGGGTCGATGCCTTTCGGCGGCCGCCGGAGCGGGTGTTCCTGGTACACGGAGAAAACCCGGCCCAACTGGCGCTGCAGCAAGTCCTGGCCGAGATCGGGGTGGAGGCCTACCGGCCCGCGTGGCAGGAGACGGTAAGCTTGGAGCCGGGCCGCAGACCCGATGAACGGGTCTGGCAGGTTTTCTCTGACCTCCGGAGTCGGACGGCGCAGTACCTGAAGGCCAACCCCGATCCGGAATCCTGCCGCCGGGTACTGGATAAGCTCGCCGAGCTGAAAGAGTTTCTGGTTGCCGGCGGCGGGGGGCGGGGATAATACGTGTCCGGATCCGGGGCGGACTTTACGACGCAGCGGGTGCGCGACCTGTTATTTTATACCATCCCCCGTTTTGCGCGAGCGGGCGGGGTGGTGGCGGTATTCAGCACCCGCCGGGGAGGACGAAGCAGCGAGGTGTACGCCACGCTCAACCTGGGGTTGCACGTCGGTGACGACCCGGAAACGGTGTTAACTAACCGCGCGCTTTTTTGTGGAGCCCTGGGGTTGGATCACCGCCACCTGGTATCCTGTGCCCAGGTGCACGGAACCACGGTGGCGGTGGTGGGCGCGGGCGACCGGGGCCGGGGAGCTTTTGACCCCGCCCAGGCGGTGCCTGGCGCCGACGGGCTGGCCACGGATACCCCGGGTGTGCCGTTGATCTCCTTTTACGGGGATTGCGTGCCCTTGTTCCTATACGATCCGGTCAAACGGGCGATCGCGTTGGTGCATGCCGGCTGGCGGGGCACCCTGGGCCGCATTGGTTCCCGGGCGCTAGCCGTGCTGCGAAAGAGTTTCGGCAGTTCGCCCGCGGAGGTATTGGCTGCCGTCGGTCCGGCCATCGGGCCCTGCTGCTACATAGTCGGTTCCGATCTGGCCGCCCAGTTCGCCTGGGAGTTTCCCGGCGGCGACCTTGTCCGCCGCGGTGCAGACGGTGCTTGGCGCCTGGACCTCTGGTCGATCAACCGGCGGATTCTGATCGAGGCGGGAGTCAAGTCCGCCAATATCGCCGTGGCCAGGCGGTGCACGGCCTGTGCTCCCGGAGAGTTCTTTTCCCACCGGGCGTCTAGAGGGAAAACCGGCCGGATGGCCGCAATAATGATGTTGGAATGATTAAAAATGCCCAAGATCTTGGTGGTTGAGGACGAAAAACATATTGTCGAGCTGGTGAGCTATGCGCTGCAGAAAGAGGGTTACGAGGTGTTGGCTACCCGGGACGGGGACCGGGCGCTGGAAATGGTGCGTACCAAACAGCCCGACCTGGTAATTCTGGACATCATGCTGCCTGGCACCGACGGCCTGACGGTCTGCCGGTTAATGCGCCAGGACGACCAGACCCAGGACATTCCGGTGATCATTCTCAGCGCCCGGAGCCAGGAGTTAGACCGAGTGCTGGGTCTGGAACTGGGGGCCGACGACTACATTACTAAACCTTTTAGTGTCCGGGAATTGGTCGCCCGGGTGAAGGCGCGTTTACGGCGCAGCCCCACCGTCCGGGGGCACCGGCGGCCCCTGCGGCTGGGTGAGTTGATGATCAACCCGGACCGATTGACGGTAGAGACGGCCGGCAGGCGTGAACAACTCACCCGCACGGAATTTGAGTTGCTCTGGCTCCTGGCTGCGAACCCCGGCAAGGTTTTCACCCGGGATCTCTTGCTGGAACAGGTCTGGGGTTATCACTTCGGGGGTGATTCCCGGACGGTGGATGTACATATCCGGCACATCCGACAGAAGCTGGGACGGCTGCCCGGGAGTCTCCAGTATATCGAAACGGTCCGCGGCGTCGGCTACCGTTTCCGGGAGATGAGCTGATGCGCAGAAGGATACAGCGTACGGCGATTTCGAGTTTGCTGCTGCTCTGGTTGGTGCTGACCGTGCTGTGGGCGGTTTCCGCGGCTGGTTACCTTTCGCAGACGGTGGCGATGGTGCTGGGACTGTTGTTCGCCGTGGTGGTGGCTGCCGCCGTCCCCCGGTTCATCAGTGAGCCGCTGTTCCGGGTGGCGGAAACAGCGGAAAAGATCGCCGAGGGGGACCTGACCAAGACCATCCAGATCCATGAAAGCGACGAGGTTGGCAAACTGGCCCAGAGCTTCAACCAGATGGCCCAACGGTTGCGGGGCACGCTCAGCATGGTTACGCAGGAGAAAAACCGGATGCAGGCGATCCTGGACAGCATGGCCGACGGAGTGATCGCGGTGGACGGGGAAACCCGCGTGATCCTGATTAACCCGGTAGTGGAGGAGGCCTTCGGCCTTAACGAGGAGGCGAGCCTCGGCAAGACGGTCCTGGAGGTGGTGCGCGATTACGAACTGGACCGGCTGTTCCGCCAGGCCCTGGATTCGGGCCGCCCGGTGCAGCAGGAACTGCGGATCCTGACCCCGGACCCCCGGCTGTTCCGGGTGCACCTCACCCCCCTGCGGGGGGCCCAGGGCGGAGTGGTCGCCCTTTTCCGGGACATCACCGAACGCCGTCAACTGGAGAAGATGCGGACCGAGTTCGTGGCCAACGCCTCGCACGAACTCCGTACTCCCCTGACTTCGATCCGGGGATTCATCGAGACACTCTGGGATGGTGCCCTGGACGACCCGGAAACGGCGCGCCGTTTTCTGACGATCATCGACGAGGAAACCAGGCGGCTCAACGAACTGGTTGATGACCTCCTCAAGCTGGCCACCATCGAAGAACGGCGGAACCTGTTCCGCCGTCAGCCCGTAGAATTGGCGGAGGTGGTTCAACGGGCGGTGGAGATATTCGAAACCCGGGCGCGGCAAAAGGGTCTGCGCTTCAGCGTGGAATTGCCAGCGGATCTGCCGCCGGTCGCCGGCGATGTCAACCTTCTATCCCAGGTGTTCATCAACCTGTTGGACAACGCTGTCAAGTTCACCGATAAGGGCGAAATCGGCATCCGGGCCTGGAAAGAGGACGGCGGAGTGGCCGTAGAGGTCAGGGATACCGGAATCGGCATTACACCGGAACATCTATCCCGGATTTTTGAACGGTTCTTCCGGGCTGACAAGTCCCGCACGTCGGAGTTGGGCGGCACGGGCCTGGGTCTGGCCATCGTGAAGCACATCGTCGAGGGGCACGGCGGCGAGGTACGGGTGACCTCCAGGCCCGGGGAGGGCAGCGCCTTTACCGTTCTCCTGTCTACCGGCTTTTAACCCTGAATTAACGTTCTGGCCAACCTGGTGGCTTTAAGCATCGCGGGCCTGGCCCTTTTAAACCTGCCGGTGCTGATCTGGGTGGCCGCGGGTCCCTGCGGGTGATACCCCAGACCTACCGGGAGGCCAGCCTGGTAACCGGGCTTACCCTGGTTTCGGATCGAGCGATCGGCGAGACGGCGGTGTAATCTATCCCGCCAGGGTCCGCGTTTCGCCCACTTTCCGACAACCTGCTCATTGGCGTTTCCGGCACGCATTTACCAGCGGTACCTTCGGAAACAACTAGGAGGGCTAGTACGAAGTGGAAAACAAGATCACCATTAGAAACTTGAACCTGTACTACGGGGACCTCCAGGCCCTGCGCGACGTGAACCTGGACATCCAAGAGCGGCAGATCACCGCGTTGATCGGTCCTTCTGGGTGCGGTAAGAGCACCTTTCTGCGGGTGCTCAACCGGATGAACGACCTGATTGAAGGGGTCCGGGTGGAGGGCCGGGTGCTGCTTGACGGTGAGGATATCTACGGTCCGGACGTGGACGTGGTGCAGTTGCGGAAACGGGTGGGGATGGTGTTTCAGCGGCCGAATCCCTTTCCGATGTCGGTGTACGATAACGTGGCCTACGGCCCCCGGATCCACGGCCAGAAAAACAAACGCCGGCTGGATGAGATCGTGGAGGCAAGCCTTCGGGCGGCGGCGCTCTGGGACGAGGTGGCCGACCGGCTGTTCCATTCGGCCCTGGGGTTGTCGGGCGGGCAGCAGCAGCGGCTCTGCATTGCCCGTTTGCTGGCCGTTGAACCCGACGTGGTGCTGATGGACGAACCGACTTCGGCCCTGGACCCGATATCGACCCTCAGGATCGAGGAACTGCTGCAGGAGCTGAAGAATAACTATGCCATTGTAATCGTGACCCACAACATGCAGCAGGCAGCCCGGGTATCGGACGTCACCGCCTTTTTCCTGAACGGTGAAATCGTAGAAGCGGGGGAAACCCATAAGCTTTTCACCAAGCCCAGAGACCAAAGAACCGAAGATTATATCACCGGGCGCTTTGGCTAAAAAAACGGTCTTGCCCTTTCAGGCGGGCTGTGTTAGATTAAATCTTATTAAGTTGCGGAGTGATCTATTTGTCCAACCGGCGCAGTTTTGACGTGGAACTGGCCGATTTGAAGCAGGATATTCTGCGTATGGCCAGCCTGGTGGAACAGAGCATTTACAAGGCCATGGAAGCGCTCCTGAACCAGGATCCGCTGATTGCCAAGGGCGTGATCACCGGAGACGACGCCATTGACCGGTTGCGTTACGAGGTGGAGAACAACTGCATCCGCCTGATTGCCACCCAGCAGCCGATGGCCCGGGACCTGCGGGTGATTGTGACCGGCATCAAGATTCTTACCAACCTGGAGCGCATGGGCGACCACGCCGTGGATATTGCCCGGGCCGCCATGTGCGTTTGCGGCCGGATGCCTACCAAGCCACTGGAACGAATCCCGCAGATGGCCCGAATGGTGCAGCACATGGTCAAGGACGGCCTGGACGCCTACGTGCACGGCGACGTGGAAAAGGCCCGCCAGATGTGCGCCATGGACGACGAAGTGGACGAGATTTACAACCTGACTTTCCAGAACCTGATCAGTTACATGGAAGCCAATCCCCACAGCATCCCCTGCGTGGTTTACCTCCTGCTGGTGGCCCGTTACCTGGAGCGGCTGGCCGACCGGGCCACGAACATCGGGGAGGATGTGATCTACCTGGTAACCGGAGAATGGCACGAGTTGAACTAAAAGCCCGTCAGGGCTTTTTTCTCGCAGGACTAGCCGGTAAAGTGTAGAATCCTATAAACAATTACTGGTAGGTCAGGTATACGTTTAGCAGCAGCAATCAAGATCCTGCCAGGAGAGGGGCAAACCCTACTGCCCCTGAAATTTGGTAACTATCCGGATGAGTTTCGGGGTCCGCGACGCAAGGCGCCCTAGGTGACAGCCCGTGGCCCGGGCGGACAATGGATTTTTGTACTTAGCCGGTACAGGGGGAACGGGAATGCATGCTAAGGTTAATGTGGTGCAAAATCTGCAGCAAGTCAGGAAAAACATCGCCGCCGCCTGCCGGCGTGTGGGGCGTAACCCGCAAGAGGTCGGGCTGGTTGCCGTAACCAAGTCAGTTGACCCCGAAAGGATGAATCAGGCACTGGCCGCTGGCGTGGATGTGTTTGGCGAAAGCCGTGTTCAGGAGTTGGTAAGTAAACAGCCCGAATTCCCCGGGGTCCGGTGGCACTTCATCGGGTACCTGCAGCGCAACAAGGTAAAGTACCTGCCGGGTCGGGTGGAACTGGTGCACAGTCTCAACCGCTGGTCGCTGGCCCGGGAACTGGACCGGCGGGCGCGGGAGCACGGGCAGGTTTTCCGGGTTTTGGTCCAGGTGAACATCACCCGGGAGCGCGGCAGGTTTGGCGTTATGCCCGGCGAAGTGGCCGAGTTTATCCGCGAGACGGCAGGACTTCAGGGTTTACAGGTAGAAGGATTGATGACCATGGCGCCTTTTGTGGCTGATCCGGAACAGGTCCGGCCCCTTTTCCGGGAGATGCGGGATCTCTTCACGCGGCTCGGCCGGGAACCCGGAATCCGGATGTGGTATTTATCCATGGGCATGAGCAACGACTATCCGGTTGCTGTTGAGGAGGGCGCAAATCTAGTCCGTGTCGGGACGGCCATATTTGGTCCACGAAAATGCACTTTGAGGGGGGGCTGACCTTGGGCAGCAGAAAACTGGTGGACCGGGTGTTGAACTTTATGGGGTTTGAGGAGGAGCCGGAGCAGGTGCAGCAGGAAGATCGGCCACAGGGAGAAAAAGCCGCGGATCCCAGAAGGAAGGCGACCGTGGTGAATCTCCACGCGCCGCGCCAGGTGAGGGTGGTTGTGGTGGAGCCAAAGTCCTTCGACGAGGCCCAAGGGATTGCGGAGCACCTGAAAAACCGGCGTCCCGTGATTGTTAACCTGGAACACGTGGAAACCGAGGTAGCTCGCCGTATTGTTGACTTTGTTAGCGGGGCGGCATTCGCGTTGAACGGGAGCCAGCAGAAGGTGGGCGGAGGTATCTTTCTGTTTGTGCCCAACAACGTGGACATTGAGGGTGACCCGCAGGAGTCGGAGCGCGGCGGGATCTTTCCCTGGATGAAGTCTTAGAGGTGGGAAAAAGTGGCCCCAGAAGTACAAAAAATCGGCATTGCTGGCGGCGGCGCCATGGGAGAAGCCTTGGCCCGCGGCATGCTTGCGGCCGGGATCGTTACCCCTGCCGACCTGATGATCAGCGAGGTGCGGGAAGAGCGGTGCGCCTACCTGGAGCGCCAGTTTGGGGTCCGGACCGTGAAAGAAAACAAGCCTTTGGTCAATTTCGCCGATACGTTGATTTTGGCCGTCAAGCCCTACGTTATCAGTGCGGTTTTGGCCGAAATCAGGCCCCACCTGCGCCCTTCCCAAACGGTCATTAGCATTGCGGCCGGGGTCAGCTTGGCTTTTATCGAGGAAAGGTTGGGAGAAGGTATTCCGGTGGTGCGGGTCATGCCCAACACGCCCGCGTTGGTTGGTGCCGGGGCGAGCGCCTACAGCCTGGGCCGGTTTGCCGGGCTACGGGACGGGGGCCGGGCCCGGGCAATCCTGGAGGCGGTGGGCCGGGTGGTCCAGGTGGAGGAAAAACTGCTGGACGCGGTCACCGGACTGAGCGGCAGCGGTCCGGCCTACATGTACGTGATTTTGGAAGCGCTGGCGGACGGCGGGGTCCGGATGGGGTTGCCGCGGGACGTGAGTATGGTCCTGGCTGCCCAGACCATGTACGGGGCGGCGAAAATGATCCTGGAAACGGGTGAACATCCGGGCCGGTTGAAGGATATGGTGACTACCCCGGGCGGAACTACTGCGGCCGGATTGTTCGTTCTGGAGGAGGCGGCCGTGCGGGCCGGCCTGCAGCGGGCTGTGGAGCGGGCGACCGAAAAAGCCCGGGAAATTAACAGGCGGGGTGAATCATGAATTTTATCGTCGAAGTAGTCAACGTGGCGTTCATGGTGTACACCTGGCTAATTATCGCCAGAATCGTGCTTTCCTGGGTGAAACACAATCCTTACCATCCGGCGGTACGCTTTATTTACGACCTGACCGAGCCGTATCTCGGTATCTTCCGGCGGGTGATCCCGCCGCTCGGGATGATTGACCTGTCACCCATTGCGGCTTTGCTGGTTTTACAATTACTGCGGGGATTGGTGATATCGCTGCTGACATCGTTAATCTAGTTCCGGTTGGTGTGTGTGGGGGGGGGTTGTCTTGCTGACACCGTTGGAGATCAGGAAAAAGGAGTTCCGGCGTTGTTTCCGGGGGTACGATGAACAAGAGGTGGACGCCTTCCTGGATCAGGTGATTGTCACCGTGGAGGAGCTGATCAAGGAAAACGCGAGGCTGCAGGACCTGGTGGAAAGGTCGGAGCAAAACATTGCGCGTTACCAGGAAATCGAGGACGCCTTGAAGCAGACCATGGTGTTTGCGCAGAAGAACGCCCAGGAACTGAAGCACAACGTGGAGAAGGAAGCGGAAGTCATCCTGCAGGAGGCCCATGCCCAGGCCGGGCAGATCACGCGCGACGCGGCTCGGACCGCGGAGCAGACGATTGCCGAAGCAGAACGGCGCGCGGAGGAACTGCTCCGGAGGGCGCACCAGCAGGCCGAACACAGTCTGGAAGAGGCGCACCGGCGCGTGGACCAGCTGCTCCGTGAATATCAGGAGATCGAAAAACAGGTGAAGGTGTTCCGGGCGAAGTTCCGGTCTTTTCTGGAAGCCCAGCTGGCCCTGCTCGATGATGAGGAACACGGAATCGCAAGGGAGGTACACACCGTAACCGCCAAGCGAAATGAGGAAGAGAAGGATGCCGAGGACAGCGAAGCGGAAAGAGAAGCCAGGCTGGCCTGAACGTCAACGGCTTTCGAGTGGCTTGACGTCGTGCCTAAATTCAGGTATCGGGCGGGCGGGAGGAGGTATTCGAGCGAGTTTGGATTACCACGCCTCCGGTGGATAGTAGGGCCAGCAAGGCCCTTAGTTTCTTTCGTGGGTGAAAATTGCTGATTTTGCGCACGAGGGCGGTTACAACCAGATTGTGATTGGCTCTCGCGGAAGCGGGGGTGGTGATAATAACAGCTTACCGGACGGGAGCGTACTGCCGGCTGGACTACCTCACGGAAGCCGACTGGGAAAATTTACCTGCAGGGCTGCGGGAAGCGTTGACGCGGGTTCTGAGCGGGAAGGTTAGCGGGCGCCGTCTTCCAGAAGTGGTGAAAGAGTTGCGGGCGCGGGGAGAGGCGGATTTGGCGCGAGAGCTTGTCCGATCCGCCCGGTTAGAGCCTGGCAATAGAGAGGGGTGTAAAAGACGGTGATTCTGGTCGGTACCGTTACCTGCATGGACTTATCAGCGGCGTTTGCTGCTGTGCGGGTACACGGCCTCGCGGTCTTTGGCAGCGGCGACCGGGAAAAGTTGGCAGCAGTCCGCCGTGTTTTCGACGCGGGCGGTGAAGGGTTGCCCTTTTACTTTTGCACCCCTACTTGAGTCCTGCCACACGTCGTGGTTGCGGCGGGGAAGGTGGCGGGCGTTTGGACGGAGGTCCCGGAAGATGCGGAATTGGCCGAGATCAAGGCGGCTTTTGCGAACTCCTTCGGACGGCGGTGGGAAGGCGTGGTGGTCGGTACTGAGCGGGAGGTTCTCTTCCGCTTCTGGGAAGCCTACGTGGGGGTTGTGGACCTAAAGCCTCACCCCGAGCTTAACGTGGCCCGGCTGAGGGAGGAGGACCCGACAGTTCCGGTGGTGGGGGTGCTGCTGGGATAGGGGATGAATTGCGGAAGTTGACGGACCAGTGCACTTTAAATATAATAATGCGGTAGGATGCGAAAAGCGGCCGATGACCGGGAAGAGTAGCCGAAACCAGCGGTTTTCAGCGAGCCCGGGACGGTGGGAGCCGGGTACCGAATTTTGGTGAAAATCGCCCGCGAGGCGCAGGCTGAACGGAGGTTGCCGTAACCTTCCCATTAAGCCTTGCCGGTTGCTGCCGTTATCCAGCCCAGAGGCCGTTGCGGTCAAAAAGACTCGGGCGGCGCATTAGGGTGGTACCGCGGGAAGACCTCTCGCCCCTTGGGGCGCAGGGGTTTTTGTTTTGAGATTCCGTTACGAAGCAAGGAGGAAACCAATGGATTACAGTAAAACGCTGAATCTACCCGCTACCGATTTCCCGATGCGGGCGAACCTGCCAAAGCGGGAGCCGGAGATTCTCAGGTTCTGGGACGAAATCAACGTTTACCAGTTGGTGCAGGCCAAGAACGCGGGGCGTCCCAAGTTCATCCTGCACGACGGGCCGCCCTACGCCAACGGCCATATTCACCTGGGGCATGTCCTGAACAAGGTGCTGAAGGACATGGTGGTAAAGTTCAAGTCCATGGACGGCTACGACGCTCCCTTTGTTCCGGGGTGGGATACCCACGGTCTGCCTATTGAACAGCAGGCCATCAAGCAACTCGGTATTCGGCGCCACGAACTCGATCCGGTGGAGTTCCGCCGGCGGTGCCGGGACTACGCGTTACAGTTTGTGGACATCCAGCGGGAAGAATTCAAGCGGCTGGGCGTGCGGGGGGACTGGGACAACCCGTACCTGACCCTGCAACCCCATTTTGAGACCCGTCAAATCGAGATCTTCGGCGAAATGGCCAAGCGCGGGTACATTTACAAAGGCCTGAAGTCGGTGTATTGGTGTTCCACCTGCGAGACCGCGCTGGCCGAGGCCGAGGTGGAGTACGCGGAAAAGAAATCCCCGTCCATCTACGTCGCCTTCCCAGTAGCCGACGGGCGGGGACTGTTGCCCGAATCCGGAACCGCGATCGTGATCTGGACGACCACGCCCTGGACCATTCCGTCCAACGTGGCCATCTGCCTCCACCCAGAGTTTATCTACGCGCTTCTGTCCAGCGGCGGCCGGCACTATCTGGTTGCCCGGGAGCTGGCCGACAGTTTCCGCGAGGTGCTGGGTGACCCGCAGGCCGCGGTGGAACGGGAGTACCGGGGTGAGGAACTGGAGGGTGTGGTGTGCCGGCACCCCTTCGTGGACCGGAACTCAGTGGTCGTCCTGGACGAGTACGTCACCTTGGAGCAAGGCACCGGTTGTGTGCATATTGCGCCCGGGCACGGCGAGGAAGATTTCGCGCTCGGCCAGCGCTACGGCCTGCCGGTGATTTCGCCGATAAACAGCAAGGGCTACTTCACCGCGGAGGCGGGGAAGCTGGAGGGGCATTTCTACTTGGACGCCAACGCGGTGGTGATCCGGGAATTGGCGAACCGCGGCGCACTGGTCGGACATTCCTCGGTCCGGCACCAGTACCCGCATTGCTGGCGGTGCAAGCACCCGGTGTTCTTTCGGGCGACCGAACAGTGGTTCGCCTCGATCGATGGTTTCCGCGACCGGTTGCTGGAAGCCATCGGGCAGGTGCAGTGGATTCCGGACTGGGGCCGCGAACGGATATACGGGATGGTCGCCGGCCGCGGTGACTGGTGCATTTCGCGGCAGCGGCTCTGGGGCGTGCCGATTCCGATCTTTTATTGCGCCGCCTGCGCGCGGGAAGTGATTACCGAAAAGACGATCGCGTACCTGAAAGAGCTTTTCCGTACGCACGGTTCGGACATCTGGTATGCCTGGGAAGTGGAGGAACTGCTACCCCCGGACCTGAAGTGCCCCCACTGCGGCGGGAACGGGGGCTTCACCAAGGAACTGGACACCATGGACGTCTGGTTCGATTCGGGTTCCAGCCACTGGGGGGTGCTCACCCAGCCCGATTACTGGCCCGAGCTGCGCTGGCCCGCGGACCTGTACCTGGAGGGCAGTGACCAACACCGGGGCTGGTTCAACTCCTCACTGACCACCTCCGTGGCGGTTGCCGGGAAGCCGCCGTACCGGGCGGTGCTAACGCACGGCTTTGTGGTTGATGAGCACGGACGCAAGATGTCCAAGTCGCTTGGGAACGTGGTTGACCCGGCGGAGGTGCTGAAGGAACTGGGCGCCGATATCCTCCGGCTGTGGGTGTGTTCGGCCGACTACCGGGGTGACCTGGCGGTGTCGCCAGCGATCCTGAAACAGTTGTCGGAAGCCTACCGGAAGATCCGAAATACCTTCCGATTTCTTCTGGGGAACCTGAGCGATTTTGACCCGGAGCGGGACGCCGTCACCTACACCGAACTGACCGAACTCGACCGGTATGCACTGGCAAAGCTGACGCGGGTTACCGACCGGGTGCTCAAGGCCTACCGGGAATACGAGTACCACCTGGTGTACCATACCGTTTATAACTACTGCGTTACTGACCTGAGCGCCTTTTACCTGAACGTTATCAAGGACCGGCTGTACTGCGAACTGTCCGGTGCTTTAACCAGGCGGGCGGCCCAGACCGTAATGTATGCCGTTCTGGACACGCTGGTCCGGTTGCTGGTACCGGTACTGGCGTTTACCACCGAAGAAGTCTGGCGGCACTTCCCCGCGAACGGCAAGAAACCACCGAGCGTTCAGCTGTTGGAAATGCCGGAGCCGAACCCGGAGTACTTGAACGACGAACTGGAGCGACGCTGGGAACGGCTCCTGACGGTGCGGCAGGACGTGCTTCGGGTGCTGGAAGGTGCCCGCCAGGAAAAGCTGATCCGGGATTCCCTGGAAGCCGAAGTGGTGCTCTATGCGGATGGAGAACTCCTGGAATTCCTCCGGGAGAATGAATTCCAGCTCCGGCCGATCTTCTTAACTTCGTCCGTCCGGATCGTTCCGGCGGTCGAAGGGGTGCCGGACGACGCGGTCGCCGGGTCCCTGCTGGACCTACGGGTGGCGGTGCGCCGGGCTCCCGGGACGAAGTGCGTGCGCTGTTGGACCTACGCCGAAACCGGGGTTGACGAGGAACACCCGGATCTCTGCCCCCGTTGCGCTAGGGTAATTCAGGAGCATATTCTGAATGCATGATTTTCGGCTGCGATTTGCGGCCTTATGTCGGCTCCGCATTTCGACCCTTAGCGCGGACCCGAGTAGCCGGAGATAATACCAAGCACAGCAAACGGTGTGGAAATAGACTTTTTCAGCGGAATCTAGTTAGTTACGGTAAAGGAAGTTGTAGATTCGGTAGTTCAGGAGGACTTTTCTCACGAACTGACGAGTTTCCGGGAAAGGAATCTGTTCCAGGGTCTTGGCTTCCCCGGTCCAGCGGGCATCGCGAAGCCAGGCGTGGACGTTTCCGCGTCCGCCGTTGTATGCGGCCAGGACCAAGATGGGGTCGTGGCCGAATTCCTCGAACAGGTGGGCCAGGTACCAGCTGCCGAACATCAGATTGATTTCGGGATCGGTCAGTTGCCGGGGATCGAACTCCTCCCGACCGAGTTGTTCGGCGATCCACCGGCTGGTGTCGGGCATGATCTGCATCAGTCCCAAGGCACCCCTGGAGGACTCGGCATCGACCCGAAAATTGCTTTCGGTCTTGATCAGGGCGGCCAACAGGTAGGGGTCCAGGTTGTGCCGGTGGGCGTAGTAAAAAATCATTTCCTGGTGCGGGAAGGGATAATAATGCCGTCCGATCCGCTCGGCGTTGAAGGCCACGACGAGGAGCAGGATTAGCAGCAGCAAAAACCAGATCTTGCGCAAGCCCCCATCACTCCGCCTCAAGTTCGGTCCAATACTTTATAACCTGCTCCCTGGTGCTTGTCAAGGAGCCATTATTGTCGATGATCCGGTGGGCATGTTTGATTTTCTCCTCCTGGGGCATCTGAGCGGCCAGGATGCGCGCGGCCAGTTCTGGATTCACCCCCCGTGCCTCCAGGCGGGCCAGTTTCACGGGTCGGTCGGCGGTGACCACCCAGATTTCGTCGACCAAAGACTGCATACCGGTTTCCAGCAATAGGGGTATCTCCACCACCAAAACCCCACGGCCCCGCCGAACCCGGTTGATTTCGCGTTTTAAAATTGCCAGTACCGGAGGGTGGGTGATCTGGTTCAGCCGGGCCCGGTCCTCCGGAGCGGCGAACACCCGGGCGGCCAGTCGGGGCCTGTCCAATGTGCCGTCGGGGTTCAGCACTTCCTCACCGAAGGTCCCGACGATTTCGTTCAGCACCGGGGAGCCCGGAACGGTGAGGGTGCGGGCGACCTGGTCGGCGTCGATTACAGCGGCGCCGAGATCCTTAAGTATTCGGGCAACGGTACTCTTGCCGCTACCGGCATCGCCGGTGAGACCGATGACTTTCACGATTTTCCCCCTCCTTATCCCCGGGCAAAAATGCTTACCGCGCAAATAGCCGTTCAAGGAAGCGCTTGACCGCTTGTTAAATGAAAGTGCGAAAAACCCCCAGGGCGATAAGCAGGCAGCCGGGCAGGAGATTGACCTTGCTGCTCAGGAAGAGAGCCGAGCGTTGGCTCATCGCCATGCCCAGGTTCAGCAGAATGAACAGCCCTGCAACCACGAACAGTGGCACGAACACGGTGAACAGTCCGGACAGGGCGATGGCGAAACCGGCCGCAAACGCGTCCAGAGCCAGCGCGATGCCCAGGACCACGGCCTCCCTGGGGGAGATGCAGCCGGAATTATCCATGTCGGCTTCCAGCGGTTCCAGTAACACCTGGACCACTATGCCCAACTGCGGAATCCGCAGCCGTAGGATTCGTTCGGTAGAACGGCGTAGGGCCTGGAGCAAGATCCACAGCCCGAGAAAAATCAAGAGCCAACCGCCCAGGTGCCGAGCCAGGTCCGGCGCGATGCCCTGGGTGGCCAGGTGCCCCAGGACCAACGAGGCGCTGATCGCCGCGCCCGAGGTCAGGCTGATGATCAGCATAGAAGTTATGGGAACCCTGATCCGACGCAGTCCGTAAGCGAGGCCGGCGCCGAAGCCGTCCAGGCTCAACGCGATCCCGAAGATGAACAGCGCTAACAGTTCCAAGTTTTCCCCTCCCCAGCGCTTCTCTGTTTAGAGTATGGAAGGGGAGTTTCTTTGGTGCCTAGATACGCGGTTGGCAGGTCGGGCAGTAGTGAGTGCTGCGCCCGCCGCAACGGATACGCTCCACCGGCGTGCCGCAGGTGGGGCAGGGTACGCCCCGCTTGCCGTAAACCCGCAGAATATTCTGGAACCAGCCCGGTTGCCCGGCGCCGTCCACGTAGTGCTGCACGCTGGTGCCCCGGAAGGAGATGCCCTCCGCTAGCACCTCCCGGATCGCCCGGTACAGGGCGCGGGCCTCGCGGGCGTCCAATCCGGCGGCGATCCTTTCGGGGTAGATGCCGGCCCGGTGCAGCGCTTCGTCAGTATAAATGTTCCCCAGTCCGGCCAGGAAGGCCTGGTCCAGAAGCAGAGGTTTGATCATCCGCCGGGAACGCTGCAGGCGGCTGATGAATTCGTGCTCCTTGAATTCCGGTCCCAACGGTTCCACTCCGAGTTTGCGAAGGCCTGGGACGCGGTCCAGTTCCCGTACCGGCACCAGGTGCACCCGCCCGAACTGACGCAGGTCGGTGAACCGAAGCGCGCCGCGATCCAGGTAAAACACCAGGTGGGTATGTTTTGGGAAAGTTCGGGCTTTAGCGCTGTAGACCAGTTGGCCGGTCATGCGCAGGTGGATCACCAGTGCCCAACCGCCGGCGAGATCCACCAGGAGGTACTTGCCCCGACGGCCAAGGCCGGTAATTTCCCGACCGGCGAGTAGCCGGGCGAACTCCTCCGGCGCCGGGGCGGCCACCACTTTGGGCAGGATGACCGTCACGCGTTGGATCACCCGGCCGACGAGGCGGCGGCGCAGGTCGTGGACGATGGTTTCTACTTCCGGTAGTTCAGGCATCGGGTCACCTCTTCGAACTTGCGCACTTCGTACCAGTTGGGCCCGAATTTCAGGTCGACAGCCAACGGTACGTTCAGCGGCAGCACCTCCTCCATCAGGGTCTTCACCAGCGGCGCCACCTCGCAGACCTCTTCCGAGGGCACGTCGAAAATCAGTTCGTCGTGAACCTGCAGGATCATCAGCGTCTTTAGGTTTTTTCGTTGCAGCGCGGCGTAGATCCGGACCATGGCCATTTTAATGATGTCCGCGGCCATACCCTGGATCGGGGTGTTAATGGCCGCCCGTTCCCCGAAACTGCGCACCGTGCGATTGGAGCTGAATAGTTCGGGCAGCGGCCGGCGCCGGTTCAAGGCGGTGGTGACGTAACCCCGTTCCCGGGCCCTCTGAATGCTCCTGTTTATGTAATCCTTTACCCCGGGAAGCCGGGCGAAATACCTCCGGATATACTCCCGGGCTTCGGCGCGAGATACCTTCAGGTCGCGGGCCAGGCCGAAGTCGCTGATTCCATAAATAATTCCAAAATTTACTGCCTTGGCCCGGTTACGCAGCTCAGGGGTCACCGCCTCCAGGGGCACCCCGAACACCTCGGCGGCCGTCCGGGCGTGGATGTCCTGATTTTCCCGGAAGGCGGCGGTCAGGGCCGGATCTCCCGACAGATGGGCCAGGATACGCAGCTCGATCTGGGAATAGTCGGCTGTTAGCAGCACGTTCGCCGGATTCCGGGGGATGAACACTTTGCGGATGCGGCGTCCGGCTTCCATCCGGATCGGGATGTTCTGCAGATTGGGCTCGGCCGAGGACAGCCGTCCGGTGGCCGTTACCGTCTGGTGTAACGTGGTGTGCAGCCGCCTGGTATCCGGGTCCACCAGCGTAGACAGCCCGTCGGCGTAAGTGTTCTTCAACTTGACCAACTGGCGGTATTCCAACAGCAGGGCCGCAATTTCATGTTCGGCGGCCAGTTCCAGCAGGACACCGGCGTCGGTTGAGTAGCCGGTTTTGGTCCTTTTCCCAGCCGGCAGCTCCAGCTTTTCGAACAGGATGCGGCCCAACTGGCGGGGCGAGTTGATGTTGAATTTCTCCCCAGCCAGGCGGTGAATCCGGGCTTCCAGTTCCGCGATCTTGGCGCCGAACTCGGCCGACATGGCTTCGAGCTGGTCCCGGTCGACCGCCACCCCGGCCGCTTCCATGGCGGCCAGCACGCTGACCAGCGGCAGTTCAACCTGGTCGTACAGGTAATCCAGCCGGAAGGCGGCCAACTCGGCCCTTAAGCACCGGGAAAGCCTCCAGATACACGCGGCGCTGGCGGCTGGAGCTGCGGGATCATCGACCGGAAGCACCAGGTCCAGGTACTGGTGGGCCACGTCCTCCAGCTTTTGATTGGCGGCCAGGGGATTGATCAGGTAGGCGGCCACCATGGTGTCGAAGGCTAGGTTGTGCAGGGGGAAGCCGTGCCCCGCGCGCAAGAATTCCTTGGCGTTGTGCATGAGCTTACCGATCTTGTCGTCGGCCAGCAGGCCGCGTAGTCCGTTCAGAACGGGTGCCTCGGCCTCACCCAGGGACAGGAGGTAATTGCCGGTGTCCACCGCCAGAGCCAGCACCCCGGGGCTTTTGCGATTGCCCGCGAAAGCCACCGCTACCCGACCTGCGCGGCGCGCGGCCGAAATCAGGTTTTCCAAGTCGTCCGCGCTGTCCAGGCGCCGGTATTCCGGGCGAAAAGTGTCCACCTGTTTCCCGGCCGGAACGTCCGCGACCGCCGGGGCCTCGGTGACGCGGCGCACCAGGCTCCGGAATTCCAGCTTTTTGAACACCCGGAGCAGGGAAGGTTTGTCCGGTCCCGGCCAGGGTTCCAGGTTAAGGTCTTTCAATTCGGGAACGTCCGTCTTGATCGTGGCCAGTTTCTTGGAAAGCCGGGCCTGCTCGCTGTAGGTTTCCAACTGCTTGCGCCAGCGGGGCGGTAGTTCATCCAGTTTTTCCAGGATGGTTTCCAGGCGGCCGTAGGCGGTCAGCAGCTTGGCGGCCGTTTTGGGGCCGATGCCCGGAACCCCGGGAATGTTGTCCGAAGGGTCGCCCACCAGGCTTTTCAGGTCGACCAACTGTTCCGGATCGACGCCGAGGCGCTCCCGCGTCCGGGCCGGGTCGTACCGGTCCATATCGGTGATGCCCTTCCTGATCAGCAAGGCGACTGTGCGGGGACCGACCAGTTGCAGGACGTCCTTGTCGCCGGTAAGGATCAGGGATTCGTGTCCGGCCCGCACGGCGTCGGTGACCAGGGTGCCGATAATGTCGTCGGCCTCGTAACCCTCTGCTTCCACAATCGGGATCCGCATTGCTTGCAGCACGTCCTTGAGCAGGGGCAGCTGGAGGCGCAGGTCCTCCGGCATTGGGGGGCGCTGAGCCTTGTATTCCCCGTAAAGCTCGTGGCGGAAAGTGGTCCTGCTCTTGTCAAAGGCCACCACGATGATGTCCGGCCGTTCCTCCGCGATTATTCGCAGCAGCATGTTGGTGAAACCATACACGGCGTTGGTCGGCAAACCAGTGGAGGTCGAAAGCGGTTGGATTGCGTGGTAAGCGCGGTGCAGGAGACTGTTTCCGTCAATCACGAGGAACCTGGCCATTAGAACACCTTCTTGGGGCAAGATTTTAGCTTGCTCCTAATTATTTCACCGGCCCCGGGCCTGATACCTGCCCGGGAACGGAGGCGGTGACGCCTGACTTCCACCTACCCGGTAATTTCCTGCCCCTGGAGCCATTTAAACGTGGTTCGGAGCAGGAGACCGAACCTGGGAGTAGAATACTTAGAGGGATTAAAGCGGCCCTGTACTCTGATGGAGCAAAGGAGGGTTCGGATCATTAAAAGCTCAGACCAGCAGTGTCCCTGTGGCCGTGGCCGCGCATACCGCGAATGCTGCGGGAAACCGGAAAAGGTGGTCTCTCTGGCTCAGGCCAAGTGGCGCCGGAGCAGCGCGGAACTGCGCCAGAAACTCGGGGAGTTTGCCGAAGAGGTGGTCTTTCTACGGGAGGCGGCCTCGGCGCAGGAGGTGTATTTCGCCCAGATTGATGAAGACATCCAAGACCTAGACGACGAACTGATTATCGAGCGTTGCTTTGAATGGTTTATTTTCGACTATCCTTTGTCCAACGGGCAGACCTTGATTGAGTTATTCGGGGATGTGTGCGGGTCTAGACTCCCCTTCCCCGAGGCGGTACTGCTGGTGCTCTGGCAGGAAGCACGGTGTAATTTCTACGAGGTGAAAACGGTCTTTCCCGGAAAAGGCGTGGTGCTTAAGGACCTGGCTTTCGGCGAGGAGATCTGGGTCCACGAACCGGGCGTGGATGACGATATTATCACCGGGAGCATTCTTTACGTGCGCATCCTGAAGGTCGGGGAAGAGTACGAGTTTTCCACCAGTGCGATCGGGCTCCCGGAAGCATTCAAAGCGGAACTCAATAGTTGGCTCAAGCAAGACTTCCAGCGTTGGCGGCGCACCAACGGGCAGGAGGGGAGCACTGCCTGGCAGGAATACCTGCGTTCCCAGGCCCACCGGCTCAACGGGTACGTCATCCGCTTAGGTCTGGGGTTGTCTGCACCGGTGCTATTTCAGGTCCGGGATGACGTTCCGAGCGTAATGCCATCCCTAAGGTCTCTTTTCCAGGGGGACTTGCTCAAGCAAATCTGTGCTACCAGGGAGGGGCGAGCGCAGATGGAGGAACTGTTGCGGCTGATCCAGAGCGCCGAGGAGATTCGCCAGATCCGCCGCCGCCTGACCGCCGGACGTACAAGCCCGGCGCCGGAGGAGCGGGACGAGCAGGACCCCGGTTCCTTTGCCTGGCCTGAAGAGACCTACGCCGAAGTGGCTTCCCAAATTACCTCCGGACTTGAATGCCTGGGATTCAAGCGGAAGAAAATGAAAAGCGAGGCGTTGCGCCTGTGGCACGACTTTTGCTGCCGGGAACGGCCTAACTTGCGCAAACCCTCGGCCTGGATCGCCGCCGTGATTTACGCCGTGGTCCGGAGGGAGGGCCGGAAACGGATCAGCCAGCACCGGCTGGCCCGGATGTACGGAGTGGCACCCTCCTCGATATCCAGCAACTTCCGCCGACTTTGTCACGCCCTGACCCCGGCATCAGAGCGCGGTGTGCCGGTGCCCCAGGCGGAACTGATGAAAATTGAGCCGCTGATCCATAAGATACTGCACCAACTAAAATCGTAGGCAGACAAGGCAGATTGATATAACCTTGAAGTGCTGCGGGGAACGGAAAAAGTGCCGTTCCCCATTCCTGTTTTTGACCCGGGGTGCGCTATACCCGTTACTTGCCAGGGGTTTTTGGGTTGGGGGCGGCATAGAATCTGGCAGGGGGTCTAGGAATGACGACGTGGTTGGACCGGTTTTTGCTCCAGGTCACCGAAACTGTCGCTGCCTGGGGCTACTGGGGGGTGGGGGTCGGGATGGCCATTGAGAGCGCCAACGTGCCTCTGCCCAGCGAGATTATTCTGCCCTTCGGTGGTTTTCTGGTCAGCCAGGAGGTCTTGAACTTCTGGGGCGTGGTACTGGCTGGGACAGTCGGGGGCACAGTGGGTTCCGTAATCTCTTACCTAGTCGGTTCCTGGGGCGGTCGGCCGCTGGTGCTGCGATACGGCCGATACTTTGGGGTCTCCAGGGAGAAGCTGGCGCTGGCGGATCGGTGGTTCGCCCGTTACGGCGAGGCCACCGTGTTTTTCACCCGCCTACTGCCGGTCGTGCGGACCTTCATCTCCCTGCCGGCCGGCATCTCCCGGATGAACATCCGGCGGTTTATAATCTACACTTTTCTGGGTTCGCTGCCGTGGAGCATTGCCTTGACGTACGTGGGACTCTTGCTTGGGGAGAACTGGCACCGGATCAAGCTGTGGTTTCACCGGCTGGATTATTTGGTGATGGGAATGCTGCTGATGGCCGGGCTGTACTGGTGGTGTCGGTCGCGGCGGCATCCGCGGTAGGTTCTCCGGCTGTTCATGATCGTGTGGCCCCGGGTTCGCCCCGGGGTATCTTTGGTTCTTTGTTCCGTGTATTTCGTATCCGGCAGGTTTTGTCAGTTTAGGTTCTGACCGGCGGTTCACACTAAAACTAGCTTAAATTCCGGGGGTGAACCAATATTGGACAACCAGCGCCTGCGGAGACGAAAGACATTTTGCCTGGGCGCGGCCGTGATCGTGCTGCTACTTTGGGGCCAGCTTGTTCCAGTGGCCGGGGCCGCGGCCAAACCGACGGTGGTCATTGATCCGGGACATGGGGGGGGTGATCCGGGAGCGGTGGACGAGGTTAACGGCGTCTTCGAAAAAACGATCAACCTCCAGGTGGCCCGGCGCACCCAGGTGGCTTTGGTGGAGAAGGGGATCGGCGTGATTATGACTCGTGAAGACGACGAGTTGCTGTGTTATGCTGACGGGACTTTTATCCGGCGCCATATCGATTTGAACGAAAGGGTCCAGGTGGCCAATAGCAACGCGGCGGAAGTGTTTTTGAGCATCCATTCCAACATATTTTACGATCCCGATTGTTCTGGCGCCGAGGTATATTATTTCCATCTTTCGGAGGAGGGTTTGCTGCTGGCTCAGGAAGTGAAAAAGGCCCTGGAAAATCTTCCCGCACCATTACCGTGCAAGATAAAGCCGGCGAACTATTACGTGCTGCGCAATACCGCCATGCCCGCCATCCTAGCAGAGATGGGCTACATGTCCCATCCCCACGGGGGCAAGCTGCTGTTGAAACCCACCTACCAGCAGATGCTGGCCGAGGCCTTTGCCCAGGCCGTGAACAACTACCTGGAACAGTCCCGCCTCCGGCGAGAGGTTTCTTCCGGCCGGGGCCGGTAGCATTAATTACCGCCGGCCCCGTGGTATACCCGCCAAGTGGCAGCAAATACTAGCTCCAAACAGGAAAGGAGGGAGTTTATGCCTAGCGGACGGAGAAGGTACCTGGTCATGCTGGCCGCCCTGATGGGGGCGATTTTTGTGTTTCTGGCCGTAACCGGTTGTGCCGCGCTGCGGCGGCCGGCTCCGCCGGAACAGGTTCCGGGAGCCCCACCGGGGGCGCGACAGACCCTGCCCAACGATCCCCGGGAGGCCAGTCGGCTGGCGGATAGGCTGGCGAAAGTGGCGGCCGAAACCCCCGGGGTGAACAGGGCGACCGTGGTACTCACTGGTACTACGGCTTACGTGGGCGTCAACCTGGAGGCTGAAATGGAAAAGGAACGGACCGAAGCTACCAAGCGGGAAGTGGCGAAGCGGGTCAAGGACGCCGAACCGCGGGTCGAGCGGGTGATGGTCACCACCGATACCGATACTGTCACCCGGTTGAAAAACATAGCCGAGGGAGTTCGGAGAGGGGAACCGGTCAGCGCGTTTGCGGACGAACTTAAAGAAATCAACCGCCGCGCAACCCCCATCACCGAGTAGCCGGGAAGCCGCAGCACAAAGCTGTGGCTTCCCGCTTTCCCGGCGTTGCTTCGGTGTTGTCCGACAGGGTTATTCGGCCACGCCTCGGCCGTATTTCAGCAGTTCCGACACGGTTACCAGCTTGTAGCCCTTTTCCTTGATTCCCTTGATGATGTGCGGAAGCGAGATCGGGGTCTGCTCGGCGCTGTCACTGGCGTGCATAAGGATAATTGCGCCCGGTTCGAGGCGGTCGAGTACCCGTTTGGTGCTTTCCTGTGGTCCGATGTCCTTCCAGTCCAGGGAGTCAATGCTCCACTGGATCGTCTGGTATCCGGCCTCGGAGATCGCCTTTACCACCCGTTCGTTCCAGTCGCCGTTCGGCGTCCGGATCAGACTGGGTTTCTGGCCGGTGGTTTCCACCAGCACCTTGTGTGCCTTGGCGATCTCCTCCTTGATCATGGCGTCCGAAAAGGTGCTGTAGTTCTCGTGGCGCCAGCCGTGACTGCCGACCTCGTGGCCGTCCTCCGCGATCCGCCTGGCGATTTCCGGATGTTTGGCCGCCCAGGGGCCCGATAGGAAGAAGGTGCACCGGAGGTCCTCCTGGTCGAGGATGTCGAGCACCGGCCTCGGCACCTCTTCGCCCCAGCTGATGTCAAAGGTCAGGGCGGCCACCTTTTCCTTGGTCTTGACTTTGTAAACTATCGGGAAGTGGTCGGCCGCGGTGGGCACGGCGGCGGGCTGGCGAAGCAGAACCGCGTAAAAGGTAGCCGCCACAAACACCAGCAAGACGGTCAGGAAGAAATTTCGCCGCAGGTTCCGGGCGCTTAAAAAGTAGATCCGCACGTCGATCACCGTCCTTATTAGTTCTTATAAGGTGTATTTTCATCAGAAGCCGAATATTACGGAATAATCGTGTCACCCGGCGAGAAAATAGGGTGGGAGGGTGATATAAGGATGCAATTGCTGGCAAGGACGAGCTTGGCCTTGCTAATCTTTGTATTGTGCTACACACTCCCCCAGGCTTCCTGTGCTGAGCCTCCAAGAGTGACGGCCGATGCGGCGATACTGGTGGATGCCGCCACTGGACACGTGCTGTATGGCAAGAACGAGCACCACCAAAAGGACCCGGCCAGCCTGACTAAGGTGATGACCGCCATTGTGGCCCTGGAAGTCGGGCGGCCCGATGACGTGGTCACCGTCAGCAAACGAGCGGCCCGGTTTGAACGGGGTAGTATCATCGATATCCGCGACGGCGAGCAGATCACCCTGGAAAACCTGTTGAAGGCGGCACTCATTATGTCGGCCAACGACAGCACCATCGCCATCGCCGAGCACGTGGCCGGGGACTACGATCTGTTCATCCACTGGATGAACCTGAAAGCCCGGGAACTGGGCGCTACCAACACGCGTTTTGTAAATACCCACGGGTTTACCCACCCCAACCACGATTCGACTGCCTACGACCTTGCCCTCATCGCTCGCTACGCGTTGCGGATTCCCCAATTCGCTGCGCTGGTGCGGACCCGAAGCGTCACCGTGTACTGGCACAATTCAGATCGGAAACAGAGGATACGCAACACCAACCGGCTGTTGCATTCCGATTTCGAGGGAATCGACGGGGTGAAGACCGGCACGACCTCAATGGCCGGGCACTGCCTGATTGCCTCGGCCACCCGTGACGGCCGGCAACTGATAGCCGTGATCCTGCACAGCGACGGCCGATACTACGACGCCCAAAAACTTCTGACTTATGGCTTTGAAATCGAGCCTGTGGAAGTGGCCACAGCCGGTGACCGGCTGACCAGGCTCAGGGTGCGGGACGGCACTCGGCCTGACGTGACCGTGGTGCCGGCGGAAACGGTCAAGTTGCCCATTCCGCAAGAGCAACTCCCCAAGTTGGGGAAAGAAGTCCGGCTGCACGAAGACCTGGTAGCCCCGATCGCAGCCGGACAACCCCTGGGCGAGATGATCTTCTTGATCCAGGGCCGTGAGTTGGGACGTGTGGCGCTGGTTGCCGGATACGCGGTAGAACGGGAAGTCTGGTACAAGCGTCTGCTTTAGCGGAGTCATTTGCGCTGTCCGGGAGTAAAGATGAATAGTGCGGTCGCTTGACAAGTGGTTCGAACTCGGGCATAATGGGAGATGGGATTTGGGCGGGTAGTTCAGTGGGAGAACGTCTGCTTGACGCGCAGAAGGTCGCAGGTTCAATTCCTGCTCCGCCCACCAGTAAAATCAAGGCTTCCGAGATCAGGGGTTCTGCTCGGAAGCTTTTTTGTGCCCATTTTGTGCCCGTATATCTGATTAAGGCAGACAAAGAGGCAAACAAAGGCAAGGGGCGCAAAATCGCGCCCCGCCTGCTACAAAATTTCGCTGTCTATGGCAACCTGGTATTGGGCCATCCCTTGTTTCTCCTGATGATTATTAGGAAAATGTCGAAGAGATCCACTAGAGCTCTACATACAGCGCATTTTCCTGTTCATCGTACCGGGCTTCAAATTTCCCCTGCTTGTCAATACCGAAGTTGCTAAAAAAACCTTTGGCGCAAACCTTGGTCTTTCTTATCTCCAGTGCGGCTTCGTTTTCCGCTTTCGTGGGTCGGATGCGAATCATACGTTTTTCGGGATCAAATGCCAGTTCCAGGTGTGTAGCTTTTAGTTTCTGGCGGGAGATTTTGTTTAACACGATGGACGTCTTTGACAACTTGACTATCGGTCGAGGTTTATTATCGGCTTGCTTGCTTTTTGGAACATAAACCTCAAAAGGCATCGGATATTCCTCCATGGGGATTTTAGGTTTTATTATAATTATATATATCTGGTTTGTTTCTTACAATAGAATGATTCTGTCATTTTAAACTGCAAACCAGACGCTAATCCCAGGCTTTCCGCGGGATGGGTCACGGTCCGAGCTGGTGTATCGCCTGGAATGGGGTTATTATAATATGTGGAAAATGTTTGCAAGGGTTCAAGTCGTCTAAATTTGTCTGTAAAACTGTCCTCCCGGCAGATTATCTTGGTTAACCTTAGCGGAGCACCAGCTGCTGGAGGGGGTACTCCTGCCGGGGAAAGAAGACATGTACGCTCAAAGGGGGTGGCCCGCTTGGAAACCATCTACGGTTGTTTGGAGCGAATAACCTACTACAACGAGGAAACCCACTTTATCGTTGCCCGGCTGCAGGAGAAGGGCAAGAAGGGGCTCACCACCATTGTAGGCAATCTGGCCGGACTCAATCCCGGCGAGTTCCTGAAACTCACGGGGCGATGGGTGCACGACAAGAAATTCGGGTTGCAGTTCCGGGTCGAGCAATACGAGACGGTGGTACCGGCCACGGTCAACGGGATCAGGAAATACCTGGGTTCCGGACTGATCAAGGGCATCGGCCCCGTGATGGCGCAGCGGATCGTCAAGGAGTTCGGGCTGAACACCCTCGACGTCATCGAGAATTCCCCCGCGGAACTGGCCCGGGTGGAAGGCATTGGCCCCAAGCGGATCGCCATGATCACCAAGGCCTGGGAAGACCAGCGGGAGATCAAGGAGATCATGGTTTTCCTCCAGGGCCACGGGGTCAGCGCCGCCCACGCGGCCAGGATCTATAAACAGTACGGGAAGGCGGCCGTGGAAACGGTGCGGGCAAATCCTTACCGCCTGGCGGCCGACATCCGCGGGATCGGATTCATCACCGCGGACCGGATTGCGCGGCACCTGGGGATCGACCCGAATTCAGTCATGCGGGCCGAGGAAGGGCTGCTGTATGTATTGAACGAATTGATGAGCGAAGGGCATGTTTATTATCCCCGGGAATCCCTGGTGGATAAGGCGGTCGAGATGCTGGAGGTGGAGCGCGGGGTAGTTCTTACCGCCCTGGACCGGCTCCGGGCGGACCAGCGGGTCATCCTGGACGAAGACGCGGTGTACCTCACTCCTTTTTTCATCGCCGAAGCCCGGTTGGCCCGCAGGATGCTGGCGTTGCGGGAGGCCGGTTCGACTGTCCGCCGCCTTGACCCGGTACAGGCGCTGGCGTGGGTGGAAAAAAAACTCAACGTCCGGTTGGCGGACCGGCAGAAAGAAGCGGTGGCGCTGGCGGTGCAAAGCAAGGTGGTGATCGTCACCGGTGGACCCGGCACCGGCAAGACCACCATTATCAAGGCCGTCGTGAAAATACTCTGCGCTCTTGGGCTCCGGATTCTCCTGGCGGCCCCCACCGGCCGGGCGGCCAAGCGGGTGCACGAGGCATGCGGGTTCGAGGCCAGGACCATCCACCGGCTGCTGGGATTCAGCGCGCAGAAAGGCGGCTTCCAAAGGGACCAGGATTCCCCCCTAGAGGCCGACGTGATCATCGTGGACGAGGCCTCCATGATCGACACCATCCTGATGTATCACCTGGTGAAGGCGGTTCCGCCCCAGGCCACCCTGATCCTGGTGGGGGACGTGAACCAGCTTCCCTCAGTGGGGCCGGGCAATGTGCTGCGGGACATCATCGACTCCGGCCGGTTTGACGTGGTGACGCTCACTGAAATTTTCCGGCAGTCGCGGGAAAGCCGGATCGTGGTTAACGCCCACCGGATCAACCGGGGAGAGTTTCCGGATATTCGCCGGCCGCTCGACCCCGGGACCGCGACCGACTTTTACTTCATCGAGGAGGACGATCCCGAGAGAGTCGTTTCCAAAATACTAAAACTCTGCCGGGAACGTATCCCTAAACGATTCGGGTTCCACCCGGTGCGGGACATTCAGGTACTGGCCCCCATGCACAAGGGTGTTGCCGGGGTGGAAAACCTCAACGTCGAGCTTCAGAACCTCTTAAACCCGGGCGGGGCCGGAATTACCCGGGGGCACCGGGTTTTCAGGAGGCACGATAAGGTCATGCAGATCGTGAATAACTACGAAAAAGAGGTCTTCAACGGGGACATCGGCTGGATCACCGCCATTAACCGGGAAGACCAGGAACTGGTGGTGGACTTTGACGACCGGACCGTGAAGTACGAGTTTCCGGAGCTGGAAGAACTGGTGCTGGCCTACGCGGTATCCATCCATAAGTCCCAGGGTAGCGAGTACCCCGTGGTGATCATGCCAGTGCTGACCCAGCACTACGTGCTGCTCCAGCGCAACCTGGTGTACACCGGGGTGACCCGGGGCCGGAAACTGGTGGTGCTGGTGGGCAGCAAGAAGGCGCTGGCCATGGCCATCAGGAACGACAAGCCCCAGAAACGGTACACCCGGCTGCGGGAAAGGCTGGCGGAGGGGGATAATAACCGGTAAACTGTTTCAACCGGCACAAATCGGCAAAATGGAAAACTAATGGTTGCAGTAAAAGGGCCCCTTCCGAACGAAGGGGCCCTTTTGTGGATTTGTTCCTATTCCACGGTGACCTTTTCCACCCGCTGGAACTTGAACTCGCCGTTTTCCTTGACGACGTCCCAGATCTCATAAATACCGCCGATCCGGTCACCACCCTCGTCGAAGGTGATGGTGCCGCTAGCGCCCTGGTAGTTTTGTCCGACCTCCAGCAGCGCGTCGCGCACCTTGGCGGGATCCTCGCTGCCGGCGGCCTCCGCGGCCAGCGCGATCAGCTTGACGGCGTCGTAAACGGTGTCGCAGAACACCTCAGGATCGGCATCGTACTCCGCCCGGTAAGCGGCCACGAAGTTTTCGTAAGCTTCCTCTCCCTCCGGTGCTCCCGGCCGGGTACCGATCACCGCGTTAGCCATGAAGGTGGCGGAAGCTTCGGTCTTGAACAGGCCGGTACCGTAAACCCCGTCGCAGCCGATCCATTGGGCGGTGTCCAGCCCCAGATCGAGCGCCTGCTGGTAGACCACTACCCCGTCGTCGTTGTAACCCACGTGGATTACACCGTCGGGGTTCAGGCTCTTGATCTGGGTCAGTTCGGAACGGTAGTCCATTTTGGCGGGGTCGTACTTGATGAAGGCTACGACCTCGGCCCCACCTTCTTCGAGGGCCTGCTCTGCGACTTCACCCAGGCTCACCCCGTAAACGTTGTCCATGGCGAAAACAACCAGGCGCTCAAGCCCCCGGTCCAACGCCAGCTGGGCCATCACCTTGCCCTGGTACTCGTCGCTCGGGACAGTGCGGAAGAAGTAATCCCGCCAGGGCTCACCAGTCAGCGCCGGTGACGTGGCCGACGGGGAGATGGCGAGTACCCCTCTTTCGGAAAGGTACGGGCCGATGGTGCTGGCGGCGCCGCTGCTCATCCCGGTGATCAACAGTTGCACACCGTTGGCCTCAACCAGCTTTTTCACGGCGTTCAAGCACTGGGCGGGATCAGTGGCGTCGTCTTCAATGTACAGCTTCACCTGCTTGCCGTTGATGCCGCCGGCGGCGTTGATTTCCTCCACGGCCAGTTTGACCGCGTCGGTCATCTTGGTGCCCATGGGGCCGAGGAGCCCGCTCATGGACAGGGCGCAGCCGAGCTTGACAACCTCTTCTTCCTTGTCCACAGCCGCCTGTTGGCCACACCCGACCAGCGCGGCGGACAAGAAAACTAACACCGTAATCACCGCAATAATCTTTCTGTGCATCTCTTTTATTACCGTCCCGCAACCCTCGGGGGTTTGCGGGACAATACCCTCCTTTCTTTAACAGTTGGCTGGCGTCTGTCTCTCAAACCTTCGCGAACGCCCGGACAAGCTTGCGGTACTCACACCCCCTTTCCCAAACCCAGAAACCGCTCCCGGAGGGATTCATCCGCCAGGAGCTCCGGCCCCTTGCCCTCCATTACACAGCGACCCTCATTGAGGATGTACCCGTAAGATGCGTTTTGGAGGGCCTTGACGGTATTTTGCTCAACCAGGAGCAGTGAAGTCCCTTCGGCCTGGATCTGCAGCAGCCGGTTCAACACAACCCCCGAAGCTTTGGGCGACAAAAAGGCCAGCGGTTCATCCAGAAGCAACATTCTGGGATGCGCCATCATCGCCCGCGCGATGGCCAGGAGCTGCCTTTCACCCCCGCTCAGCGTTTCGGCCCGGGCTTTCTTGCGGGCCGCCAGCTCAGGGAATCTCTGGTATATTTCCTCCAGGTCGGACTTAATTCCTGCTTTATCGCGGCGACAATAGGCGCCCATTTCCAAATTTTCATTAACCGTGAGGTTGGTAAACACGTTGTTCACTTGCGGCACGTAGCCCAACCCGATGTTCACGGTTTGCCAGGGCGCGATCCTGGTGACGTCGCGCCCGTCGTACAACACCTGGCCGGAAAACAGCCGGGCCAACCCAACCAGGCTCTTCAAGAGGGTGGATTTGCCGCTGCCGTTGGGTCCGACAATGGCCACCAGGTCGCCGTTGGCGATGCTGAGACTCACGCCGTCCACAATCACCACGTCTCCGTAACCGGCACGGATGTTCTTAGCCTGGAAAAGTGACATTCTTGGTCTCTCCTACGTAGGTAGCGTAAAATACAGGGTTTTCAATAACCTCTTTAGGCGTTCCCGAAAGCACAACCTGGCCGGCATCCATCATATAAATCCGGTCGGCGAAATCAAGCAACATTTCGAGTTTGTGTTCGATGATTAGGAAAGTTAACCCCTGATCGCGGAGCGCGCGCAGCTTCTGGTATATTTTTCGTCCCAGGACCGGATTGACGCCGGCGGCCGGTTCGTCCAGGAGGATCATTACCGGGTCGGACATCAGGGCCCGGCCGATTTCCACCAGCTTTCGCTGCCCGCCGGACAGTTCCCCCGTCGCGTGCAGCGCCAGGGGAACCAAACCCAGGAGTTCCAGGATTTGCAGCGCCTTCCTGGCCAGTTCGGCCTCCTGTCGCCGCCAGCGCCGGCGCCGGAACAGCGCCCCGGAGAAACTGGTCCCGACCTGGTTCCGGGCGGCCAGCAGCAGGTTGTCCAGTACCGTGAGTTGAAAGAAAAGCCGGGGCAACTGAAACGAAAAGGCCAGGCCCGCATCGTAAATCCGGTAGGGCGCCAGACCAGAGATCTTTTGCCCCCGAAAAATGACGGTGCCCTCGTCGGGCTTGATCAGCCCGTAGATAGTGTTCAGCAGGGTGGTCTTGCCGCTGCCGTTAGGTCCCACCAGTCCGGTGATGGTGCCCTCCGCGACCTCGAGAGAGGCACTCTGCAGCACCTGGAGACCGCCGAAACTCTTGCTGATACCCTCTACGGCGAGGATGGCCATTTTAACACCTCCGCCTCCGCTCCGGTTCTCAGCGGCTTTTCCCGGAACAGGCCGTACGGCCGGTACAGGAGTAGCAGGATAATGAGCAGGCCGAAAATGATGAACTGCACGTTGTTGGGGTCGAACGGTAACACCAGATAGTCTTTCAAAAACCTAGATCCCCGGTTGAAAAATTCAACGATCACCGCGCCGATCAAGGCGCCCCAGTGATTGGCCGGCCCGCCGAGGATAAGCATGACCCAAACCAGGAAGGTCACCAGGGGTAAAAACATATAGGGATCGATGAAGCGAAGGTACTGGGCAAAAAGCCCCCCCGCCACCCCGGCGATAGCCGAACCCACCATCAGCGCCTGGGCCTTGTACAAAACGAAGCTTTTGCCCAGGACCTGAACGGCCACGTCGTCCTCGCGGATGCCCCGCAGAACCCGGCCGTAGGGGGTGTTGATCAGCAGTTGGAGGAACACAAATACGCCGACCACGATGACCCACACCAGCACCACGTTCGCCCAGGCCGTCATCCGCGGCGTGAGGTCCAAACCGGCGAAAGCGGAGGGGATGGTGATTCCCCATACCCCGCCGGCTAGCCCCTGCTCCGCCTTGATAATGATGCGCAGGATTTCTCCGAAGGTCAGGGTGACGATGGCCAGATAATCCTCGCGCAGGCGCAGGGCCGGCAGCGAAATCAGCGCCCCTAGTGCCCCGGCGACCAGGGCGGCGAACACCAGGCACAGGTAAAAGGGCCAGCCGAGCGCGGCGGTGATCGCGTAAGTGTATGCCCCGGCCATGAAGAAGGCTACTTTACCGAAGTTGCCGAGACCCGTGAACCCGTACTCCACGTTCAGGCTCATGGCCAACAGGGCGAAGATTCCCATGAACACCAGCGTGTCGAGCAGATAAACCGTCAGGTCCAAAATTTCATCACCTGGCCAATCCTTTGGGACGGACGATCAGTACCGTGATCAGGATCAAAAAGGCGATCGCCATCCGGTATTCTGTGGACAAACCGATGCTGGAAAGTAACACCACCCCGAAATTCTCGGCCAGTCCAAGGAGGAGAGCGGCGATAATCAGGCCGTAAAAGCTGCCGATCCCCCCAAGGATCGTGACCGCGAAAATGGGTAGCAAGATATCCCAGCCCAGCATCGGGAAAAGCCGGGTATCTGCGGCCCGGAACACCCCGGCTACCGCGGCCAGTCCAGCACCGAAGAACCAGGTCAACAGGATCACTTTTTGTTTATTGATGCCGGTGACCGAGGCGAGTTCGGGGTTGCTGGCGACCGCCCGAATGGCCTTCCCGGTCCTGGTGCGGGTAAGGAAGAAGTGCAGTACCACGGCGGTGAGCACGGCGGTGGCGATCATTATGATCCAGAGACTGCTGATCCGGACGGTGCCGATAGTGTAAACGGTCCACATCAACTGGTAGGCCTGTGCCGACCAGCCCCAGATTTCGCCGATGGTGTGCCGGAGTACGTAACCGAGCGCGATGGAAGCCACCATCAAGTGAATCAAGCTGGTCTTGCGTTCGGCAAGCGGTTGGAAAACGAGGGAGTACGAAGAAGCACTGACTAGCCCCGCCACCAGGAAGGCCCCCACCAGCGCCAAGACAAAGACCCCACCGGGTTGGGCCAAGAACAAAAGCCCACAAAAAGCGCCGACGGTGATGAGCTCGGCGTAGGCGAAATTGGGAAACCTGGACAGGCCGAAAGTCAGCGTCAGCCCCGTGCCAGCCAACAGGTACAGGCTGGACGTGACCAATGAATTAACCAAGATCTGTCCGGTATCGATCACGGCTGTTCTTTCCTCCAGTACTGCACGGGAAGACTCCGCTCCAAACTGAAGCGGGTAGATAACAACGTCGCCGAAACTGTTGTTGCATCTGTTACTGCATATTGCACTGCAGATCCGGATCAAGCTTGATTATTCGACACCTAGGCAGAAAAGTCCTACAAGCCGGCAAAAGTTTTTAAACGGTTGTTTTGCCCGGTAACCGAAAAACAATGAGCTTCTAATCGGGGAAGCATGCCAACCGGTCGATTCTGGAACCGGGGTCCAATTCCAGGAGTTCGAAGAAATTTTCGATGGTGAAGTGTGGGGTGAGCAGGGGGTCGTCGGGAATCTCCACGCCCAGCCAGCCGCCCGGCTTTAAGACGGTGGTGGCCCCAATGAGGTTCCCGAAACGAATGTCGCGCTTGGGCGAGTCGCCCACCACCACGCAATACTCCGGGTCGCGTCCGGTGTTGGACCGGTAGAGTTTTTCTCCGGTAAGCCTGGCCCGCCGGAAGGAATCCCGGCTCTTACGCTCCAGTACCACGCAGTCGAAGAAGGGTTCAAGAGCGTGCGCAGCCAGGGTTTGCTGGACCCGGTCGCGCAAACCTTCGGAGTGCAGCACCAGCGTGTTGCTTCCTGCCCGTAGCGCCGTCAGGGTTTCCGTAACACCGGCGAAGAGCGGCGGGCAATGGGTGTTTACGTGTTCGTAGAAATCATGGCTGGCGCGTAGCGCTGTGTTCCATTCATCAGCTGGCGGATGGCCCGCACAGACCAACTGCACCGCCTCGGCTTCGGCCAGTCCCCTCTCGACCAGGAGCAGGGCACAGGCCAGTCGGGAAAAGTCGTACTCGAAATTGTCCAGGGCGAAGGCGATCTGCAGATCAAGGGCGCGCATGGCCTGAAGCGCCGCCTCCGGCTCAAGCCCGCAGCCGTATTGCCGGAGCGTACGGATCATCTCCAGCTGGGCTTTCAGGAACACAGCGTTGGTGTCCCAGAGGGTGTTGTCGGCGTCAATGATATAGACTCCTTGGAGCAAGAAACTTTGCCTCCGTTTCCGTAACAGGCGGACCTGGTTTATTCGATTCGCCGTTCGCCCCTGTTTTCCTTTTGCCGGTGTTCGGACCGACCCTTATTGGGATTCACCTTGCTCCTGGTCAGTCCGCACCAGCGCCTCCAAAACGTGGCGTTTAAGCGCTTCTTCCTGCTGGGCATATTGGATCACGTCTTGGTCTACACTTTAAAGTAGTAGTGCTCGTTGAGGGGGGAAAGGCGGTTGGACGTTTACGTTTCGACCCCGCCGCACCAGGCGCAACTCCTGCACGACCTGCTAAATCGGGAGTTCCGGACGCTGAAAAAGAAAGGGCTGCGCGTAACGTGCCGGAAGCGGTCAACCGGTCAGATTCAATGCCAGGTGGTGGAAAGCAGGTTGTTCGGTCGCCGGGACCGCGGGACTTTCCGGGGCGCGATCGCCAGTGCGGTGGCCGAGATGATCATCCAGGAGTGGGAATACTTCGTCGGACGCCGGCTCTTGCGGGAGGTCGGCTGGCTGGAAGACCGGGACTGGGAGCTGGTTCGTTTTCACCTGAACGGAAACCGGTCCCCGCTTGACGGTTACCGAAATAAGGTCGCCAGGCGGCTGGTAAACTACCTGAAAGAGAGTACCCGGCTGGACGTTGAAGGTTTCGTCAGTTTCAGGCTGCCGGATTACCTGGAAACCGTGGGCGAGATCGCGGGCCGAATTTTGGACGATGTTCTGCTGGAGCAGGAAAATCGGGAGTTCATCAGCGTTCTGAAACAGTTTACCCAGCGGCAGGAGCGGCCGTTGAATACGGCCCACGTAGTGGTGCTTTCTGGAAACCGGTTCCGAATATACGACGATAAAATGCGGATTGTGACCAAAAGCGTTGACGACGGGTCGCTCGCGAGCGAGGACGAGGTTCGCCAGGAGGACTTGCTGATCTCGGCCCTGGTGACCCTAGCTCCGCGCCAGGTCACAATCCACGGGAGTTGCATGCCGGCCACTTACAACACCCTCGCCGAGGTGTTTCCGGGCGCTTTGCACCGGTGTTCCGGCTGCAAGTATTGCCCCACCTCCTATCAGGCCTGACCCGCATGCGTAAAATGTTTTCGGCTGAATAAAGGGTTTAGAAAAAAGAGGAATGGCCTATCGTATGGGTAAAAATTAACTCGGGTTATTGTCCTAGAAGATAAAAATCGGCTGTCTTGTGGAAAAAGCGGCAATTTGTTATATTTATGGTACTTAAGCCGTTCCACAAGGATGAATGCTTTGTTCTGGTTGTACGCTTTGACGTTGCCCCTGATCGGGGCGCTTATCGGATGGGTTACAAACTTGCTGGCCGTAAAGCTGCTGTTCCGCCCCTACCAGCCGCTCAAAATCCCCGGGCTTCCCCTGTCAATCCAGGGAGTCTTGCCCAAGAGGCGCCGGGAACTGGCCCGCAGCATCGGAGAAACCATCGAGTCGGAATTGCTCACGTTTGACGACCTGCTGGACCAGGTGCGCACCGACGAGATGACTGAGCGGTTATCGCGGGCGATCGGGGACGCCGTGCACGAGGCGGTCATGCTCCGTACCCCCGGCCTCATCCCGGGTTCCATCAAGAAGTTTATTGCCGACACCCTGGCCGATATTATTGAAGAACGGACGCCGAACATTGTTGACTGGCTGGCGGACGAGGTGGCCCACGCGGCCCGGGATGAAATCAAGATCGGCCGGATGGTGGAGGAAAAAATGAATTCCTTCCCCCTGGAGATCCTGGAAGAGGTGGTTTATCGAGTTGCATCCCGGGAGATCAGGCACATCACGGCGATCGGCGGGGTGCTGGGGTTTGTCGTCGGTCTGTTCCAGGTGCTGTTACTATACCTCTCCAGGTTGATCGGCACGCCGGTGGTGTAGAATTCGGAATTAACGGAAGCTTCCTTATTGACAGTCCCGCCGCCGATTTAATATAATACCGGCCGTATACAAGCTGCAAAGGCCTTGAAGGGGCGAGTAGGCTCGCCGACCTGGCAGAGAGGATGTGCCGGGGGCTGCAAGCACATCCAGGCTCCGGCCGGCCGAAGACCACCCTGGAGCTGCCCGGTGAGAAACCGGGCCGGACACAGCCGTTACCTGTACCTGAAGCGGGAAGTCTCCTGGCTTCCAAGCAGGGTGGAACCGCGGGAAATTTCCTCCCGTCCCTGACCGGGGCGGGGGGATTTTTTTAGGCGCTAGCCGACAGCTGCCATTGGCAAGCCTCGAGGAGGATGACGATGAAGATTACATTTAAGGATGGCACGATTGTCAATTATCCCGCTGGGGTCACCCCGCTGGAGGTGGCCCGGAGCTTGAGTCCCCGCCTGGCCAAGGAGGTGGTGGTGGCCCGGGTGAACGGGCGACTGCACGGCCTCAACGAGCCGCTGCCGGGTGACGCATCCCTGGAGTTCCTGACCTTCGAGGACGAAGATGCCCGGATGGTGTACCGGCACAGCACGTCGCACGTGCTGGCGCAGGCTGTGAAACGGCTGTACCCGGAGGCGCGGCTGGCAATCGGTCCGGCGATCAGCGACGGGTTCTACTACGACTTCGACGTTCCCCGGGCTTTCACCCCGGAGGACCTGGAGCGGATCGAGAAGGAGATGCAGGCGATCATCGCCGCCGATCTTCCGATTGAACGGTTCGAACTGCCCCGGGAAGAAGCCCTCCAGCTGGCGCAAGGGGCGGGCGAGAACTACAAGGTGGAGCTGATCTCGGCGCTGGCCCCGAACGAAGTAATCTCTTTCTACCGCCAGGGCGAATTCGTGGACCTATGCACCGGCCCGCACCTGCCCTCGACCGGGCGGATCAAGTCCTTCAAACTGCTCAACGTGGCGGGGGCCTACTGGCGGGGTGACGAGCAGAACAAGATGCTCCAGCGGATCTACGGCACCTCGTTTCCCAAGGCCTCGCTGCTCAAAGAGTACCTTTTCCGCCTGGAGGAGGCTAAAAGGCGGGACCACCGCAAGCTGGGCGCGGAATTGGACCTCTTCAGCATTCACGAAGCTGGGCCCGGTTTCCCGTTTTTCCACCCCAAGGGGATGGTGTTACGCAACGAGTTGGAGCGTTTCTGGCGGGAGGAGCACGCCAAGAACGGTTATCAGGAGATCCGCACTCCGATCATCCTCCGGCAGGAGTTGTGGGAACGCTCCGGCCACTGGGACCACTACAAGGAGAACATGTACTTCACCAGCATCGACGGCGAAAACTACGCCGTCAAACCGATGAACTGCCCCGGCGGCGTCTTGGTTTACCGCAGCAAGCCGCACAGTTACCGGGAACTGCCCATCCGGCTCGGCGAGTTAGGCCTGGTGCACCGCCACGAGTTGTCCGGGGTGCTGCACGGTCTGATGCGGGTGCGCTGCTTTACGCAGGATGATGCCCACATCTTCTGCCGGCCGGAGCAGGTGGAGGCGGAGATCGCCCGGATTATCGACCTGACCGAATATTTCTACCGGGAGGTATTCGGATTTGATTACCACGTTGAGTTGTCCACGAAGCCGGAGAAGGCTATGGGTTCGAACGAGATCTGGGAGCTGGCCACCAGCGCCCTGCGGGGCGCCCTGGAGGCCAGGGGGCTGGACTACAGGGTAAACGAGGGCGACGGGGCCTTCTACGGGCCGAAGATTGATTTTCACCTGCGCGACTGCCTGGGGCGCACTTGGCAGTGCGGCACCATCCAGGTTGACTTCCTGATGCCCGAGAAGTTTGAACTGGCGTATATCGGGGAGGATGGGGAGCGCCATCGGCCGGTAATGATCCACCGGGTGATCTACGGCAGCCTGGAAAGGTTTATCGCCATCCTTATCGAACATTTCGCCGGGGCCTTCCCGGTCTGGCTGGCGCCGGTGCAGGTGCGGGTGCTGCCGATCACCGACCGCCACGCCGCCTACGGCCGGGAAGTGGCCGAAACCCTCCGGCGGGCCGGCGTCCGGGCGGAGTTTGACGGCCGGAACGAAAAGGTGGGGTATAAGATTAGGGAGGCCCAAGTCCAGAAAATCCCGTACATGCTGGTTGTGGGGGACCGGGAGGTGGAGTCCGGTACCGTGTCCGTGCGCCACCGGGCGAAGGGCGATCTTGGGGCGGCCAGCCTGGAAGGCTTTGCAGACCGCATCCTGGGGGAGATAAACGCCAAGACCCGCTAAGAATCCAGGCGCGGTCAATTTTAAACGGCGAATTCGCTTGACCAGGGTTAGCGGGTGTGCTATAATTACGCCTGTAAAAATGACAAAAGTTTACAAGAAGAAGCCAGCCCGCTTCTCACCTTACGACTGGCATCGTCCGTAAGGTTCTTCTGATGGTTCGGTAGAACCGGAACGGCTTAGGCATGTTTCGGACCCAGTTACCGAACGCTATAGAGGCGGGTGGTTTTCCACCCGTCTTTTAATGTGAATCTTTCAGGGGGTGTAAGGTTATTATCAAGGACCTGCGCGTGAACCAAGGGATCAGGGCTCGTGAGGTCAGGGTCATCGACTCTGACGGGTCCCAGATCGGGATCATGCCCTTGCGAGACGCCCTGCGCCTGGCCGAGGAGAAGGGTCTGGACCTGGTCGAGGTCGCGCCTCAGGCGAGGCCGGTCGTTTGCCGGATCATGGATTTCGGCAAGTACAAGTACGAGCAGAGCAAGCGCGAAAAGGAGGCGCGAAGGAACCAGCGGATCATCACCGTTAAGGAAGTGAAGCTGCGTCCCGGTATCGAGGACCACGACTTCCAGACCAAGGCCAGAAACGCGGTCCGCTTCCTGAAGGACGGGGACAAGGTGAAAGTCACCCTTATGTTCCGCGGACGAGAAATCGTCCATCCCCATCTGGGTCAGCAGCTTCTCAACCGGTTGGCCGAGCAGGTTCAGGAACTAGCCGTCATTGAGCGCGCCCCGAAACTTGAAGGCCGTAATATGATTATGATCTTGGCCCCCAAGCAGAATCAGCCTGGAAGGGAGTGAGCGACTTTGCCTAAAATCAAGACGCATCGCGGGGCTGCCAAGCGCTTCAAGAAAACCGGTACGGGCAAATTCCGGAGTCAACACGCTTATCACGGTCACCTTCTTGAAGGAAAAACCGCTAAGAGAAAGCGTCGGCTGCGCAAAACCTTTATTTTGAACGCCGGTGATGTGCGGCGCATAAGAGCAATGATTCCTTGATTTAAACTGGCGAAGGGAGGGCCCGTCTATGCCGAGAGTGAAAAATGCCGTCGCCGCAAGGAAGCGGCATAAAAAAGTGTTAAAGTTGGCGAAAGGGTACTGGGGTGCAAAGAGCAAGCTGTACCGGGTGGCCAACCAGCAGGTGATGAGGTCCTTGAGGTATGCTTACCGGGACCGCCGGGCAAAGAAGCGTGATTTTCGCCGGTTGTGGATCACCCGGATCAACGCCGCGGCCCGAATGAACGGAATTTCGTACAACCGGTTCATTGAAGGTTTAAGAAAGGCCGGAGTGGAAATTAACCGCAAGATGCTTGCCGAGTTGGCTGTGACGGACCAGGCGGCCTTCGGGCAACTGGTGCGGGTGGCCAAGGACCGGCTCGACGACAAATAGAAAGCGGCGTAATCAGGGCATGGCGCAATTTTTTTTGTGAGCCATGCCCAATTTTTCGGATCCGCCGAGCACAAACTTGATAGGACGGGAAAGTAATGAAGCAGTTCGCCGTAATCGGATTGGGGCGCTTTGGAGTGAGTGTGGCCGTTTCGCTGGCCAGGATGGGCTACGACGTGCTGGCCGTGGATACCGACGAGCACAAGGTGGAGAAGATCGTGGACGAGGTCACCCACGCCGTACAGGCCGACGCCCTGGATGAGGAAGCGCTCAAGGCCCTGGGAATCCGAAATTTCGACGTAGTCATCGTTTCCATCGGCCAAGACATGGAGGCCAGCATCCTTACCACCGTAATGCTCAAGGAGATGGGCGTGAAGACCGTGGTGGCGAAGGCTCGCACCGAGTTGCACGGGCGGGTCCTGGCCAAGGTGGGCGCCGACAAGGTGGTGTTCCCCGAGCGGGATATGGGCAGCCGAGTCGCCCGCAGCCTGGTTTCCAAGAACATCCTGGACCAGATTGATTTGTCCCCGGATTTCAGTATCCTGGAGCTGGTCGCTCCGGAGGAGTTCGTGGGCCAGAGCTTGGCCGAGTCCGCCATCAGGAAGGAGTACGGCGTGAACATCCTGGCCATTAGGCGGGGCACCGAGGTGCTCATTTCCCCTGGAGCCAACACGGTGATTCAACAGGGGGATTTGCTGGTGGCCATCGGGCGTAACGACCGGCTGCAGCGGCTGGGAGGTGACTAGTCTTTAAGATCACGTCCCGGAACAATGAGCGCGTCAGGTTTTTGAAGCGGTTCTACCGGAAGAAGTATCGAGATCAGGAAGGCCGGTTCCTGACCGAGGGCATCAAGGTAATCGAGGAGGCGCTGGAGGCCGGCTGGAAGGTTGAAATGCTGCTTTATACCTCCGAATTGACCGGTCATCCCCGCGGCGCGGCGCTCCTGGAGACGGCCCGGTCGGCGGGAACCGAGGTCTGGGAGACCACGGCCCACGTCCTCGCCGCGGTGGCCGACACCAAGACGCCCCAGGGCGTGGTTGCGCTCATTGTAAAGTTCCGCTACGACCTGGACCTGCTGCTGCAGGGCCGGAGCACTCCTCTGGTGATCGTCCTGGACGGTATTCAGGACCCGGGGAACCTCGGTACCATCATCAGAACGGCTGCTGCCTGCGGGCTGCTGGGCGTGATTACTCTGGAAGGTACCGTGGACCTGTTCCACCCGAAGGTGGTCAGGGCTTCCGCCGGAGCGCTGTTCCACCTGCCGACCTTCGGCGATATTCCGGCGCCGACGGCGGTGCGATTCCTGACTGAGGCCGGGTTTCAAACGTTTGTGGCCGATCCCGTCGGCGACTACGCCGTTTACGATTGTGACTTCAGCCGGCCAACGGCATTGTTCATGGGTAACGAAAACCGGGGTTGTACGGCGTTCTTGCGCCGGATGGCCGATCGGGTGGTATTTATTCCCATGCCCGGCCAGGCGGAATCCCTGAATGTCGGGGTTGCTGCCTCTCTTTTCATTTACGAAGCGGTGCGCCAGCGGCTCAAATCTTCCTTGTCTTTGCCGTAGGCTTGTGGTATACTTACCGCAAAAGGTCTCCAAAAAATTTAGAAAGGTGTGTGAGTAAATGCATTTAACCGCCGAATTTTTTTGGAGGCTTTTTGAAACCACCGGATCGATAAGAGCCTACATCCTTTACAGGAGGCTGGCACTACAGTAACATAAAGGAATTTCGAAGCTTTTTAAGCGTCCCTTTAAGGGGCATTTTTATTTTCCGGCCTGAATCCGAAAGGAATTTTCAGGGTTAAACTAGAAAGAAGCACACAAAGGGAGATTGGAGGCGAAGGATGCGCGAGAAGCTTTTACAGATTGCCGAAGAGGCAGAAAAGGCCGTCGAGGGGGCGGAAACCGTCGAGGCCGTGGAAGAACTCCGCATCAAGTATTTAGGCAAAAAAGGCATTTTAACCCAGGTGTTGCGGGGGATGGGTGCGCTGCCACCGGCCGAGCGCCCCCTGGTGGGCAAGCTGGCGAACGAGATCAAGCTGCGCTTGGAGAATGAACTGGTGGTCAGGGCGACCAAGTTGAAGGAGAGGGAAAAGGCCCAAAAACTGGCGACTGAGCGGATCGACGTCACCCTGCCGGGAACCTGCCCCTTTCTGGGGTCCCTGCATCCTCTTACCACGGTGCGCGCCGAAATCGAGGATATCTTCCTCGGGCTTGGGTTTCAGATCGTGGAGGGGCCCGAGATTGAGCTGGACTACTACAACTTCGAGGCGCTGAACTTCCCGAAAGATCATCCGGCACGCGACATGCAGGACACCTTTTTCATCAGTGACGAAGTGCTCTTGCGTACCCACACTTCACCGGTGCAGGTGCGGACCTTTGAGAAGACGGCGCCCAACGTACCGGTGAAGATCATCGCTCCGGGCAAAGTGTACCGGGAAGACGACGACGCCACGCACTCCCCGATGTTTAACCAGGTGGAGGGGTTTGCGGTCGATACGCACATCGCCTTCGGCGACCTGAAGGGGGTGCTGGACTCCTTTGTCCGGCAGATGTACGGGGACCAGACCAGGATGCGGTTTCGGCCGAGCTTTTTCCCGTTTACGGAACCCAGTGCCGAGGTGGACATCTCGTGCGTGATCTGCGGCGGCCGTGGTTGCCGAGTCTGTTCACATACCGGCTGGCTCGAGATCCTGGGCGCGGGGATGATCCACCCGCGGGTGCTGGAGGTGTCGGGCTACGACTCCGAGAAGTTCAGCGGCTTCGCCTTTGGCATGGGGATCGAGCGGATCGCGATGCTGAAGTACGGCGTGGACAATATCCGGCTTTTCTTTGACAACGACCTGCGGTTTTTGAACCAGTTCTAGTTTCAGTTCGATTACGGCAAGGGAGGCTTGACCCGGGTGCGGGTTTCTTTAAACTGGCTCAAGGAATTTGTAGATATCCGAATCCCGGCCGGGGAACTGGCCGAGCGGCTGACGCTGGCCGGGGTGGCCGTGGACCGGGTGGATGAACCGGGTAAGGACGTTTCGGGCGTGGTGACCGGCAAGATCGTCGAGGTCCGGCCGCATCCGAACGCCGACCGGCTGGTGATCACCAGGGTGAATACCGGAACCGAAGAACTGCAAATCGTTACGGGTGCGACGAATTTCCAGGCGGGCGACATCGTGCCGGTGGCCCCGGTGGGGGCGACCCTGGCTGGGGGTCTGGTGATCAGGCGGGCCAAATTCCGCGGGGTGGAGTCCTGGGGTATGCTGTGTGCCGCCGATGAACTGGGCGTGGGCGAGGACCACGAGGGGATTCTGATTCTGCCGCCGGGTACCCCCGTAGGGGTCGATGCCGGTCCCATCCTGGGGTTGGACGACCAGATCCTCGAACTCGACCTGACACCCAACCGCGGTGACTGCCTGTCGATCCGGGGTGTAGCCCGGGAGGTGGCCGCCATCCTGAACCTGCCCCTCAAGATGCCGGAGCCGGTATTCCCCGAGTCGGCGACTAACGCCGCCGAACTGGTTCGGGTGGACATCGAGGACCCCGGCTTGTGCGGGCGGTACGTGGCCCGGCTGATCGAGGACGTCAGGGTGGGACCCTCGCCGCTTTGGCTGCAACGCCGGCTTTTTGCGGCCGGAATGCGGCCGATCAACAATATCGTCGATATCACCAACTACGTGATGTTGGAATGGGGACAGCCCCAGCACGCCTTCGACTACAACACCGTGCAGGACGGGCACGTCATCGTTCGGAACGCCCGTCCGGGCGAGACGCTGGTCACGCTGGACGGGCAGGAGCGGCGGCTGACCCCCGAGATGCTGCTGATTACCGATCCCGGGCGAGTGATCGGCATCGCCGGGGTGATGGGCGGCCTGGATTCCGAGGTTACCGCGGGAACGAGGCGGGTCCTGCTGGAATCGGCGTACTTTAATCCGGTCAGCATCCGGCGGACCTCCAAGGCGTTGGGCCTGCGGTCCGAGGCCTCGACCCGGTTCGAAAAGGGGGTCGACCCCGAGGGCTGCCTGCGGGCGGCCGACCGGGCGGCGGAGCTGATGCACGAGATTGGTGCCGGTCGGGTTGCGACCGGGGCCGTCGACGCGTACCCGGAGCCGTATACGCCCAAGACGATCGTCCTGCGGCCGGAGCGCGTCGAACAGATCTTGGGGCTGCCAGTGCCGCGGCAGGAAATCCAGGGCATCCTGGAAAGGCTGGGATTCGAACCCCGAGAGGCCGAGGACCGGTTTCTGGCCAGCGTGCCGTCTCACCGTTTTGACGTGGCGCGGGAGATCGACCTGATCGAGGAGGTGGCCCGGATCTACGGTTACGACCGGGTACCGCAGACCCTTCCTTTCGGGGTGACCACGGCGGGGGTGCGAACGCCCGCGCAAACGCTCGAGGCCAACCTTAAGAGGATATTAACCGCCTGTGGGCTTACCGAAGTTATCACCTACACTTTCACGAACCCCAAGGTGTTTGACCGTCTCCGGCTTCCGGAGGATTCCGGGCGGCGGCGAACGGTGAGGCTCAGAAACCCGCTCAGCGAAGACCAGGCGGTGATGCGCACGTTGCTTTACCCCTGTCTCCTGGAGGTGCTGGCCCGCAACTACCAGCGGCGCACTACCAGCGCCGCATTGTTTGAGATCGGGCGGATTTACCTTTCTCGGGAAGACTCAGCTCTCCCCGAGGAGCGCCTGACCCTGGCCCTCGCCCTGATGGGCCGAACCTCAGCGGGCTGGCGGCACAAGGACGAGCCCCTGGATTTCTTCTACCTGAAAGGAGTGCTGGAGGTGGCCGCGTGCAGAACCGGGCTCGGGCCGCTGACCTTCGTTCCCGAAGGTGACGAACCGGCTTTTCACCCGGGCCGGACGGCGCGCGTACTGGCCGGGGAGACCGTCCTGGGGATCTTGGGCGAGGTCCATCCGGAGGTCCTGGAGGCGTACGATCTGCCCCGCGGAGTGGTGGCGGCCGAAATCGATATGGAGCGCCTGGTGTCAATGGAGAAGCAAATCACCCGGTTTACCCCGCTGCCGCGTTTCCCTAGCGTGGAGCGGGACCTGGCCTTCGTGATCCGAAAGGACTTCCCGGTGGAAGAAGTCACCGCCGTGATCCGAAAGGCCGCGGGCGAACTCCTACGTGAACTGCGCCTGTTTGACGTTTACGAGGGACGCCAGATCCGGGAGGGGTGCCGCAGTCTCGGTTTCTCGCTAAGCTTCCGGGCCGAGGACCGTACCTTGACCGATGAAGAGGTCGGTCAACACCTGGAAGAAGTTATCCGGGCTCTGGAACAGACTTTCGGCGCCGAACTTCGGGCCTGAACCGGTTGGCTAGACGGTGTTCCCCGGTGCCATGTGGCCTGACGGTAGAGACAGAAGCCTATTCAGTACATAGACGGGAGGCGACGTGATGGGGGAAACCAACCGGGTTGCGGTCGAGATTCTCGGAGAACGGTACGTTCTAAAGGGTGAAATGTCCCCGGATTACATCCGCCAGATCGCCGAAGAAGTAGACCGCAGGGTGCGGGACATCATAAACCGTCACTCCCGAATCCCGATGACCAAGGCGGCCATCCTGGTGGCCGTCAACCTCGCGGACGAACTGAACCGGTTGCAGGAAAGCTACGACGGCCTGGTAAAGATGATCGAGAGCGAGAAAGTTAAGTAATTTAATAAGTAATTTAAGTAGAAAACAGGGCAGCTCAAGGGGTCGGGAGCCCCTTTTTTTCTTCCTTATCAATTTGAAACCCGACTCCATTGGGGTAAACTAAGGGTGTTTCTCCATGCGAAGCACCGGTCGCAGGCAAAATAGTAAACTAAGACAAACCATTATTTTTGAGGAGGGTAAAACGTGAAGATCGGCGAAATATACGAACTTGCGGTGCGGATGGGTATGGAGCGCGATCCCCGGGGCCGGGAGGCGGTGGAGAAACTTCTGGCCCGAGAGAAGGAGCGTTTCAACGACCTCAAGGAGGATGAAAAGGAAGAGTTCGATAGCGAGAAACTGAAGAACCCCTATGCCGACAGCCGGATCCTTTACGGCGACCCGGAAAAGGAGGTGCACCGGGTGCTGGCTGGGGTGGACATTGAGGTCGGGGAGATGCTGTTGGCGGATCGCCTGGGCGAACGCGGCCGGAAGATCGACCTGGCCATTTCCCACCACCCAGAAGGCAAGGCCCTGGCGGCGCTGCACGAAGTCATGCATCTCCAGGAGGACACCCTGGCCCGTTTGGGGGTGCCGATTAACATCGCCGAGGGGATCATGGCCATCCGCATCGGTGAGGTCAAACGGACCATCATGCCGATCAACCACAACCGGACGGTGGACGTGGCTCGGATCCTGGACATTCCGTTGATGTGCCTGCACACCACCTGCGATAACCTGGTGAACCACTTCTTGCAGAAGCTGATGGACGAGCGGCAGCCCGAGACCCTGAAGGACGTGGTGAAGCTGCTCAAGGAGGTGCCCGAATACAAGCAGGCGGTGCGCCTGAATGCCGGGCCCACCATCGTGGTCGGCAGTCCCGAACGGCGGGCTGGCAAAACTGTGGTGGACATGACTGGGGGCACCGGCGGTTCCGAGGACGCCTATGCCAAGCTGGCGGCGACCGGAGTAGGCACCCTCGTGGTCATGCACATCGGCGAGAAACACCGCAAGGAAGCCGAAAAGAATCATATTCACGTGATCGTGGCCGGCCACATGGCCAGCGACTCGCTGGGCTTGAACCTCTTCCTGGACGAACTGGCCCGGCGGGGAATAGAGATCGAACCCTGCGCCGGCCTGCTGCGGGTGGACCGTACTGCGCAGTAATCCTGGTTTTACGGGGGTTGGAAGATGCCCGGCCCAGAGCTGCTGGCCCCGGCCGGCGATTGGCAGTCGCTGGTGGCGGCCGTACAGAACGGGGCCGACGCCGTTTACCTGGGGGCGACCGCGTTTAACGCTCGCCAGTCGGCGGCGAATTTTGAGCCGCGGGTACTCGCCCGGGCGGTGGACTACGCCCACGTCCGGGACGTCAAGGTATACGTTACGGCCAATGTCCTGGTGGCGGACCGGGAACTGGAGACGGCCGCGCGGTTGCTCCGTGTCCTCTACAATGTCGGGGTGGACGCGGTGATTGTCCAGGATCTGGGGCTCGTGCGGCTGATCCGGGACCTGGTGCCGGGACTGGAGGTGCACGCCAGCACCCAGACCACGGCACACAACCTACCCACCCTAGAACTGTTCAAGAAACTGGGCGTGCGGCGCGTGGTGCTGGCGCGCGAACTGTCTCTGAAGGAAATCGTCCATCTCCGGAAACACGGTGGCCTGGAGGTGGAGGTGTTCGTGCACGGGGCGCTCTGCGTCAGCTACTCCGGACAGTGCCTGATGTCCAGCCTGGTCGGGGGACGAAGCGGCAACCGCGGACGCTGCGCCCAGCCCTGCAGCCTGCCCTACACCTTTTACCGGGACGGAACACCGATCCCCGGTGCGCCAGGTCCCTACCTCCTCAGACCCCGGGACCTGAACCTGAGTGCGCACCTGCCGGAATTGGTCCGGGCCGGGGTGGACGCCCTGAAGATCGAAGGGCGGATGCGGCGGCCCGAATACGTGGCCACCGTGGTACGCATTTACCGACGGCTGTTGGACCGCTTGGCAGCCGGAAATTTTGCGGTGACCGAAGAGGAAGAGCGGGAGTTGGCTCAGGTGTTCAACCGGGGCTACACGACCGGCTATTATTTCGGGCGGTCCGGGTGGGCGCTGATGGCGTACAGCCGACCCAACAACCGGGGCTTGGCCCTCGGCCGGATCCGGCGTTACCTGCCGAAACGCCGGGAAGCCGAAATTGTGCTGGACGCGCCGCTGAACACCGGTGATACCATAGAGGTTTGGGCTTCGGTCGGTGGGCGCGTGGCGACGGTGGTGCGGGAGATGTGGGTGGACGGTCGGCCGGCAAAAGCCGCGCCGCCCGGGGCGGCGGTCACCCTGCCGCTCGCGGGGCGGGTGCGGCCCGGAGACCGGGTATTCAAAACGGAGGACGCCGCGCTGGAACGCCGGGCGCGGGAAACTTTTACCTCGCCCCGGGAACAGAAGAATATCCCCCTGACCTTCAAAGTATCGGTACGGGAGGGAGTACCCCTGAAACTGGAGGTCACCGATCCGGGGGGGTTCTCGGTCACGGCGGAAAGCGCGGTCCCCGCCGTCCGGGCCGAACGGCGTCCCCTAACCGCGGATACCCTGAAGGCCCAGCTCGGCCGGCTAGGGAATACGCCTTTTGGCCTGGGGAAACTCGACTGCCGGATTGAGGGCGAAGTGATGCTACCCTTGCGGGAACTGAACGAGGTCCGGCGCCGCGCGCTGGAAAGGTTGGAAGCCGTGAAGATCACGGCCCGCCGCCCGCCAGCGCTTGAGGCGAGTGACTTTGAACGCCGGTTGCGGGGCTATCTGCAAAAGCGGCCGGTACGGATCTTCTCACGGCCAGAGCGACCCCGGCTGACCGTGGCGGTCGGGAATTTGGCCGGGGTGACGGCCGCCGTGGAGGCCGGAGCCGATGTGGTATACTTTCCGGGGGAGGGCCTGGGCGCGGCGAGGACCATCGGGTTTGAACAACTTGTGGAGGCCGGGGACGTCTGCCGGCGGGGTGGGGCTTCCCTGGTGCTGTGGCTGCCCCGGATCCTGCACGACCGGGATCTTGTCCGTTGGGATCAACTGCTGGCAGAGTCCGATCGGTTCATATCCGGCGTACTGGCCGGTAACCCGGGAGTGTTCCTGATGGCCGGCGGGCGGCCGGAACTGGTGGCTGATTTTCCGTTAAACATCTTTAACCGTCTGACCCTGTCCTTGCTGGCCGAACTGGGAGCCACCCGGGTCACCCTGTCCCTGGAGCTGACTCTGGAGCAGGTGCGCGAACTGGCGGCAAACGCCCCGGTGCCGGTGGAGGTGCTGGTGCACGGTGCCCTGCCGGTCATGGTTTCGGAGTACTGTGTGGTGGGCAGTCTCCTAGATCCAGAAGATGGGGACCGGTGTACCGTTCGTTGCCGGACGGGCCGGTTTGCCCTCCGGGACCGGCTGGGCCTGCGGTTCCCGGTGGGCGTGGACTCCGCCTGCCGAATGCACGTTTTCAACGCCAAGGACCTGTGCGCCGTCGAGCAGGTGCCAGCGCTGATCCGGTGCGGGGTTGCCGCGTTCCGGGTGGAGGGGCGGCTGCGGGACGCCGCCTACCTGCGCGGCGTGGTGGAGATTTACCGCGAGGTTATCGACCGTTGCCTGAGCCGGGGCCCGGACTGGCGGGTGCCGCCCAGATATAAGGAACGCCTGCGGGACTTCAGTCCGCAGGGCTTGACTTCCGGACATTACTTTCGCGGGGTGCTGTGAGTGATGGTAGCGAGCGGGAAGGTGTTGGCTCGACTAGAGTTTGACAAGATTCTGGAACAATTGGCCCGCCACACCATCTCCGCCCTGGGCCGGGAACGGGCGCTGGCCCTAAGGCCGGTGAGTGACCTGAACCTGGTCCGCCGGTACCAGGCCGAAACCGAGGAGGGCTGCAACCTTCTCCGCCTGGAACCGAACGTCGACTTCAGCGGTTGGCACGATATCCGGGAACCGGTGCGCCGCACGGAGCGGGGACTGGTCCTGGATGGGGAGACGCTGTTCCGGATCGGGCAGACGCTGGCGGCGATCCGGGTGCAGCAGAAGTTCATGGCGGACCGCCGGGAACGTTACCCGCTGCTGGCCGCTCGGGCGGGTGAGATGCCGGTCTTCCCCAAACTGGAGGCGCGGATCAAAAAGTGTATTCTGCCCGGGGGTGAGGTGGCCGACGACGCCTCCGCGCGGCTGGCCGAGTTGCGCCGCCGCCTGCAGGCGGCCCGGACGCAGGTGCGGGAGCGATTGGAGCGACTGGTGCGTTCCCCGGCCCAGCAAAAGTACCTGCAGGAACCGATCATCACCATTCGGGAGGGCCGGTACGTGGTGCCGGTGAAAATTGAGTACCGTAACCAGGTGCCGGGACTGGTGCACGACCAGTCGGCCAGCGGGGCGACGCTCTTCGTGGAGCCGCTGGCCGTGGTGGAGAAAAACAACGAGATCCGGCGGCTGGAGGCCGCCGAGAAGCAGGAGCTAATGAAGATCCTGACCGGGTTGTCGTCCGGGGTGGCCACGGTCGCCTCCGACCTCCTGCGCGCCGTGGACGTGCTGGGATACCTGGATTTTGTACTGGCCAAGGCCCGTTTCAGCCGGCAGTTGGAGGCGGTGCCGCCCCGGGTGGAGCCGGGGGCGTACCTGGAGTTTTGCCAGGCACGCCATCCGCTGATCCGGGAGAACGCGGTGGCGATCGACGGCCGCCTGGGGCGGGATTTCGATCTTTTGGTGCTTACCGGGCCGAACACCGGGGGCAAGACGGTGGCCCTGAAGACCATGGGGCTTCTGGTGCTGATGACCCAGGCCGGCCTGCACGTACCGGCGACCGCCTGTGTGGTCGGACTGTTCGGGGCGGTGTTCGCCGATATCGGCGATGAACAGAGTATTGAGAACTCCCTGAGTACCTTTTCGGCGCACATGGCCAACCTGGTGGAAATCGTCAGGCGGGTTGGTCGGGACAGCCTGGTGCTGATCGATGAACTGGGTACCGGGACCGATCCCACCGAGGGGGCGGCGCTGGCGCAGGCCATTCTGGAAGAACTGCACCGGCGTAACGCCCGGGTGGTGGCCACCACCCACTACGGGGAACTCAAGGAGTTCGCTACCAGCCGGGTGCGGGTGGAGAATGCCAGCGTCGAGTTTGACCTGGACACGCTGCAGCCGACTTTTCGCCTGATCACCGGGCGCCCGGGGCGGAGCTACGCTTTCGAAATTGCCGCGCGGCTGGGGATGCCGCCTGGGTTGATCTCCCGGGCCCGGGAGTTTTTGACCACTGACCAGCAGCGGACTGCCGATCTCCTAGAGCAGTTGGAGAAGAGCCAGCAGGAAGCCGAGCGCCTGCGGGAAGCGGTCCAGGAGGCCCTGCGGGAAGCGGCCGCACTCAAGGACCGCTACGACTCGGAACTGGCTAGCCTGCTAGAGAAGAAAAAAGCCCTCCGGGAGCGGGCGGCCCGGGAGGCGCAGGAACTGGTGCGGCGGGCGCGCCGCGAGGCCGAGGTTATCATCCGAGAACTTCGGGAAAGGATCAATGCCGAGAGCAACCGGGCCCGCGAACAGGCGATTCAGGACGCCCGGCGCCGGCTGGACCGGCTCGGGACTAGCATTCCGGCGGACCATTCTCCGGAACGACCGCTGGAGGTGCCGGAGGCGCTTGAGGCCGGGGAGACGGTGTTTATCCCGCGTTACGGGCAGCAGGGGGTGACGCTTGGCCCCGCCCGGGACGGGGAAGTGCGAGTCCAGGTGGGTGCGGTGAAGATTTCCCTGCCCCTGGCCGAAGTGCGCCGGACCACGGCTGCCCCGGCGGAACCGCCTGCGGAAACAAAGGTGCTGTTCCAGAAAGCACGGGAAGTGAAAACCGAACTGGACCTGCGGGGCTTAAGGGCGGAAGAGGCGCTGGCCGAGTTGGAAAAGTACATCAACGCCGCCTCGCTGAGCGGCATTCCCCGGGCCTACCTGATTCACGGGCTGGGCACCGGGGCGCTCCGAAACGCGGTCCACAATTACCTAAAAGGAGACCGGCGCATACGTTCCTTCCGGTTGGGCGAACGGGGCGAGGGTGGACTCGGGGTCACCGTGGTGGAATTTTGAGCGCAATTTTGGGAGGCGTTAGGGTACAGTTTTATGATAGGTAGATTTTGCTGAAAAAGTCTATTTCCACACCGTTTGCTGTGCTGAGGTATTATCTCCGGCTACTCGAGTCCGCGCTAAGGAATGAACTCGCTCGCCTCGGGCGGCGTTAGAGGCTCGCCCGCTTCGCGGTCTCAAACAGTCGGTTGCCGCTTTTCCTCGGCTTCGCTCGTTCTTTGAATAAGCTCCCAATGTGACCTCCGATAATCCTCAGCACAACAGACTGGCTTTTTCAGCGGAATCTGGTAACCGAGGGGGAAGTGTAATTTGTGCGTACCGTTCCGGAATGTTATAGTTGTCTGGAGAGTCTGGTGCGAAAAACAGCCGAACTGGCCACCAGCAATTTCGAATTGCGGGCCCGGGCCGTGCGGGAGGGAATGAAGGTCCTGGAGCAGGAATTCCCCCGCCAGCGGATTCCAACCCAGATCGCGGGGGAGGCCCAGCGGGTGGTCCGAAAGGTGAGCGGCAATCTCGACCCGTTCCGGGAAGTCAAGGACCGGGAGATGGCGGTGGCTGCCCGGCTCGTGTCCCGTATTCGTGATCGGTTCGGGAACGACGGTGCGGGTCTGATGCGGTTGGCCGTACTGGGCAACGCTGTGGATTTCTTCAAGGACCTAGACGCGGTGGTTGAACAGGTGGACCACCCGGTCAACTTCCATTTGGACGAAACTGCCGCCTTCGTGGCGCGGTTGGAGCGGGCGCACTTGGTACTGTACCTGGCCGACAACGCGGCGGAGTGTTTCTTCGACTACCCGTTGATCGCATGGTTGGCCGAACGGGCCGAGGTGGTTTACGCGCCCAAGGCGGGGCCGGTGCAAAACGATTTGACCCTGGATGATCTCATCCGGGCAGGGTTTGCCGCCAAGATGCAGAATATTATTACAACCGGTACTGACACCCCGGGTCTGGACTGGGAGCTGGCTTCTGCGGAATTCCGGGAGATTTTCAACCGGGCCGACCTGGTTTTGGCCAAGGGGATGGGTAACTACGAGACTCTTTCCGAGTTCGCGCCCGCCCGCAAGGTGTTTTTCCTGCTAATGGCCAAGTGCCGTCCGGTGGCCAGATCCCTGGGGGTTCCCCTGGACAGCTTTGTTGCTACTTTCAGTTCTACAAGTAGTTTTGCAGGAGGTTAGGCAATGCTGCGAGTTTTCGACCTGACGGTGGTCGTAGACGGAAGGGTGATCCTGGATGACATTAACCTGGAGATCAATCCGGGTGAAACCCACGTGCTGTTCGGGCCGAACGGCTCCGGTAAGTCTACACTGCTGGGCACGCTGGTCGGTTTTGACCGCTACAAGGTGGTCAAGGGCCAGATTTACTTCAAGGGCGAGGATATCACCCACTTGCCGGTCTACGAACGGGCGCGACGCGGCCTCGGGCTCTTGTTCCAGCGCCCGCCGACCATCAGGGGGCTATCGATGCGGGACATGATCAGAATATGCTCCCGTGGCCGGGACGACATCGAAGGTCTGGCGGCCCGGCTGAACCTCGAGCGTTTTCTCGACCGGGAAGTGAACCACGGTTTTTCGGGGGGGGAGTTAAAGCGTTCGGAACTGCTGCAACTCCTGGCCCAGGATCCGGACCTGATCCTGTTGGACGAGCCCGAGTCGGGCGTGGATATCGAAAACATTGCGCTTATCGGCCGCACCATCAACCGGCTGTTGCAGCGGGATCTGGCCGATACCGAGAATCACCGCCCGCTCAAGCAGAAGCGGGAGGAGCGGCACAAGGCCGGTCTGGTGATCACGCACACCGGACACATCTTGAACTACGTTAACGCGGATGTGGGGCATGTTTTGTTCGAGGGCCGGCTTTCCTGCCGCGGCAACCCTTGGGAACTGTTCACCTGCATTCAGAAGCTTGGCTATGGCGAGTGCATTCGTTGCGTGGTTTAGCTTGTATTTTTAAGGATGGGACGATCATGACGAAAAAAAATCACCTGACTCCCGATCGGTTTAAGGGCGAAGCCCCCAAGCATCCCTACGTGGAGGCGCTGGAAACGTTAGACCTGCTTGATCAGGACCGCATGCTGCAGACCGGAGTGGTGATCCGGGATATCGACCGGGTCGGGACCTTTCTGCAGATGGACCATTCGGTGGTACACTGCAGCGTCGCCCAGGAGGGACTCGAGGTCCTGAGCACGGAGGAGGCCGCGGAACGCTACGACTGGCTGAACGAGTACCGCTGGAAGATGCTCCCACGGGACCTGGACGAGTTCACGGCCTATGCGCGGGAGCATACCCGACACGGCTACTTTATCCGGGCCCTGCCTGGGGCCAAGGCCACCTATCCCCTGCAGGCCTGCCTGTACATCGCCCACGACGGCATCGCCCAGTGCGTACACAACATCGTGATTGTGGAGGAAGGGGCGGAGCTGAACGTGATCACCGGCTGTCTCAGCGCTGGGGAAGTCAGGACCGGGCTGCACGTGGGGATTTCTGAATTTTACATAAAGAAAAATGCCAAACTGACCTTCACCATGATCCACAACTGGGCCCCGGAAATGCACGTTTACCCACGGGGGGCGATGGTGGTGGAGGAAGGTGGTTTGTTTCTGCAAAACTTCGTTTGCATGCACCCGGTGAAAAGACTGCAGATGAACCCGGCTATTTATTTGGCGGGTCCGGGAGCGGTGGTCAGGTCGAACACCATATTGGTTTCCACGCCCGGCAGCTGGATGGACGTCGGTTCCCGGGTCTATCTCCAGGCTCCGGAGACCAGGGCCGAAGTGGTGGCCCGCACCATTACGACCGGCGGTGAGGTGATCAACCGCGGGCGCCTGATCGGGGAGGTACCGGGAGTAAGGGCCCACCTGGAGTGCCACGGTCTGCTGTTAACGCCGCGGGGCTTAATCCACGCGATTCCCGAACTGGAGGCCCGGGCGGAGGGGGCCGAAATATCGCACGAGGCCGCCGTCGGTAAAATCGCGCCGGAGGAAATAGAATATCTGATGGCGCGGGGCCTGAACGAGGACGAGGCCAAGGCGACCATCGTCCGGGGGTTTTTGAACGTGAAAATGGCGGGCCTGCCCGCCGAACTACAGGCGCAGATTGACCAGGCCGTGCGGCAGAGCCAGGAGAGTGTGCTGTAGATCCGTTTCTGAACGGTTTAAGGCAAATCTAATAATTATGTTACTGAGCTTTTGGTGGAGGGACAGCGAAAAGGTTCCTCCACTTTGCGTTTTAGCTCAACTTATTGGGAAAGGATTTAGGTGCTGTTGTCGTTTCTGAAAACTTGTCAGTTGACTGCCGAACGGTTTGGGGGACGTAGCCGGCCCCCGTTCGGTGTTATGCCGGGTAGCGTCGGGGGACCAAGATCTTCACCGTAGATATTATCCGCTTTGTCCTTGCCGCCACCGTTGTCCGGCGGCGGCAAGAAACCGGGCAGCAGAGGATCAGTTAGCGTTTCCTGGGTGTGGAGATCGCAGGTTTTGGTCGGCACCCGGAGGTGGTAATCCAGGACGGACGGAGGTACGGTGTAGCCCAGGTCGACCATAACCTTGGTGATCCGGTCGGGGCAGTACGGTCCGGCCAACAACCCGGTGGCCGGACAGATCTCCACCAGGACGTGGGTATCGTCCACTTTAGTGGGCACCGTACCGCGCACGAACAGGTCAGTGACCTGGTGCTCCTCCGGGGTTAAGGGCCCCGGTAACAAACCAGACTTGCTATCCACGGTAACAGTGACCAGGCCGGCCGGCCGGACGAAGGTGCGTGGTGGTATGCTGGCCAGCGCCTTGGTCATTACCTGGCGCCAGATCTGCGCCGGGTAGACGCCCCCGTAAGACCCCCGAGGCAACGGGTCTTTATGGTTGTCGTGGCCCATCCAGACCACGCCGACCAGTTCCGGGGTATAGCCGCAGAACCAGATGCTTTTGAGTTCGTCAGTCGTTCCGGTTTTGCCGGCCACGGGCCGGCCACCCAGGTTGGCCCGGGTACCGGTACCGCTGGCGACCGCAGTGCGCAACATATCGGTAATTAGGTAAGCGGTGGTCGCCTTCATGGCCTGGGTTTTCACCGGGATGTGCTCCTCGAGCAACACGCCCCGGATGTCTTCCACTCTGGTGATCGCCGTCGGTTCGATGTAGATTCCTTGGTTGGCGAAGGCGCCATAGGCGGCTGCCATTTGCAGCGGGGTGACACCATGGGTCAGCCCGCCCAGGGCGATCGCCAGGTTGTACCGGTCCGCCTCTAGGTTGGTAATGCCCAGCTTGCGGGCGAAGTCCACCGCCCGGGACGGCGAGACCGCTTCCAGCGCCTTCACTGCGGGGATGTTCACCGAATCGGTTATGGCCTCCCGCATGGTGATCAGCCCGCGGTAGCTGCCGTCGTAGTTCTGCGGCTTCCATTTCGGGTACTCGATGGGGATGTCGTCAAAAATGGTGGCTGGTCCCATTCCCAGGTATTCAATGGCCGGGCCGTAGGCGATGATTGGCTTGAAGGCCGACCCCGGTTGCGGTTGGGTGTGTACCGCCCGGTTCCACTGCCGTTGCTGGGTGTGTTCCCGCCCGCCGACGAGGGCCTTGATGTAGCCGGTGGCCGGATCGAGCACAACCATGGCGGCCTGGGGCTGTAGAATGTTCCGGTTATCTCGGATGGTCACCGGGTAGTTGTTTTCATTGGCCAGGGCCTCCTCGGCCGCCTGCTGGATCTTAGGATCGATGGTGGTGTACACCCGCAGGCCCTCCTTGAAGACCCGTACTTCGCCGTACCGTTCCACCAACACGTCGATCACGTAGTCCACAAAGTAGGGATATGGGTAGCGGCTGTTACTGTTACTGCCGGCCACGGGGACTCCCAGTTTCACGGGTTGGGTCTTGGCTTCCAGGGCCTGCTCCTTGCTGATGAAGTCGTACCGGTACATCAGGTCCAGGATGGTGTTCCGCCGGTCGGTGGCCGCCTCCACGTTCCGGTAAGGCGAATAGTGCGAAGGGGCCTTGAGCAACCCCGCCAGCAAGGCCGCTTCGTGTAGTTCCAGGCTTGATGCCGGCTTACCGAAGTAAATCCGGGCCGCGGATTCGATCCCGTGCGCGCCCTCCCCGAAATACACCCAGTTCAGATACATACCCAGGATTTCTTCTTTTGTATAGTGGCGTTCGATCTGGATGGCCAGGAAGGCCTCCTGGATTTTACGCTTGATGCTCTTTTCTCCGGTCAGGAAACAGTTCTTGGCCAGCTGCTGGGTGATGGTGCTGCCGCCCTGTTCACCGAAGCCGCCGGTGATGTTGGCCCAGCCGGCGCGGGCGAGAGCCCGGAAATCGATGCCATGGTGCTGGTAAAAACGGTGGTCCTCGGCGGCCAGGAACGCTTTCTTGACGTCCGCCGGAATATTCCTGATGTCCACGGGGATCCGGTGTTCCAGGCCGATTTCAGTCAACAGGTTGCCGTTGGCGTCGTAAATCAGGGTGGCGTTGTTGGGTTGCAGCGCGGCCGGGTCCCACGCGGGCAGATCCTTCAGACTGACAAAAACCATGCCGAAAGCCACCCCGCCACCCAGGAATACGCTCAGGGCGACTAGTACTATGAAGAGGCGAAGCCAGTTGAGCTTCCGCTTCTTCTTTTGTTCGGGCATATTGGTCCTCCTTCTTTGGATTGCGGGTTCACCCAGTCTTTCTTTTATTTTTGCATTATATCATGAGGGAATTCCGGATTAACATGGGTAATGATTCATGAGCGGATTCTGTGCTGCTTTTTAAAATATTTTGCTTGTCAGGAAAATTGACATTTTGTTATAATTACCAAGTTATTTGAAAATACGGCGGTGGAGGTTTGCTGATGTCCGAACTGGAGCGGCAACTGGAAATTATCAGGCGGGGCACGGTCGAGATCATCCCCGAGGAAGAACTGGTGGACAAACTCCGGCGGTCCCTGGCCACGGGACGCCCGTTGAAAGTGAAACTCGGGCTGGATCCCACGGCCCCGGACATTCACCTGGGTCACACCGTGGTGCTGCAGAAGTTGAAGCAGTTTCAGGACCTGGGGCACGAGATCATCCTGGTGCTCGGGGACTATACCGCCCGGATCGGGGACCCCTCGGGGAAAACCGAGACCAGAAAACCGCTGACCGAGGCGGAGGTATTGGCGAACGCCCGCACGTACGAAGCCCAGGTGTTCAAGATCCTGGACGGCGCGCGGACGCGGGTGGTGTTTAACAGCCAGTGGTTGGCGCCCCTGGACTTCGCCGGGGTGTTGGAGCTGGCCTCCAAATACACGGTGGCCCGGATGTTGGAGCGGGATGACTTCGCGAAGCGCTTCCACAACGGACTGCCCATCAGCATCCACGAGTTTTTCTACCCGCTGATGCAGGGCTACGACTCGGTAGCGCTAGAGGCCGACGTTGAGCTGGGCGGCACGGATCAGAAGTTCAACCTCCTGATCGGGCGCACGCTCCAGAAAGAGTACGGACGGGAGCCCCAGGTGGCCTTGACCTTGCCCCTGCTGGAGGGCCTGGACGGCATCCACAAGATGAGCAAGAGCCTGGGCAACTACGTGGGCATCACTGAACCACCGCAAGAAATGTACGGCAAGCTGATGTCCCTGAGCGACGAGCTGATGGAGCGTTACTTTGAACTGGTCACGCCCGTATCCCTGGAGGAACTGCGGCAGATCAAGGCCGAACGGGCGGCGGGCACGGTCCACCCTCGGGACTTGAAGATGCGCCTGGCTCGCACCGTGGTGGAGGCCTATCATGGTCCGGAGGCGGCACTGGCCGCCGAGCGCGAGTTCGTAAAGGTGTTTCAGGAACGGGACTTGCCCAGCGACATTCCCGGTTTTGCGGTACCGGGTGAGATGCTGAGAGACGGGCGCATTTGGTTGCCGAAACTGTTAGTGCTCTCGGGCTTGACTTCCAGTACCAGTGAGGCCCGCCGCCTGATCAAACAGGGGGGCGTTAAAATAAATGGCGGTAGGGTCACCGATCCGAACGCTGAGGTTGAGCCCAAACCCGGGATGATCATCCAGGTCGGCCGCCGCAAGTTCGTCAAGTTGGTTTAGGAAAAGCCGAATTATCGGTCAGGTGTTAGCACGCCCGTACGGGCGTTTTGTTTTTGTCCTGGATGGATGGGTGGTTAAGGGGAAAAACTGTCCATAGCCTAATGATTAGATTTTAGGAGGTGAATCATATCGAACGCAGGCGGAATGCGGCCCGGGAGCTGAAGGAGGCGCTGAAAAACGGAGAGGATGAGCGGGCCGGGGTCATTCTGGAGCGGCTTCGCCCCTATGACCGGGCCGAGGTGGTCCGGCGCCTGGAGACCGCCGAGCAGGTACGCCTTTTTGCGGTGCTTCCGACGGTATTGGCCGCCGATATCTTTCAAGAGCTGGAGCGTGAGGAACAGCTGCAGCTGCTGATGGCGGTGGGGGCCGAAAAGGCCGCGTCGATTCTAAACGAAATGTCTTCCGACGACGCAGCCGACCTGCTGGCCGAACTGGAATTCGAACACCGCCGGGAGTTGTTGTCTCTGTTGCCTTTGGAAGAGGCGGACGAACTCCGTTCCCTCCTGGGATACCCGGAACAAAGCGCGGGCGGCATCATGACCACGGAGTTGGTGGACTTCCCGGCGCACCTGACGGTGCAGGAAGCCTTTGAGGAGCTCCGCCGGGTATCCCAGGAGGCGGAAACCATCTACTATGTGTACGTGGTAGACCGGGAAAAACACCTGGTCGGGGTGGTGTCGGTTAGAGACCTGATTCTTGCGGAACCGGGGACCCGGTTGGAAGAGATCATGATCCGGGACGTGGTGTTTGCTAGGGTTGATGACGACCAGGAAGAAGTAGCCCGAATGATTGAGCGGTACGACCTGCTGGCGGTTCCGGTGGTCGACCGGCGCGGCGTGCTGGTGGGTATCGTGACTGTGGACGACGTCATCGACGTGATAACTGGCGAGGCCACCGAGGACATCTCCCGGTTGAGTGCCCTCAGCGGACCGGTGTTCGGGGTGGATGACCTGCGCGTGGGGACCGTGGCCGCGGTCCGGAAACGCCTGCCCTGGCTGGTGTCGCTGTTGTTTATCGGCTTGATTGCGGGCAACATCATCGCCCAATTCGAGGAAACGCTGGAAGCCGTGGTGATCCTAGCCGTGTTTATCCCTATGATCGCCGACATGGCCGGCAACACCGGGACGCAGTCGCTGGCCGTGGTCGTTCGCGGTCTGGCCCTGGGCAAATTCCGGGCCGGGCAGGTGTGGCGTCTGCTACGTCGCGAGGCGGGGGTGGGCATGATCCTGGGCGCCGTGAACGGGATCGCCATCGCCCTTATTGCTGGCTGGTGGCAAAAGAGCGTGGCCCTCGGTTTTGTCATCGGGTTCTCTCTCTGGTTTACCTTGATTGTGGCCACCCTGGTGGGCGCAATTGTGCCCCTTATCCTGAACCGGTTCCGGATAGACCCGGCGGTGGCGTCCGGTCCCTTCATCACCACCGTGAACGACATCGTGGGCCTGACCATTTACTTTTCCACGGCGACTGCCCTGATGGGTTATCTGGTCTAATCCATCCGAATTTTCGTCCCGGCTGGAACATATTATGTAGATTACAGGGTGGTTAGTTGGGTGATGGGGAGGGGTAGACGCGTGTTCAGAAGGCGGCGGAGCCGGAAGGGGCCCGTATTGCTGCTCATCACGGCGCTGGTGGTGGCGGCAGTGATCATCGCCGAGCGTGCCCTCTTTCCGACCATTCTGACCATAGCCAAGGCCCGGGCGGTACAGACGGCGGTGGTGACGATCAACGGCGCCATCCGGGACCATCTGGCCCAAGCGGGGATCGACTACCAGGATCTGGTCCAACTGCACCGAAATAGCGACGGCCAGATCGTTATGATGCAGGCAAACACGTTGAAGATCATTCAACTGGCCGCCGATTTCGCGCTTGCCTCGGAGCATGCCATGCGCAACCTGGAAAAGGAAAAATTCTCCATCCCGGTCGGCCAGGTGCTCGGGAGCCAACTCCTGGCGACTTACGGTCCGGGGATCCCGGTGCGGATTATCTCGGTCGGTGCGGTGAAGGTGAATATGGTAGACCGCTTCGAGGCGGCGGGGATTAACCAAACGCGCCACCGGATCTACCTGGATCTCGACAGCTACATCCGCATTGTGGTACCCTGGCAGCAAGAGGAGGTGCAGATTGCCACCAGGGTACCGCTGGTAGAGAACATTATCATCGGCGAGGTACCGGACACCTTTGTTACTCTGGACGGCGGGCTCCTGAGCGCCGGCCTGTTTAAAATGGCGGAAGGAATGGGCCGTTAACCAAGTTAGCGAATAACATCGAGCAAAAGGAGGAAACTAATAGGCTTGAGGAAGTCCATCAAGTCAGTATCTGCCGCTGGAACCCCGAGAAAGATGCCGGCGAACTGTTGACACCGGCTTTAGGATTATGCTATATTTAGATCCCGGGTGGCGCGGTAGAAATTCCTGAAGAAGCAGAAAGTGCTAGTTGACTTGAGTGCTG